>Ga0066710_100001894_pt1 | contig 16237 bp, 7 predicted proteins | sample GraSoiAngelo_159_FD_79666 | JGI IMG/M metagenome (GOLD analysis project Ga0066710, IMG submission 79666) | Grasslands soil microbial communities from the Angelo Coastal Reserve, California, USA - 14_1009_16_40cm | ecosystem: Environmental > Terrestrial > Soil > Grasslands | place: USA...
CCTACGGCTTCCGGGGGCTGGCTCCGGATACGCGCGGTCTCCAGTCCGGCACGTACTACGTCAAGGCGTTCCTCGACACGAACGGCAACGGGTTCCAGGATGCGACCGAGGCGTTCGGGCAGTTCGGGGCGCCGGACGCGGTGCTCGTTCTGGAAAACGCGACCGTCACCGGCAAGAGCTTCAGCATCGCGGATCCACCCGCGACGACGAACACGCCGCCGACGGCCGATGCGCAGACCGTGATCTTCGTCCAGGGCTCGAGCAACAACAGCATCATCCTGACGGGTGCCGACGCCCAGACCGCCACCGCGAACCTGACCTACAGCGTGGTGTCGAGCCCAGCTCACGGAACCATTACAGCGACGGAGACTCCGCAGCAGCGACTCTACACGCCGGCCGCGGGCTCCAGCGGCACCGACACCTTCACGTTCACCGTGACGGACCGCGGTGATCCCGATGCCTGCGGCACGCCGAGCCCGACCTGCTCGGCCGCGCTCACCAGTGCGCCGGCGACCGTGACGATCCAGGTCAACCCGAACACGGGTACGACCAGCAAGGCGCTGTCGGTCCCCTTCGTTTCCGGACCCTCCACCGGTGTCGCCATCGGTGATATCGAGATCGACGAGAACGCGAAGGGGAATCTGCAGGCCAACAGCGCAATCCAGATCAGCCTGCCCGCCGGCGTCACGTTCAGCGCGACGCCGGTCGTGTCGTTCATGTCGGCGGGGGGCGCCGTGCTCAACGCGGCGTTCCTCAATCCGACCAACACCGTGCTCTCCTTCACGCTGGGCGCGCCCTCCACGAGCAGTCCGACGAGCATCCGGATCTCCGGAATGTTCGTGAACGTCTCGGCCGACTTCCTCCAGGACGGGATCACGTCGGCCGCGCTGCTGGCGGCGATCTCGGGGCCGAACCCGGGGCTGACGCCGGCGTCGGTCCAGAACGCCACGGTCGTGACCCCGGCGGCGGGACCGGCGATCACGGACGTCTCGCCGACGACGGCGGCCCAGGGCGCCAGCGGCCGGGTCGTGGTGATCACCGGCGCAAACTTCGACGTTGCGACGGCGAGCGTCTCGTTCGGATCCGGCGTGGCCGTGTCGACGAGCGTCGACAGCTCGAGCCAGATCACCGCGACGCTCGCGGTGAGCCCGTCCGCGACGCTGGGCAGCCGCGACGTGACGGTCACCAACGGGAGCTCCGGGCTCAGCGCAACCAAGACCGGCGCCTTCACGATCACCGCGCCGCCCACGATCAGCCTGGTGGCCGGCCCGAACACCAACGGCTCCTTGAGCCTGAACCTCTTCAACCAGCTCGTGACGATCACCGGCACGAACTTCGAGTCGCCGACGAGCACGCCCTCGAACCTCGTCGTGCAGTTCGGCGGCGTCGGCGTCACCGTCGTCGACGTCGGCTACACGAATCCGACCACGATCACCGCCTACGTGAACGTCGACCAGACCGCCACGGTGAGCCTCTACAACGTGACCGTGATCAACCCCGACGGCGGCTCCGCGACCGGGACCGTGAGCGTCGAGGAGTCGACGGGCGGATCCGCGCCTCCGGGCAAGGTCAATCAGCCGCCGCCGCCGCCCCCGCCGCCACCGGCCATCTCGACGCTGACGCCGAACGCCGCGGCGCTCGGCAGCAACATCCTGGTCAACGGGTCGGGCTTCAGCGCGACCGCGAGCAGCAACTCGGTCACGTTCGCCAGCACCAGCGGTGGGCGCATCGCGGCCACCGTCGTCGCCGCCACGACGACCCAGCTCACGGTCACGGTGCCGTCGCAGGCCGCCGGCGGCAACGTGACGGTCGCCGTGAACGGCGTGTTGAGCAACGGCGTTCCGTTCAGTGTGACGAACCCGGTGTTGTCGGCGGTGCTCCCGACCAGCGGCAGCCAGGGGGCAGTCGTCGCGTTGACGCTCACGGGTCTCCGGTTCCAGCAGGGAGCGAGCGTGAGCTTCAGCGGCGCTCTCGGTGACATCACGATGGTCTCGGGCCCGATCGTGTCCCCTGACGGCACCAGCATCCAGGTCAGCGTGAGCATCGCGAGCGGCGCGGCCCTCGGCGCGCGCGACGTGAGAGTCACCAACCCCGACGGAACGTCGTCGACCCTGGCGGCGGCCTTCCAGGTCCAGGCGCCGATCGTGGCCGGCTTCCTGATCACGCTGCCGGCGTTCCCGGACACCTCCACGTATCTGCCGAGCGTCGACAGCGTCGCGGTCACCCGTGCCGCGACCGGGCTCTGCACGGCCAAGACCGTGGTCCCGACGCCGGTCACAGTCCAGGCGCAGTTCACGACCGTCAACCCGGACCTGACGGCGCCGGCCAACGTCACCTTCACGATCGTGTCCTCGACGATCCCAGGAACCGCTTCGAACGAGACGTGCGAGGTCGCGCCGTTCAGCGCTGCGAGCCCTTCACCCGACTGGAGCATCGGCGCCGCCAACGTGTCCTCGCAGTCGGTGGTCGTGGCCGGTAACGGAGGCGTCTACACGACGACGCTCTACTCCTACGATTGGGGCGGCAAGGTCACCATCACCGTCACCGGCGTCATCACCGGCGGGACCGCCACAGGAAGCCTCGGCCTTCCGGTCGACGCCGACGGTGACGACCTGCCCGACGCCTACGAGAAGAACGCCGCGCTGAACGCGGACAAGACCGGGGCGAACGTCCTCAACTTCCAGAACCCCGACCAGGACGGCAACCTGATCAAGGACCGGGACGACCGGTTCGCCAGGGACGGCCTCACCAACTTCGAGAAGTACCGCGGCGTCTATCTAGTGGGCCCGATCCAGGGTGCCAGCGGGACGATGAGCGGCTTCCAGCGCCTCGGCGCCGGCCTGCGCCACCTCTTCGTGCGCGGGCGGGGGTTCCGTGACGACCCCGCGGTCCCGGCCGGCTTCTGCGGCATCAATCCGACCACCGGCGCGCCCGTCGCCGACCCGAGCTTCTGCCCGGCGCTCCAGATCGGCGCCGCGTTCCAGACCATCGGGGTCTCGGTCCACAACGTCAGCGGCTCCTTCACCGCGACGACCGAGCTCCCGCGGACCTCGTACACGAACGCGACGACGCCCACGCTCGACCTGGCGACCGTGATCTACGACGGCGTCAGCTGCAAGGGCACCGAGGCGTGCGACACCACGAGCAAGTTCGGCGTCCGTCAATGGGGCTTCAACACGCTCGGCTACACCACCCCGTACGGCACCGTGTCGGCGTACGGCGTCACGACCGTGTACAAGCGCGCGGTGGACTCGTACTTCAACACCCGGCCCTACCAGCACCGGATCAACGACCCCGCGCGGGTCGTCACCGCACCGGACGGCACGCCGATGCTGGCGCCGATCACGAAGGTGGGGGACTCGAGCAGCACCGGCGCGGACAACGGGCTCGTCGACAGCGGCGACGGGACGGTGAGCGGCCAGCTGGCGGGCGACGTGTACGTCGCCGGCAGCTTCACCCAGCAGCTGAGCGCGCTTGACGCCAACAACGACGGCTGCATCGAGATGCCCACGGTCGCGGACCCGACCACGATCGAGCGGTGCAACCCGACCGCCGACTCCGCGGTGGCGCCGTCGGCCACCAAGCAGCAGGTCGTGCGCTCGATCGTCACCCACGAGCTTGGCCACTTGACGGGTGTGAACACGCACACGAGCGACGCCACGGACATCATGTACATGTCCACGATCAATTTCACTCGTGAGGACCACTTCTCGGACCTCGCGGCCGGGCTGGTCCAGATCCACAACAAGGGGCTCCAGTGAGCCGCCGGCGCCTCGTCGTCACGGCGCTCGTCCTCCTCGCGCTCCTGGCGCCCGCGGTCGTGGTCGCCCAGGCGCCGCCCCTCGCGGCGACGCTCACGCTCGTGAACCCGCCGCCGGACGTCACATACAGCCCGACGACGCCGATCAAGATCACGCTGGCGCTCACGAACGTCAGCGGGGCGCCGATCATCACGACCGCCGGATTCTCGTCGACCGAGTTCTGGCGCAACCTCTACTTCCAGCTCGACGGGGTCGGGACCATCACCGACGCCACCGCCTCGCAGGTGCACAGCTTCATCCCGTTCGGGACGTGCCACTACCGAAACAACGTGCTGCTGCCGGGAGCCGGGATCCAGGTGACCCCGGTCGAGGTACTGCCCGGGAACTACGGCGTCCAGTTCGTCTTCGACGACGTGCGGACCCACTTCGACCTCACGCGTCCCGGGCGCTACACCGCCAACGCGCGGATCACGTTCTTCGTCTACGACAGCGGCGCCATCATCACGGACTGCAACATCGAGTTCGGCGGCCAGTCGCTCCTGAGCATCGGCGCCAACGTCACGCCGGGCCGCCGGCAGTTCAGCATCGTCTCGAACAGCCTCGAGTTCGTGATTCCGCCGAGCGACACCACGCCGCCGACGACGACCGTGCTGCAGTCGCCGGCGCCGAACGCGGCGGGCTGGAACAATCAGAACGTGACGCTGACCTTCACGGCCACCGACAACCCCAACGGCTCGGGCGTGAACCGTATCGAGGTGTCCCTCGCCGGCGCCCAGGCCGGCGCCCAGACGCTGCCGGGCACCGGCGGCGCGGTGACGGTCACGGCCCAGGGCACGACCACCGTGACCTACGTTGCCGTCGACAACCTGGACAACATCGAGGATCCGCAATCGCTGACCGTCAAGATCGACAAGACGGCGCCGGTCGTGACACCGCCTGCGGCCATCAGTGTCGCCGCAACCGAGGCGGGCGGCGCTCGGGGCAGCGCCTCCCCGGCGCTCGCCGCGTTCCTGGCCGCAGGCTCGGCCACGGACAACCTCGATCCGGCGCCCGTGCGACTGTCAGCCCAAGTCGGCGGCGTCGACGTCACCAACAGCACCCTGTTCCCCATCGGGACCACCGCGGTGACCTTCCGCTTCCGGGACCAGGCCGGGAACATCGGGAGCGCGACCGCGAACGTCACCGTCGTCGCTGGACCCCCGGCGATCTCGGTCGCGATCGCCGGCAGCGGCGTCCGCTCGGGTCGCGTCCTCTTCTACGACCTCCTGTTCACGAACACCGGGACCAGTGTCGCGAAAGCCGTGTCGCTGCAGCAGATGACGTTCGCGACGCTTTCCGGCAGGGGCAACGTGTCGTACAACACGCAATATTCGCTGCCGCTGCCGGTCGCGCTTGGCGACGTCGCGGCCGGCGCCTCGATCACGCTCCGCGTGTATCTCACGGTGCCGGTGGCGGTCAGGACGTTCTCGATGACGGAGAGCGGGCAGTTCAAGAACTCGGCGGGAACGACGTTGTCCTATTCCAGCACACAGACGGTGACCCCGTAAGAGGAGAGCCAAGATGTTCAAGATTACGCGAGCGGTAGTCGTCCTGGTCACAACGGCGGCGCTGCCGCTGCTGGTCGCCGCCGAGGCGACCGCCGGCGGCGGCTTTTTCCCGAACTTGCCGGTGGGCTTCGTGTTCACGCCGAGCAGCACCTTCATCGCCACGATCGTGCTCGATCCCAACGGCCCGGTGTCGACGGCAGCCCCGGCGACACTCACCGGAACCTTCGGATCCATTACCATCACGCGTGTGGACACAGGCACGGCCGTCTCGGCGTTTCAGGTCCAGGCCGATAGCAGCCTCGGCGAGCTGCGGTTCGGCTGCAACCTCAACAGCACGAATGCTCGGTTCGTCCAGGTCGCTCAGAACCAGCCTGGAATGCCCCTCGGCGGCCCCAGCACAGCCAGCAACTGGCTCGCCACGGACGTGACGCTCAAGCTGTTCAACCAGCTCGGCGTGGCGCTCGTCGATCAGACCAACACGGTTCGGCTGATCCCCGGGATCGCGAGTGTCATACAGCAGAGCTGCGCGCCGTTCCCGAAGAAGTCGCAGGTCCTGGACGGTCTGCCGCTGAGCGAGCTCGTCGACAAGCACATCACGCCGCTTCCGCCGACGTATCCCGATCTGACGATCCCGGGCAACCCGAGCCCGACGCAGCAATGGTTTCCCGGATTCCTGGTCCTCGAGGTGAGTCTGGGCTTCTGGGCGCTTCCCGGGACACCGCTTCCGTAGACAGTAGCCCGGCCGTATGACAAGCCGTCGCCACGGATGGCTCGCGGCGCTGCCGGCCCTGGTGCTCGCGCTGTGCGCCGGCCGCACGCTCGCCGTCGACGGGATCGTCGGGTCGACCACGTACCGGCCCGAGGTCTCGGCGCGCGTCGGGGTCGCGGCGGTCGGCCGTCACTTCGCCGGCGAAGCCGCGATGCGCACGTTCGCCCGCGGCGGCAACGCGATCGACGCCGGTGTCGCGGCGACGTTCGCCGCGGCTGTCAGCGAGATCTCCCACTTCGGTCTCGGCGGCGAGGTTCCCATCGCCATCTATCGCGCCGACCGCAAGGAAACGTCGATCATCAATGGCCAGGGCTGGGCGCCGGCCCCCTCGTCGGCCGATCTCTTCCGTCGCAGGCGCGGGATTCCCGCGAACGGGCCCAGCGCCGGCACGGTACCTGCGGTGGTCGACGCGCTCTGCATCGCGCTCGCCGAGATGGGCACGCTCACTCTCGCCGACGTCCTCGGCCCGGCGATCGAGTTGACCGACGGCTTTCCCTGGTACGACTTCCTCACCCTGTACCTGCGGCCCGAGGTCGAGCGCATGGCGGCTTACCCGAGCGCGGCCCGAGTCTACATGCCGGGCGGAGCGATCCCGTCGGTCGGGAGCCTGTTCCGCCAACCCGATCTCGGTCGGACCCTGCGCGCCCTCGTCGACGCCGAGCAGAAGAACAAGCACCTCGGCCGACACACGGCCATCTACGCCGCACGAGATCGTTTCTACCGGGGTGACATCGGGCAACGGATCGCCGCGTCCGTGCAAGCGGCCGGCGGGCTCCTCAGCGAAGCCGACCTGGCCTCGTATCGAGGGCGGATCGAGCCGCCGACCCGCGGCCTCTTCAAGACGCGCCGCGGGACGTACGAGGTCCTCAAGACCAGCTTCTGGGGTCAGGGCCCAGCCCTGCTGCAAGCGCTCGCGATCCTCCAGGCCTTCGACCTCGAGCGCATGGGCCACAACTCCACCGAGTACATCCACACCGTCGCCGAGGCGCTGAAGCTCGCGCTCGCCGACCGCGACGAGTTCTACGGCGATCCCGACTTCGCAAAGATCCCGGGCCTCGGCCTCCTGTCCGACGGCTACGCGGCGGAGCGGCGCAAGCTCATCGATCCCATGGTCGCGAACAACCAGCCCCGTCCCGGCGACCCGTGGAAGTTTCAGCCGTCGTCGGGACAAGAGCGTCGTCCGCGTCTCGCCGCTCGCGGCCACGAGACGCAAGACGGGAGCCTGCCGAAGCCCCTCGACACCACGACGATCAACGTCGCCGATGCCCAGGGCAACTTGTTCTCGGCCTCGCCGTCCTCGGCCTGGTTCACCGGAGGCACGTTCATCGCCGGCGACACCGGCGTCCCGCTAGGCAACCGCATGCAGGCGTTCGTCCTCGACGACGACCATCCCAACGTGATTCGCGCCGGCAAGCGTCCCAGGACGACGCTGAGCCCGACGATCGTGCTGCGCGACGGCCAGCCGTTCCTGGCCCTCAGCAGCCCCGGCGGCGACAGCCAGGAGCAGCAGGCCCTCCAGGTCATCCTGAACATCGCGGTGTTCGGCATGCGCGCCCAGGAAGCCATCGAGGCGCCCCGGTTCAACACGTTCCACTACCGTGAGAGCTTCCGCGACCACCGCCTCGCGCTGGGCGTGCTCCAGCTCGAGAACCGTATCTCCCCGGGGGTGGCCGAGGCGCTCGCCCGCCTCGGTCATCGCATCGGCGTCGTCGGTCCTTTCATGATGGACACGGGCACCGCGCTCGTCGGCGTGGACGCCGATCACCACACGCTCTTCGGCGCGGCCGACGTGCGGCGTCAACGGTTCGTGGTGGGCTGGTGACGCGAGCTCGCTTCGACACACGAGCGTTTGTGTAGAGTGCCCTGAGCCCGTTGCACCCCGCACCGCGTCCCCGTCGTTAGTCCCGCGCGAACTGCGCTCTCTCCGCGCGGTTTCGTCTGGCCCGGATCTTGTACCCGCCATCGCGCACTGAGGCCGCCGCGCGTCTCGAGCGCGGCGCGTCCGGGAGGACAATGCGATGCGGACCCTCAAGCGTGCGTGTGTCGCTGGCGGAGTCGCGCTCCTTCTGTCGACGCCTACGTTCGTGTCGTCCGGCGTCTCGAATCAGCGCTCTGCGCTTCTCAGCGCCTCCGATTCTCTCAACGCCCAACCGCCGGGTGCGCCGACCCACACGTCTCGAGCGATTCCGGGAGATCTCGCGCGCCCGGCGAGACCTCAACGCCCCGCCGACCAGCGAGTGAACACGCTGAGCGGCTCGCTAGAGAGCTCCGGCACGCCTGGGACCTTCAGCGCCGACACCTTCCAGAATGACCTGTTCACCGGCGCGGCGACCGCCGAGATCCCCATCGTGGTTCCGGCTGGCACGGCCGGTGTCGCACCGAAGATCGCCCTCCGCTACAGCAGCAGCGCGGTCGACGAGCTCCCAGAGCGAGACCAGGCGCAGTCGGCCGGGCTCGGCTGGATCCTCGACGTCGGCGGCTTCATCCTGCGCGATCTGAAGAACTCCACGGCCACCACCGACGACACGTTCAAGCTCGTGTTCGGGAGCGTGGTGTACGACCTGGTGCTGGTGGACGGCGCGCAGAACGTCTACCACACCAAGGACGACGTGTTCGTGAAGATCCAATACGTCTCGTCGTCGGATTCCTGGGTGCTCACCACCAAGGACGGAACCCAGCACCGATTCGGCTACAACGCCGACAGCAAAGCCATCGCCCGAGGGCTCGACCTCACGACCGCGATTACCTATAAGTACCTCCTCGACCGGGCCGCGACGACGAGCGGCGTCGCCGTGCAGTACGCGTACTCCAAGCAGACCGCCACCATCGCCTCGAATGGTCAGACTTACGACCAGGCCGTCTATCCCGCCGCGGTCACCTGGGCCTATTCAGGGTCGTCGGCGATCGGTGCTATCCGTCAGGTGCGCTTCATCTGGGCGCCTCGCTCCGACTGGACCGATACCAGCGGGTCCACGGCCATGTCGTTCTTCGAACGCGACCGTATGGACAAGATCGAGGTCAGCGTCGGTGGGAGCTTGATTCGGCGATACGACCTGGCCTTCGACTACTCGATCGATCGTGATCCAAGCTACACGTGGGGTGGAGGCGCCAGCGGCGACCTCACGCTGAGAAACGTCACCATCTACGGGGCGGACGGCGCCTCCACGCTGCCTCCGCTGACCTTCGCGTACACGGACGCTCGCTTGAACAGCGCGAGCAACGGCATCGGCGGCACGGTCACCTACCGCTACGAACGCGTGACGACGAGCCCCCTGTACTCGGCGATGTCCGGCAGCTACGACCCGGACGGGAACTTCAACTGCGGGGATCGCCGGCCCAGCACCACCATCATCGACCCCCCGTGTGAAGTTTCCCTCGTCGGACATATCTTCCCGGGCCCCGCCGCGGGAACCATCCCCCTGTACTCGGCGATGTCCGGCAGCTCCGATTCGGACGGGAACTTCAACTGCGGGGATCGCCGGCCCAGCACCACCATCATCGACCCGGCCTGTGGGGCTTCCCTCGTCGGACATCTCTTCCCGAGCCCGGGGCAGGGAACCGTTCCGCTGTACTCGGCGATGTTCGGCAGCTACGACCCGGACGGGAACTACAACTGTGGGGATCGCCGGCCCAGCACCACCACCATCGACCCCTCCTGCGAGGCTTCCCTCGTCGGACATATCTACTCCGGAAAGGTCGACCGCTATCGTGTGACCGCGCGAAGCCTCGGCGATGGCCGCGGTGGAACGTCCACGGTGACCTTCAGCTACAGCGGGCTTGGGCTGAGCAGCGACGGCAAGGAGTTCCGGGGGCACTCGGCGGTGCGCGCGACCGATCCGCTCGGGCACTACACCGACACGTGGTTCAACCAGGATGATCTTCTCAAGGGGCGCGCCTACCATAGCCAGACGCGCCACCGCAACGGGTCGCTCCTCGACGAGGTCACGAACACTTGGCTCACGAGCACTCCGTACCCGGGCGTCACGTTCGCCAGGTTCGCTCAGACCGACATGGCGACCTGTGACGATGCCGGCGCCGAGTGCAAGACCGCGCGTCAAAGCTTCGAATACGACGCCTATGGCAATCTCACCCGGAGCTATCAGTGGGGGGATGTTGCCGTCAGCGGCGACGAGCGCGATGAGTACATCGACTGGGCGGTGGACGCTGCGACCTGGTTGCATCTTCCCAAGCGCACCGCGCTCTACGACTCCACAGGCGCACTGCTGCGGGAGCGCTGGCTGTCCTACGACGGCCTCGGCTGGGGGGCGCTCGGAGCCCGGGGCCTCCTGACCCGCGAAGAGCGCCGGCGGGTCGGCGACATGGGGAGCATGGGCAATCCGGTGGCCACGTCGGGTTACGACGGCTACGGCAACCGCACCGCAATCACGGATCCCCGCGGCTGCACGGCGACGATCGCGTTCGAGAGCGGCAGCCACACCTATCCCGCGACCGTCACCACCTGTCTGGGGCACACGCTGACCTTCGCCTACGATGCCCGCTGGGGCCAGCGAACGGGCGAGAGCGACCCGAACAATCAGACGACCACCTACACCTACGATGTCTTCGGGCGATTGACCAAGGCCACCGGGCCGCTCGACACCGGCTCGCAGTACGGCTCGACGAGCCGCGTGTACGAGGACTTCGGGAATGCGTCCGCGCAGCGGATCGTGACCTATCGCACCACCGACCACGGCACGGCGAGTGCCATCTGGGATGATCGGTACTTCGATGGACTGGGGCGCGTCTACCTCCGCCGATCTCAGGGCCCCGGGAGCCAGATCATCTCCCGGGAGGCCACCTTCGACTCGCGGGGACTGGTGGCGACGCAGACAGCTCCCCACTTCTCAACGGAAGGCGCCGCCGTCACGGTGTTCGCGTACGACGCCCGCGGCCGCCAGACGCAGACGAGATATCCCGATGGAACAAGCGTCAACGCAGCGTACGCGCCAGGTCGCATCACCCTCACGGATCAACGCAACAATGTCACGCGCCGTTTCCAAGACATCCACGGACAGCTCATCCGAGTCGACGAAGTCAACGGCGGCGAGACCTACTCGACACTCTATGCGTACGACGCGGCTGGCGCCCTCGTCCGCGTCGCGAATCATCTCGGCCACGTCACCACGCTGTCGTACGATCTCCTCGGTCGCAAGACCGTCACGAGCGACCCCAACACCGGGACCTCGACGTACGGTTACGAGCCCGGGGGCAACCTCCTCAGCCAGACCGACGCTCGGAATCAGACGGTGGCGTTCACCTACGACATGCAAGGACGGGTGCTGACCAAGACCTCTCCCCCGGACGCCCAGGTCACGTGGAGCTACGACGACCCCGCGGTCGCGTATTCGCAGGGCCGCGTCACACGGATCGAGGATGCGGTGAGCGCCACGACGTTCACGTACGATCCCGTGGGCCGCGTGACTCAGACACAACGGCTCCTCGATGGAACGACCTATACGATGTCCCGGAGCTACAACGCGTTAGGCCGGGTCGTCCGTCGGGTCTTTCCCGACGGCGATTCGGTGAACTATACGTACAACGAGGCGGGCTGGCTTGCGTCCGTCCCCCCTTACATCAGCGGGATCACCTACAACGCGCGCGGCCAGCAAACGCAGCAGCAGTACGCCAACGGGGTGACCACAACCCTGACGTATGATCCAACCAACTTTCGCCCCCTCACTCGCTCGACCACAGGGCCGACCGGATCGCACCAGAACCTGACCTACGGCCACGATCCAGCCGGCAACATCACCCGGGTCAGCGACGCCGTTTGGACCGCCAGCCGGAACTTCACCTATGACGCGCTGAACCGCCTGACCTCGGCGAACGGCACGTTCGGCGCCGGCCCGGATCCCACCACCGAGAACTACGACTACAATGCCATCGGCGACGTCGTCGAGAAGGCGGGCGTCCTTTACGCCTACGGCGACCCGCTCCATCCGTCAGCCGTGACGAGCCGCAGCGACGGGCCGACCTATACCTACGACGCCAGCGGCAATATCCTCACGAGCGCTGGTCGTACTCTCGCCTGGGACGCCGACAATCGGCTCAGCGGCGTGACCCTGGGCAGCGGCACGACGACATTTGCCTATGACCCGGCCGGTGCTCGGGTCCGCAAGACGACGTCGGCCGGCGTCACGCGCTATCCGTTCCCGGGTTACGAGGTCGATCCCTATGGCGTGACCACCAAGTACCTGGGGGGCGTCGCGAAGAAATCTACTGGAGTCGTGCTCTTCTACCATAACGATCACCTCGGCGGCGTGAACGTCGTTACCGACGCCTCGGGCGCCCGCGTGCAGCTCGAGGAGTACGACCCGTGGGGCCAGGAATCTCGCGCCGAGGGTACCGCCGACCCGACGCACCGCTTCACCGGCAAGGAGCTCGATCCAGAGACCGGCCTGTACTACTACGGAGGCCGCTACTACGATGCTACCCTGGGCAGATTCGTCAGCGCGGATCCCTTCGTCCCCGCGCCGACCAATCCGCAGTCGCTCAACCGCTACGGCTACGTGATCAACAACCCCGCCAACCTCATCGACCCCTCGGGATTTTCCTTCCTGAGCAAACTCTTCAAGTCGATCCGGAAGTGGGCCCGCGGTCACGAGGTCATGTCGATCACGATGGGTCTCAATCTCATGTCGATACCGCTGCCAGAAGCGCACGCGATCGGCATCACGATGCTGGCGGCAACCCCGAATGGAAGTCTCGCGCTCGCGTCCGGAATCATCGCGGGAACCGCAGTCGCCACCTTCTATTGTGGCGGCTGTGGCGCCGCGGTCGGCGCTCTTGTCGGGGAACTCGTCGGCCTCTACTCCGCCAAGGCGAGTGGAGGCGACGTCTTGTCCGGCGTGGTGGTCGGTGGAGCCGCCGGGGCTGTGACCGGATACCTCGGCGGGTACATCGGCTCGCTGGACCCGGAAGGGGGCTTCTGGCTCAACGTGGGGAGCTGGGCCGTCAAGGGCGGCGGGCAAGGAATCGCGTCCGGGTACGCCGGGGGTCGCGGGAGCCTCCAATCGATCGCGATCGGATCCGCGATCGGGTCGGCGACCGCCGTCGTGCTGAACTCTGCGTACTACGGCATGGTGGAGTACGATGCCACGTTCGAGCCGGGCGGGGCGGCGAAAGACAAGCTCACGAGCACGACGATGCCATGTCAAGGCTGCAACAACGTTGCATTCGCGGACCCTGTGGCAGGCTCATGCGATTTGTGCGAAGGGGCCCCCTTCTCGAGGGCGATGAATAGGATTCCGGGCATCAACGCGACTGCCGGATTTCACGATGCCCTGCTCGTTCGGCTGGAGCTGGGGGGCCTCTCCCAGCTGGGCGTCGCCGTGGCCAACTATCCAACAATCCTCCCCTCCGCGGCACTGTCCTACGGTGCCCTGACGCCCGGCGTGCCGGCGACAGCGATCATGGATCGGTAGCATGGCACGGAACGCGGCCTGGTCTGCCCTGGCATCGACAGTGGTCGTGATCACCATGGCCGCCTGCTCGGCCGAGATGGACTACCAACGCAATCGCGAGTCGTTCGAGCGAACGCGCGCACGAGCGGAACGAGGCGATCGTGTCGCCGCGCTACACCTCGGGACTTCGTATCGGCGCGGAATCGGGACTGCGCGCGATCCCCAGGCGGCTCTCTACTGGTATGAGCTCGGAGGCCCGCACGGTGGCTGGGCAGCGATCGGAACCATGTACGAGGAAGGCGATGGAGTGGACCGAGACCCGGAGCGCGCGGTGTCCTATTATCTGCGAGCGTCGGAGAGCGGAGACCCGGTCTCGATGTATCGCGTCGGCTGTATGCACGGCGAGCGTCGAATCACGGCGCCCGACCCCGTCGAGGGCTACGCGTGGCTGCTGCTCGCAAAGAGTATCGGCGACTCGAGCGGCACGTGTCTCGTGGCGCACTACACGTGCAATCAATGGGCGATCAAGGATCGTCCCGGGTGCCGAGCGCGTCTGCGAGACACGCTGACGCCGGAGGAGCGCGCCGAGGCCGAGCGCCGCGCCGGCGACTGGCTCGCGGCGTGGTCCAGATCGAAAAAGTAGGACGCTACCAGCGGATCAGCGTCGCGCCCCAGGAGAAGCCGGTGCCGAAGGAGACGAGCAGGACCAGATCGCCGTCGCGCACGAGGCCCGCCTGGACGGCCTCGTGGAGCGCGATCGGAACCGAGGCGGCCGCGGTGTTGCCGTAACGCTCGACGTTTTTGAAGACGCGGTCGGCCGGAATCTCGAGGCTGTCGGCGACCGCCTCGAGGATCCGCAGATTCGCCTGGTGGAAGATGAACCGGTCGACGTCGCCGATTCCCAGCCCGTGGGCCGCCAGGCACTCCCGCACGACTTCCTTGAAGCGCCGTACGGCCTGCGTGAACACCGCGCGGCCGTTCATGCGCGGGCGCGCGCGGTCGTCGGCGATCTTGCGCTGCGAGACGACCGGGTACGTGGACGACCCGAACAGCTCGCCCGACAGCCCGTCGAGCACCGTGCCGTCGGTGTGGAGGTGGCTCGAGAGCACGCCGCGCGGCCCCGGCTCGGCCCGCATCACCACGGCACCCGCGCCATCGGCGAAGAGCACGGCCATGTCGCGCCCGGCGTCGGTGTAGTCGAACATCGACGAGACCAGCTCGGCGCCGACCACGAGCACCTGCCGGTACATCCCACCGCGCATCATCTGATCGGCGATCGCCAGGCCGTAGACGAAGCCGGCGCACCCCTGCTGCAGGCTGATCGCGGGCGTGCTCGTCAGGCCCAGGCGGCCCTGGAGCACGCACCCGGTGTGCGGGTAGGCGTAGTCCGGCACCGTGGTGGCCTCCACGATGCAGTCGAGGTCGCGCGGCGCGATCCCGGCGTTCTTCATCGCCTTCTCGGCCGCCTCGAGGGCCAGGTCGCTCACCATCAGCGACGAGTTGATCGAGCCGTCGAGCCCCTCGGCGAACACCGACTTCATGAACGCCTTCTTGTCGGGCGCGGCGGCGAGCTTCTGGAGCATCCGGTAGGTGTCCGGGGAGACGCGGCGCTCTCGGATGCCGGTGCGCTGGACGATCCATTCGTCGCTCGTGGTCATGCAGCGCGCCAGCAGGTGGTTGTCCACCACGCAGGGCGGCACCGCCATGCCCGTCGCGACGATCCGGTTCATGTGCCGTTGAACTTGGGCGGACGCTCGTAACGCGTCACGGCCGTTCCGGAAAAGTCGTCGCCATTGACGGCCGCCACTATAGTCTCAGCGGCGGCCGTTGTCGAACCGGTGCATCGTGCCTTCACCGTCGGGGCGCGGCTGCTCCTGGTAGCGACCGCCGGTGTACGCGGCGATGATCTGTCGCCAGAAGGCCTGGGCCGCGACGTTGCTGGTGATCTGCGTGAGCTCCCACTTGCCCGGGAACATGTCGAACACCTGCCGGGCGACCTCGCCCCCGATCCCCTGCCGCCGGTGGCGGCGCAGGACGAAGAATTCGCTGATCTCGCGCGTGCCCTCGCCGGCGAAGCGGGCCCCGTCGCGGACCAGCACGAAGCCCGCGAGCGCGCCGTCGACGTAGACCAGGAAGGACGTACGCTTCGGGTCAGTCCAGTAGCCCTCGATGGCCGCGTCGCCGTAGAGGCCGTCGTCGTGGATGGTCCAGCCGTCGATGGCGGCGAAGTCATAGAGGTAGAGCTGCATCAGGCGTCTCAGCACCGGCACGTCCCGCGCGCGAGCCTTGCGAAGCTCGACCTTCATGATGGTCGTGCTAGGCTACCGCTGATGCGACTGGCACGCACGCTCATCGGCATGGTTCACCTCCCGCCCCTGCCCGGCAGCCCGCGCTGGGACGGCTCGATGGCGCGCGTGATCGCCGCCGCGCTCGCCGACGCCCGCGCGCTGGCCGAAGGCGGGATCGACGCGCTGCTCGTCGAGAACTTCGGCGACGCGCCGTTCCCGGCGGGCCGGGTCGAGCCCGCGCCGGTCGCCGCCATGAGCGTCGTCGCCGCCGAGGTTCGGCGCGCGTACCCGGACGTGCCCCTAGGGATCAACGTGCTGAAGAACGACGCGCGGGCGGCGCTGGCCGTCGCCGCCGCGGTCGGCGCGCAGTTCATCCGGGTCAACGTCCACGCCGGCGCCGTGCTCGCCGACCAGGGCGTCGTCCACTCCGACGCGTACAACACGCTGCGCGACCGCCGCCTGCTCGGCG
>Ga0066710_100001896_pt1 | contig 16231 bp, 12 predicted proteins | sample GraSoiAngelo_159_FD_79666 | JGI IMG/M metagenome (GOLD analysis project Ga0066710, IMG submission 79666) | Grasslands soil microbial communities from the Angelo Coastal Reserve, California, USA - 14_1009_16_40cm | ecosystem: Environmental > Terrestrial > Soil > Grasslands | place: USA...
ATCGCGCACGCGATCGCCGTTCCGCTCCATGTTGACGACCGCACGTTGGTCAGCTTCGTGCTCAATCGAACGCATCGCGATTTCAATGACCGCGAGCGCGCGGACCTCGACATCGTCCGCACGCCGCTTGCGCTCGCCTACCGCCATGTCACGCTGCTTGCCGACGCTCGCCGAACGATCGCGCGCTATCGGCAATGGGTCGAGACCGAAGGTTGGGCCGAGGTGAACGTGGGAAAAGGGTTCAAGATCTTGGCGGCGTCACGTCGCGGATGCGCGTTATTGGCGGCGGTCTGCCCGGGTGCTCGGCCAAGGGTGGGCGGTGCGCTGCCCACCGCAATCGAGGACTGGCTACGGCGCGCCGACCGCGGCTCTCGTGAATTCGCGTCGTCCCGGTTGCCCGAGGGTGCGCCGGTCGTTGCGCTGCACGCAATGCGTGGCGCGATGGGCAAATGGTTGCTTTATTTGCGCGAAGACGCCGATGCGTGTCGGCGCGAGACGTTGGACAACGAGTTGCCGCTGACGCCGCGCGAGCACGAAATCCTGCATTGGGTTGCCAGCGGGAAAAGCGACGCGCAAGTCGCGAGCATTGTCGGCGCCAGCGTTCGCACGGTTCAGAAGCATCTCGAGCACGTCTACGCGAAGCTTGGCGTGGAAAGCCGCACGGCGGCAGCGATGCGAATCGTTCGCGCTGCCTCGCGTTAACTGCGCACGGTCAAGCCGGTCTCGTCGCGCCCTGCCGATTCGCCGCACGATGCGCGAAAAAACGCGCGACGTCAGCCGGCCTATCGACGTCCCAAAGAGCGTCGAGCTCCATGCAACTCGCCCGTAACGCGGTCACTCTTGCACGAGTGACGGCCATGACGTCCTGCGTGCTCCACGGCACATCTGAAAAGATATCGACGTCGCGCGACAGCGCCACGAGCACATAGCCGCCGTCTTCGGCTGGACCGATGACGGCGTCGTGTCGTGTGAGCGCCAGAGCGGCGCGGGCGAGATAAGCCGTATCGAGCATCGGGCAGTCGGTCCCGATCAAGATCGCCGACGTGCCGGTCGAGATGGCGGACGACAGCGCCTGATGCATCCGCTCGCCGAGATCGACGCCGCGTTGGGTTTTCAGCGTGACGTGATAACGATCGCGCCAATCAACGAATGCCGCGCGATGTTCATCCGGATCGCACCACATTTCAATCGCGGAAATGATGCCCATCGTTCGCGCGGTGGCCGCGGTTTGGAGCGTGCCCTCGACCAGGTCGCGATAGAGATCCGCGGCCGCTGCGTCACCCATGTTGCGCGCAAGCCGCGTCTTGACCATTCCCGGCACGGGATCCTTCGCGAGGATCTGCAGCACGGGCTTCCGACCCGTTGCCTCGGGTCGATAACGGCGCGCAACGGTGGCGGCATCGATGCCGCGCCAGTAATCGAAGCGCAGCCGCCACATCAAAGCGATCGTGCGCCACGCGCCTTGCGTATCCCAGCGACGGCCCGAAGTGACGACCCGTTTGCAAAGACAAACCGGGCGTCCCACGGCACGAAGCAGCGCCTTCGATAGTGCAACGTCCTCCATCAAAGGAATGGAAGGAAAGCCGCCGACTATTTCGAACGCCTTGCGCGAGACGAACATCGCTTGGTCGCCCGTGGCGATGCCGGTGACGCGCGAACGCAGATTCATCAGCGAAGAAACGGCAGGCAGGAGCTTGGAGCGTCCTTCGATCGTCGCGTCGAAGCGTCCCCAGCGCCGATCGTGCCGCAGGGCGTCGCGGATCGTCATAAGCGCGTCGCTCGGCAGTCGCGAGTCTGCGTGCAGGAACAGGATGATTTCTGCGTCGTTGGCAGCACGCGCGCCGGCATTCATCTGCGATGCGCGACCCGGCGGTGCGTCCAACGTGCGGATCGACGGATATCTCGCCAGGACGCTGCGGCTCGAATCGCTGCTGCCGCCGTCGACGGCGATCACGTCGACCCCTTCGAATGCGCCGATTGCATCGAACAACGCCGCGAGCGTCTTCGGCAACGCGGCGGCTTCATTCAAGAATGGAATGACAACCGCGAGCTTCACCGGCTCACCTTCACGGCGGCTTGCCGAGAACGGATCTTCTGCACGATGACCGGGACGAGCGCGAGCATCGCGAGCAGCAGGAGGCTGCCGATAAGCTCGGGCGATACGAGTCCCTTCAGCGAATCAATGCTGCCAAGCGCCTGACCCAGGTTAACGAACACGAACGTGCCTGGAATGATTCCAACGGCGGTTGCGACGACAAACGTGGAGAGCGGAATCGTGGTGAAGGCGGGCGCGAGATTGACGAGAAAGAACGGGAACAGAGGGACGAGCCGCAGAAACAGCAGATAGCGAAAGCCGCTTTCGGTAAAGCCGGCGTAGATTCGTGCGCCGAAGGCGCCAAGGCGCTTGCGTGCTGCGTCGGCGAAAAGGTAGCGGGCAGCAACGAACAGCAACGCCGCGCCGACCGTGGCGGCCGTAACGACAATCGCCGTGCCGACCCAGCGGCCGAACAAGAAACCGATCGTCAGCGAAAGAACGATTGCGACCGGCAGACTAAATGCCGTCGCCGCGGCATAAACGAGGAAGGCAATCAACAGCGCAGGCGCATAGTGCATCGCGACGAACGCCTGCAATGCGTCGCGATGATGCTTGACCGTCTCGAGACGCAGATATTCGTCACCGCCGAACGCGAAGAAGGCGACCAGCGCGCCGACGAAGATGGTGACGATGACCAAGCGGGGCCAGATGCGCCGGCGCCCGCTGAGCCGCTGTCCTGCACCGTCGCCGCGCATCATCCGCCCTGCAATCGAAAGATCCGCTTGATCCACATTTTCGCGCGGGGCGTCAACGCATCCTTGAGCCGCACGTCGGCGACGCGCTGGTTGATCTGGGCGAGCGTCGGATACGTGTGGATCGACGCCGACAGATCGCCGGCTTTCATGCCATTGCCGATGGCCAGCGCGCATTCGGCGATCAATTCTCCGGCGTGCGGTCCCGCGATTGCAGCGCCGAGCACCTTGCCGCGCGGACTCGTGACGAGCTTGGCCATTCCTTCGATTTCGCCTTCGGCTCGCGCGCGATCGATGTCGCTGAACGGAAAACTGTAGACGCGATGATCAACGCCCGTCTTTTTCGCTTCGGTTTCCGAAAGTCCGACGCGGGCCAATTCAGGATCGGTGAATGTGCACCACGGCACGACTGGGGATGGCTTGGTCCACCTGAGCTTGAAGATCGCATGCCGCAAGACGATGCCGGCATGGTGCTCGGCCAAATGCGTGAACTGGTGACCACCCGCGGCGTCGCCGATGACGTAGACGCGAGAATTGGTCGTCGACAATCCGTTCTCGAGCACGACGCGTCCGCTCGACACGTCGACGCCTGCGGCATCGAGACCGAGGTCCTCGATGTTCGCCGTGCGGCCGGCCGCGAGCAGCAGATGTGTTGCATCGATTGGCGCCGGCGTGCCGTCGCGCTCGCGCAACAGCAATCGAATTCCCATCGGTGTGCGGTCGATTCTTGCAATCGATGCGCCGAGATGATAGCGAACGCCTTCGCTCTGGAGTTGCTTGAACACGATCGCGGCGAGATCGGCGTCCTCGCGCGGCAAAATGCCTGCTGCGATATCGACAACGGTGACCTCGCTGCCAAGCCGTCGGAACGCCTGCGCCATCTCGCTGCCGACCGGTCCGCTGCCGACGACGACCAAGTGGGGGACCGCTTCCCGCAGATCGAAGATCGTTTCGTTGGTCAGATAGCGGACCGATTTGACGCCGGGAATCGACGGTATCGACGGCCGCGATCCCGTCGCGATCACAAACGTATGCGCCTTCAATTGTCGTCCAGCGACTTCGAACGTCGCGGCGTCGACGAAGCAGCCGCTGCCAAAAATAACGTCGACGCCCATCGCGCGAAATCGCTCGGGGCTGTCGTTCGGTTCGATGCTCTTGATGACCGACGCGACACGCTCCATCACGCGCGGCAGCTCAGGTCTTGGATCGTGCGGCGTCAGCGCAAAGCGTGCGGCGTTGCGCATCATGTAGGCGACGCGCGCCGATTTGATCAGCGTTTTCGACGGAACGCAGCCGGTCCACAGACAATCGCCGCCGAGCTTGTGCTTCTCCACCAGCGCGACCTTTGCGCCGAGCGCAGCGCCACCCGCCGCGACGACGAGGCCGCCCGAGCCGCCGCCGATGACCACGATGTCGAATTCGCGCCGCGCCATGGCGCGATGTTACGCGAAGCCCGCTAGTGAAAGTCGCGGGACTTCGTCGGCAGCGTGCCGAGCATCGGCGTCATGTCGACGAGCCTGCCGGCGATCACGTGTACGACTTCGCCTTCGCGCTCGACCCTGCCATAGACTGCCATCAGCCGCGCATTGAAAAGCTCGCGCCGTTGGCGGTCGCCGACATCGCGCCAGACGATGACGTTGGTTGCGCCGGTTTCGTCCTCGAGCGTAACGAAAACGACGCCACTTTTTGTATCGGGCCGCTGGCGTCCGATGACGATGCCGGCGACGCGCGTGAATCGTCCATGCGGCGTGCGCGAGATGTCTTCCGCTGTGACGATTCGCTTTGCGCGCAATTGCCCTCGTAACAATGCCAGCGGGTGGCGCCGCAGCGTGAGCCCCAGGCTACGGTAGTCGGCGACGATTTCTTGTCCTTCGGTCGGTGCGGGCAAGGCGGGGGCCGATTCGGCGAAGGTTGCGCCGGCGAGAATTTCCGGTAATCGCTCGACGCCGGCGACTTCCCAGACCGCGGCGTGACGATGGCCGCTGAGCGGGACGAGCGCATCGGCATCGGCGAGGGCGGTCAAGTCGCGGCGATCGAGCTTCGTGCGGTGGGCAAGATCGGTGACCGATTCGAACGGCGCCGCGCAGCGCGCTTCGACGATCCGTTTCGCGCCCGCTTCGGTGAGGCCCTTCACCATGCAGAGGCCGAGGCGCAACGCTGCTTCATCCAACCTGCAATCCCAATCGCTTACGCTCACATCGACGGGCCGCACATCGACGCCATGTCGCCGCGCATCGGCGACCAACTGCGCCGGCGCATAGAAGCCCATCGGTTGCGAGTTGAGCAGCGCACCGCAAAACGCCGCGGGCTCGTAGTGCTTGAGCCACGATGATATGTAGACCAGCAGTGCGAACGACGCCGAATGCGATTCCGGAAACCCGTATTCGCCGAAACCGAGAATCTGTTGATAGATCTGGCGCGCGAATTCCTCCGCGTATCCACGCGCCGCCATTCCATCGATCAATCGCTGCTCGAATTTTTCAAGACCGCCCTTGCGCCGCCATGCGGCCATCGAGCGACGCAAGCGGTCGGCTTCGCCCGGTGTAAATCCAGCGGCAACGATCGCGAGCTGCATCACCTGTTCCTGGAAAATCGGCACGCCGAGCGTGCGCTCGAGGACACTCTTCACGGCATCGCTCGGATAGGTCACGTCCTCGAGGCCCTGGCGGCGTTTTAGATACGGATGCACCATGCCGCCCTGTATCGGCCCGGGACGCACGATCGCGACCTCGATCACGAGATCGTAGAAAGTTTTGGGCTTCAACCGGGGCAGCATCGACTGCTGCGCGCGCGATTCGATCTGAAACACGCCGATCGTGTCGGCATGCTGGATCATCGCGTAGACGCTCGGATCTTCCGGTGGAATGTCCTGCATCTTGAGCCCGCGTCCATCGCGTTGCGAGATCATCGCCAGTGCGCGGCGGATCGCGGAGAGCATACCGAGCGCCAAACAGTCGACCTTGAGGAGCCCAAGCGCGTCCAGATCGTCCTTGTCCCACTGGATCACGGTACGCGCGTCCATCGCCGCGTTCTCGACCGGCACCATGCGCTCGAGCAGACCGCGCGCGATGACGAAACCGCCGACGTGCTGCGACAAATGCCGCGGAAAGCCCATCAGTTCGCCGGTCAGCGCAATGAGTCGCGCGATCAGCGGATTTTCGGGATCGAAACCGGCTTCGCGAATGCGTCGCGGATCGATTGCACGACCGTCCCACCACGCGAAGATGCCGGCGAGGCGATCGACTTGCGCGAGATCGAGACCGAGCGCCTTGCCGACGTCGCGCACCGCGCTCTTCGGCCGATACGTGATGAGCGTCGCGGCGAGCGCCGCGCGGTCGCGGCCATACTTCTTGTAGACGTACTGCATCACCTCTTCGCGGCGCTGATGCTCGAAGTCGACATCGATGTCCGGCGGTTCGTTGCGCTCGCGGGAAATGAAACGCTCGAACAGCGTCGAGATCCGCGCCGGATCGACTTCGGTGATGCCGAGCGCGTAGCAGACGGCGGAATTCGCCGCTGAGCCGCGGCCCTGGCAGAGAATCTTCTGCGAACGCGCGAAAGCGACGATGTCGTAGACGGTGAGGAAATAGGGCTCGTAGCGGAGCTCGGCGATGAGCGCCAGCTCGTGGTCGACCAGTTCGCGCACGTCCTCCGGCACACGATCGCCGTAGCGCTGTTGCAATCCGGCTTCGGTGAGCTTGCGGAGATAGGACGCGGGCGTCTCGCCGGATGGCGCGATCTCCTCCGGATACTCGTAGCGCAACTCATCGAGCGAGAACGTGCAGCGCTCGACGAGCGCGAGCGTCTGCGCCAGAAGCTCGGGCGAATAGATTGTCGCGAGCTTGGCGCGGGAACGCAGATGCCGTTCACCATTGGGGAAGAGCGCGTAGCCGCAGTCGGCGAGCGGCGTCTTCAGCCGGATCGCCGTCAACGTATCTTGCAATGCGCGTCGCGCGCGCACGTGCATGTGAACGTCACCCGCGGCGACGAGGGGCAAGCCGCAGACACGGGACAATTCGCTCAATCGCGCGAGCCGCAGCCGGTCGCCGGCGCGCGCGACGAGCTCGGCCGCCATCCATGCGCGTCCGCCGAATACGTCGGCGATCCAGCTTAGGGTCAGACTCCAATTTTCGCCATCTACGCCACGAGCATGCGAATCCGCATGAAAATTGGAGTCTGACCCTATCGGAAACCACAATGCGAGACAACGTGACCCGAGCGCCGCGACGTCGTCGCGCGTCAATGCGTAGCGCCCCTTGACGGCGTTACGTCGCCCGCGCGTGATCAGTTGCGCAAGGTCGCCGTAGCTCGCGCGATCAGTCGCGTAGAGCGCGAGCTTTAATCCATCGACAAGCGTGAACTCGCTGCCGATGACAAGCTTGAGTCCAACTTCTTTGGCAGCCAGATGCGCTCGAACGGCGCCGGCGAGCGAGCATTCGTCGGTGAGCGCCAGCGCTGTGTAACCCAATGTCTGCGCGCGCTCGACCAGCTCTTCGGGCTGCGAGGCGCCGCGCAGAAACGAGAAATTGGAAAGGCAATGGAGCTCGGCGTAGGCAGGGAGCATCGTAAGCGGCGCGCACGTGGACGAACGGCGCACGGTACCGTACGGATATACGGTATATTAGCACCACTGTCATCCTGAGCGAAGGACCCGCTTTTGCGTTCGGAAAGCAGGTTTCTCGGCCGATGCGTTGGCCTCGGAATGACAGGCGAAACGGCCTCGGAATGTCAGATCGTGCGCTATGGAAACGCCGGAACGGTCGGCTCGATCCCTCGATTGCTCGCTTCGGGATGACGACGCTCGAGGAGCTCCTGAATCTCCTCGACGCGCTGCGCGGGGACGTCGATCATCAGCAAGATCTGTCCCTTGTCGATTTCGTCCGCGAAGCGCCGCAGTTTTGAATTGGGCACAGAGCTGCCGACAAGCGTCGACGCGAATACGCCGAACAGCGCACCGAACGCGATGATCAGCAGGATGCCGCCTTGACGTATTTCCAGCCCCTCGAGCGGGAATTGCGCCATCAGCCAGGCTGCCAGTGCACCGATCAGTGCGCCGAGGAAGAGACCGCGTCCCGCGGCATGACGGACGTCCGTTTTCTGCAGCACGGACGCCTCGTGCAACGACTTCAGATCGGTCCCGCGGCGCGCGAGAACATGCATGTGCCGGTCTTCGATGCGCGCCAGCAGCAAGTCGTCAACGGTACGCCGCGCACTCTCGACATCGGGCAACAACCAATACAGTCTGCGCCTCATGATCATCCTCCTGTGAGCGGGAAGGCCGGACGCGTAGAAGATGCGGCGTACCCCAGCCATTTCTCCCTGTTTAGTGGTGTGTAACAGGAGAATCGATAGTGTCTGGCATGCTCTCCGTGCCGATTGCTTCGTTGCCGCTGCTTGCAAGGGGACCTACCCCTGCTGCGCAGCGTCGCCTTGCACTCGACTCGGATAGCGCCGCCATAACGCTATCGCTCACTACCGATTCCCCTGTTACACACCACCAGTATTGTAGGACCGGCAGCCGCATTGCACAGTTCCGAGCGCTTTATCGCGCCCATGTCAACCTTGACGCCCTGTGGACTGCGCGTTGACACTCCCGGACTTTGCCTATCGCTGACTTTTCTCATGGCTGCAATTGCTTTCGACCGCTTCTACCGCTACGCCGAATTGAGCGAAGTCCTGCACACGCTCGCGCGCGAGCATCCCCAGCTGCTCGCCATCGAATCTATTGGCAAGAGCCACGAAGGCCGCGACATCTGGGTAGTGACCGCCACCAACACGCGGACGGGGCTCGCTGCCGAAAAACCGGCATTTTGGGTCGACGGCAACATCCATTCGACGGAGGTTGCTGCGTCCGCGGCGAATCTGTATCTCCTTCACACACTCGTCACGCAATACGGAAGCGACGCCGACGTGACGCGCGCTCTCGATACGCGTGCGTTCTACATTTGTCCGCGGATCAATCCCGACGGCGCCGAATGGGCGCTCGCGGACAAGCCGAAATGGGTGCGCTCGAGTACGCGACCGTATCCCCACGACGAAGAGGAGATCGAGGGGCTGATCGTCGAAGATATCGACGGCGACGGACGCATTCTGCAAATGCGGATTCCCGATCCCAACGGGCTATGGAAGCCGCATCCCGATGAGCCCCGGCTCTTGATCCGCCGCGAGCCTGCGGAGACGGGCGGAACCTATTATCGACTGATCCCCGAAGGCCGACTCGAGCACTACGACGGCTTTATGTTGCGTATCAAGAAGCCAAAACAAGGCCTTGACCTGAATCGCAATTTTCCGGCCAGCTGGCGGCAGGAGTTCGAGCAGCTCGGCGCCGGACCCTACCCAACGTCGGAACCCGAAGTACGCGCCGTCGTCGACTTCATCGTCCGCCATCCGAATCTCACCGGCGGGACGAGCTTCCACACTTGGAGCGGCGTCTTGCTGCGTCCCTTCGAGCATCAGCCCGACGAAGAGATGCACGCCGAAGATCTATGGGTCTACCAGACGACCGGAAAGAAAGGCACGGAGCTCACCGGTTACCCGAACATCTCCGTCTATCACGAATTCCGTTATTACCCGAAGTCGGTGATCGGCGGGACATGGGATTGGATTTACGAGCATCTCGGAATTTTCAGTTGGGTCGTCGAGATCTGGTCGCCGATGCGCGAAGCGGGCATCACCGGTTACAAATACATCGACTGGTTCCGCGATCACTCGACCGATGACGACCTGAAGCTCATCCGCTGGAGCGACGAGAAGATCGACGGCCTCGCCCATATTCCGTGGCGCGCGTTCGATCATCCGCAGCTTGGCAAAGTCGAGATCGGCGGTTGGAATCGCTTTCACGCATTCGGCAATCCGCCGCCCAAGTTACTCGAGCGCGAGCTGGCGCGTTTTCCGAAGTGGTTGGTCTGGCAGGCGCTGCTATCGCCCAAGCTCGAGCTGCTGCACGCCGGCGCACAGGCGCTGGGGAACGGCGCATGGAAAGTGACGCTGGTCGTCCAGAACACCGGTTGGCTGCCGGCGTATGTGTCGAAGCGCGCGCTTGCGCGCAAAGTCGTCCGTGGGCTCATCGCCGAGATTGGCTTGCCGGATGGTGCGACGCTCGCATCGGGAAAATTGCGCGAGGAGATGGGCCAGCTCGAAGGGAAGGCGTACAAGCACACCGGCGTCTCTTTTTGGCCTGACTATCATGTGACCGACGATCGGATGAAGATCGAGTGGATCGTCAGCGCGAAGGCGGGTGACACGGTCAATCTGACCGCACGGCACGATCGCGCCGGCACCGTGCGCGCCGAAGTCAAGCTGGCGTGAACCGCATTGCGCGGACGTGTGGGGAGGAACGATGACTCGGAGTCTACTGCGTAGCATCGCGATCGCTGCGGGGATGGCGGCCGGTCTCACCGGCTGCACGACGACGCAGCCAAGCTCATCGGGACTCGATCGCATACAGCACATCGTCGTCATCTATGCGGAAAATCGCAGCTTCGACAATCTCTACGGACTTTTTCCCGGCGCCGACGGCATCGCGAACGCGACGCCCGTGCAATACACGCAACTCGATGTCGACGGCAAGCCGCTGCCACATCTGCCGCCCGTGTGGAAAGGCAAGGATGCGGATCCGGCCTATCCCAAGGACTTGCCGAACAAACCGTTTCGGATTGACGCGCCGCCGATCAACATGGCGTTGTCAGTGCCGACGCGGGACCTGATCCACAAGTTTTATCAGCAGCAGGAGCAAATCAACGGTGGCCGCAACGACCGATTCGCCGAGGTTTCGGATGCGGGTGCGCTGGTGATGGGCCACTACGACGGCTCGACGTTGCCGATGTGGAAGTGGGCGCAGGATTACGTTCTCGCCGATCATTTCTTCATGGGGGCGTTCGGCGATTCGTATCTCAATCACTTCTGGCTGATTTGCGCGTGCACGCCGCTCGATGCCGGACCGCCGAATCAGCGCGCACAACTCGACGAGCGCGGATGGCTCAAGCGGCGACCCGAATCGCCCGTATCGGCGCTCGCCGGCCCCGCCGTGTTCGTTGCCGGGGAATTCACGAATGACGGTTATTCGCTCACGACGAATCAGCCGCCGTATCAGCCATCGGCTGCGCCGCCCGCGCCTGGCGGTGACCCGCGTTTCGCGGATCCGGCGAGACGAATCCTTCCGCCGCAGACGCAGAAGACGATCGGCGACACGTTGTCGGCGAAAGGGATTTCGTGGGCTTGGTACTCGGGTGCGTGGAATGCCGCGGTGAAAGACGGCATGCAGCCGGGCGACGCAAAGCGCATGGTCATCTACAATAACACGCCGCCTTCGCCGTATTTCGTTGCGCACCATCAACCGTTCAACTATTTCGCGCGTTTCGCGCCGGGCACGGCGGACCGCGAACGGCACCTCAAGGATTACACCGATCTTGTGAGCGGCATTGAAAAAGGCGAGCTGCCGGCGGTGGCGTTCTACAAGCCGCAAGGGACGTTCAACGAACATCCGGGCAATACGGACGTGATGTCAGGCGACATCCATATTGCGGAGCTCGTCGCCAAGATCACAGCGAGTCCGTTATGGCCGTCGATGGCCATTATCGTGACGTACGACGAGAACGGTGGCTTCTGGGACCACGTGCCGCCCCCCAAGGGCGACCGCTGGGGTCCGGGAACGCGCATTCCGGCAATCATCATCTCGCCGTTGGCGAAACGCGGTTACGTCGATCACACGTCCTACGATACGACGTCGATCATCAAGCTCATCACGCGCCGCTTCGGGCTCGAGGCGTTGCCGGGCGTTCGCGCGAACGCAGGCGATTTGACGAACGCATTTGATTTCTAGATCGCGTGGCGATGACCACGCAAATCGCAACCAAAAGTGCACGACGCGGTCTAGCGGCAATTCCCCGAGGCGTGTGGGCGCTCGGCATCGTCAGCCTGTGTATGGATCTGTCGTCCGAGCTGGTCCATTCGCTGCTGCCGCTGTACATGGCGGTCGGTCTCGGCGCGAGCACATTCGTCATCGGCATCGTCGAGGGCGTGGCTGAAGCTCTGGCGCTCATCGTCAAGGTATTCTCCGGCGTGCTGTCGGATATGTTCCGCAAACGCAAATCACTCGTCGTCGCCGGTTACGGACTCGCCGCGCTGACCAAATTCATCTTCCCGCTTGCCCCGACGCTCGGTTGGGTCGTCACCGCGCGTTTCGCCGATCGCGTCGGCAAGGGGATCCGCGGCGCGCCACGCGATGCGCTCATTGCCGATATCGCACCTGCCGACGCGCGTGGAGCCAGCTTCGGCTTGCGTCAGGCGCTCGACACGGTAGGTGCGATCGGCGGACCGTTGCTGGCGCTTGCCGCGATGGTCTATTTCGCCGGCAACTTCCGTGCGTCGTTCTGGGTCGCCGTGATCCCGGCGGTCATCTGCGTCGCGGTTTTGGTTTTCGGCGTGAGCGAACCGGCGAAGGTCGGTGGTGACAACGCTAAGACGCATTTGCGCCTTGCCGACGCCAAGCGGTTTCCGGCGAGCTACTGGATCGTCGTCGGCATCGCCGGTGTACTGACGCTTGCGCGTTTTTCCGAGGCCTTCTTGGTGTTGCGGGCGCAGAACGTGGGTTTGCAAGTCTCGCTGGTGCCCTGGGTGATGGTCATCATGTCGACGGTGTACGCCGCCGTCGCGTATCCGACCGGCGCCGCGGCTGACCGGGGCGCTGGCGCGTACCTGTTGTGGAGCGGGTTGGTCGCGCTCATCTCCGCCGACATCGTGTTGGCGCAGGCCGCAACGCCGGCCGTCGTCTTCGTGGGCGCGGCACTCTGGGGCTTGCACATGGGTCTTACGCAGGGTCTGCTGTCGGCACTCGTCGCCAATGCAGCACCAGCGGACCTTCGGGGTAGCGCGTTCGGCATCTTCAACCTCGTAAGTGGCGTCGCGCTGTTGATCGCGAGCGCGCTGGCAGGATGGCTGTGGGACGCGTACGGGCCGCGCTTCACGTTCTACGCCGGGGCGGCGTTCACGGCCATTGCGTTGATTGGGCTGATGACACGCGGCAGAAAGATCGGCACGCTCGAACGTTGACGTAAGCTCTGCCATGCGCGTAGCGACTGTGTGTAGGTATGCCTGGCTGGGAGTAATCGGATGGACGATGTAACCGCTTCGGCGTCGACGACTGCGCCCATCGCGGGCCGGCTCTACTATCGACACAGTTTGCCGGTGCGGGTCATGCATTGGATCAACGTGATCGCGTTGACGATTATTTTCATGAGCGGCCTCATGATCTTCAACGCGCATCCAGCGCTCTATTGGGGCAAATCGTCGTATACCGGACGTCCGCCGATCCTCGAAATCGGCGCACGGGACGGCGGCGCGACGGGCGCGATCGGCTACACGAAAATCTTCGGGCACGAGTTCAATACCACCGGTGTGCTCGGCTTGTCGCGCGAGCCGAGCGGCCGCCCGGCGGCAAGGGCATTCCCTTCGTGGCTGACCATTCCCGACATGCAATGGCTGTCGATGGCGCGTTCATGGCATTTCTTTTTCGCCTGGATCTTCGTCGTCAACGGGCTCTGTTACGTTGCGTATTCACTGTGGAGCCGGCATCTCGCGCGCGACATCGCTCCAACACGCGGCGAGCTCGCGAAGATCGGTCAGTCGATCAAGGATCATCTGTTGTTTCGCCATGAAACCGGCGAAGCGGCAACGCGGTACAACGTCTTGCAGAAGATCACCTACCTCGTCGTGATCTTCGTCCTGTTGCCATTGGCTATCCTGATGGGGCTTGCGATGTCGCCGCGCATCGATACGGTTTTTGCCGGATGGGTCGATTGGGTCGGCGGCCGTCAATCGGCGCGCACGATCCACTTCATCGCCGCGTGGTTGATCGTTGCGTTCGTCTTGATCCACGTGTTCGAGGTCGTCATCACCGGGCTATGGAACAACTTGCGCTCGATGATCACCGGCCGTTACCGGATTCCACCGGAGGCACCTCATGAATGAACGAACGCGATCGTCGCGCCGACGGTTTCTTGCGCGCGCATTAGGTGCCGCAGGAGCGTTGTTTCTAGCCGGATGTGAACGCTTGTCGGAAAGCCAATGGTTTCCGAAGGTGCTTGCAGCGGGCGAGAGGCTCAGTGAAGCGGCGCAAACGTTTGTCACCGGACGCAAGGCGATGGCGCAGGAATTTTCGGAAGCGGACCTCTCGCCGAGCTTTCGCAGTAACGGAACCGCCGAACCTGACAGCGAGGCGTACGCGGCGCTCGCAGCTAAAGGCTTTGCCGATTACAAGCTGGAGGTCGGCGGATTGGCCGCTTCGCCGCGAAGTTTCTCTCTCGCCGAATTGCGCGCGCTCGAATCGCGTACGCAAATCACGCGCCACGATTGTGTCGAAGGCTGGAGCGCGATCGGCAAGTGGAAGGGGGCGAAGCTCTCGGCGGTCCTTGATGCGGTAAAGGTCAAGCCGGAAGCGTGCTATGTCGTGTTCTATTGCGCCGACCCGATGGCGGACGATGGCACCGATCTCTACTACGAGAGCATCGACATGGACGATGCGTGGCATCCGCAGACGATCCTCGCGTACGAGTTGAACGGTGAGGCGCTGCCGATCAAGAACGGGGCGCCGGTTCGGCTGCGGGTCGAGCGGCAACTGGGGTACAAGCACGCGAAGTACGTGATGAAAATCGAGCTCGTCGATAGCTTCGCGCACATCGCCGGCGGCAACGGTGGCTATTGGGAGGATCAGGGCTACCAGTGGTACGCGGGCATCTGAAAGCCAAACGGTAAGCTTTCTTCTCCTCGTTCGACGAAGTCCGGTAAGGCGAGGGCAAAAACGGACGCTCTTGCCGACGCGATGAACGCGAAATGCGTCACGCTTCCAAGACTTTTGAATCGAGGAGATCGCATCATGTTGGATACTGTCATGTCGAAAGCAGCCGTTGTTGCGCTGGCGCTCGCGACGCTGGTTCCCGGAATCGTTCGTGCTGATAATGTGGTCACCGTACCGGCTAGCGGCATCGTCAAAGTCAAAAGCGCGTATTCAGTCCCTGAAACGATCGCGCGGATCAAGAAGGACGTCGCAGACAAGGGCATCCGCTTCTTCCAGGAGGTCGATCAACAGAAGCTAGCCGCCGATGCAGGCATCAAGCTGCGGCCGTCCACGTTGCTGGTCTTTGGTAATCCACCGCTCGGCACTTTATTCGTCAGTGCCAATCCGCTCGCGGGACTCGATTGGCCCGTCCGCGTGCTCGTGCTCGAGGACGAAAACGGGGACGTCTGGGCGGCGTACACGGATTTCGAATGGATCGCACGCCGTCACGACATCAAAGGCAGCGATCTGGAAGCCTTCAACAAGGCGTCCGGCGTCATCGCGTCGATTACGTCCAGCGTCAAGGCGCGGTGACGCAGAGAGCGGCTACGCAGACTTAGGCCGTTTTGATTTTGTCAAGCGGCGACTTGTCGTTGCGATGCTGTGGACAGCGTTCCACACCAAGAAAAATGAACTGAAAGGCGGCACTTAAACTGAGTGCCGCTTTTTTTGACCTCCGCATACAGCAACGATAGTGTCGCCGGTTCACACGAGGTGAATGCGGTGTGAACCTCTCGGATGTCACTTGCCTTTCAGTCCGCTTCGGCCGCGCCGCAATGATGCTCGTCCGGCAGACTCCGCGGGGGGGGCTCGTTGCGCTTCGGTGAACTCCGCTTCGCGTCCCGGCTTAACCCCGGAACCGTTGTCAGCGGCAAGCCGCCGAGCCTGAGGCTCGGATCCATCCGGCGCTTAATCGAGTAGACGAAATCCTGCGCCACGAGCTCGCGCGGCTTGCCGTGGAAAGCCGGATCGTCGGTGAAGAATATTCCCGGCTTGATGCGGATCGTCCATCTCGTCCCGCCGTTGCCGATCTCCGGCGGACCTTCTGCCGCCAGCGGAACGAGCCTGGTCGGACGGCTCAGGTAATCCCACTCGTAGAGGCTTTCGAAAATCGCCTGACAGATCGTGTCCGAAAAGCTGTCGTCGTATTGGTGCGGATCGAGGGTGCTGATGTTGGGCTCCGCGAACCGCAGGACCTTGTTGGGGTGCGCCGCGTCCGCGCCGCAAACGAACCAGATCGCGAGCGCGGCGACAAAAATGGAAATGGCAGTGATCTTCGTCTCATGGCGTCGCTCCCCAACAGTCGCCAAGGCAGGTCAATTTACGCCGCCCTGCTGGCGTTGACCAGTTCTGTCCCTATGGTGTCGTCAAGCGCGCTTCGGATGTCCGCGATGGGTTCTGCGACGTTCAATAAGCGCGTCGCTATTCCTCCCTTGCGCTCCCAACGCTCAACGGTTTCTTTGATTTTTCTCGACTATACTTTTAACTAAAAATGACACACCTCGTCTCCACGTCTCATCAGTGTTACCACGTAGGTCGACCGACTTGTTTAGCAATACGGTGCCGGTTGCAGCATCTTCGATCTGAATGTTGATGTTGAGAATCAGGTTG
>Ga0066710_100001898_pt1 | contig 16224 bp, 18 predicted proteins | sample GraSoiAngelo_159_FD_79666 | JGI IMG/M metagenome (GOLD analysis project Ga0066710, IMG submission 79666) | Grasslands soil microbial communities from the Angelo Coastal Reserve, California, USA - 14_1009_16_40cm | ecosystem: Environmental > Terrestrial > Soil > Grasslands | place: USA...
GTTGCATTCGGCGCCGCCGCAGCCCGCCCAGCGCGAACACCAGCGACGCGGCCACACCGACCGCGCCTACCTTGTACCAGACGGCCGGCCACCCCCCGCCCTGGAGGAACGCGTCGCGGACGATTTCGATGTAGTAGCGGGACCAGACGAAGTTCGAGATCCAGCGCAGCCCTGCCGGAATGTTGCTGAGCGGGAACATCAGCCCCGACAGCATGAACGAGAGCAGGAACCCGCCCAGCATCACGACCTGCATCGCCGCGGCCTGATGCGGCACCGCCGCGCCGACCATGATGCCGAACGAGGCCACGCAGAACGCGTACAGCAAAGTCGCGACGAGAAAAGGTGTCGGATCTCCGGCGAGTCGCACGCCAAACATCGTGTACAACATGATGAGGAGCACCACCGTCTCTGCGAACGCCACCGCCATGAAGGCGAGGACCTTCCCGAGCAGGAACTCGAACGCAGAAATGTTGGAGACGTAGACCTGCAGGATGGTCTTGCGCTCCCCTTCCCGAGCCATCGCGAGCGTGGCGAGCAGGGGAGGAAACATGGAAAGGGCCATGACGAAGACGCCGGGGCCGTAGAACTTCTTGGACGAGAGCCCCGGGTTATACCAGAACCGAACTGCCGTCTGCACCGCCGGTTGCGGTCCAGGACCTCCCGCACGTGACGCGTTGAACGACCTGGCCACACCGGCCGCGTAACCGGCCAACAGTTTGGACGTATTGGCGTCGGAACCGTCCACGAGAAGCTGCACAGGTGTGTTGACGCCACGGGCGAGGTCACGGCCGAAATTCTCCGGAATGACGAGCGCGGCGCGCGCGGTGTTTCTCGTAAACGCCGTCTCTGGCTGCTTGTCGGTTGGCCACGGCAGAATGCGGAAGGTCATCGAACCCCGGAACACGTCGATAAGCGCCCGCGAGGCCGGTGAATCGTCGAAATCCTGGACGACGATCGGGAGATCCCGCACGATCATCGAGATTGAGTTGCCCATCAGCAGGAGCTGGAAGATCGGCAGCAGCAGCGCGAGCGCGAGCGCGAGCCGGTCGCGCAGCAACTGGGTCAGCTCCTTGCGGGCTTGAGCGAATATCCGGGTCATGGCACCCTTTCAGTCTTCGCGCGCGACCTTGCCCTGCATCCGCGCCTGCTCCACGACGCTGATGAAGACGTCTTCGAGGGAGAATCGAGCTTCGCGGTCGCTCACAATGCGGATGCCTTCCCGCGCAAGAGTGTCCTCGAAGTCACGACCGCCGCCGTCGATGTCCTTGTCCACAATCACGTGCAAGCGGTCCCCGAAGAGCGAGACACGCCACCGATCCATCGTGTTCTTCAGAAGGTCGGCCGCCCGCTGCGGCTGGTCCACGTGCAGCTCGAACAGGTGGCCGCGCTGACCATCTTTGATCCCCGTCGGTGAACCCTCGGTCACGAGCTCCCCGGCCACCATGAACCCGAGGCGGTTGCACTGCTCGGCCTCTTCGAGATAGTGAGTGGTCACGAGGATGGCGGTCCCGGAGTCAGCGAGCCGATTGATGAGGTCCCAGAACCCCCGGCGCGCCACCGGATCGACACCCGACGTCGGCTCGTCGAGAAAGAGGACCGCCGGCTCATGCATGATCGCGGCGCCGAACGCCACGCGCTGCTTCCAGCCTCCAGGCAGGCTGCCCACGAGCTCGTGGGCCTTGCCCTCGAGACCCGCAAATTCAAGCACCCACCGAATCTTCTCGTCACGCTCAGTCGCGGGAACGCCGTAGACGCCAGCGAAGAAGTCGAGGTTCTCGTCAATCGGCAAATCCTCGTAGAGCGAGAACTTCTGCGACATGTAACCGACCCGGTACCGGACCTCCGGCGCGCGGATGTTGCCGGTAATGCCAGCCAGCTCGACGCTGCCGGCGGTCGGGTCAAGCAACCCGCACATCATTTTGATCGCGGTCGTCTTCCCCGCCCCGTTGGCGCCGAGCAGCCCGTACACCTCACCGTAACGCACATGCAGGCTGACCCTGTCGACCGCACGGAACGATCCGAAATCCTTCACGAGGTTCGTTGCGCCGACGGCGACTTGGCCGCGCAGGTCTTGGTGTTCGTGCCGGCCCGGGAACGCCGGGCGCCGCTCCCTCAAGCCGAGCGCGTGGAGACGGGCCACGAACGTGTTCTCGAGCATCGGCTCGTCCACCTGAACCTCTACGACCTCCAGACCTGAAGCGGTCAGCTGGGACCTGAGAGCCGCCTCGGCGCGCCCGGGCTCCCGCGTGAGGACATCGAGGCGATCACCGAACCGCTGAACGTCGATCAGCAGCTGATCGGGGCCGCTCGCGCCGGACAGGAGTCGTTCCGCCACACCGAGCTGCGTGGTGCGGACCTCGAGTCGGGCGGCTCCGAGGCTCCCGCGCAGCTCGGCAGGCGTGCCTATCTGATGAATCACTCCCTCGTAGATCAGCGCGACGCGATGGCACCGCTCCGCTTCGTCCAGATAGGGCGTGGCGACGAGAATGGTCAACCCCCCGGCGGCAAGATGAGCGAGCGTGTCCCAGAACTCGCGCCGGGAGACTGGATCGACACCCGTCGTGGGCTCGTCGAGTAGAAGGATGCGCGGCTCGGGCACCAGAGCACACGCAAGGGCCAGCTTCTGCTTCATCCCACCGCTCAAGCGGCCCGCAAGCCGCTCGGTGAAGCTGTCCATGTTGAACATGCGCAGATACCGCAGGCCCCGCCGATCGACCTCCTCGTGGGCCACCCGACGAAGATCACCTATGTACCGGATGTTCTCCCGCACGGTGAGGTCCGGATACAGGCTGAAGGTCTGCGTGAGGTACCCTGTCTGCGATCGCATCTGGCGGGCGGGATGTCCGAAAACCTCCGCGGTGCCCGATGTCGCCTCCATGACCCCGCCCAGGACTTGAAAGGTCGATGTCTTGCCCGCACCGTCGGGGCCAATCAGGCCAAAGATTTCGCCCTGCGCGATGTCGAACGTGAGACCGCGGACCGCCTCGACGGACCCATACCGCTTCCAGAGATCGGCAACGTGAACCGCCGGTCGGTCCGAGGCGACGGCGTCCATGAGCGGCGCGAGGCGATCGGCGATCGCTGACGTCATGATTGCCGGCCGGCCTTGGGCCACTGGGTGCCTGACACGAGAATCTCGCCGTCGGCGGGCATGCCCGGTTTGGCGAACCCCATCCCACTTTTGATCTGCAGCTTCACGCCCACGACCTGCTTGACGCGGTCGTCTCGGAAGTAGATGTTCTCCGGCGTGAAGGTCGCTTGCGGATCGATGCGCGACACATACGCGTCAAGCGGACTGTTGGGACTGGAATCGAGGTACACGCGAGCGGGCTGCCCGCTCTTGACTGAGCCGATGCGCCCTTCGGGCACGTAACCCCTCAAGTACACCTTCTCGAGATCCACGAGTGACACCAGGGGGGTCCCAGCCATGACGACTTCGCCCGGTTCGGCGGACTTCGTCATGACCGTGCCGGTGAACGGTGCACGGACGACGAGGTCCTGACGGTTCGCCTGCGCCTCGGTAAGCTGCGCACGGGCTTGTTCGATTTGCGCGGTCGCGCTCGCAATCTCAGCTTTCTGCTGGGCGAGCTGTCCGCGTACACCGGCGATCTCCGCCGCGCGGATGGCGGGGTTCGTCAGGTTGGCTCGCGCCATCGCCAACGCACTCTTCGCCGCGTCGACGCGACGATGTGCCGCTGCCACCACCGCGGCCTGCTGATCGGCCGTGGAAGCCGCGACCTTCCCCTGCCGCTCCGAGACGGCGCCGGTCTGCGCCAGCCGCGTGTAGGCCTCCTTGTCGAAGAGCGCGAGCTGGTACGAGGCCTCCTGTTGCGCAAGCTGCGCTTCGGCAGCTGCCAGGTCGGCATCCGCCTGGCTCACTCGCCCGGAAGCGTCCACCTTGGATTGCTCGGCGCCCAGCTGGGCCTGCACCAGACGCTCTTGTAGCACCGCGACCTGATCGCGCGCCGAGTTGGCACGAGCCTCCGCCTGTCCGAGCGCGGCACGCGCCTGCTCCTCCCGTGCCCGTACCTGCTCATCGTCGAGAACGGCTATCGTGTCTCCAGCCTTCACGATATCGCCTTCACCGACGCGGATCTCCTTGATGCGGCCGCCCGACTTGGGGGCAATCATCGACACATCGCCTTCGATTCGCCCGCTGAGGGCGATGACGTCGTTTGAGACCGGTACCGAGAAGTACGTCCGCCACGCGACCACGGCCGCGACCGCTACGACAGCGATGAGTGCGAAGACGACAACTCGTCGACGGCCGCGACTGCGCGTCGTCTGGCCAGTTGTGTCGGCGCCGCGCGTCGTCGGACGAGAGGCGGGAAGAACGGCTGTCTGAACGTCTGGTGTCATAAGGTTCTATCCTCGGTCGCGAACCGCCGGCACCTTCGGGCGGCAGATACGCGGTTAGTCTCCTCGGCGTTGTCGGAACCTGACGCGGCTCGTCCGTCGATGCGACGGGGCGGGGGGTACCGACGCAACCCCGGGCACGGACCGGGCCCGGGGCCGGCGAAGCCGACTGTCCGCACCTCGCAGGAATTGGTCGACGTGACCGCGGGCAAACCCGTCGCGGTCGGCGATCAGCGGATGGTCCGACCGGATGGCATTCAAGTGCCGCCACAGCAACAAAGGGCCCACGAATTCCATGACGAGCAGTTCGGGATCAACGTTCCGTAAACGGCCCTCCAAGACGAGCCGTTGCATCAGCTCCCGCATCCGGGCCAGCCCGCTGCTCATCCGCTCGAACAGGTTGATGCGTCCCTCTCGCGCGAGGCGCATCCCGTCGGCCATGACCATACGAAAGAGCTGTTCCTGGCGGGGCGCGCAGAAGCTCTCGAGCGCCATCATGGCCAGCCGCTCCAGGGTCGCGCGAATATCCGCAATCGGATCCTCGAGCACGGCCGCCAGCCGCTCCGCCTTGTATTCGGTGTCCGCCACGATCAGCGCATCGAAAAGCGCTTCTTTTCTGGGAAAGTAGTTGTAGAGGGCGCTTTCCCGTACGCCCACGGCCGAGGCGATGTCGCGCAGGCTGGTCCCGTAATAGCCGTTCTCGGCGAACAGCTTGAGGGCAGCGTCGAGGATGGCCTGGCGAGTCTGTCTGCCTTCGGTGCGGAGCGGTCGCCCCATTAACTTAATGGTCGCTCATTTAGTTTTGACTTGTCAAACCTTTAACCCGTGGCGCTCGGGTGCTGGATGCTTCCAAACCCGCTATCCTCGGGGATCGCCGCTGACTTGCACCAACCGCGCGTAGTCTTCGGGCGTGTCGATATCCAGAAATGACCCCTCGTCGCTGACTTCGACGTCTCCCTCGGCCGACGTGTGGGCGCGGACGACCGGCTTGGCGCCGACGGCAGGATCGGCGGCGCGAAGCTCGTCGAACAACGTCCGATCGATGAGCACGGGATGTCCGTGATCGAGGCCACGGACGGGACGAACCACCCTCGCCCCGGTCTTTCGATAACGCTCCAGCACGGAGCGGATGGTCGAGGCGGAGACGAGCGGAACGTCGACGAGCGACAGCAGAATCGCACGAACCCCCGGACGGTCCACCGCCCGCAGCCCAGTCAGGAGCGAAGAAAGCTGGCCCGACTCGTAGCCCTCGTTGACGACCAACCGCGCGGTCACACCTTCCTGGCGTAGGGACTCTTCGATCGACGCGGCCTCATAGCCCAGGACGACCACGACGTCGTCGACCCCAGCCTCCTGGAACGACCGAACGATCGTACCGAGGAAGGTCGCCCCGCCGAGCGGCAACGTCGCCTTCGGGCGGCCCATCCGGGTGGACTTTCCTGCCGCCAGAATGACCGCCGGAATCACGGCGACGATCTTACGGCATGTCGAACTGGGATAAGATGCCGGCATGAGTGAGATCGGCCTCCACATCCGCTGCCAGCGGTGTGGGGCACAAATGGAGATGAAGGATCCGACGCCTGACAGACCGTGGACGCCCGACCAGTTCTGGGTCTGCCCGAAGTGCGGGAGGCACTTCTGGAGCACGTACCCCCCGCCCAACCGCGAGAAGGTCAAGCCCGCCGGCGAGCCGGCGTCATAGTACGGTGAAGATCCGGGCCAACGGCGAGAACGACGACCTAGACGAAGATCCCGACGAGGACGACGACGACCTTGACGGGCCGCGCGGAATCTCCCACGATGACGAGGAAGACGACGCGGACGAGGAATGGGACGACGACGAGGACGAGCCTGAAACCTGGCAGGTGTTTGGGCTCGGTCAGAATACTCTAACCTGCTATCTCCTCTTGACTTCCCTTTCAGAACCTGCTTAGACTGACGCGACTTTCCAGCTCATCCCGTGGGCTGGATCGTTGCGCCGGTCGCGCGTCTTGAAAGCTGGTGTCTGTCGCAAGCGCCTGCGGCCGGCTCATAGCCCCCGGGATGTCCCTGGGGGAGTCGGAACGGAGGGCTTCGGCTATGCCGACCGGGACTATCGCAAGGCTGCTCATAGACAAGGGTTTCGGATTCATCCGCGACGAGAGCGGCATCGAGCACTTCTTCCACAGAAGCGCAGTCCGAGGCGCGGTGTTCGAGCTGCTCCGCGAAGGACAGCGGGTCGACTTCACCCCGGAAGAATCGGCGAAGGGTCCCCGAGCGGGCGACGTCCGTTTGATCGAGAGCTAGCCTTCCCCTCCAGACCGGCCCGGCACGTCCGGGCCGGGCTCTCTACAAGCCGAGCGCGCTTACCGCAGTCGTCAGGTCGCCCAAGTCTTCGAGCACGACGTCCGCCCCGGTCGCTTGCAGGGACTGGGTGTCGAAACTGCCGGTCGCCACCGCGACCGATCGTACCCCTCCGGTCCTTGCCACCGCGACATCGAGCGGCGTATCGCCGACGATGACGACCTGGGAAGGATCGGCCGGAGTCCAGCCGCCAGCCTGCGCCCGCGCGACCGCCATCGGCAAGAGGCCGTTTCGATCCTGTTCGGCGTCGCCGAACGCGCCACACCGGAAGTACCGCCAGAGATCGAAGTACTCGAGCTTGATCCGCGCGCCCTGCTCGAAATTGCCTGTGAGCAAGGCGAGAAATGCGTCGGTCCTGAGCGACAGCACCTCGAGGAGCGATCGCACGCCCGGCAGGACGCCTTTCTGAGGGCCTGGCTGATGGATCTCGCGCATGAGGTGAGCGATATAGGTATCGTGGACGCGCTCGCGCAGCTGATCGTCGTACTGCATCCCGCCGAGGGCAGCCACCTGCGCGACGATCCACGCATCGGTCCGACCCGCCATCGGGACGTTCTCAAACCCGTCGGCGACACCGAGCACTTCCTGGAACGCCTGTGTCATCGCTCGCGCACCCGCACGTCCGCTCAGGACAAGCGTGCCGTCGATGTCAAAGAGAATGAGTTTCACACCCGCCCCACCCGACCTGGCCCATCTGCCCCTACCAGTCCTCTCGTCTGAATCGACCTGATGCCGGCGCGAGCGTCAGGACTCGCGATGCGGCGATGGCGGCAAACCGACGGTCCGCGGTCAGAATGATCGCGGCAATCCGCCGCCTCTCTGCAACCTTGCGAACCGTCTGCCCGAGATCAAGGATGTCGGCGGCTGCCACGGCTGCCGTTGGGTGCTCCACCAGCAGCAGCGACGGCTCGAGGGCCACGGCGCGACCGAGCCGCACCCGGACTCGTGTGGACCCTTCCAGATCCGCGATGCGAGCGTCCCACAACGCATCCTCAATCTCAACCTCGCGGGCCAGATCGATGGCCCGGCGCCGGATCTCGTCGTTTGGGGGCTCGATCTCGAGCGAGAACGGCAGAGCCAGATTCTGGACGACCGTCAGCCCTTCGAGCAAGGCCGCCCGGTCGCTGACGATGCCAAAGCGATCGAGGGTCGAGAGCCAGTCGGAGGCATGGGTAATTTCGTCGGTCGGGCGGCCAAACAGCCGGATCTGCCCGCGATCGGGCAGAGTGGCGCCCGTGATGAGGTTGATCAAGGTTTCTGCCGCTGGTAGATCGAGCCCGACAAGCGCGACGTTTTCGCCCTCTCCCACCGACAGATGCTCGATCCGGAGGGGACGCAGAGCGCCGTATTCTTTCGAGACACCGGCGAGCTCGACGAGGGCCGCGGTCACGACCCGAGCAGGCGGTTCACCTCGTCCACGACGCGGTTCGATTGACCGAGCGCGTCAAGCTCGATCTTCGCCGCCGCGAGGTTGCAGGCAATGGCGCCGTACGAAACGAGCGCGTGCACGAATGGCGGCAACAGTCGGGTATCGACGCTCGCGCCCATGAGCGCCGTCACGATTGTCACGGCCATGGCCAGCGTCCCAATCGAGAAGACGGGCTTGCGGGCGAGGGCGATGCGCTGATAGTGGTCGCCCATCAAATGTCCCTCGACCATCGCATCCTTGACCGCTTTGCCCTTGCCAATGAGATAGAACATCATCATCGAGTGCGCGAGCAGCGTCACCATGGTGGAGAAAATGCCAAAGGAAATGTGCCGCGACACATCGAGACCTCGAAGACCCATGACAGCGGTGGCCACTAGACCCAGCAGACCCAGTCCAACGGCAGTTATAAGCGCCTGCGCCACGTCACCTCGACGTTAGTATATGACCCAGCCTGACCTCGAGTCTCCCTCCCCATTTATCACCGAGTGGATCGCCGCTTCCGCCGGCAGCCTCCCCCGCCGACGGGCGCTCGACGTCGCCATGGGCCGGGGACGACACGCCCGAGCGCTCGTTGAACAGGGCTTCGACGTTTTCGGCGTTGACGTGGACGTCGCGAAGCTGCGCGCTGCCGTCGTGGCGCTTGGTCTCGGGGCATCACTCAAGGTCTGGTGCGCCGATCTCACCAGCTTCCCGCTTCCACGCGAGCGCTTCGAGCTTGTCCTCGTCACGCGATACCTGCAGCGCGATCTCTTCTCTGCGCTCGACGCGTCCCTGGTGCCAGGCGGTCTGCTGTTGTACGAGACGTTCACTGAGGCACAGCGCGCCCTGGGCCGTGGGCCGACCTCGCCGGACCACCTTCTCCAGGCGGGAGAGTTGCGCGAGCAGCTCCGTTCGCTGGACGTTCTGTTCTACGAGGAAGTGACCGCTCCCGAAGCCGTCGCGCGGCTGGCGGCGCGCAAGCCCTTCAGCCGTTCGTAGTGCTCCGAGGGAAGCGAGGCGCTCCCGGGGGCTCCACCGTGCGACCCGTCGCCGTGGTAGTCCGACCCTCCGGTCACGACCAGCTTCAGGCCGCTGGCGATTGCGAGATACCTCGAGGTGTCATCGGGCGTGTGGTCGGCGTGATACGCCTCGAGTGCGTCGAGCCCCGCCGACGCGTATCGCGGAATCCAGTCGTCATGCCTGAGCAGCGCGGGATGGGCCAGCGACGTCACGCCGCCCGCCCGGTGGATCCGTGCGATCACCTCATCGGGCGAGGGCCCCCGACGCGGCACGAAAGCCGGGCGCCCACGCGCGAGCCAGCGGTCGAAGGCGTCCCGGGTGTCGGGCACGTGCCCGCCCGCCACGAGGGCCCGTGCAATCGTGGGACGACCGATCGCCTGGGCATCGGTCAGACCCGGTTGAACGATGGCTTCGCGGTCGAGCGTAATGCCGTGGCGCACCAGCCGCTCCAATATCTCCTGGACGCGAACAACTCGGTGGCGGCGCTGCTCGGCCAGAAAGGCAAGCAGCCCCTGAGATCGGGGATCGACGAAGTAGCCGAGCACATGGACATCGATCTCATCTGCCGTCGCCGTGACCTCGATGCCCGTGACGAACTCGATCCCGGCGCGGAGGCACGCAGCGGCTGCCGGCTCGCAGGCCGCCACCGTGTCGTGGTCGGTCACGCTCAGGACAGAGACACCCGCCGCGGCCGACCTGGCCACCAGTTCCTCGGCCGTGCACCGGCCGTCAGACGCGTTGGTGTGGGTGTGAAGGTCGATCAATTGCCGGAGCGCGCGGCCGTCCGTTTGCCGGACCGGGGAAGACCGAGGCGCTCGCGCAACGCCCGGTATTCACGGATGAGCAGCTGGCAGTGCGCCCGCTCTTCCGCGGCAAACTCCATGAACACCTGTTTGCCTTCCGACTCCTCGAACCGTCGGCCGTACCGACGGAAGAATCGGTAGGAATCGCGCTCGCACTTGATGCCGATCATAAGCGCCTGCAGGTCGTTGATGCCCGTCTGCAGCTTCTCGCTGCCCTCAGCGAAAATGCCTTGCGCAGCCGCCTTGAAGAAGAGGAACTTGGGACGCGACTCGAGCTGCGGATCCTGGGTCAGGAGCTCTCGATACCGGTTTTCGAGCGTCTGCAGATGCGTCTGCTCCTCGTCGGCGAGGCGCCGGAACACTTCCCGCCCCCGAGGGTCAGTGGTCCGCCGCGCCGCGCGTGTATAGAAATCCAACCCGCTGCGCTCGGTCGCGAGCGCCATCCGCAGCGCATCGCGTGCGAACACCAGCTCGGCTGTCGCGCCATCGATCGGGGCGACAGCGTTCCCGGTCCGGCATTCCTCACACGTGCCAAAGACCTGGACGACGATCTGAGACGTCACGAAGTTGCGGGCGTGCGCCACTTCTTCAACGAACCCCTCGACATCGGTGCTCAGGAACTCCGAGGATCGATGACACTCGTTGCAGACGAAGTGGAAGTGCCGGGGATGGCGGTGGGAAGGTTCGAATCGGGACCGGCCTTCGCCGAAGTCCACCTTCCGCGCCATGCCAGCCGTGACCATCCACTGCAGCGTGCGGTAGACGGTCGCACGGCCAATGACGGGATCCTCACGACGGACGAGATCGTAGAGATCGTCAGCGCTCAGATGGCCCTTCTGGCGCGAGAAGATGTTCAGGATGCGATCGCGCTTGCTCGAACGCTTCCCGCCGGCAAGGCGAAGGCCGGAATGGTCCAAAGGGCGTCAGTCGACCGTGAAAGACTGACCGCAGCCGCAGGTTGACGTGGCGTTGGGGTTCTTGATCGTAAACCCACCGCCGGTGATCGTGTCCACGAAGTCGACCTCGGCGCCGCTCAAATACCGTACGCTGATGGGATCCACGTACAACTTGATGCCGTTTGATTCGTACACCTGGTCGCCCGCGCCCTGGCCGTTGTCTTCAATCATCAGCCCGTACTGGAAACCCGAACACCCGCCACCCTGGACGAAGACCCGCAGGCCACTACCCGCCTTGTTTTCTTCGGCCAGAAGCTCGGAAATCTTGGTTGCTGCCATCTGTGAAACGTTGATCATCGGGAAGCTCTCCTAGGCGCATTCATTATACCATCCACGCTCAAATGCCTTATTTTGCGCTCAAATCGAGCTCGCGCGCGGAGCGGCTGACCAGGGCGTCCAACCGCGGTCGTGCCGTGCTGTCGAGCGCGCCCGAACTCTCGGCGCCGCTGGCCCTTCAGGCCCAGCTCATCGAGATCATTCTCGACCTGGCGGACCAGGTCGATCAGCACGGCCTCCCGCGCCTGTCGCTGCCGCCGCGATATGCGGCGACGAAGCTGAATGCCGGCGTGCCCGTGCTGGGCGGAGAGCCAATCCCGCTCCCGCTCCAGATCCTCGTCCCCGGGCTCGGCCGGCTGTGCGACGCCCTCGGCCGCGGGGGCGCCGGCGACGCGGCGGACCATATCCGCGACCAGATCGCCCAGTCACGCATGGACGCCGGCTCACTGCTGTCGGCGTCGCTCGGCCGCGACCAGCACGCGATTCGGCAGGGGGCGCAGCACCGGGGCCTGTCGCCGGACCTGCTGTGGCTCGTCGCGGAGCTCGCCGTCAGCCCGTTCGCGAACGCGCTTCAGCGTTCCATCCTCGAGTCGGCGAAGTCACGGCACGAGTTGGGTGCGGCGCTCGAGGCGTGGACGCACGGCTACTGCCCGGTCTGCGGATCGTGGCCCGCCCTCGCCGAAGCCATGGGCGCTCGCCCGGTGCTCCGCTGCTCCTTTTGTGCCCTCGCCTGGCAACGACCGCCGACGGCAGGCTGCGCCTACTGCGGGGAACGAGGCGATCGCTTCGCGGTCGTCCCTCATGAATCGCGGCCCGACCGCCGCCTGGAACTCTGCGGGGCGTGCCGTGCCTATCTGAAAGTCCTCGATACGTCCGACCTCACACCGTTCCCGCTCGTCGCCATCGGCGATCTCGAGACGATGGATCTGGACCTGTCGGCAGCCGAGCGCGGATACGCGCGGCCGGGGTTGAGGGAAATCAGGAGATAGCTGTCAGCCTTCAGCCTTCAGCTGTCAGCCTTACAGCCTTCAGCGATCGGCTTTCAGCAAGGCTGACGGCTGGCCGCTGATGCACGATGGCTTACGCGAGCGCCGCCAGATGCTCGCCCGACTCCTGCTCCACATCCTTGTGGAGGCTGTTTCCGTGGGCGTCCATCGTGACAATCGCAGGAAACCCTTCGACGCGGAGGTGCCACATCGCCTCCGGTGTCCCGAACTCCAGGAGCGACACGCCGTCCACACCCGTGATCGACCGCGCGTAGAACTGCGCCGCGCCGCCGATGGCGTTCAGGTACACAGCCCCATGCTCCTTCATCGCCGCCAGCGTCCTGGCCCCCATGCCACCCTTCCCGACCACGACCCGGACCCCGTACCGCTTGATGATTTCGCCCTGATAGGGCTCCTCGCGAATGCTCGTCGTCGGTCCGGCAGCGGTGACACGCCACCCTTCGCCTTCCTTCACCACGACCGGGCCGCAGTGATAGAGCACCGAACCACGAAGGTCCACGGGAGGATCGTGCTTCGTCAGGTGAGCGTGCACGGCGTCGCGCCCGGTGTACATCGGACCCGACACCAGCACTACGTCGCCGACTTTGAGCGACCGGACGACGTCTTCGGACAGCGGCGCGGAGAGATGGATCTCATGACCCGTCGGGACGAACTCTGAGGTCTCGGACATCGGGGCGATCGCGGCATCCGGGTCTCGATAGAGCCAATGCTTGATGGCGCCGCTCGAGGCATCGAGCACGACGCCGAGCCGTCGAAACGCCCAGCAGTCGTACGCGACCGATACGAAGAAGCTGGCCGGCAGGCGGTTGAGCGCGGCGATCTTGCACCCAATCAGCGTCACCTTCCCGCCGAACCCCATCGGCCCGATGTCGAGGCTGTTCACGGTGGACATGATCGAGGCTTCGAGCTCCGCCAGCCGGGCATCCGGGTTCACGTCATCGAGCGTGCGAAAGAGCTGCTCCTTGGCATGGACGTACCCGGAAGTGCGGTCGCCGCCGACGCAGACGCCGACGGCGCCCGGGCTGCACCCCTTGCCCTGCGCGTGCCAGACCGCGTGCAGAATGCACTTCTTCACGCCTTCGAGCGTGCGGTCGGCGCGGCCGAGGTGAGCCAGTTCGACCGGCAGCGAGTACTGTGCGTTCGTGTTCTCGCAGCCTCCCCCCTTGAGGATCAACTTCACTTCGATGTCGTCGCGCTCCCACTGATCGAAGTGAATGATCGGGGTGCCCGGGCCGAGGTTGTCGCCGGAGTTCTTGCCGGTGATGGAATCGACCGAGTTGGGGCGCAGCTTCCCGCGGCGCGTGGCTTCGGCCACCGCATCGCGAATCTGCGCCCGCATCCACATCTGGTTGGCCCCGACCGGGACTCGCACCTCGAAGGTCGGCATGCCCGTGTCCTGGCAAATCGCTCCTTCGTGGTCGACGGCCAGGTCGATGTTCTGCGCGATGATGGTCAGGGCTTGCGTGGCGCGCGTGCCGGCAGGCTCGACGGCCGTCGCGTGCTTCATCGCCGCACGCACGTCGGGCGGCAGATCCGTGGACGTGCGCACGATGAGCTGAACGACGCTCTCGGAGAAAGATGGGAGCATAACAGACTAGTATAATTGACAAATGACGTTCCGCACCGAGCGCGACCCGCTGGGCGAGCTGAGCGTCCCCGCCGATGCGTACTACGGCGTCCAGACGGCGCGCGCGGTCCAGAACTTCCCGATCAGCGGGCTGCGCGCTCCCACTGCTCTCGTCGTCTCGACGATCCTGATCAAAAAGGCCGCGGCCGAGGCCAACCGTGATCTCCGTCGCCTCGATGTGTCGATAGCGAATGCCATCGTCACCGCGTGCGATGAAGTGCTCGCCGGCCGGCTTCGCGATCAGTTCGTGGTCGACGTCTATCAGGCCGGCGCCGGCACGTCCCACAACATGAACGCGAACGAGGTGCTGGCCAATCGCGCGGCCGAACTGCTCGGTGAGCCGCGCGGCGTCTATGCCCGCGTGCACCCCAACGATCACGTCAACATGGGGCAGTCCACCAACGACGTGTTCCCCACGGCAACCCGTCTCGCACTGCTCCTCGGCCACGATCGTCTCGTGCGCTCGGGTGGCGACCTGGCCGCGAGCCTGGGCGCCAAGGCGAAGGAGCTCGCGACGGTTCTGAAGACCGGGCGCACGCATCTGCAGGACGCAGTGCCGATGACCTTCGGCCAGGAAATGGGCGGCTACGCCGCCTGCATCGGTCGGGGCGTCGAGGACATCGCCTGGGCGGCACAGCAGCTGACCGAGTTGAACGTTGGTGGAACGGCGGTAGGCACCGGGTTGAACGCCGGCGAAGAGTTTCGCCTGCAGGTTGTCGGTCAGCTCCGACGATACACGGAGCTCCCGCTCAGACCAGCGGACAACCTGTTTCGGGTGACGCAGAGCATGGGCGATGTCCTCGCGTACTCCGGAGCGATGCGGCGCCTGGCCGTCGAGCTCGGGAAGGTGGCGAGCGATCTGCGCCTCCTGAGCATGGGACCGCGGGCGGGCCTCTCCGAGGTGGCCCTTCCGCCGGTCCAGCCCGGCTCGTCGATCATGCCGGGCAAGGTCAATCCGTCGGTGCCCGAGATGGTCAATCAGGTGTGCTTTCAGGTCATCGGCTGCGATACGACGGTCATGCTGGCCTCTGAAGCCGGCCAGCTCGAATTGAACGTCATGATGCCGGTCATCGCCTGGAACGCGCTCCACTCGGCGACAATCTTGACGGAGGCCATGACGGTGTTCCGGACGCGGTGTGTCGACGGGCTCGCCGCCGACGCAGCCCGGGCGCGCGAGCTGCTTGATCGGAGCACGGCGTCGGCCACGGCGCTCAGCCCGTACCTCGGGTACGCGGTCACGGCGGAGATTGCGAAAGAGTCGGTGCGGACCGGTCGTCCGATTCGTGACCTGGTGCTCGAACGCAAGCTGCTCGACGCCGATCAGCTGGATGCCCTGCTCTCGGTCGAAGCGATGACTCGCGGCGGCTTCGTCGGCGGCCCCAACCGGGTTCGGTGACGTCATGTTCGAGCGAACCCTTACGATTTCTGCCATGACGGTTGCAGCGGCCACCACGGCGCTGGGCCTCGTCACCGTTTTGTCAGCGCGGACGACCCTGTTGGCGCAGACCAGCCCGTCGGGGCAAACGAGCCTGGCGGCGCCAGGCCCTCGTACCTCCGCAGCTGGGCGCAGCCGGCTCTTTCCACCTGGCTCGCTTGGATTGCTCGAGGCCCCTGACCGCAATCAGTGGCAAAAGCCCGACTTGATCATGGACGCGCTCAAGATCGCCGAAGGCGACGTCGTTGCAGAGCTCGGAGTTGCCGGTGGCTGGTTCACGGCCCGGCTCGCGCGCCGCGTCGGGCCCAACGGCCTCGTCTACGCCGAGGACATTCAATCCATCATGCTCGAGGCCACTCGGCGGCGGCTGCAGCGTGAGGGGCTGACGAACGTCAGGACCGTGCTGGGTACCCCAACCGACCCCAAGCTGCCACCAGGTCTGGATGCCGTGCTCATCGCCGACGCGTACCGCGAGATGGACGACCCCATCCGCCCCGAGGTCATCCACCTGCTGCTCAAAAACGCGGCCGCCGCGCTCAAAGCCAACGGGCGGCTGGGCATTGTCGACTACACAGCCGGAGGCGGCGGCCCAGGTCCGGCCGCAGACGAGCGCGTCGAACCCGAGAAGGTCATCGCCGCGGCGGAATCGGCGGGCCTCATCCTCCGCGCACGGGAGCAGGTACCGCCGTTTCAGTTCCTGCTGGTCTTTGGACGGGTCGCGACGCCGCCTGCCCGGCGCACCTTCTAGCCATCGATCCATGCCTACGAGCCTGCGGTCAGCCCTCACGATTGCGGGCAGCGACTCGAGCAGCGGCGCCGGCATCCAGGCCGATCTCAAGACGTTTGCCGCGCTCGGGTTGTACGGGCTATGCGCCGTCACCACGGTCACCGCACAGAATACCGTGGGCGTTACTGCCACTTATCCGCTGCCGGCCGATCTCGTGACAGCCCAGATTGAGGCGGTGGCCGGCGACATGCCGATTCACGCCACGA
>Ga0066710_100001899_pt1 | contig 16223 bp, 15 predicted proteins | sample GraSoiAngelo_159_FD_79666 | JGI IMG/M metagenome (GOLD analysis project Ga0066710, IMG submission 79666) | Grasslands soil microbial communities from the Angelo Coastal Reserve, California, USA - 14_1009_16_40cm | ecosystem: Environmental > Terrestrial > Soil > Grasslands | place: USA...
CACCACGCTGGACGTGACCGATCACCCCGAAGCGACGACAGGAGACGAGGCCGTGTTCCTCGGGGAGCAGCTCGGCAGCTTCCAGGGAGCCGATCGCGTGGCGGACGAGGCCGGCACCATTGCGTGGGAGATCCTCTGCGGCATCGGCTGGAGGGTTCCGCGGATTTACCTGCGGGGGAACCGGGTGATTGAAGTCCGCAGCCGGTTCCACACAGGCTCGGAAGACGCGTGAAGACCGCGGTCTACGTTTGCGGCGCTTGCGGCAGCGAGAGTCCCAAATGGCTCGGACGGTGCCCGGCCTGTCAGGAATGGAACACGCTCAACGAAGAACCGCGCCGCGGCCTCATGACCTCCTCCTCCCGCATCGCCCCGCCTGCCGAGCTGAAGCGTCTGGCTCATTGGAAAACCCAAGGAATGGCACGACGGATCTCCACTGGCCTCGCACCGCTGGATCGGGTTCTCGGGGGAGGGGTGGTCCCGGGAATGGGCGTGCTCATCGGTGGCGACCCCGGCATCGGGAAGTCCACGCTTCTTCTCCAGTGCGCCGCGGGCCTGGCGAGGAACGTGGACCGGGTGCTCTACGTCACCGGCGAGGAATCGGGGTCGCAGATCGCCCTGCGGGCCCAGCGCCTTGGAATCGAATCTGATGCGCTTTGGCTGCTTCCTGAAACCTCCCTGGAGCGGATCCTGGAGACGGCCGAGCAGAGCTCTCCCGGCGTCCTCATCGTCGACTCCGTCCAGACCGTATGCTCCGCATCGCTCGAGTCGGCCTCCGGCAGCCTGGGCCAGGTGCGGGAATGCGCCGCCCGTCTGCTGGAGTTCGCCAAGCGCAGCGACACGCCCCTCTTTCTGGTGGGACATGTCACGAAGGAAGGGGCGCTCGCGGGTCCCAAAACGCTGGAACATCTGGTCGACACGGTCATCTATTTCGAAGGGGACGGGGCTTTCGCCACCCGGTTACTGCGGACCGTCAAGAACCGCTTCGGACCGGCGGGTGAGCTGGCGGTCTTCGAGATGGCCGAGGGAGGCTTGAAGGCCGTGGACAACCCCTCCGCAGTATTTCTCTCTCAGAGGCGCAGCGATGCCCCCGGCTCCGTGGTCTTCTGCTCGCTCGAAGGAACGCTGCCGTTTCTCGTGGAGATTCAGGCCCTGGTGACAGGAGGCGGCCCCGGCTCACCCCGGAGAGCCACCAACGGGTTCGATGCGGCGCGCGCCGCCATGCTGCTGGCGGTCCTGGAAAAGCGCGCGGGAATCTTCCTTTCTTCGGACGATATCTTCATCAATGCGGCGGGGGGGGTGCGACTGGCGGAGCCCGCCGCCGACCTCCCGGTGGCCTGCGCCGTCGCCTCCAGTGCTCTGGGCCGTTCGGCCCGGGCCGACACGGTGGTCTTCGGAGAGGTTGGGCTCGTGGGAGAAGTCCGGGCCGTGTCGCGCACTGCCGAACGGGCGCGGGAGGCTGTCCGGCTCGGCTTCTCCCGATGTGTGCTGCCACGGGCAAACTTGCAAGACTTCCCCCGCGACATCGATTTGCAACCCGAGGGAGTTGCGACGCTTTCGGATGCGGTGGAATCGTTGCTATAATCCCCTTCCGTCGGCAGAGCGACCTTGCGGAGGCGCACTCCTTATGATGCATTGGCTTTTGAGAGCGTTCTTCATCGTGTTCGCCTTGGCCCTCTCCATTCAACTCTATCCTCCAAACCTTTCGCCCCTGGACCTGCGTTGCTTGGCGGTTGCCGGGGTTCTGGCCGGCGCGGGCCTGGGGCTCGAGGCGCTGGCACGCAAAGTGGAGGTCCGGGTTCTGGCAGGGGCGTTGCTGGGTCTCGCGGGAGGCGCCACGGTGGGCGCGGCTCTCTGGAGGCTGGTGCCCGACACCGGCGTTGCCGGAGCAGGAGCCGACTTCCTCAGGCCAGCCGCGCCGCTGATCTGCCCTTACTTCGGCGCGGCGCTGGGCGCGACAAAGTCGGAAGGCTTCGCCTGGGAATCATTTCGCTCGGGAAGCGCGAGAGCCGCCCAGGCGCCTCCCAGCAAGATTCTCGACACCAGCGTGATCATCGACGGCCGCATCGCGGATGTGTGCGAAACTGGGTTTCTCGACGGAGTTCTCCTCGTTCCCCAGTTCGTCCTCAACGAACTGCAATACATCGCCGACTCCGCGGATCCCCTCAAGCGCAACCGGGGCCGGAAGGGGCTCGACATTCTTCAGCGGATCCAGAAAGGAGTCCATGTCAAGGTGGTGATCACTCCCGCTGACTTTCCCGAGGTCCGGGAGGTGGACCTGAAGCTCATCGAGCTGGCCAAACAAGCCGGCTCCAAGATCCTGACCAACGACTTCAACCTCAACAAGGTGGCGCAGCTGAGGGGCGTCGAAGTTCTCAATGTCAACGAGCTGGCCAACTCCCTTAAACCCGTGGTGCTCCCCGGCGAGTCCATGAAGGTCTTCATCATCAAGGAAGGAAAGGAGCCGAATCAGGGAGTCGGCTATCTGGACGACGGGACCATGGTGGTCGTGGACAACGCGAAGCGTCTCATCGGGAAGACTGTGGACATCGTGGTCACGAGCGTGCTACAGACCACCGCGGGCAAGATGTTTTTCGGCCGGTTCGAGGCACCTCCTTCCGTCCATGCGGAGGAGACCGAAAGGATGAGGAAAAACGGTTGAGACCCGCCGCCGCGCGCCGCGTCTTTCGCTGTCTCGCCCTGTCGGCCTTTCTCTTCTTGCCGGCCTCTGCGGGTGATGCAGCGCATACCTATCTCATCCTTCCTTTTGAGGACTCGGCCCCGGATGGATCGCGGGACTGGCTGCAGGAGGCGATGGTCGTTTCGCTGTCGGACTACTTCATCGGGGCGGGACAGCACGTGGTGGATCGCGACGACCGGCTCCTGGCGATGGACGAGATGAACCTTCCACCGGGAGCTCCGCTGACCCTGGCCACCTCCCTCCGGTTGGGAAAGAACCTCCGTTCCAGGGACGAGGGGCCGGCGCCGGACCGCTTGGTGGTGGGGAGGTTCTCCCTGACGGAGGGCCAGATGACCCTCTCGGCCCGGCTGTTGCGCTTGGACGCCAACGCCGCGGCTCCCTGGAAGGAGGAATCGGGCAACTTGAAGGATCTTCTCCAGATCCAGAAATCCCTGGCCCACGCCCTCCTCCACGCCGACGGCATCGGGACCGGAAACCTCGCTTCCCAATCCGACGATGCCGGCGCGGGACATGCTTTTCCCCTGGTGGCGTATGAGAGCTACATCCGCGGGCTGATTGATCCCCAGGCGGCCCGCCAGATCACCTATCTGCGGAAGGCCGTCGAGCAATCCCCGGGCTATCCCAAGGCCTGCTACCAGCTCGCCCGAGTGTTGGTTCGGTCAGGGAAGCGTGGGGAGGCCGACAGCGTGCTGAAGGGGGCCGCGGGAGATCCCGCCCCTTACGCGGCGGAGTACCACGCTCTCAAGGGGAGTCTCGATCTGGACGGGGGAAGGATTTCGGAGGCTGAAGCAGAGGCTCGCCAGTCCATGGGCATCAAGGACACGTCCGGTGTGCATGTCCTTCTGGCCCGGATCGCACGGGCCCAGGCGGATCCGGTCCGAGCGCGCCAGGAGCTCGACAAAGCGGAGGCGCTGGATCCGGACAATCCCGACGTCGAGCCGCTGCGCCACCAACTCGCCAAGGAGGCCCCGCCGCACTCGTAGTTAGTCGCCCTCCACGCTTCCGTAGCGCCCCACTAGGTAAGCGTCATAGACGCTCAAAATCCAGATCATAGTGGTGTAGAAGAAGAGGGAAAGCTCCACCTCATCGCCGCGGCGGCGGATCAGTCCTTCCAGTCCGAGTTGAGGAAAGAGGTGGAAGAAGTAGGTCAAGAGGAGCAGGGTCGCGACGTAGACTTCTGCCAGCAGGCAGAAGAGAAAGAAAAGCGCTTTCCCGATCTGCGCGTTGAGGAGCTGTCCCCAGCCCGGTACCAGCAGCGAGGCCAACCCCGAGATCAGAGGAATCCGCAACCCCTGAAACCGTCCCCCGCGGTTCTCGCCTTCGTGGTAGGCCTGAGCCACGTTGTAGAGCAGGAAAAAGATCAGCAAGAAATCTCCCGCTGCAACCGCCAGGAAAATTTCCTGCTCAGAGATGGCGAAGATGTGCCCCAGATCCTTCAAGGTGGGCCAGATTCTCACCACCGACCAGTGGCCCACCACCGCGAGGGCTTCCGCAAGGAATAGAAGTAATCCGAGCTTCACTTGCCCGTTGTAGGCTTGGCCGGCGCCGCACACGAACAGGGAGAGAGTCGAAGCGACGGGGGCGCGGGAACGTCCTCGACCTCCGACCACCGTCCGGGCGGCACCCCGATCCGCCGACCGCAGACCGCCGCTCGCTCGGGCGCCTGCCCGCTCGCCCCTTCGCACCGGCTCGAGAAGATCGTCCTCCTCGATGATGTAATAGTCTTGCTGTTGGCCCATGCTCGCTACCTCCCGTAGAAGGATCTTTCAGAACTCCGCCGCCCTCGTCTCCCACTGGAGGAATATAGGGCGCGCTGCCCGCACCATCCACGTGGAAACTGCCCCGAACTCAAGTGTCTTCATGCCGGGGGGCGGAATTCCCCGTTGACTGCGAGATTGTGATCGCTGGAAAGCGACTAGCGCGGCTGCTCGAAAGAGAGGATGAGGTCGCGGAAGGAGTCGAACAGGGGAAAGGAGTCGTGGGGACCGGGCCCCGCTTCGGGATGATACTGCACGGCGAGGATACCCATCTCCCGGTGTCGAAGCCCCTCTACTGTCTGGTCGTTGAGGTTCATCTGGGTCACCTCAAGTCCCGGAGGAAGCCGCTCCGGATCCACCGCGTAACCGTGGTTCTGGGCGGTGATCAGGACCCTCCCCGTCGCCAGGTCCTTCACGGGCTGGTTGCCTCCCCGGTGCCCGAACTTCAGCTTAAAGGTCTTCGCCCCGAGTGCCAGACCCAGGATTTGGTGTCCCAGACAGATGCCAAAAATCGGGAGCCGTCCCGCCAGCCTCCGGGTGGATTCGACCACGGTGGTGGCGGACGTCGGATCGCCGGGACCGTTGGAAAGGAAGATGCCGCGGGCGCCCATGGCTAGGACGGTCTCGGCGGGGGTGGAGGCAGGCACCACCGTCACCTCGAACCCCGACGCGTGGAGCCGCTTCAAGATGCTCCGCTTCATTCCGAGATCGTAGGCCACGATGGGGATGCGGGCCGCCCCTCCGGCAACTTCCCCGCCGACTCCTGTGTCCTGGTGGCGGAAGGCGGCCTGACAGGTCACCCTGCCCACCAAGTCCAGCTGGTTCATTCCCGGCATGGCACGGGCCTTCCGAGCCAGCACTTCCACCTCGCCTCCGGCGGGTGCCAGGACCCCTTTCATGGCGCCCCGTGACCGAATGTGACGGGTGAGCGCCCGGGTGTCGACCTCGGTGAGGGCGGGAACACCCGACTCCACCAGGTATTGCACCAGACCCTTCTGGGCCCTCCAGTTGCTCGGCGACGCGCTCAGACTACGGATCAAAAAGCCTTCCACCTGGATTCTTCCAGACTGCGGATCCTCCGAATTGACTCCATAGTTCCCGACTTCCGTCACGGTGAGGGCCACGATCTGCCCCTGGTACGAGGGATCGGTTAGGATTTCCTGGTAACCAGTCATGGAAGTGTTGAAGACGACTTCTCCGAAGCGCTCCACGCCGGCGCCGAAGGTTCGACCCGGAAAGGCCCTCCCATCTTCCAGCACCAGCAGCCCTTCACTCATTCCGCGTCATCCATAGCCTTGAACACCATCTTCCCGCCTGCCTCCTGCAACACCCCGATCGGCGTGGTCGGCTCATGCACCAGGATGATCCGCCACTGCCCGCGCAGCGCCTGGGGTAAGATTCGTTTCTTGGTCTCCAGCGTGGTGAGCGGGAGCACATCGTAACCCATGATGTAGGGAATGGGAAGGTGAGCCATCGTGGGAATCAGGTCGGAAGGAAACAGCACCGTTCTTCCCCCGCCTCGCATCAACACTCCCTGGAGGCCCGGCGTATGTCCCGGCAGGGGCAGCACCCCTATGCCTGGGTACACTTCGGTCTCGCCCTCCAGGAGCCTCAGCCTGCCTTCCCGGTGGAGCGGATGAAAATTCCCCGGCAGGTAGCTGGCGCGGGTGCGCTCGTTGGTGTGGGTCGCGAAGTCCCACTCTGTTTTCTGCACGAAGTAGGTGGCGTTGGGGAACGCCGGCACCACTTCGCCGTCCCCGCGACTCACGGTGGCTCCCCCGGCGTGATCAAAATGAAGGTGAGTCAGCAGAACGGCGTCCACCGACTCGGGTGCGACACCCCGGCGCGTCAGCTCCTCCCTGATCCCTCCCCCCGAACGAAGCGCGTAGATGTCCCGCTCCTTGGCCGACCATTTCTCTCCCATGCCGGCTTCCACCACGAGCGTGTGCCGGTCGTCCCGGATCAGAAGGCAGTTTAGAGCCAGATCGATCCGATTCCTCGCGTCGGGACGGGCCACCCGCTCCCAGAGTATTTTCGGTACTACCCCGAACATGGCGCCACCGTCCAGCCAGAACATCCCCGTAGGGACCAGTTCGATCCGCAGGTCGCCGACACACATCACAGGGAGAGTTCTCTAGAAAGTGCGGGAAACGAGGGGCGCCATTGCCCGGAGGTCCTTGACCAGCTCCGCAAACTGGTCGGGGTACATGGCCTGGGGCCCGTCCGAAAGGGCCTTCTCCGGGTGGTCGTGCACTTCCACCATGATCCCGTCGGCCCCCACGGCGATCGCCGCACGGGCCAGGGGCGGCACCCTATCACGCCTCCCGGTCCCATGGCTGGGGTCCACGAGGATCGGAAGGTGGCTCAGGTGCTTCACGGCCGGCACCACCGAGAGGTCCAGGGTGTTCCGGGCGTGGTCCGCGAACGTCCGAACCCCACGCTCACAAAGCATGATCCGGTAATTTCCCTCGGCGGCGACATACTCCGCGGACATTAGCAGCTCATCCATGGTGGCGGCGATGCCCCGCTTCAGAAAGACCGGCAGCCGCGATTTGCCTACCCGTTTCAGGAGGGAGAAGTTCTGCATGTTCCGCGCGCCGATCTGGATCACGTCCGCATATTCTTCCACCAGGGAAACCGCTTCGAGGTCCATGGCCTCGGTGACGATAGGCAGACCCGTCGCGTCGCGCACTTTCGCCAGGATTCTCAGCCCCGGCTCTCCGAGACCCTGGAATGAATAGGGAGAGGTCCGGGGTTTGAAGGCGCCCCCGCGGAAGAAATTGGCGCCCGCCGCCGCTACCAACTGGCCGATAGCCAGGGCCTGCTCCTCGTTTTCCACGGCGCAGGGTCCGGCGATGACCGCCAGGTGCCTCCCCCCGACCTCCCGGCCCCGGACCGAGAGGACCGTGTCCTCCCCTTTCATTTCCCGGCTGACCAACTTGTAGGGCTTGGTGACTCGAATGGCCTCCTTGACCCCCGGCATCGCTTCGAACTCTTCCGGATCGAGCGGGGTCTGGTTACCCGTGATGCCGATGGCTACGCGCTGGGCACCCGGGATGGGATTCGCCTTGTATCCCAGATCCTCGATGCGCTTGACGACGGCCTGGATCTCCCGGTCCGTCACTCCTTTGTCCATTACGATGAGCATGGCTGTCGCTTCCAGGGTGTGGCAATTGGGTACTGGCGCGTATAATACCCGAGCCTCCGGGGGGCTGCAATGCCCGCCCTCCCATGACCGCGGCCCTGCTCCATCCGGGAAAAGGTTGACAGTCTCTGCACAACCCATTTACACTGAGCACTTATCAGTGCTTTCGAAACGAACGTTTAGCACTGCGCGAGGCGGGCCGCGGAATTGCAGGCGCGTAGCTCAGGGGGAGAGCACTTCCCTGACACGGAAGGGGTCAGCGGTTCAAATCCGCTCGCGCCTACCACCTGTCAACAAGATCTTAAGACTTCCACTTACCGCTTGTCGTAAGGGGAGGTGTCTTGGCTCGCCCTCGATGTGGGCGAGTGATTGAGGCGCATGGAGCAGATTCGAGTTCTCCTTCCCGATGGCAGCCGGAAAGAGTTCCCCCGTGGAACCTCCCCTCTCGAGGTGGCTCGCTCCCTGGGATCCCGCATCGCGCGGGATGCCCTGGCGGCCAAGGTGGATGACCGCCTGGTGGATCTTACCGCACCGCTGCAGCGCGATAGCGCCTTGGTCCTCCTGACCGATGCGCAACCCGAGGCGCTGGAGGTCTATCGGCACAGCACCGCTCACCTGCTGGCCCAGGCGGTCCAGGAACTTTTTTCGGACGCGAAGGTGGGCATCGGCCCGGTCATCGACGGCGGCTTCTATTACGACTTCGAAAAGGCGAAGCCTTTCACGCCCGAAGACCTCGGGGCCATTGAGGAGCGAATGCATGAGATCGCCCAACGCGATCTGCCCATCCGGCGCCGTGAAATCTCGCGACAGGAAGCCCTGGACTACTTCCGCAGCAAGGGAGAGCATCTGAAGGTGGAGCTCGTCGAAGAGAAGGGAGGAGACCAGGTCTCCGTCTACCAGCAGGGGGAGTGGATGGACTTTTGCCGTGGTCCTCACCTTCCCTCGACCGGACGAATCAAGGCCTTCAAGCTCCTCTCCATCGCCGGGGCCTACTGGAAGGGAAGCGAAGAGAACCAGATGCTCCAGCGGATTTACGGGACTGCGTTCTTCAAGGAATCCGACCTGCAGGAGTACCTCCACCGCCTCGAAGAAGCGAAGCAGCGGGACCACCGCAAACTGGGCCCCGCACTGAATCTCTTCAGCGTGGAGGAGGAGGCCGGCCCCGGCCTCATCTTTTGGCATCCCAAGGGCTCCCAGTGCCGGCAGGTGATCGAGGACTTCTGGAAAGAGGAGCACCGGCGCCGCGGCTATGATCTGGTGACCACCCCGCACATCGCTCGAGACAACCTCTGGAAGCGGTCGGGACACTTCTCCTATTACAAGCAAAACATGTACACCTTCGAGATCGAGAAGGAGGGGTACGTTCTGAAGCCCATGAACTGCCCGGGGCACTCGCTGATTTACAAATCGCGGCTCCATTCCTACCGGGATCTTCCCATCCGGCTCGCGGAGCTGGGAACGGTTTACCGCTACGAGCGGTCGGGCGTGCTCCACGGCATGATGCGGGTCCGCGGATTCACTCAGGACGACGCCCACATCTTCTGCACCCCGGAACAGGCTCCCCAGGAAGTCCTTGACGCGGTGGATCTCTGTCTCTTCATGCTGCGCACTTTCGGCTACAGCGAGTTTGAGGTAGATCTGTCCCTCCGCGACCCGGCGCACCCGGAGAAATACGCCGGCGACGACGCAGGGTGGGAGATGGCGGAGCGGGCCCTGATCTGGGCTCTGGAGAAGAGGAGTCTTACGCACCGGAGAATGCCGGGCGAGGCCGTCTTCTACGGGCCGAAGATCGACATCCGGATGCTGGACGCCTTGGGGCGCGCCTGGCAGGGTCCGACGGTCCAGTTCGATTTCAACCTGCCGGGGCGCCTGGACATTCACTACCTGAACTCCGAATCCAAGGCGGTTCCGGTGGTGATGATCCACCGGGCGGTCCTCGGATCCCTGGAGCGATTCTTCGGAGGGCTGGTGGAGCACTACGCCGGCGCCTTTCCCTTTTGGCTCGCCCCGGTTCAGGCCGTGGTTCTGCCCATCACCGAGCGCGTGGCCGACTTCGCCGCCCTGGTCCGAGATCGTCTGCGGGAGGCGGGGCTCCGCGCCGAGCTGGACGATCGCAACGAGAAGATCGGCGCCAAGATCCGGGAAGCGGAAATCCACAAGGTCCCCTACATGCTCATTCTGGGCGACAAGGAGGCCTCGGCGGGCACCGTCTCCGTGCGTGTCCGGCACAAGGGTGATCGGGGGGCGCAGGACCTCGCGGGCCTGGTGGAGGAGATGCGGGACCTGAACCGGTCCCGGGCCCTGGCTCCCTGAGGAGGGGCGCCACGGACGCGAATCACGATCCTGGCCGGAGGGTCCGGCCCAATTTCCGGGGTGTGCATGGATAGTGAGTCCATACGAAAGACGCGGGTCAACGATCGCATCAGGGCCCGGGAGGTCCGGGTCATAGGTTCCTCGGGGGCGCAACTGGGCATCATGACACCCGACGCGGCCCTCAAGCTGGCGGAAAATGAGGGACTGGACCTCGTGGAGGTGGCACCGGAAGCCAATCCTCCCGTCTGCCGCATCATGGACTTCGGGAAGTATCGTTACCAGCTCAACAAGAAGGCCCAGGAGTCCCGGAAAAAGCAAAAGGTCATCGTCATCAAGGAAGTAAAATTTCGACCCAAGACCGACGAGCACGATTATCAGTTCAAGAAGAACAACATCTCGAGGTTCATCGGCAAGTCGAACAAGGTCAAGGTCTCGGTCATGTTCAGAGGCCGCGAGCACCAGCACCGGGAGATCGGGCAGCGGATCCTGGATCGCATCAAGATCGAGCTGGAAGAGGTGGCCGTCGTGGAAAGCCCGCCTCGCATGGAAGGGCCTTTTCTCTACATGATGATGGCCCCCAAGCGTTGAGCGCAGCCCGCCGCCGCTTTCGCGCACGCCGGGGATGGGCCCGGCCGGAGAAACGGACATGTCGAAGCTGAAGTCGCACCGGGGCGCCGCCAAGCGTTTCCGGCTCACCGCCAGCGGGAAGGCCAAGCGGTCTCAGGCTTTCAAGCGGCACATCCTGACCAAGAAGACCCGGAAGAGGAAGCGCCACCTGGATCGGGAAGTGGTAGTCAGTCCCGCGGATCTCGCGAAGATCCGCAAGATGCTTCCCTACGGGTAGCCCCGGAGCCGATTCCGGGGCACGGACCCCGGGCCGCCCGCGGGCGCCCCATGCACCCTGAATGCCTGAAGGAGAGACCCGATGCCGAGGGTTAAGCGAGGAACCAAGCGACGCCAGAAGCGCAAGAAGATACTGAAGCTTGCGAAGGGCTTTTATGGGGCGAAGGGACGCCTCCACCGGATCGCCAAACTGGCGGTGGAGAAGTCTCTGTTGTCCGCCTATAAGGACCGTAAGCGCAAGAAGCGTGACTTCCGCAAGCTCTGGATCACCCGGATCAACGCTGCCGCCAGAATCAACGAGATCTCCTACAGCACCCTCATGGCCGGACTGAAGAAGGCCAACGTGGGGCTCGACAGAAAGATTCTGGCGGAGCTAGCCGTGGCAGATCCGCAGGGATTCGCCGAAGTCGCTTCGGTGGCCAAGAGGGCGCTCTCCCGCTAACCTGCGTCCGGGCCCTGCGCTCTGGCTGCGCCGGCCCGGAAGCCCCGCCCGAGGCCACCCATGCTGGATCGTCTCCAATCCCTCCGGGAGCGCTTCGACTCGGAGATTGCGACGGCCGCCGATGCTGCGGCTCTGTTTCGGCTCCGCTCCGTCTATCTGAGCCGCAAAGGGGGACATCTCTCCCTCCTCCTGCGCTCCTTGAAGGATGTGGATCCTGCCCAGCGCCCTGCGGTGGGCCACTCTCTCAATACCCTGAAGCAGTACCTGGAGGAACGGCTCGCCCAGGCGGAGGCTCGCCTCTCCACCCGCCGCCCAGCCTCCGGACTCGACGTCTCCCTTCCCGGTCGGATGCCGCGCACCGGCACCTCGCACCCTGTCAACCAAGTGCGCCGGGAGATCGAGGAGATATTTCTGGAGATGGGCTTTCCCCTGGCCGAGGGCCCCGAGGTGGAGACCGACTTTTACAACTTCGTGGCCCTTAATTTTCCCCCCGATCACCCGGCCCGCGACACCCAGGACACTTTCTATCTGGAAGGGGATCTGTTGCTCCGCACCCACACCTCTCCGGTCCAGATCCGCACTCTCCAGACCCGCAAACCCCCCCTCAAGATCATCGCCTTGGGCAAGGTGTACCGGCGGGATTCGGACGTGAGCCACTCTCCCATGTTCCACCAGGTGGAAGGGCTGGCGGTGGCTGAGGGCATCACCTTCGCCGATCTCAAGGGCACAGTCCTGACCTTCGCCCGGCGGATCTTCTCCACCGATACCCAGGTCAGATTCCGTCCGAGCTACTTCCCCTTCGTGGAACCCGGCGCCGAATTCGACCTGAGCTGTGTGCTCTGCGCGGGGCGGGGCTGCGCCACGTGCAAACAGTCGGGATGGCTGGAAATGGGCGGTGCCGGCATGGTGCATCCCGAAGTGCTGCGCCTCTCCGGGCATGACCCGGAGGTCGTCTCCGGATTCGCGTTCGGCCTCGGTGTGGATCGGATCGCCATCGTGAAGTATGGGATCGACGACATCCGGGCCCTCTTCGAAAACGACTTGCGCTTCCTGGACCAATTTCCGGGGTAGCAGCGTGCGATTCAGCGACCCGTGGCTGCGTGATTGCGTGGAGACTTCTCTCCCGCCCAAGGCGGTGGGAGAGCGGCTCACTGCCGTGGGGATCCCGCTGGACTCGCTGGAGACCTTCGGCCGCGACACGGTTTACCATTTCGATGTCACCAGCAACCGGCCCGACTGCATGAGCCACCTGGGCCTCGCCCGGGAGCTTTCGGTGGCCACCGGAGAGAAGCTCAAGGAGCCTCCTTCGGAAGCCGCTGCCACGGGCGCACCCGTGGAAAGCCTCGCCTCGGTGGCGGTGGAAGCTCCCGATCTCTGCGGCCGCTACTCGGCCCTGGTGATCCAGGCGGTGAAGGTGGGTCCCTCGCCCGACTGGCTCTCCAGACGCCTGCAGAGCGTGGGGCTGCGCCCCATCAACGCGGTCGTGGATGCCACCAACTACGTTCTCTGGGAAATGGGCCATCCGCTGCATGCCTTCGACCTGGCGCGGCTTGCGGAGCGAGCCATCCGGGTCCGCCGGGCCAGAGCGGGCGAGCGGATCACCACCCTGGATGGCGTCGAGCGAAAGCTAGATCCCGAGATGCTGGTCATCGCCGACGAACGGAGCGCCGTGGCGCTGGCCGGCGTCATGGGAGGCCGCGACACGGAAATCAGCGGCTCCACCGTCGACGTGTTGCTGGAAAGCGCCCACTTCCAGCCCGCCTCGGTTCGCAGGACCGCCCGAAAACTGGGACTTCATACGGATGCGTCCCACCGGTTCGAGCGGGGTGCCGATCCAGAAATCACTCAGCGGGCGGCCTCCCGCTGCGCCACGCTCATCGCCGAACTGACGGGAGGTCGCATAGCGCGTGGGGTGCTGGAGGCCCGGCCCGTCCCTCCGCTCCTGCGGGAGATCCCGTTGCGCTCCGAGCGCGTGCGGCAGCTTCTGGGGCTGGCCATGACGGAGGAGACGATGCGCAGCATTCTCCTGAAGCTGGGCTGCCGCTTAGCGATCGTCGATGCCAAGTCCTGGTGTGTCACCCCACCTTCATTTCGTGGCGATCTCTCCCTGGAGGAGGATCTGGTGGAAGAGATTGCTCGGCATCACGGGTACGACAGGATCCCCGTCACTCTCCCCCGGATGTTCGTCTTTCCCCAAGGACGCTCCGAGGCGGTCAGGCGCCTCGATCGGGTCCGGCAGGCGGCGCAGCGCTGCGGCTTCAGCGAAGCCTTGAACCTGAGCATGGTGTCCGCGGCGGACAACCGGAGCTTCGGCGCGGACTCCGACGGAATGCGCATCCTCAATCCCCTCACGGAGGGGCAGGATCGGCTGCGGACCTCGCTGGTGCCGGGGCTGCTGAGGAACCTGGCGCATAACCTGAACCGCGGCCTCCCCGAGGCCCGCCTCTTCGAGACGGGTCGTGTCTTCCTTCCCTCTCCGAGGCGCGGGGAGCTCCCGGACGAAGAGGAGCGGGCGGCGATGGTCTTGGCGGGAGGGCCGTGGCGACACCACTGGAGCGAGCCGGAGAGGGAGCCCGATTTTTTCGATGTCAAGGGAGCGGTGGATCTGGCTGTGAAAAGCGTCGGCCTGCCCCTCCCCGAGTGGAGGCCGGCGGAACGTCCCTTCCTGGCCCCGGGAAGAGGAGCCGAGAGCCGCCTCGGTCTTCGCCTGCTGGGCTGGGCGGGAGAGGTGTCGCGCGAGGTGGCCGCCGCCTGGGAACTGGAGGTTTCCGCCTTCGCCGCCGAGATCTCCCTGAGGGAGATGGCGGCCGCCCTCGGCGAGGGACCAGCCTGGCGTCACAGTCCCCTGGCCCGGACCCCCTCGGTGAGCCGCGATCTCTCACTGATTCTGGATCAAACCCACCCTTATTCGGAAGTGGAAGCCGTAATCCGGAGCGTGGAGGGAGTTCCGGTGGCTTCCGTGCGCCTCTTCGATCGATACCTCGGTCCGCCGGTGCCGGAGGGAAAGGTCAGCATGGCCGTCCATGTGGTCTTCCAGGCGCCGGGACGGACGCTCGTTTCGGAGGAAGTCTCGGGATATTTGCAGCGAATCGTTCAACGACTGCGCGACCGGCTGGGCGCCGTGCTGCGCGGCAACTGAAGGAGGTTTCCTTGGCCTCGGAAATGGAAGTCTTGGAACAGCTCGAAGAGCGCGTCCGGCGCTCCACCGAGATCCTGCGCGGCCTGAAGCGGGAGAATTCCGAGCTGCGCGCGCAGCTCAAGGACGCGGAGGATCGCCTCACGAAATCCCACCAAGCCATCAGCGCCCTGGAGGAGCAAAGCCGCCGGGGAGACGAGATCTCCCGCCAGCTGCGGCTTCTGCAGGAGGAGCGGCAGGAGATCCGCGGGCGTGTCACCCGCATGCTGGAGACCTTTGCCGCCCTGGAGGAGATTTCCTCCCCGGGACACCCGGACAATTAGGCGGAGCCCCCGCCCGGTTGCGGGAATGGAGACAAGGCATGGACAAGAACGTGAACCTGGTGCCGGTGGAGATTTACGGACAGATCTACAACCTGCGGGGAGAGGGCGACACCTCCCACATCACCCACCTGGCCGCCTTCGTGGACAAGAAGATGCGGGAGGTTTCCGACAGCACCGCCACCGTGGACTCTCTGAAGGTGGCGATCCTGGCGGCCTTGAATATCGCTGACGAGCATTTTCAAATGCGGGGCGCCGACGAGGAACACCATCGGGGAGTGACCGAGCGATTGACCCACCTGGTGGAATTGCTGGATCGCGCCCTGCCCGGAAGGAGCGAGGCCTAACCTTGCATTCGGAGGAATTCGGGAGCGGAGAATTCCATCTTGACGAGACAGGGGGCGAAGGCATAGCATCTGGCCGACCTCATCCCCCTGCGAGGTTGGTGTCGGGGCGGAAAATTTGAGCCAACACTATTTGAATGGGGATCCGGGTCTGCTCATGGTGAGCTTCCCCTGTGCGGGGAAGCCTGAAGTGAGAGCAGGGTCCCCTTGCTGGCTTGCCAGGTTCAAATAGCCCGCTCCCCACGGCCAAGCGGGGGTTTTTCTTTGTTCTCCTGAACCCCGCACGCTCCTCCGTCTCCTCCGGCCTGGAACACGAACCGACGGCTCCCGTGGCGTCATCGAGGGACTCCCGTGGACCTGATCCTCACCATTCTCATCGCCGCCTTCGGCCTGTTGGCCGGCGCCGAATACCTCTTCCACCGCGGCTTCATCCGCCGGAAGAAGACCGAGGCCGCAGAGCGCGCCCGGCAGGTCGTGGAAGACGCCGAGCGCCAGGTCGAGATTCGCCTCAAGGAGCTGGAATTCGAGGCCCGGGAGAAAGCCGACGCCGCCGAGGCGGCATTCGAGCAGGATTTCCGCAAGAAGCGAGCTGATCTTCAGACCGCGCGCCGCCAGATCGAGGACCAGGAGCGCCTCCTGGATCGCAAGGTGGCGCTCCTGGCACAGAAGCAGAGCGAAATGGATGGGAAGGAGGCCTCCCTTCAAGAGCGGGACGCGGCGCTCGCCGTGCGGCAGCAGGAGTTTCAGGCCCTGGTCGACGAGCAGCGGGCCCGCCTGGAGCGCCTGGCGGGAATGAGCGCACAGCAGGCCAAGCGAGAGCTCATGCGCGAGATGGAGGCCCAGGCCCGGGCCGACGCGGCCACCGTGCTCAAGCGCGTGGAGGACGAGACCCGCGAGCGGGCGGAAGCCGAGGCCCGGAAGATTCTGGGCTCGGCCCTCCAGCGGGTGCCGGTGGGGCAGGTCGTGGACCTGGCCTGCTCTCTGGTCACCCTCCCCAACGACGAGATGAAGGGGCGAATCATCGGCCGGGAGGGACGCAATATCCGGGCCCTGGAGATGGCCACGGGGATCGATCTCATCGTGGACGACACTCCGGGGGCAATTCTCCTCTCCGGATTCGATCCCCTGAGGCGTGAGATTGCCCGGGTCTCTATCGAGCGGTTGGTGGAGGACGGGCGCATCCATCCCGGCCGGATCGAAGAGGTGGTGCAGAAGGTCCGGGAAG
>Ga0066710_100001900_pt1 | contig 16218 bp, 18 predicted proteins | sample GraSoiAngelo_159_FD_79666 | JGI IMG/M metagenome (GOLD analysis project Ga0066710, IMG submission 79666) | Grasslands soil microbial communities from the Angelo Coastal Reserve, California, USA - 14_1009_16_40cm | ecosystem: Environmental > Terrestrial > Soil > Grasslands | place: USA...
CCAGCTCGGCCCGGGAGTGGTCGAGATCCAGAGGAAACTCGCGCTGACCGTCCCTATCTTCGTCTCCCACGACCTTAACCTCAAGCTTAGGAGCCAGCTCTCGAATAGTCTGTGCGAAATCGCCGGCGCTGGTGACCACGCCACTGCCGGCGTTGTAGATTCTCTGCTTTGGACCTTGCGCGTTGCAGGCCAGGTCGAGCGCCAGCGCGACATCCTTGGCGTAGACGTACTCGTTGGCGAAATAAGTCTTGGCGTCGATCGTGAAAGGCTCGCCTTTGATGACGTTCAGCGCCAAATCACGCATCACCATGCCCACGGTCGAGCCGCCGGCGTAATGACCCCGGCCGAACACGCCGGCCGGCCGGATGATGATCGTGTCGAGCTTATACTGGGCCGTGTAGCTGTGAACCAGATGCTCGGAGCAGACCTTCGTGACCGTGTAGAGATTGTGACCGCCGATCGGCGCATCTTCGCGGATCGGACCTTGAGCGATCTTGGCTCGGTCATAGACGCCGAAGGTGCTGACGTAAACGACCCGTCTTAAGCCGCGGAGCCTGGCAGCCTCCAAAACGTTGATCGTCCCGAGTATGTTATTGGTGCTACCGGTATACGAGTTCTCTGCCACTCTCTTCCCGATGAGCCCTGCCGTGTGGACGATGGTGTCGACGTCGAAATTCTTAAGCGCCTGGATCAGCGCCGGCAGATCGCGCATATCCGCCGCAACAATCTCGGCTTTGTCTTTGCCTACGACTCGCTGGATGTATTCCCGGTTGGGAGAGAGATCATAGAGAACCACCTTCTTAGCATCATTGACCATGCGCTTTGCCAAGTGACATCCTATGAGTCCCGCTCCGGTCACCAAAACCGTCATGCCGATTCCTCCTCCATATTCAATTGCTGAACGAGACTAGGTCATAGAAAAAAATCTGTCAATCAACGGCGAAGATCCAGTGCCTTACTCGCGCTCCCCCTCGCCCTCTCCCTTCAGGAAACCTGCCTTGTCCCTGAGCGAAGATTGACTCCGAGTCGTTGGAAGTCTCTGCGAAGCCGAGGATAAGCAGCATCGATGTCTGATCCGCCACCGTTCTTTGGCGGAGAGTTTCGATGCTGCCCGAAGCGAGCAGCCCAGACTTCCCGACGAGGAGGCACTGAAGCGAAGGGATAGGGAGGTTTCCTCCTCTCATTCCAAAAGGAGTCCCGCAGGCCATCTTATGCCGAGCAGATAATCGAACAGACCCCAGACGAGGAGATAAGCCGCACCGGACAGGAGAAAAGAACTCCTCCATTTCTCTTTACCTTCGATGAGACTGTAGAAGAAAACCAGCAGCGGCAGGCAGATGACCATTCCCAGCATCCAGACTCCTAAAGCGCCGCCGGCGAACCAAGCAAAAAAAGTGAGCGTGCGCCTGAGCTCGGTTCCGCGATCCAATGTTGTAGTAGAGATTTCATCCGTCGCAGGGCCGGCAATGTCTCGACTCCTCTCCTCCTGACCGGTGAGATGTGAGTAAAGATGGGACAGGGCCAGAAGCGCCCCGGGCAACGCGGCCACATAGATCGGCATCAGTTTGGCAATCAAGGGCCAATCCCATCCGATGAACAGCGCGGCCAAAAACAGCAGCAGAAAGAATGTTGTGAAGAAAATTTCTCCTTTGAACTTGAAACTGATCCGTCGCTGTTTGATTCCGGCCGGACGTTTTTCTCTGGAACGCCCCCAAAGGGTATAAATCAGAGAGCTTATCGCAAGAAAAGAGAGAACGATTACGCCCGGCCGTCCAAGCCAACTCAAGCCGTAGCTCGCAACCGAACGGTAAAGATACCTTTCGAGCAGCTCTCCGAGGACGAGCCCGAGGATCAACGGCGGCCGCGGAAAGCCCCACCGCCGCATGCAGTAACCGAAAGCACCGAAAACAACCACCACAAGCAGATCGGCCGGATCGCGATCCGCGCTGAACGCGCCGATAAAGATAAAGGTTAGGATAATCGGGACCATAATCGAATAGCGCACCAAGGCGAGCTTGGCCAGCTGATTGGCTAGTGCAAACCCGACCAAAGTGCCGATGATCCCCGAGAGCCCTTGAATCCAGACGATGCTGAAAATGACATCGAGGTTCTTTCTGACCATCTCAGGACCTGGAATCAACCCCATCGCCAGCAGCGCGACGATGAAGAGGGCCGTCGTCGTCCCCTGCGGAAATCCCAGAAGAAGAGTGGTAATCAGGTCACCGCCATCCTTGGCGTCGTTGGCGCTCTCAGGCGCGATCACGCCGCGGACATCTCCCTTGCCAAAGGTGTCCTTTGCGCCTTTGCAAGTCTGCGCGGCATGGCCGTAGCTCAGCCAGTCGACCGTCTGCGCTCCGATCCCCGGCACAATACCCACCCAAACCCCGACAAAACTGCAGCGCAGCACCAGCCACCACTCGCGCAGCGTATCTTTGACTCCGTCGAGCAAGCTTCCCGTGAGAGCGGTGGGTTGCTTTTCGACACCCAGCCTGGTGAGAGCCAAATCCAGAGCGGATGGCACGCCAAAAAGCGCCAGCGCGATCACGCTCAGAGGGAGACCGTCCAAGAGGTAGATCTGATCGAAGACAAAGCGCATCAGGCCGCTCTGATGTTGCTGGCCGACGCTCGAGATCAATAGCCCAAAGGCCGCGGCGATGAGTCCTTTGATGGGCCGGTCTCCGACCAGGAGCGCGACCGTGGTCAGACCCCAAAGAACGACGATGAATAGTTCCGGCGAGCCGAGCAGATAGATCAATGGCTTGGCCACAGGAATGGCTAAAGCCAAGGTGAGCGTACCGATGAGAGATCCCAACCCGCCTGCCATGAAGGATGCGCCGAGAGCCCTTCGCGCCTCGCCCCTCTGCCCCATGGGATAGCCGTCAAGCACAGTCGCCTGCGAGCCCGCGCCGCCGGGAATGCCGAAAAGTACGGGCAGGTAAGCAGCGCAAATCGCGCTTACTGCGCTTGCGCCTATAAGTAACGCAATCGCCCTGATGGGCGTCCAAGAGACAACGATAGGCACCAAAATGGCGTAGACGAGGGGAGTCCCGATTCCCTGGGGCGCTACGGCTGTGAAGGTCCCGATGCCGACTCCGACGATGATCGCCAAGAAGACGTAAGGATCCAAGAGATTCTGGATGCCCTGAATGGCTGCCTGAACGAGCGAGGCCTCCATAAGCGTCCTTCTTAAAACACATAGCGAAGGACAAAACAACGGCGAGGAAAAAGCTGGAAGAAGAACTGTTTAGCGAGGGGGCAGGGGTTCGCCGCCGGCGAGCTTGTGAAAGAGTTCGATAATCTCGCGCTCCCGCGGAATCTCTCGGATTAACTTCTCCTGCTGCTCCGCCATCAGCGGCGCCGGGTCATCTCCGGTGAGTTTCCTATATTCTTTGTGAAACCCAGGATCCTTGAGAGTCTTCTGTATCGCCTCCCTGAGAATCTGCACCCGCTCCTTCGGCGTGCCTGGGGGGAGGATAAAAGGAGACCCGGCTGATCGAAAGGTCCGAAACATAGCCAGAAGCCTCCGCTCTTTTTCCGACTTCGCGAAGCTCTCGATCTCGGGCAGATTGGCAAAGCGGGGATGCTTCTCTCCCTTGGGGATCTCGATGACAGCTTGGAAGTGCACCAGTCTCTTCTCAACAAACTCCGGCGTCCGTACAAGAATCGTATCGGCGTCGCCCGTCCTCGCATCCAACTCGCCCTGCATCAGCGCTATGTCCATCTCCGGGCCGGAGAAGCCGGTGACAAACCTAGCCTCCTTGAGTTCGAGAAGCCAGGCAAAGAGCCGGCCATTGATATAGAGATCGTGCCCAACGGTTTGGGCACCAATCCTTAGTCCACGATAGGCACGAAATTTCTCGAGGCTGTCGAGCCCCAGCTTGGCGACGCTGAAGAGGATGTATTGGTTTCCGCTATTCGGCGAGCCGAGGTAAATGAGCTTATCGATATCGTATTGAACACCTGGCTCTCCCAACACAGCGTTAGCGACAAGGCCAACCCCCACATTGCCGATGGTCAAGCCGTCGGGTTTGACGCCCCGGTAGATATGATTCGTTGTCTTTCGGCCACCGCCGCCGGGCATATATTCCGTGACGATGTTTGGCTGCCCAGGGATATATTTTTTTAGGAAAGGGAACAGCGAACGGATGCGCATATCTCCCGTGCCCCCCGGCTCACGCCCCTGAATGACCGTGAGGGTTTTTCCCTGATAGAAGGGCGTCTGAGAATAACTTGCACCGTCAAGACCGAAAAGTAAGAGCGCGCTGAGAGCAAGAAAAATCGCGGGACGCTTCATCTGGATCCTCGATCGAAGCGAAACGTAAAGCTTTCCCAAAGCTATTACGGACTTATCCTTGCAGTCAAGCAGATAAATCTCTTGCGTTTCGCTATCTTTAACGCTAACTTTTGCGCTAAATATGCGCTCACGCCATTCTGATCGAGCGAAAGGAGCTTATCCATGACGGCGATCCGTAAGAGGACCGTTATTTTTGCTGCCCTATTTGCCCTCGGTTTCATGACTCAGGTCTCAGCGGCGACCGCTCAGATGACCAAGGTGAAAGTCGGACGGACTGTCGGAGGCAGCGGCTTTCATATACCTTCCTACGTGGCCCTGGATAAAGGCTTCTTTAAAGGAGAAGGCCTGGATGCCGAGTTCATCGCGACAACCGCAGGCGTCCTTGTGAGAGCGGCCATCGCCAGGGAGATCGAGTTCGTGCCCATTCCCGGCGGCGGCTCCGAGGCGATGCTGAAGGGAGCGCCGCTCGTCTTCGTCGTCGGAGAATCATCCATCTCTCAGTGGACCCTCACCACCACTCCCGACATCAAAAGGGTGGAGGACTTGAAGGGCAAGACCATAGGACTAGAGCGGCGCGGTCAGGCAGCTTATACCGAGATCGTGGTCGTGCTCGGAAAATTCTTTAGCATGCAGCCTGGCAGAGACTACAAGGTCATCGCCTTTACCGCAGAAACCGATAGAGTGGCGGCGCTCATCAACCGGTCCATTCAGGGAGCTTCGCTTTCCTTTCCTCATGCCGCCCGGGCTGAAAAGGAGGGCATGAAGGTTCTGCTGAGAACGGGCGATTATATTCCGAGGTTGGGAGGCACGTTTCTGACACACAAGGATTTCATAAAGGAAAAGCGGGATGTGGTAAAAAGATTTGTCAGGGCTATGGTTAAAGCCGAAGATTATGTCAAGGCCAACAAGAAGGGTACCATCGAGGTCATTCAAAAGTACTTCGATATCAACGACCCGAAGGTGAGTGAGAGCATCTACAACCAGGTCTATGACAAATACAGTCCAGAGATGACGCCCGAAATGATCCGCGACCTGTTCGAATCCAGAACCACCCCTGAACTTGGCTGGCCCCAAGGAAAACCGTTGCCCGATCTCGAACAGTTTGTCGACCGCAGCTTGCTGAATGAAGTCTTTAAGGAGATGGGGAGGAAGCCGGCGAAGTAGACGCCGGGAAAGTGCCTCCATATTCCCCCGCATAGTGCAGTAAAGCACTCCGGCGCGGTTTTCGACTGAGGAATTTCTTGGATCAGCAAGCACCGAGCTTCGAGCAGCCCTCCCTAGTTGAACACACCTTTAATCGATTCTTCGGCTGGCTCGTCGCCCTTGGTTTTGGTCTGTCCCACAATTACCTGGTGCAGGTTCGGGGCCGGAAGAGCGGAGAGATCCGCTCGACGCCGGTCAATGTCCTGAGTTACAAGAATCGGCTCTTCTTGGTTGCAGGCCGAGGCTACACGCAATGTGTGCGCAACGCTCTAGCCAACAAGGAGCTGACTCTCAAGAAGGGAAGAGTTCGTTTGGAGTTTCGATTGCGGGTAGTGCCGGATGCGGAGAAGCCGGAGATTCTCAAGGCGTATCTAGAACGTTTTAAGCGGACTGTCCAGCGCTATTTCCCGGTGCCGGCCGACTCGCCCCCTGAAGCCCTCGTGCCGTTGGTTGACCGCTACCCGGTCTTCGAGTTGATTCGACCTTCGTGATGAAGCGACAGGGCCGCACTCTTCAGAATCGAGATAAAGAAGTACATTCAGAAAGTCTTTGTCGCTTCTGGTCGCCAGGTCGCGAGACGGGATTCTAAACTTTTGACTGACATGGTTAAGATGAGAGAGAAGCCCATGAAGATGGCGACACCGACGAAGACGACGTCTACCTTATAGTTTGTCGCCGCCGACGCGATCATGTACCCCAAGCCTTTGCTCGACCCGAAGAACTCCCCCACGACCACTCCAAGAATCGCCCTGCCGATGGCGAGCCTTAGACCGGCAATGATGTAAGGAAGCGAATTGGGAAGGACCACAACCTTCATCACCTGCCATTCATTGGCGCCGAAAGACCTGACCACGTTGACCAAAACCCTGTCAACGTTCTTCACGCCTACATAGGTGTTGATCAGCATCGGGAACACCGCCCCGGCGAAGACGATCACGATCTTCGACCAGATGCCGATGCCGAACCAGAGGATGAGAAGCGGCAACCAGACGATGCGCGGAGTCGCGTTCAATGCAGTAACGTAGGGATCCAAAAGCGCATCCAGCGTTCTCGACCTGCCCATAACGAGTCCCAAGGGCAAACCGACCAGAATGGACAGTCCGAGCCCTACGAGGAACGCAACCGCGCTGACATAGGAATGCTTCTCGATCTCGCCATTGATGAGAAGCCGGTAAAACGCGCCGGCGATTTTTGAAGGCGTGGTAAAAAAGAGCGCCATGCCCCGTGGTAGGGTGAGCCACAGCGGAGTGCTCTCCCAAATCAGGATCAGCAGGGCGATGAAGCCTATTCCCAGGATGTATGGCTCTTTCTCGTTATAGAAACTCTTGAGCGTCGTCACCGGATCTCCTCACCTGCCCGCCATGGCGCGAGCGTGATCTCCAGCTTGCGCATCACTTCAGTCAGTAGCACGGCTACGAGAGACAAGACGATGATGCCGACAAACATCTCCGGCAACCGGTAGGTGTCGCCCGCCTGTGAGATAGCGAAGCCTATCCCCTCGGAGGCGGCGTAAAACTCCCCTACGATAATCCCGACGAGTCCCCGCCCGATCGCCAGCCTGGTTCCAGCCGCGATATAAGGCAGCGTGCTGGGTAGAATAACTTTTAAATAGAGATCTCTCTCTTTGCCTCCGAATGACCTCACCACATTGATGAGCAGAGGATCAGCGGACTTTACGCCTGCGAAGGTATTAAAGATGAACGGGAAGACGGCCAGCAGAAAAACCAATACGGCCTTCCCCAAGAGGCCAACCCCGAAAACGACAATGAGTAAAGGGGCTATAGCGACCAGTGGGCTTGCATAGAGCGCGGTGAGAAAGGGATCAAGAGCATACTCGACCCTTCGTCGCCAGCCCATGACCGCGCCTAAAGGTATGCCAATGACGACTGAAAAGCTGAAGCCCCAGATAAACGCCCGGCTGCTGATGGCCAGATTATGCCAGAGATTGCCGCCCAAAGCTTGTTCTTTGAAGGCAATGGCTATGAGCGATGGCTTGGTGAAGAAGAATGGGTTGAGAGGAACGACATAGGTCAAAAGCAGCTCCCAGGCGGCCGCGAGAAAGATAAAAGAAGATAGTCCTAGCAACGCCCTTTGGTGCTCCTCGTAATACTCTTTAACTTTCATGGCTACTTCTTATCGATCAATTCCTCTTTTAAGACGTCCCAGATCCTGGACTTGAGGTCGTTGAACTCGGGCGAGAGCCTCATTTCGTAATCTCTCGGCCGAGGCAGTTGGACCTTGATAATCTGCTTGATTCTTCCGGGTCGCGCGCTCATGATGACGACCCTGTCAGACAGATAGGCGGCCTCCTCGATGCTGTGGGTCACAAAGATGACCGTTTTTTTGGTGCGATCCCAGACCTGCAGGAGTTCGGCCTGCATCAGATCTCTCGTCTGGGCGTCGAGAGCGGCAAACGGCTCGTCCATGAGCAGCACCTCGGGATCTGTCGCCAGCGCCCTGGCCAATCCCACCCTCTGCTTCATACCGCCTGATAGCTCATGTGGATAGTGATTCTCGAAGCCCGCCAGCCCAGCCATATTGATGAGCTCTGTGGCGCGATGCCGTCTTATCGAGAACTCAACCCCTTTGAGTTCCAGGCCCAACTCGACGTTCGCGAGAACCGTCCTCCACGGCAGCAAGCCGAACTCTTGAAACACCATGGCCCTATCTTGACCCGGGCCGGTGATCCGCGCCCCATTGAGCTGCATCAGCCCTGTGTCAGGTTTAATCAGCCCCAGGAGAATATTGAGGAACGTGCTTTTTCCGCATCCCGAAGGGCCGACAATGCTGACGAATTCCCCCTGACCCACTTCGAGCGAGAAATCGTTGAGGGCAGTGACCGGCTCTCTATTCTTGGGGCGAAACGTTAGACCGACATTTTTTGCTTGTATGCAGGTCGTCATTCAAGCCGCCTCAAGCTCTAGGCTACCCAGGCCCCTTTTATTTTCCATCGTCGCCTATTTTTCCGCCAGACGTCTGGCGACGGTGATGAAACCTGTGTGCGCTACCATCCGATGCTCAGGCCTCACGCTCAGCCCCTTGAGATGCCAGAAGCGCATGAGGCTCTCCATCGTCTCGATGCGGGCAAAGCCCCTGTGCTCTCTGAGCGAATCCACAAGACTCTTCACCTGTATCACCGTCGGAAGATAGCTCAATAGCACCCCGCCCGGGCGCAACGCCTCCCAGGCCTTGTCGGTTACCTGCCATGGCTCAGGCAGATCCAGCAGGATCCGATCCACATCTCTCTCCTCCAGATGCTGAGTGATATCTTCAATCTTCAGAGTCCAATGCGCAGCGCTTCCATAATAGGAGCCGATGTTGTCTCGCGCCATCTGGGCGAAGTCTTCGCGTATCTCGTAAGAGATGAGGCGCCCTTCGGGACCTACAGCTCTGAGTAGGCAGATGGTCAGCGCTCCGGGTCCCACGCCTGCTTCGATCACGGTTGCCCCGGGGAAGATATCTCCCCAAATAAGAATCGGACCGAGATCTTTCGGGTAAATGACTTGAGCGATACGGGGAAGGTTGGGAACGAGTTGGGCTAGGGTCGGCCGGAAGACTAAGAACGACTCGTTCAAAGAGGATTGCACTAGAGTCCCCTCCTCTCGACCGACCACTTCCTCGAGGAGAATCCTGCCGCCGCGAATAGAGAACTTCTTTCCTTTCTCCAATCGCTTTAGGTATTCCCTCTCTTTCCTGTCGACAAAAACCACCGCTTCGCCTTCGCGCAGCGGCCCCCTTGAGACCATTCGACTCATCGCTCCTCTCCCCAGGAAATGAAGGCAAGATAAAAGAGCCGTTCCTTGAAGTCAATGTCAGTGTCTATTGGCTTTTCCAAAGTGGAGATGATACTTTTCCCTCGGCATGGCGGATCAATCACAGCACCATCATGTGGAAGAGTGGCACACCCCAAGAGGGAGAGCCATCCGCGAGGTGATCTTCGGCATGAACGATGGCCTTGTCACAACGATCGGCTTTCTTGCGGGGGTAACCGGCTCGATCGCGCAGGGCCGCTACATCCTCCTGGCGGGGACTGCTGAGATTGTCGCAGGCGCGATCTCCATGGCGCTCGGAGCCTATCTGGCGACGAAATCTCAGCGGGAATTTTTTCATTCGGAGATTGAGCGGGAGAAGTGGGAGATCGAAAAGATGCCAGAAAAGGAGGCTCAGGAGATCCGGGAGATTTACGGCCAAATGGGCTTCACCCGGCCGGAGCAAGAGATGATCGTCAACCGCGTCACTTCAGACAAGGACATCCTGCTCCGTTTCATGAAGCGTGAGGAGCTTGGGCTCTTCGACGAGTACTTGGATGACCCGCCCAAGGTTGCCCTGACCATGGGTTTGTCCTTTGCCGGCGGCGCTGTGCCGCCGATACTTCCCTATTTTTTTATGGGCGATCCCTATAGCGCCATCTGGGTCGCGATTCTGCTCTCAGTAGTTTTTCTTTTCACCGCGGGCGTAGTCAAGACCCGGCTGACCAGGGTGAAGCCTCTGCGCTCCGGCTTGGAGACGACTCTCTTAGGAATTCTTGCTTGTGGAATCGGCTATGGGTTGGGGTGGCTGGCGGAGAAATTTATCTAGTCGTATATTTTCTATGACCCTTGTGTTCCAGTTCCTCGACTAACTCCCGCACTTCCTGAGATCGCTTCATATCGCCGACCACAAGAGCGTCGGGCGTATCCACCACAAAGACGTCTTCCATTCCCAAGAGCGCGACCAGACGATCCGGCGCATAGATCAAGCATCCCTGAGATTTAAATCCCAGCCACTTCCCTACTCCCCCATTGCCGCTATTGTCGCGAGAAAACATTCGGTGGACAGCCGCCCAGTTGCCCACATCGCTCCAGCCGAAGTCAGCCTCCAGAGTCAAGACCTTGCCTTCCGCTCCAGCCTTTTCCAATACGGCGTAATCGATGGAGATGTTGGGCATCTTTTTATATTCTCTTCGAAGAATAGGCCGGAGCTTGAGAGGTAGATTTCCTAGCGCCTTAGGCGCCAATTTTTTTTCGATCTGCTCCAGACCTTGAGAGATCTCAGGGGCAAAGCGGCGGAGCAATCCCAAAAACGTCGAGACCTTCCAAACAAAGATCCCACTGTTCCATAGAGAGCCCGATTGCAGCAATTCACTGGCCGTTTCTAAACTCGGCTTCTCCTTGAATCCGCGCACCCGGTAGCACGGAATTTTCTCTGCTCGATCGATTTCTTGTCCCTTGACGATGTAGCCGTAGCCAGTCTCCGGATAGTTGGGCCGAATGCCGATGGTGACCAGACCATTTTCCTCCTGTGCCAACTGCACTGCCATCCGGAGCGTCCTTTGGAAGGATTTGGGATCGGAGATCCAGTGATCGGCTGGCAGGATAACCATAATCGCGTTAGGATCTCGCCTTGAGAGTTCAATCGCAGCCAGGCCAATGCAAGGCGCAGTGTTTTTCCCCTCTGGCTCCGCCAGAAAATTGGCTTTGGGCAGCATCGGGAGCTCTTTTCGAACCGCGGCGTGTTGGTCCGCGACTGTGACGACGAGTGTTCGCGCCGGGCCGAAAAGAGGGAGAATACGATCCGCAGTTTCCCGTATCATGCTGTTTTTACTGAACAGCTTGAGAAGCTGCTTTGGTCGACGGGCGCGGCTCAGAGGCCAGAAGCGTGTTCCTCGACCACCTGCTATAATGACGGCATAGCCTGGGAACTTCATGCGTAGGTCTCGCTTGGAAAGTATGACATCTTATGAAAAGGTCTCCGCCCGATCAAGAGTCGCCTCCGTCGGTTAAATCCTGGACGGTTCCGCCCGGACAAGAGGCCATTCGGCTCGATCTCTTCGTGCGCCGGTGTTTGCCCCACCTCTCTGTGCGAGAGAGCCGAAGGGCGATTGAAGAGAGGGCCTTCTGGATCAACAACCGACCCGGGAAAAAGGGCGACAGGCTCTTCGAAGGAGATATCCTTGCTCTGAGAGGACCAGGGCATTGGTTGTTTCCAGGCCCGTCACCTGAGACCAGCGCTTACGTACCCATACTTTTCGAAGATGACTTTGTTTTAGCGGTTGATAAGCCGGCAGATATGGCGACGCATGGATTTTCCGGGCGGGAGAGGAATAGTCTGGTAAATTTTTTACTCGCTATCCGGCCTTCTCTTCATGCTGTCGGAAAGAGTGCCTGGGAGCCGGGACTGGTTCACCGAATCGACCAGGGCACCTCCGGGATCGTGCTCGTGGCAAAAGACCAGACCACATTCGAAAAGCTGCGCTTCCAGTTTCGCCGCGGCCTCAGCAAAAAAAGATACTGGGCGCTAGTTTGGGGGACCCCTAAGCGCGAAGGGGTCATCACCTATCCCCTCATCCATGATCCCCAGGATCGAAGAAAGATGAAGCCGGCGATGGTTGTAAAGCGGGGTGAAAAATTGGATCAGAGCAAAATATGGAAGGCTGTAACTCGATTTCATGTTTTGGCGTACGCCGAAGAGTTCAGCCTGCTTGAAGTGGCCCTAGAGACCGGAGTCACGCATCAGATCCGGGTCCACTTGAAAGCGCTGGGCCATCCGCTTGTCGGAGATTCGCTTTACGCGGAAAAGAGACCCGATCCGTTCGGTCTCGGACACCAGTTTTTGCACGCCTTTTACCTTGGGTTTCGCCATCCCGAGAGCGGCGAGGAAGTGGCGATTGAGAGTCCGTTGCCCGAGAAGCTGAAACGGATACTGGAACGGCTGAGGATTAACCTTTAACAGACTGTTGGAAAAAGTCCACCGTTTGTTGGTCTGTTAAGCTGCCGTGCTCCTTATCCCCTTTTCCTTAGCACATGCGCTGCAAAGATTGAGCTGCGTTTGCGGGTCTTCAACCAACCCTTCGTCGAGATTATGGCAGACCTTCTTGCACCCGGCGCAGACGAAATAGATGCCGTCGATGCTTTTGTTAATCTTTTCCCGGTTTAGCACCCGGCCCTTGAGCTTCTCGACCCGGATCCCAAGGAGTTCCTCGTAATTTTTCTTGATCTTCAACCTCCCCGCCTCATCGCTGGGCAGCCCCTCGTCTTGATCTTCCGGGGGAGCGTCATCCATGAAACTGTGATTTTTGCGCTTGGCGGGACGTCCTACGGATTTTTTTCTAGCCCTTGCCATACCGGTGCTCCCTCATTCCCTGTGCTTAGGGTGCCGCTTGCGTAAACCCTGTCCATGTATCCTTACTCCCCCTTCTTGTCAAACTTGCGACATTTTTTCAACAGCTCTCTTCATCCCCCGCGCAACCGCAACCCAAGCCAGACAGCGATGAGCGCAAGGGGCAGAATAAGCAGCGTGGAGATCCGGAGGCATTGCGAGAGAGATCGGAACTCTTCAGCCGAAAAGCCATCCCCTCCTTCATACCGTCTCACAAAACGGTGCGCCAAGCCCATGGACTGATAGGTGCTAAGCAGAATAAGAACGAAGGAAACCACCAGCTTCCATCCCAGCGTCATCCCCAACTCTTTAATAAAGAACTCTCTATACACCGACTTCAGCTCGGTGATTTGGAAGGCCCCCGAAAGGACCAACACTCCGAGCACGCCGATTTGCAAAGGATTATAGAGCTTCAGGCTGCGCGCCAGCAAGAGAAGACGCTCTTCATGACTCTTAATTATACCAAGCGCGGGTAGCAATATGAGCCAGAGACTTGTCAGGGAGCCAAGGTAGATGACCAGGGCGGTCAGGTGGAGCCAAGGATTGAGCATCCCAGAGATGACGATCAGCCCCAGCTGAAGAGCGACCTGTGTTTACCTGGCCTTCCGGGCGCATCATACGATTCACTGATGGTCTGGAGTTGAGCTTTGACCTTTTCCAATTCCCTCTGCTGGTACGACTCAAAATCTTTCAGCTCCCGCTCCCGTTTCTCATGAAATTCTCTTAGCTCTTTCTCCCGCTTGCTGCGGAATTCGGTCAGGTTCTTGTTCCATCTTTCGTAGAATTCTCTCAGCGTCGTGCGGACGCGAAAATTCAAATCGTCTTTCACGACCACGGACTTATAACAATGGGGACACCAAAGAACATTGCCGATCGCGAAGTGCTTGGCCGGAGTCCCATAGCTCTCGCCGCACTTGAAGCAGCGGACGGGAACCTCCCACTCCTCCATGTTAGGCAGCTCCGGAAAAGCGGCGGAAGCTTCCTCTCCGTCCATCGGGAGTGCGGGCTGTTCGATCACGGGCACGGCCCTGGAAGGCGCAACGGCGGCTGCTGCCGTAGGGGATTCCGTCTTTTTTGGCGGCGCAGGAGAAGAAGCCGGCTTCTCCGCTCCTTTGTGAAAACGCGATTCAAAGACTTCTCCGAACTGAGTGTCTTGATGCAAGGCGCGGGCGCGGGAAATCAGGGCATCTTCGCTCTCTACGTTGTTGGGATCGGTCACGCAGCAGTCTACGGGGCAAACCGCCGCGCAGGCCTCGTAGTCGTGGAAACCGACACACTCCGTGCAGAGCAACGGGTCGATGACATAGATTTCCTCGCCTTGGGAAATAGCATTATTCGGGCACTCGGGTTCGCAGGCGCCGCAGTTGATGCAATCGCTTGTAATCATTGTCGCCATAGCGAATTTTGCCCCCCTTATCGATATCGACCTTGAACTTGAATCGCGACAAAATTTATCCTAAATGAAATCGGGTGAGGTTGCAAATCACGAGATTCGTCAGAACCTTTTATCGGGCACACCGTGGACTCTTGATCCTTGCTCCCTTTTTCTGGGAATTATAATCGCATGACAAAGCCGGATTTGAATCGGGAGGTGAGAATCGGCACCTCCGGCTACTCCTATCCCGGACCCCCGCCCAAAGGTTGGTCTGGTGTTTTTTATCCCGCGACTAAGGGGAGGAAGTTCGATCAACTTGAATTCTACTCTTCCCTCTTCAACACCGTAGAGGTCAACACTACCTTCTACAGGCCGCCTGCGCTCAGCATGGCCGACTTATGGGCGAGAAAAACGCCTCCTGATTTCGAGTTCGCCATCAAGGCTTGGCAGAAATTCACCCATCCGCTGAGGCTCGGCCAAGAGGCAGGCCAAAGAGAGCAAAAATGGGATAAACCGACGCAGGCGGACGTGGACCTCTTTAAGCGGAGCATCGGCGCTCTGGCCGATAGCAGCAAGCTCGGCATCTTACTTTTTCAGTATCCAGCGAGCTTTCATTGCACAAAGGAGAATGTCGAGAGACTGCATTGGACTCTGAGCGCCTTCGAGGGATACGCTAAGGCGGTTGAGTTGCGCCATTGGAGCTGGAGCGAAAAAAGCACGGAGATAAAGACCCTGGTGGATTCACTGGGCGCCACGTGGGCGGTCATCGACGAGCCCAAATTTGCCTCATCTGTGAGGCAGGAATTCGAACCCGTGGGAAAGATTTTCTATCTTCGCCTCCATGGTCGCAACAACGAGAAGTGGTGGCGGCACGGCGAGGCCTGGGAAAGATACGATTATTTTTACGGACCTGACGAGATCCGGCTCTTCGGTGATAAGATTCAGCGACTCATGCAAGCATCGCCGACGCAGAAGACTTACGTCTTTTTCAATAACCATGCTCGAGGACAAGCTCTGGCGAACGCTCTGATGCTGAAGCATGAACTTGCGCAAGGGTCTCTTGCGGCCGTACCGAGAGGTCTAGTCGAGGCCTATCCCCAACTCCGCGGGATCGTGCAGACAGTCACTACAGATTCACTTTTTTGAGCACGCGCTGCTTTTCTTTGATTTCCGTGGAGAGATTCAACGTTGAGATCTCGTTTTTAAATCGATCAACTCTATTTTGTAACCGTTTGGGTCTTCGATGAAGGCGATCTCTGAGCCGCCGTGTTTCATGGGTCCCGGCTCGCGCACGATCTTCGCCCCCCTACTTTTTAGCTCCACGCAAGTTTTGTAAATATCTTCCACTCCGAGGGCGACGTGCCCAAAGGCATTTCCTAGATCATATTGGTTCGTATCCCAATTATAGGTCAACTCAAGAACGGCGCCTTCGGATTCAGCCCCGTACCCGACGAAAGCTAAGGTAAAGCGACCCGAATCATAGTCTTTCTTCCGCAGAAGCTTCATTCCTAAAACGTCACAGTAAAACTTCAGCGACTCCTCCAGATCGTTGACCCGTATCATGGTATGGAGAATCCTCATAACGAACCTCCTGGAGTGGATTCAGCTTTTAAAGAGTCTATGATGAGAGCAAGCCGAGCGCAACGTTCATGCTTATCAATGAGCGCCCGGCCCGGCACTTGCTGGTGCGCTACCCTTCTTTCAACCAAATCTGAAGCGATCGCTTTTCCTGGCTTAAATCTATCTTGCCCTCGCGAGCAAGCCACCCTATAGCCATGTCGACTTGGGATTTTGGGGCCGGGACTCCAAGTTTTACAGCGTTTAGGCTGCACCTGCCATGCTGCTGCAAAAATTCCCAGACCTGCCCTGCCGTTTCACCAATCGTCTCAACTATCCCCATGGGCTCACCTCATAAGCCGAAATTTTTTCTCCGCCAACGGATTCCTTTGTCTACCCATCAAGCCACATGAGCCTCGCCGGATTGTCTTTGAGCATCAACTTGATTTGCTCTGGCTTAATCCCGAAGCCAAGCAGGGCGCGGATAAAGACCCGCATCCCGTCGATCGTGTCCATGTGCAGGACCTGCCCGAAATCGCTGCCGATGATACAACGCTCAGGACCGATCTCTTGGATCGTACGAATCGTCTCCATCGGATCTGCGACCGGCTGGTAGAGGCTCGGAATCATCGGCTGGCAGTAGGTGCCCACG
>Ga0066710_100001901_pt1 | contig 16214 bp, 3 predicted proteins | sample GraSoiAngelo_159_FD_79666 | JGI IMG/M metagenome (GOLD analysis project Ga0066710, IMG submission 79666) | Grasslands soil microbial communities from the Angelo Coastal Reserve, California, USA - 14_1009_16_40cm | ecosystem: Environmental > Terrestrial > Soil > Grasslands | place: USA...
CGGCAACACGTCCACCTGCAGCTTCAAGGTAACCGTTGCCGATAATCAACGACCCGTGCTCGCTTGTCCGTCGGATCTGTCCGTCAATACGGATCCCGGCCGATGCGGCGCAGTCGTGCAGTACACGAATACTGTCACCGAAAACTGTCCCGGAGCAACAGTGCAATGCGTTCCGCCGCCCGGCGCCGTTTTTTCGGTGGGATCGACCGTCGTGAATTGCTTCGCCACCGATACCAGCAGCAACTCTGTACGCTGTGCATTCAATGTGGTGGTCCAGGACTCTGAGCTGCCGCAATTAACTTGCTCGCCAGATCTTACAACAAATGCGCCGCCGGGACAGTGCTCGGCTGTTGTCAGCTTCAATGTTTCGGCTAAGGACAATTGCCCCGGAGTGCAAACGATTTGCTCGCCCGAGTCCGGCTCGCCCTTCCCAATCGGTGAAACTTCCGTTTTCTGTGTCGCTTTGGACGCTTCCGGCAACGTGCAGGGCTGCATGTTTTCGGTTGTCGTCAATGACATTGAACGGCCGGTAATCTCGTGCCCGCCGGATCTCACGCTCAATACGGCGACCGGACGCTGCGACGCTGTGGCAACGTTTAACATCGCGGTCGCGGATAATTGCGGCGCGGTGCCTGTAATCTGCACACCACCGTCCGGAAGCTCGTTTGCGAAGGGCACAAATACGGTCAATTGCTCCGCGCACGACCAGAGTGGCAATAGCTCCGCATGCGCCTTTCGCGTGATCATTCAGGATCGCGAACCGCCCGCGATCACTTGTCCAACCAATCAGATGGTAGCGGCGGAGCCTGGCCGCTGTGACGCCATCGTTTCATTTTCAGCCACCGTCAGTGACAACTGTGGCGAAGCGACGATGGTCTGTTCTCCGGCCTCTGGGACGCGATTCACGGTCGGGGCGACTACTATTACCTGTGTAGCCAACAATTCCACCGGCAATACGAATCGCTGCAGCTTCGGCGTCACGGTGCAGGACCGGGAGAAACCGGTGATCACCTGTCCACCCAACATCGTAACCGCCACTGAGCCCGGCCGCTGCGATGCCGCCGTAACATTTTCGGCGACCTCCTCCGATAACTGCAACGTAGCCTCGACCACCTGTGCGCCGCCATCGGGAACACGCTTTGCCAAAGGAACAAACAGTGTGGTCTGCACCGCACGTGACGGCAGCGGCAACGAACAAACCTGCTCGTTCGCTGTAACTGTGAACGACAGTGAGCGGCCTGTTATTTCCTGTCCCACAGACATCACTCTAAATACCGCCCCCGGAAAATGCGATGCGGTGGCGACATTCAGCGTCACGGCAACCGACAATTGCGGCGCCGTGCCGGTCACGTGCGTGCCGCCGTCCGGCAGCGTTTTCGCCAAAGGCACGAATATGGTCAACTGCACCGCTGGCGATGCGAGTGGAAACTCTGCCGCGTGCGACTTTCGCGTGATCGTCCAGGATCGCGAGCCGCCCGCGATCACCTGTCCGGCGAACGTTGTCACCAATAATTCCCTCGGCCGATGCGATCAGATCGTATCGTTTTTGCCGACCGTCTCGGATAATTGTGGCCCCGCGACCCCAGTCTGTTCGCCTCCTTCCGGAACGCGCTTTGCATTGGGCGGCACCACCGTTACCTGTGTCGCTACGGACGCGAGCGGCAACACCAATCGCTGTACCTTCGCAGTGATGGTCATCGACACCGAGCCGCCCGTAATCACTTGCCCCACGAATCAGATCGTGGCTGCGGAGGTCGGCCGCTGCGACGCCGCAGTTTCCTTTGCCCCAACTTTCAGTGACAACTGCGCCGGCGCGGCGCTACTTTGTTCTCCGGCGTCCGCTACACGCTTCGCCGTGGGTGTGACTACGGTCACTTGTGTGACCACTGATGGCAGCGGGAACACGAACCGCTGCACCTTTACCGTCACCGTGCAGGACCGCGAAAAGCCCGTGATCACATGCCCAACGAATATCGTAACCGCCACTGAGCCCGGCCGCTGCGATGCCGCCGTAACCTTTTCGGCGACCGCTTCGGACAATTGCAGCGTGGCCTCAACCACCTGCGTGCCGGCTTCGGGAACACGCTTTGCCAAAGGAACGAATGCCGTGGTTTGTACCGCACATGACGCCAGCGGCAACGAACAAACCTGCTCCTTCACTGTAACCGTGAATGATAGTGAGCGGCCTGCTATTTCCTGTCCCACAGACCTCACTCTAAATACCGCCACCGGAAGATGCGATGCGGTGGCGACATTCAGCGTCACGGCTACGGATAATTGCGGCGCCGTGCCGGTCATGTGCGTGCCGCCGTCCGGCAGCACTTTTGCCAAAGGAACGAACGCTGTGAACTGCACTGCTGGTGATCCGAGCGGAAATTCCGCCGCGTGCGCCTTTCGCGTGATCGTCCAGGATCGCGAGCCGCCGGTGATCACGTGTCCGGCGAACATTCTCACCAACAACTCCGCAGGCCGGTGCGATCAAGTAGTTTCATTTTCGCCGACTGTCTCGGATAATTGCGGCCCCGCTACCCCGGTCTGTTCGCCTTCATCCGGAACGCGCTTTGCAGTGGGCGCAATAACCGTCACCTGTGTTGCCACCGACGCGAGCGACAATACGAACCACTGCACCTTTACCGTCACCGTGCAGGACCGCGAAAAGCCCGTGATCACATGCCCAACGAACATCGTAACCGCCACTGAGCCCGGCCGCTGTGATGCGAGCGTAACATTTTCGGCGACCGCTTCGGACAATTGCAGCGTGGCCTCAACCACCTGCGTGCCGGCCTCGGGAACACGCTTTGCCAAAGGAACAAACTTTGTGGTTTGTACCGCACGTGACGCCAGCGGCAACGAACAAACCTGCTCCTTCACTGTAACCGTGAACGACGGCGAGCGGCCGGTCATTTCCTGTCCTACAGACCTCACTCTAAATACCGCCACTGGGAGATGCGATGTGGTGGGGACATTCAACGTCGCGGCTATGGATAATTGCGGCGCCGTGCCGGTCACGTGCGTGCCGCCCTCCGGGAGCATTTTCGTCAAAGGCACAAATACCGTCAACTGCACCGCCGGTGATCCGAGCGGAAACTCTGCCGCGTGCGCCTTTCGCGTGATCGTCCAGGATCGTGAACCGCCGGTGATCACTTGCCCGGCAAACATTCTCACCAATAACTCTGCCGGCCGGTGCGATCAGGTGGTTTCATTTTCGCCGGCCGCCTCGGATAATTGCGGTTCGGCGACTTTGGTATGTTCGCCTCCATCAGGAACGCGCTTTGCGGCGGGCGCAACTGCCGTGACCTGTGTTGCCACCGACGCGAGCGGCAACACCAATCGTTGCATCTTCACCGTGACGGTGATCGACACCGAGCCGCCCGCGATCACCTGCCCCAGTCACCAATTTGTGCCTGCGGAATCCGGACGTTGCGATGCGGTAGTTTCGTTCGCACCGACTTTCAGCGACAACTGCGCCGGTGCGACGCTCGTGTGTTCTCCAGCCTCCGGAACGCGCTTGCCGGTAGGCTCGACCACTGTCACCTGTGTGGCGAGCGATTCCAGCGGCAACACGAATCGCTGCAGTTTCGCCGTCACCGTGCAGGACCGCGAGAAACCGGTGATCGCATGCCCAACCAATCGGGTAACCGCCACCGAGCCTGGCCGCTGCGATGCCGCCGTAACATTTTCGGCGACCGCTTCGGACAATTGCAGCGTAGCCTCAACTACCTGCGTGCCGGCCTCGGGAACACGCTTTGCCAAAGGGACAAACACTGTGGTCTGCACCGCACGTGACGCCAGCAGCAACGAACAAACTTGTTCCTTTACCGTCACCGTGAACGACGGCGAGCGGCCGGTCATTTCCTGTCCTGCGGACCTGACTCTAAATACCACTACCGGAAGATGCGATGCGGTCGCGACATTCAACCCCACGGCAATCGACAATTGCGGCGCCGTGCCGGTCACGTGCCTCCCGCCGTCCGGCAGCACTTTTGCCAAAGGGACGAACGCTGTGAACTGCACAGCTGCCGATGTCAGCGGCAACTCTGCCGCCTGCGCTTTTCGCGTCATCGTTCAGGATCGCGAACCACCAGTGATCACATGTCCTGGAAATATTCTCACGAACAACTCCGTCGGCCGATGTGACCAGGTGGTTTCGTTTTCGCCGGCCATCTCCGACAATTGCGGGCCGGCGACTCTCGTATGTTCCCCTCCTTCCGGCACCCGGTTCGCCATAGGCACAAATACCGTCACCTGTGTCGCGACTGACCCGAGCGGCAACACCAATCGCTGCAGCTTCAATGTTACCGTGATCGACGATGAACTGCCAGTCATCGCGTGCCCTGGCAACATCGTCACCTCAACCGAACCGGCCCGATGTGATGCGCGCGTTACGTTTTCGACCACCTCATCGGATAATTGCGCCATCGCATCAACCACCTGCGCCCCGCCTTCTGGGACACGATTCGGTAAAGGAGCCACGGTGGTCCTTTGCACGGCCCGCGACAGCAGTGGCAATGAAAAAACCTGCTCATTCACAGTCACGGTCAACGATAACGAGCCGCCGGCGATCGTCTGCCCCACCAACCAGGTCGCCGCGGCTGACGCCGGCCGATGCGACGCCCTCATCTCGTTCTCACCGGCCGTGAGTGACAATTGCGCCGGGGCGACGCTAGTCTGTTCTCCGGCCTCGGGCACACGATTCCTCATAGGCCTGACCGCGGTGACCTGCGTGGCGACCGATGCGAGCGGCAATACCAATCGCTGCAGTTTCACCGTGACGGTGCAGGACCGGGAAAAGCCGGTGCTCACGTGCCCTGCGAATGTCCTGGCGTCGACGGAGCCCGGCCGCCGCGATGCGGCCGTGACGTTCTCAGTGTCTTCGTCGGATAATTGCAGCATCGCATCCACCACCTGCACGCCACCTTCGGGAACACGCTTCGTAAAAGGAGCGACGACCGTCCTTTGCACTGCCCGCGACAACAGCGGCAACGAACAAACGTGCTCGTTCACGATCACCGTAAACGACACCGAGCCGCCTTTGATTGCTTGCCCAACCAATCAGATCCTAGCGGCCGAATCAGGCCGCTGCGACGCAGTGGTCTCCTTCGCGCCTGCATTTAGTGACAATTGCCCCGGCGCGACGCTCGTATGTTCGCCTCCGTCCGGCACGCGCTTCAACGTCGGTCAAACGACGGTCACTTGCGTCGCTACTGATGCGGCCGGTAACACCAATGCGTGCAGATTCACGGTGATCGTCCGCGATCAGCAGCAGCCGCAAATTACTTGCCCCGCCGACATCGTCGCGTTCACCGCGCCGGGAACGTGCGATGCCCAAGTCGTCTTCAGTCCGACCGCTTCTGACGACTGCCTCGGTGTCACGGTCCAATGTGTGCCGCCGTCCGGCAGCCGTTTCCCTCGAGGCGCCACCGTCGTAGCATGCACAGCGACCGACACCAGCAGCAACGCCGCGGCGTGCGCATTCACGGTCACCGTGAGGGACAACCAAGCGCCGAGTATCACCTGCCCCACCAATATTGTCGCGAACACCGCCCCGGATCGTTGCGATGCGGTGGTCACCTACGCGACGACCGTCACCGACAACTGTAACGGCGCGACCGTGACATGCACGCCCGCGTCGGGGAGTCTCTTTCCCGCAGGGCTGACGCAAGTCAATTGCGTGGCCACTGACGCCAGCGGCAACACTAATCGCTGCAGCTTTACCGTCACGGTCCACGACCGCCAGAAGCCAGTGATCACTTGCCCGCAATCGCAAGTATTACTCACCTCGCCGGGCCATTGCGATGCGGTGGCCACATTCGCGCCTTCGGCGACCGATAATTGCAGTGGCGTAACCATTACCTGCACCCCGCCCAGCGGCTCGCGGTTCGCGAAAGGCGTGAATACCGTCGCCTGCATCGGTACTGACGCGAGCGGCAACGCGGAAACCTGTTCCTTCGCCGTCACGGTGCGCGATGCCGATCCGCCCGTGCTGACCTGCCCAACCAACTTCGTCGTCGCGACGGAACTCGGTCGTTGCGATGCCGTCGCCACTTTCGCGCCGCTGGTTTCAGACGATTGCGCTGGTGCAACTGTTGTCTGCGTGCCGCCCCCAGGCGCCAGATTCGCTCGCGGGAACACGACCGTAAACTGCACCGCTACTGACGCGAGCAGCAATACCGTCTCTTGCGCCTTCACGGTTCAGGTGCTCGATCGCGAAGAGCCCCAGGTTCTCTGCCCGGCGAATATCGTCACGAATACGGCGCCTGGCCGATGCGACCGCGTGGTCTCCTTCGCCGCAACCGTGACAGACAATTGTCCTGGCAGCACGGTCTTCTGCGATCCGCCTGGTGGGTCCACATTCCCCATCGGAACAAATTTCGTCATATGCATCGGCACTGATTCCTCCGACAACCAGAACGCATGCGTCTTCACCGTCGCCGTGCTCGATACCGAAAGGCCCGTGATTGCGTGTCCGGGCAACATTTCCGTCAATACCGAACCCGGTCGCTGCGATGCACTGGTGACCTTCGCTGCGAGCGCCACGGACAATTGCTCCTATAGTATTTCGTGCAACCCACCCTCCGGCACCCGCTTCAACAAAGGGGTGCGTTCAGTCCTCTGCACGGCTACGGACCCGAGCGGCAACTCCGCGAGTTGTTCCTTCAATGTCACTGTCAGAGACGCTGAGCTGCCGGTGGTCACTTGCCCCACCAACATGACCCTCCACTCCGATCCCGGCCGGTGTTCAGCGCGCGCAACCTTCTCGGCGCAACTAGCGGATAATTGTCCCGGCGCGAGCGTGGCATGCGTGCCGCCATCGGATTCAGAGTTCCCCATCGGGACCACGACCGTCATTTGCCACGGCACCGATGCCGCCGGCAACGGGCGTATATGCGCTTTTGACATTACCGTCGTGGACACCGAGCCGCCCCGGCTGAACTGTCCGGGTGATTTGACGGTTGATACCGAACCCACCCAATGCAGCGCCACCGTTTCCTATTCCGTGTCGGGCAGCGACGCGTGCAGTCTTACCAATGTGGTTTGCACACCTCCGACCGGATCGTTATTTGCCAAAGGTGTAACCCTCGTGCATTGCACCGCGCGGGACGCCAGCGGCAACGAGGCCACCTGCGCCTTTAATGTCACCGTGCGCGACGCCGAACCGCCCACACTTCTTTGCCCTACAAATGTTGTTGCCGCCGCGACTATCGGCCGTTGCGATGCCCCCGTCCAATTTGATCCTTCGTTCTCGGACAACTGCCCCGGCGCGACGCTCGTGTGCACCCCACGCTCAGGCACGCTCTTTGCCCTCGGCACCACGTTTGTGAATTGCACCGCCACAGATGCAGTGGGCAATACCAACCACTGCACTTTTACCGTCCGCGTCACCGATACCCAGCGGCCAGTTGTGACCTGTTCCAGCAACTTGACGGTGAATTGCGAGACCAATCGTTGCGACGCCCTGGTCACGTTCGCGACTTCGGCCACTGACAATTGCGGCGCGACCAGCACCACCTGCACCCCGCCATCCGGCAGCCGTTTCGCGCTTGGGTCAACACCCGTAAACTGCTCGAGCACGGACGCCGCCGGCAACGTCGGCACGTGTGCCTTTACCGTGACGGTTCGTGACAATCAAAAACCCGTCCTGCAGTGCCCCGGAAATATTGTCACTCCGACTCTCGCGGGGCAGTGCGGCGCACCGGTCACGTTCAATGTCTTCGCTTCGGACAACTGCGGATCGGTCGCGCCTTTGTGCTTCCCGCCCAGCGGCTCCGTTTTCCCATTAGGCACAAATACCGTGACCTGCTCCGCAATGGACGCTTACTCAAACGTGGGCAACTGCCAGTTCACCGTTACCGTTCAGGACCTCGAAGCGCCCGTGCTCCAATGCCCGCCGGACATCTACGCAAACACCGTGACCGGCCGTTGCGATGCAGTCGTGTCTTTCACGGCTGACGCATCGGATAATTGCTCCAATCCCGACGTTAGTTGCACTCCGCCTTCGGGCAGCACCTTTGCCAAGGGCACGAACCTGGTCACTTGCAGCGCCAGCGACCTCAGCGGCAATTCGGCGGCATGCACCTTCCGCGTCATGGTCCGTGACGTCGAAAAACCGCAGATCATTTGTCCGGCGGACAAGGTTGTCACCGCCTCCGGCAGCCAATGCCGCGCCCGCGTGACCTATTCAGCCACAGCGACCGACAATTGTCCGGGCGTCACCGTCGAGTGTAATCCCACCAGCAACTCGCTCTTCAATCGCGGCGTAACCACCGTCATTTGTGTGGCCACTGACGCTAGCGGCAACACCAATCGTTGCTCGTTCAGTGTCACAGTCATCGACGCTGTGCCGCCTTCGATCACCTGTCCGGCGAACATCGTCACCAACACGACTCCGGGACAAAATTCCGCCGTCGTGCAATTCGCAGCCACGGTTTCTGATAACTGCTCCGGAGCATCCTATGTCTGTACGCCGCAATCAGGATCCGTGTTCCAGGAAGGCACCACGCCGGTCAATTGCGTGGCTACCGACGCCAGCGGAAACACCAACCAATGTTCCTTCACGGTTACCGTGAATGATACCGAGCCACCGATCATTAACTGTCCGAAGAACCTCATCGTCCCGACCACCACCGGTCGCTGCGACGCCGGCTGCGATTACAACATAAGTGCCTCGGACAATTCACAATTTGTGACCGTTGTTTGCGTGCCGCCAAGCGGATCCATTCTGCCTAAAGGAAACACAAATGTCCTCTGCACAGCCACCGATCCTTCCAGCAATCACGTCTCATGTGGGTTTACGGTCGGTGTGGTTGACCGTGAAAAACCCACGATCACTTGTCCCACCAACATAGTCGTAAGCGCTGAGCACGGCCGTTGCGATGCGCGCGTGGCTTTTGCCGCGAAGGCAACCGACAATTGCGGCACCGCCTCGCTGGTCTGCACACCGCCTTCGGGTTCGATCCTTCCCAAAGGCACGAACACGGTCACCTGCACCGCGACCGATTCCAGCGGTAACATAGAAACCTGCGCGTTCACGGTGCGTGTGGTGGATAATGAATTGCCCACGATCGCTTGCCCAACGAACATGCTCGTCGTTCTCCCGCTCGGCCAATGCGACGTCGCAGTCACTTACAATGCAGCTGTGTCGGACAGCTGCCCCGGCGCGACTGTCTCCTGTTCACCGCCTTCGGGGTCAATCTTTGCGAAAGGCATCGTGAGCGTCACTTGCACAGCCCACGACACCAGCGGCAATACGGCCGCTTGTAGCTTTTCCATCGATGTCCGCGACCAGGAAGCCCCGACGATCATCTGCCCCGCCGACATGAACATGCCTACGTACCCGGGAGCCTGCGGCGCGCCGGTCACTTACTCGGCCACGGTCCGCGACAACTGTCCCGGCGCCACCCTGTCGTGCAACCCGCCGAGCGGCTCAATGCTGCCGGTTGGCACCAAGGTGGTCACGTGCAACGCTGCCGACTCCAGCGGGAACACCGCCGCTTGCAGCTTCCGCATCGTTATCCATGACGCGGAACGGCCGGCGCTCACTTGCCCCAGCGACATAGTTCTCGATGGCAGCAACGGCACTTGCGCGCCGATCGCGACCTACAATCCCGCCGTCTCGGATAATTGCCCGGGTGTAACGCTCACCTGTGTGCCGCCGTCGGGCAGCACCTTCCCGCAAGGCACCAATCGCGTCACGTGTACCGCCCTGGACACCAGCGGCAATATGACCGCCTGCGCTTTCTCGGTAACTGTGCGTTTGCAGCCGCTCGCCGCAAGTCCATTGCAATCGCAAATACGCTGTGTCGGCGAAACCGCCACCTTTACCACGTCCGTCAGCGGTTCAGGTCCGGTCGCCTTCACGTGGCTTAAGAATGGCACCCTCATGCCGGGCCAAACGAGTTCCTCGCTCGTGCTGAGCAACGTCTCTGCGAGCAGTGCTGCGACTTATTCCCTCGTCGTGCAAAATCCTTGCGGCAGCCTGACTAACTCCGCGGCCCTCCAGGTCAACGCGCCGGTCGTGCTCAGCGGCATGACCAATGTCACGCGCTGCAACTGCGATCCCCTGGTGCTCAGTGCGGTTGTCTCCGGCACCGGGCCGTTCAGCTATCTCTGGCGCAAGGACGGTGCTCTTCTGCCCGCTGCGACGAGCAATACGCTCTCCTTCGCAAAGGCTACCACGAACGAGGCCGGGCTCTACAGCGTCGAAGTGTCAGGCGCGTGCAACACCGCCGCCGCCAGCGCCACTGTCTCGATCATCAGCGTGCCCAATCCCGCTATCTATACCAACAGCGGCACCATCACCATCAACGACCATGCGCCCGCGTTCCCGTATCCGTCGTCGGTCCACGTCGTCTGTGTGCCGCAGTCCGTCAAACGCGCCACCGTGACCTTGCGCGGCTTCACGCATGGTTATCCCGATGATGTCGATATCATGCTCGCCAGCCCGGAAGGGAAATGCGTGATGCTCATGTCCGATGCTGGAGACGGCACGTTTGCAAATAATCTAAATATTACACTCGATGACTCCGCCGCCTTGCCGCTGCCCGACACCACCCAGCTCGTCTCCGGCACCTTCCGCCCCGGCAATTACGACACCGACTCGGACGCTTTCCCGCCGCCCGCCCCTAAAGTCACACCCGCGAACACGCTCGGCAGCCTCGCCGGCGCTGCCCCCAACGGCTTCTGGTCTCTGTTCGTGGTGGATGATTTCCAACTCGACAGCGGCTCGATCAACAACGGCTGGGTCCTCCGCCTCTATTGGGAGAGCAGCCCCGTCGTCCTTTCCGCCCCGCGCCTCCTCGCCGGCGGGACGTTCCAAATGACCGTCTCGGGCGACGCGGGCACAACCTACGCCATCGAATCCTCCGCCGACCTCCGCACCTGGAAACAAATCGGCGCCGTCACCCTCTCCGGCCCCCAGGCTACCTACACCGACCCCAACCCGCCCAAAACCTGCTTCTACCGCGCCGTCCAGCGTTGAGATCCACGGTTGACTTTCCAGCGGCGAAACCCGCGGCCTTATCGTGAGGTGGTTTTTTTGCGTGTCATTGGGAAGAGGGTTCATAGAGTTTCCGGAAATGAATGTCGGGATTGTTGGGTTGGGGTTCATGGCGGCGACGCATATCAAGGCGTATCGCCAGGTGCCGGAAGTAAGGATTGCGGCGTTGTGCAATCCGAGCGGGCGTCATTTGGATGGCGACTTCACGGGTGTGGCGGGGAACGTTGGAGGCAATGAGCCGGTTAAGTTGGATATGGCCGGTGTAAAGGCGACGAAGAATTTTGCGGATCTGCTGAGTGATCCCGAGATCGGGATCATTGATATTTGCGCGCCGACGAAGGCGCATGTTGAGCTTTCGGTGCCGGCGCTGAGGGCGGGAAAGCACGTGATTTGCGAGAAGCCGCTGGCGCGCACGATGGAGGCCGCGCGGGAAATCGCGGACGCGGCGAAAAAGGCGAAGGGCTTTTTCATGCCGGCGATGTGCATGCGGTTTTGGCCGGAGTGGGCATGGTTGAAGTCGGCGATCGAGAAACAGAAGTTCGGGCAGATTCTTTCCGCGAGCTTTCGGCGGGTGGCCGAGCCGCCAGCGTGGGGACAGAAGAATTTTTTCCAGGGCGCGGAGTCGGGCGGCGGATTGTTCGATCTGCACGTGCACGACGTGGATTTCGTGCAGTTTTGTTTCGGCCGGCCGGTCCGGGTTTTTTCGCAGGGATATAAAAAATTCAGCGGTGCGATCGACCACGTGGTGACGCAATACGAAGTGCAGTCGGGAACGATCGTGCAAGCGGAAGGGAGCTGGGCGATGGCGAAGGGTTTTGGTTTCAGCATGACGTACTGCGTGAACTTCGCCGGCGCGACGGTGGATTATGATTTGGCGCGCACGCCGGATCCGTTGCGCGTGGTCGAGGAAGGCAAACCGCCGGTGATCGTGCGGTGCGAAGGATCGGATGGGTATATTGGTGAGTTGAGGCATTTCATCGAATCGATTCGGGCGAGCAAGGCACCGTCCGTTGTGACGGTCGAGGACGCGGTGAGTTCGGTGGAAATTTGCGCGGCGGAGGAGCGTTCCGTGATGAGCGGGATGCCGGAACGCCTGTAATCTGGCACCGGGGGTGCTGAACACGGGCGTTGCAAAGGGTATTTATGAGCAAAATCTTATCAATTGCGGGGTGTTTACTCTTATCTGGATGGGCCGTCTGCGCGGATGTTTACATGCGCGTCCCAGTAAGCCAGCTCACGCTCAGCGGCGGCAAAGTCCCGGGTCGAGTGACCTCCGAATGGATGCTTGGAAAGAAAGCAGAGGCGTTGAGACGGTACGCGGTGATCGGGGGACCGGGCGAAGTTTATCCTGGGACGCCGCAACTTGGCGGTCGCGTGCTCCAGGAATTTGACCTTTTAATTCACTTGCCCGAACAACGCCAAGTGAAAGGGAAACTGTTCCTGCCGAAGGAGGACCTTAGCGGGATGGTGGCGCTGGATTTCACAGTCCCGGCCGGAATGGCTACGGAAATCGCGGAGAGCGAGTTTCTGTTCGTGAAGCACGATCATTACAGGAGCCTTGCGCAACGCGCGATTCCCGGTGCGGCATGGTTCAGGCACCAGGCTGCGGAGCGGAATGTCAATGCTCGCGGCGGCCGACCGGACCGCTCGGAATTTCAGGCGACCTTCGACCTGTTCAGCGGCGGGCGGGCGATCAGTGAGAATTTGCAATTGGACCGCGACATGCGGGCGATCGGCGTGGGCGAGGCTACAGTGGACGTGGCGAGCCTCGGCGGGATCACAACGCGCGAGATGGATTGGGAGCCGCTCGTGAAGGTGCTGAAGCCGAAGAAGGATTATCTCGCGGCGTTCGTGCCGGCGGACCAGCACGTGATTTTCTTTCCGTCGTTTACGGCGATGACGTCGCTGATCGACGAAGCGGACCGGCAGGGAACGCCAGTGTTGCAGTGGTTGGAGCCGCGATCCGAGGACGCGTATACGCGCGAGCGGTACCAGAAGCAGTTGTGTCTCGAGCTGAACCAGGTGTCGCGACTGCTTGGGCCGCAAGTGATCACGAGCATCGCCATGACCGGGTCGGACCCTTATTTGCGCACGGGAACGGATGTGGGAATTTTATTCGAGGTGAAATCGCCGGCGGTGCTGAAATCGTATCTGACCGCGCAACAAGCTGAAGCGAAGAAAAGCGCACGCGGCGCCGAAACGGTAAGCGGCGATATTGAAGGTGTTGCGTGGACGGGGATTGTAACATTCGATCGCGAAATTTCTTCGTATGTGGCGGAATCCGCCAGTGTGGTTTACGTGTGCAACTCACTGGTGCAGTTGCGAAATCTTATAGAGATCGCGAAAGGCAAACGCGCTGCGCTCGCCTCGACGCCGGAATACACATTCTTCAGGCAGCGCTACGCGGCGGGGCAATCGGACGAGAGCGCATTCCTTGTGCTTACCGATGCGACCATCCGGCGGTGGTGCGGTCCGCGGTGGCGGATCGGGAACTCGCGCCGGACTCGCGTGGCGGCGGGGCTGGCCGACTTGCAGGCAGCGCATTTAGATGAACTGGTCAAAGGCACTGGCGATTCCAAATTGACGGATGCTCTCGCTGCTGACGCTAGTGACATTCTGATGGGCGGAAATAAGATCATGTCTTCGAAATATGGAAGCCTTGAGTTTTTGACGCCAATTGCCGAGCTGCCGCTGGACAAAGCGACGAAGCAGGAAGCGGAGGCGTATAAATCCTGGCGCGACAGCTACCAACGGAATTGGCAGCAGTTCTTCGATCCGATCGCGTTGCGGTTTGGGATGGATGGCCGGAAACTGAAAGCGGAGGTCACGGTGATGCCGCTGATCGCCCGGAGCGACTACACTGAGTTCATTCGGCTTACGAGCGGCGCGGCGATTGCGCCGGGCGCGAGTGATCCACATAAAGACGCGCTGGTGCATCTCGCGATGTCGATCAATACGCAATCGGAGATGTTTAAGAACGCGGGGAATTTTGTCGGCACCATGAATCCGAATTTCAAAGCCAACCCGCTGGCGTGGCTCGGGCAATCGATCTCGTTGTACGCCGATGCCGACCCGTTCTGGAAGAAGCTGGAGAACAATGACAAGGCCGAGCAATTCATGACAAAGAATTGGCATCAAGTCCCGGTGGCGTTGCATTTCGATGTGAAGAACTCGCTGGGTCTGGTGGCGTTTTTGGCGACGCTGCGCGCTTACATCGATCAGACGGCGCCGCAGATGACGCGCTGGCAAAACCTGGATCACAACGGGCAGCCTTACGTGAAGGTGAGCGGGAGCCAGGCGATGGGAGCAAGCGATTTCGCGCAGGCATCTATTTATTACGCCGTCACGCCGAAGTCGCTGGTGCTGACTTTGAACGAGCCGCTGTTGAAGCGAGCGATCGACCGGGCCCGCGCCGGTTCCAAAAACGATGCGGCGAACATCCCGCCCTGGCTGGGCACGAACCTCTGCCTGCAACTGGGCCAGGACTTTCTGAGCGTGCTCGGAAATGTTTTCAACGAGAAGTACGACGACGCGCAGCAGCTTCTGGCGTGGAACAACATCCCGATCCTGAATGAGTGGAAGCGACTCTATCCGGACCAGCACCCAGTGAAGCTGCACGAAAAGTATTGGCATGCGAAGTTAGTTTGTCCAGGCGGTGGGAAGTACGTGTGGAACGACAAATGGAAAACGATGGAGTCCACAGTGTACGGGCATCCGGGCGAGCCGCGCGAAGCGGCAGGTAAGACCACGCCGCTTGCGGGATATCGGTTCGCCAATTTCGGCTTGAGCTTCGAGAATCAGGGGCTGTCTGCGAAGGTACACGTCGAGACGACGGGCAACACAGGAAAAGTCGCAAGCAAAGCACGATAGCTGTTTCAACTCGAGCCTCTGCTTGAGGCTTTCAGGCTCGACGGAGTCTCGCCCACCAGTCCTGACTATGAAGCATCGGCTCGCGAGTACGCTCGCCCCACCTGGATTAAGGCTCGCCCCTTAGGATTCGGAACGGCTCACAGGGACGCTCGTCCTCCCAGCGAGGCGCTTCAACTGCCAGCGGGCGCTTTCGCTGGGTTGCCATTCATCGAAGCGGCCGAGTTTGTAGAGCACTTCGGGGTTGGCCATCGAGCCCGGCAGGCGGCCCGAACAGATGGTTGCGATCTCGGCGGCGGCAGTCTCCTGCAGTTCCAATTGCGACTCCTCGGAATACCATGCCATGTGGTCAGTCAGGAGAATTCTCGGATGCGCGCGGACTGGAGAATTCAGAGGCAATGGTTCCTCTTCAAATACGTCGAGCGCGGCTTGAGCGACCGTACCGCCATCTAATGCTTTCAGCAGTGCGGCGGTATCGAGCACAGGACCACGCGCGGTGTTCACAATGATCACGCCAGGTTTCATGAGCGCGAATTGTTTGTGGCTGATCAGGTGGCGCGTTTCCATCACGAGCGGAGCGTGCAAGGAAATGAAATCCGATTCGCGGCAAAGCGTCGGGAGGTCCACGAATTGCACCCCGTGCACGGATTCGGCGTAGGGATCGCTTGCCAGCAGCCGCAAGTCCCAGCCGGCAAGTTTGCGCGCGACGCGTTTGCCGATCTGTCCGAAGCCGACAAGGCCGAGAGTTTTTCCCGCGACGCGAAACACAGGATCGTCGCGATGGACATCCCATTGTCCTTTGCGCATGCGTTCGTTGGTGGAGACGAGCTTGCGGATGCACGCCAGGAGCATTGCGATGGCGTGCGTTGAGACTTCATCGAGGCAGTACGAAGGCACGTGCCCGACGATGATGCCGGCGGCGGTAGCGGCGGCGAGGTCGACATTGTCGATGCCGATGCCGTAACGGACGATGCCTTTGGCGCGGCGGAATTGCCGGATCATGTCGGCAGTCACGGGGACGCGCCGAAACAGGATCCCGTCAGCGTCGGCGGCCGCGGCAACTGCCTCGGGCAGAGGCAGGTGGTCGGCACTGATCAATTCGCCGCCAGCGGCGTGGATTACAGCTTTTTCGCGCTCAATGCTGGCGTACTTATGTTCGATAACAACAACTTTGAAGGGCGTGGGCATATTGGTGCAATAGATAGCCGCGGACTTACGTCCGCAGCTACGCTGGGGGAATTTATTAAATGGAAGTTGTCAAAACAGCAACAATTTGATAACAATCGAGTTAACTCAGCCCAGTCAACTTTTAACGACGTATTTTATGAAATTGCGTGTGTTCTTCCGTCTC
>Ga0066710_100001902_pt1 | contig 16214 bp, 14 predicted proteins | sample GraSoiAngelo_159_FD_79666 | JGI IMG/M metagenome (GOLD analysis project Ga0066710, IMG submission 79666) | Grasslands soil microbial communities from the Angelo Coastal Reserve, California, USA - 14_1009_16_40cm | ecosystem: Environmental > Terrestrial > Soil > Grasslands | place: USA...
CCTTGCAGATGCCGCGCCGGCCGGGCTTTACGAGGCAGCGGTGCCCGCAGGCGTAGCAGCGCACCGCGCCGTCCTGGAGCTTCTCGACCAGCTCTCCCGCGCGTACCCGCGCGTCCAGCACCTGCGCCAGGCTGGCCACTCCGCCGTCGGAAGGGGAGGAGGCGGGGGGTGCGGTGTGCGTCAGGAACGAGACGATGGCGCGCCGGGGGGGGGCCATGGGACGCTCAGCGGATATCCCCGGGGACCAGCTGATACAGGAGGAGCACGGTGCGCACGTCGCGGTCGGACAGCTCGCGGACCTTGGCGGTGGGAAACATGAGGTCCGTGGAATCGGTGGAGTGATCGAGCCCCAGGACGTGGCCGATCTCGTGCTCCGCCACCACGCGGATGTCGTCCAGCACCATGGCGCGGCCCTTGGGATCGAAGGTGGCGAGTGTGACCACGGCCGACTGGATGCGGCCCTCAGTATCCCAGGTGAGATCGGTCTGGCCCGTGCGCTCGATTTCGAACTGGGGCTTCCACCGGACCACGACCTCCGCATTGGTGGAGTCCGCGGTGAAGTCGAACCGCACCGGGACGCCCGCGCCGGTCCACAGTCCGCAGGCCTGCCGGATGGCGTCGAGGAAGGCGGGCTGGAAATTCGCGGCGTACGTGGGAGCGAAGTAAACACGTATCGGCTCGGCGACCCGGTTGTCCCAGCGCCGCAGCATCGAATCCTGGGTCACCGACGGCATCTCACCCAAATAGGTCGAGCCGGCGCTCAACCGGATGCGGCGTCGCGTTTCGGCACGGGCGAGGAGATCGATGTAGGTGGGCCCGCGCGGGGTCGGCGCGACGGGCGCGATGGGAGCGGCGCCGCCTTGCGAGCTGGAACTCGGTGGCACGGCCGTCGTGGTGACGACGGCCGCGGTGTCGGCCGGCTGCGGCAAGCGCGGCGCGGGGCGAAACACATCCCACAACACGAAGAGCGCCAGCAGCACCCCTGCCGCCGCGATGAGACCGGTGAGCCGACGTTCGATCATCCGCGCAATATGCTCGCGCGTGGCCTCGCGACGCTAGCTTTGGTGCGACGGCGTCTCTATGATTGTGACCTGCTTATGCTTGGACGGTAGGTGTTCACCTTACCCGCGAGGCCGCTCATCCGCTGGCGCGGCTGGGTCATCGCGGCGTGGGCGGCGCTCGCGCTGCTGTTCGCGCCGCAGGCGACGCATGTCCAGCGGGTGCTCGCCGTACGGGGCGCGTTCGTGGAGGCGACCGAGTCCGCCCGCGCCAACCAGCTCATCAAAGGGGCCTTCCCCGATCCGATCGCCGACTATGTCGCGATCGTGGTGCACGGACCGGTGGCGTGGACCCAGCCCCCCTTCGCGGCGGTCCTCGACTCGCTCTCCGCCGCGATCGCCCGCCGCCCGTACGTCAGCCAGGTGGTGTCGGTCCGCACGATCGGCGAGTCGACCTTCGTCAGCAAAGACCGACGGACGACCTTCCTTATCGCCGCTCTCACACCCAGCAGCACCAGCGATCTGACCCGGACCGTGGTCCCGGAGCTCCGGGACATCGTGCGCGCGACGCTGACGCGACTCCCCCGCGGCGACGAGTTCGACGTGATGCTCACGGGCAACCCGGCGCTCGATTACGACGTGCGCAGCATCAGCGCCGAGGACACGGCGCAGGCCGAGGAGCACGTCGTGCCGCTGACGCTGGCCGTGTTGGTGCTGGCGTTCGGCGCCCTCGTGGCCGCGACGCTGCCGATCATCGTCGGCGTGCTCGCCATCACCATCGCGCTCGGCCTCGTCACCGTGGCGGCTCAGTTCCAGACGATGTCGGTGTTCGTGCTCAACATCACCACGATGGTCGGACTTGGGGTCGGGATCGACTATTCGTTGCTCGTCGTGACGCGATTCCGCGAGGAGCTGAATCGCGGGCTCTCGCCGGCCGACGCCGCGGTGCGGACGATCGAGACGGCCGGCTCCGCGGTGGTGACCTCCGGGCTGACGGTCGTCGTCGGATTCGCCGCGCTGACCACCACCCCCCTGACCGAGACCCGCTCCGTGGGGGTCGGCGGGTTGCTGGTGGTCGGCGTGGCGGTGCTGCTCGCCACGACATTCCTGCCCGCGGCGCTGGCGGTGCTCGGCCGCAACATCGACCGCCCCAAGTGGCTGGCGGGGCCACTGGCGAAGATCCACGCGCCGGGCGGCTGGGAGCGGTGGGCCCGCTGGCTGGGGCACCGGCCGTGGCGCGCCATCGTGGGCGGCGGGATCGCGGTGGCCGTCCTCACCTTTCCGCTCACGCAGATCCGGATCGGCCTGCCGGCGCGAAATTGGTTTCCGCCGCAGTCGGAGTCGGGCCGGGGACTCGCGGCGCTGCGGGAGATGGGCGCGAGCGGCGTTATCCAGCCCCTGCGCATGGTGGTGCAACTGCCCGAAGGAGAATCCGTGCTGGCGGGGCGGCGCCTGCCGGGGCTCAAGGCGCTGAGCGACTCGTTGCGCCGGGATCCCCGCGTGCGGGAGGTGCGCGGCGTGGCGACGCTCCGGCCCGGCCTGTCGACGCTGCAGCTGCTCATGTTCTACAGCGATCCCCAGGCGGTGCGCGCGCGCTACCCGGCGTTCCTCAATGCGTACCTGAGCGCGGACCGCCGTACCACGCTGCTCGACGTCATCGCGGCCGATACCGTGTCGCTCACCGGCATGATGGACCTGACGCGGCACACGCGCCGCGTCATCGCCGGCGGCATCCGGGGGCTGCAAGGCGCGGAAGTGGTGGTGGGCGGATTCGCGGCGTCGAGCGTGGACCTGCAACACGATCTGCTGGCCCGGCTCCCGGGGATCGTGGGGATGATTCTCGGGGCGACGGCGGTCATGCTGCTGATCGCCTTTCGGTCGCTGCTCGTGCCCCTCAAGGCCGTGGTGTTGAACTGCGTGTCGGTGAGCGCCGCCTTCGGCGTCACGGTGCTCGTCTTCCAGCACGGCTACGGCGGCAGCCTGTTCGGACTCGAGGGCCCGACGGAGGCGATTTTCGTGGTCGTGCCGGTGCTCGTGTTCGCCACCGTGTTCGGCCTGTCCATGGACTACGAGGTGTTCCTGCTCACCCGTGTCAAAGAGGTGTTCGACAAGACCGGCCGGAACGACCACGCCACTATGGAGGGCCTGTCGGCGACGGCGTCGACGATCACGTTCGCCGCGCTGATCATGATCATCGTGTTCGGCAGTTTCGCGTTCACGCGCGTGCTCGCGGTGCAATTCATCGGCTTCGGCCTGGCGATGGCCGTACTGCTCGATGCCACGCTGATCCGCATGGTGCTGGTGCCGGCGATCATGCACATCGCCGGCCGATGGAACTGGTGGCCGGGCGTCCGCGCACCCCAGCCGGAAGCCGGCAACGGCGAGTAGCGCCGCCTAGCCCGCCAACCGCCGCAGTCGCTCTCCCCAGAGATCCCAGTGCCAGGCGGGGACGCGCACGCCGGTGCGCGGGTCTTTGAGCGGCTTGTACTGCAGCCAGGCGGCGTGAAGGTCGAGCGAGCGGCCCAGGGCGAGCAGGCGGCCCTTGTCCGCACTCACCAGATGGGCCATCGGTTCGTCGCGGATCGTGTGCCGGTGAAGCCACACGCCGCCGTCGAGGGCGAAGCACATCCCCTCGCGGCGGCGTGTGAACTCCCGATAGGGCGGCTCTACGTGCAGGTAATGTGCCCCTCGACCGTCGCGGGCGCCGGCGGCGCCGGGACGTTGCCGTTGTAGAGAGCGCACCTGCGCCCCGTCCCGATGTGCGTCGCGTCGGCCGCCCACCCCTTCGCGTCGGCGGAGATGATGCTCACAGTCACGCCCGACGTTTCCCTGTAGTTGCCCAAGGACGTCTTGCTGCCGGTGTAGGTCGTGCTGTCGTAAAAAAAGGCCTCCTCCGCCGTCGCCAGGTTGCGCAAATCCGCTTTCATCTGGCCGACGTAGGCCTTCTCCTTCGTGCCGCTGAACTTCGGGATGGCCAAGGCGGCCAGGATCCCGATGATCACCACCACGATGAGCAGCTCGATCAGCGTGAAGCCCCGCGAATGCACGTCGCGTCCCTCCGGGCGCCAAAGGCAACGCCCAATTGTGGGCAACGGACCCCCAGTCTGCAAGAGCCGTGCTACCCCTTGGCATCGACCCAATTCCTTCCGGCACCGATACTTACGACCAGCGGCACGCGGAGTTCGGTCACCCCCTCCATCTCGCGTTTCACCACATCCGCCGCGGTAGCTTGTTCCGCCTCGGGGAGCTCGAACACGAGCTCATCGTGCACCTGCAGAACCATGCGGGTCGCGAGGCGTGCGGCGCGCAGGGCGGCGTGGATCCGGATCATCGCGATCTTGATCACATCCGCCGCCGACCCTTGCAGCGGTGAGTTGGTGGCGAGGCGCTCGCCCAGGGAGCGGATATTGAAGTTCTTGTCCTTGAGCTCGGGGATGTAGCGGCGCCGCCCGAACAGCGTCTCGACGTAGCCGCGCCGCCGCGCCTCCTCCACGGTGGCATCGAGCCACGCGCGCACGCCGGCGAAGCGCTCGAAGTACTGCCGGATGAACGTCTTCGCTTCCTCCTGCGTGATGCCCAGCTGGCGCGACAGCGCGAACGGCCCCTGCCCGTAGATCGTCCCGAAGTTGATCGTCTTGGCCCGCGCCCGCATCTCCGGGGTCACCTGCGCCTCGGGGACTCCGAAGATGACCGCGGCGGTCTGGCGGTGGATGTCACCGCCGCGCTCGAACGCTTCGACGAAGGCGGGATCGCCGGACAGATGCGCCAGCAGCCGCAGCTCGATCTGCGAGTAATCGGCGGTGAGGAGGAGGTGGCCCGGAGGCGCGATGAAGGCGCGGCGGATCGCCTCGCCCCGCGGCGTGCGCACGGGGATGTTCTGGAGGTTCGGATCGGACGAAGACAGGCGCCCGGTGGCGGCCCCGGTCTGATTGAAGCTCGTGTGGACGCGGCCGGTCTCGGGATGCACGAACCCGGGCAGCGCGTCCACGTAGGTGGACTTGAGCTTTGCAAGCTCCCGGTACTCGATCATCAGCCGCGGGACCTCGTGGCCCATCGCGGCGAGTTGCTCCAGCACTTCGTAGTCGGTGGACGCGCCGGTCTTGGTGCGTTTCAGCACCGGGAGTTGCAGCTTGTCGAACAGCACGGTACGGAGCTGCGGCGTCGAATTGATGTTGAAGTCGCCCCCGGCCGCGCGGTAGATGTCGATCTCCAGCTGCGCCAGCTCCCGGGCGAAGCCGCGCGAGATCTCGCCGAGCCGGGCGCGGTCGATCAGGACGCCCGTCGCCTCCATGTCCACCAGCACCGAGACGAGCGGCATCTCGATGGTCTCGAGCAGGGGAAGCATCCGGTGGTCCTCCAGCTCCGGCCGGAATGCCGCCTCGAGCCGGAGCACCGTCTCGCTGTCGGCGCAGCAATACCGCGCGGCGTCGCGGAGCGGCACCTCGGCGAAGGAGCGCTCGCTCCGCCCCTTCCCCACCAGCGCGTCATAGGTCTGCAGCTCGATGCCGAGGCGCTCGCGCGCCAGCTCGTCGAGCGCATGCGACCGCCGCCCGGGGTCGAGCACCCAGCTCGCGAGCTTTGAGTCGTAGGCAACGCCCGCGAGCTCGGCGCCCGCGCGCCGCAGGATCACCCAGTCGAATTCGATGTTGTGCCCCGCCTTCGGTACCGCGGGATCGGCGAGCATCGCGCGGAGCGGCGCCAGCGCCTCGCTCGCGAGGGGCGGCAGGTTCCGCGGCAGCTCGCCGCCGGCCAGCGGGCCGTCGGGCGGCACGTGAGCGAACGGCAGGTACCAGGAGCGACCCGGCGCGGCGGCGACCGAGAGGCCGACGAGCGCCGCCCGCATCGGATCGAGACCGGTGGTCTCGGTGTCGAGCGCCACGAGGTGCGCCCGCCGACACTCGGCGATCACCGCGGCTAGCCGGGCGGGGTCGTTCACGATCTGCGCCGCGTCTTCCCCACCCCCCGCGCCCTCCAGCCGCGCCGGCGGGGGCGGGGCGGCGCCCTGCGGTTCACGGTCCTGCTCCCCGAACCGATCCAGCTTCGCGATCAGCGAGCGGAACTCGAGCTCGGTGAACAGCTCGGTGAGCCGCGCGACGTCGGGAGCCCGCACGCGCAGCCGCTCGAGATCCAGCTCCACCGGCGCGTCGCGCCGGATGGTCACCAGATCGCGGGAGAGGCGGGCGAGATCCGCGTGCTGCAGCACCGCCTCGCGCGCGCGCTTCCCGGAGATTTCAGCCGCGCGCGCCAGGATCGTGTCGAGGTCGCCATAGACCCCGAGGAGGTCGAGCGCGGTCTTTTCCCCCACGCCACGCACCCCGGGGATGTTGTCGGAGCTGTCGCCGACCAGCGCGAGGTAGTCCACCACCCGTGCGGGAGGCACGCCCAGCCGCTCGCTCGCGTTGGTCGTGTCCACCCACTGCTCCTCGACCGCGGCGGGCCCGCCGCGGCCGGGATTCAAGAGCGCGATACCCGGCTTGATGAGCTGGTAGAAATCCTTGTCGCCCGACACGATGACCGCTTGAACCCCGCGCTCCGCGGCGCGCTCCGCCAGCGTTCCGATCACATCGTCGGCCTCATAGCCTTCGACGCCCAACACCGGGACGCGGAACGCCTCGAGGATCTCCCCGATCCGCTCGACGGCGCGGTCGAAATCCTGCTGCAGCTCCTCGCCGAGCTTCTGGCGAGTCGCCTTATACTCGGCGTATTGCTGGTGGCGGAATGACTCGCCGACGTCGTGCACCCAGCCGAGGTAATCGGGCCGGTGCTTTTCGCGGAGCCGCAGCAGGAAGTTGGTGACGCCCCAGGCGGCGGACGTGTTTTCGCCGCGCCGCGTCGTGAGCGGCCGCGCGATCATGGCGAAGAAGGCCCGATAGATGAGCGCGTAGCCGTCGACGAGGAAGAGACGTTCGGGCATGGCGCGAACAATAACAAACAACAACCCCGCCCGGAGCAGGCCAGGCGGGGCGGAACGAACGGCGCGGGCGCGCGTCAGGCGCGCATGACGTTGGCGGCGTGGAGCCCCTTGTCGCCCTGCTTCACTTCGAACTCCACCACCTGACCCTCCGCGAGCGTCTTGAAGCCGTCCATCTGGATGGCCGAGAAGTGCACGAAGACGTCCTCGCCACCCTCCTGTTCAATGAAGCCGTACCCCTTGGCGTCATTGAACCACTTCACCTTTCCCTTAGCCATTCGATCCGCCTCCTGCGAAGTCAATAACGGTTGAACCTTCGTGTCGGGCGAGATAGAAATGATTGGCGAGCGGGAACGCTGTCAAGCGGACGTAAGCGACGACCGCTCAATTGTTTGGCGCGTACAGTGCGCGATAGAGCTCACGATTGCGCAACACGCTGCGCACGTAGCCACGCGTCTCCGGGTAGGGGATCAGCTCAATGAACTGATCGGGATCCGCCGTGCCGTCGCGCTCGAGCCAGCGCCGCATGGGGGACGGGCCCGCGTTGTAGGCGGCGACGGCGACTTCGAGCCGCCCGAACCGCCGCAGCAGCTCGGCGAGGTGGGCGGCGCCGAGGTGCAGGTTCAGATCGGGGACGGTGATCCACTCCGGGTAGAATGTGACGTCGAGGCCGCGCGCGGTGAGCGCCGCGGTGCCGGGGAGCAGCTGCGCCAAGCCGCGCGCTCCTGCTGGAGAGAGGGCTTCCACGTCGAATACGCTCTCCTGTCGGACCAGTGCGGCGAGCAGCAACGCGTCGACGCCGAACTCATCGGCTTCCGCCTCGACGGCCGCGCGGTTGGGCCAGGGATAGATGGCGCGCAGGACGCGTGGATCGCCGGGCGCTTTGAGCGCCGCCTGCCAACCGAGCCGCACGGCGGCCGAGCCGAAGCCGCGGAGGCCCAGCCCTTCGCTCCACGCCAACAACGCGTCGAGCTCCGCAGGGGGTCGCGTGAGGACCCAGCGGACTTCCGCCAGGGCCTCGGTATCGAGGCCCGCGAGCACGAGCGTGTCGAGCCGGGCCAGCCCGGTGGCGACCGCGGCGGGCGGGACCGGAATCGGGGCGGCCGCAGGTGCGACGGCCAGCGGCGGCAGGTCGGTCTGGCGACGCGCCCGCAGGCCGTAGTAGCCGAGCGAGTCGTCACGGGCGAGCGCGCGCCAGGTCGCGCGCGCCCCCGCGGTGTCGCCCCGCGCGAGCGCGATCTTGCCGAGCCAGAACCGCGCACCGGTGCGCTGCGGCCCGCCGGTACCGCCGGCGGCGACTTCGCCTTGGTACAGGACGGCGGCGCTGTCGAAACGCCCTTCGCGATACGCGCTGGCCGCGAGCCGGAAGCGGGCCACCGAGGCCCGCAGGTCGGCGGGGTACCGCGCGATCAGCTCGGCGAACCAGCGCTCCGCGCCGGCGGTTTCGCCGCGGCTGTCCAGCGCGTCGCCCAGGAGGTAGAGCGCGGTGGGCGCGGCCGTGTCGCCGGGATAGGCCTGGGCGAACCCCGAGAGCGCCGTGACCGCCCCCGGATCGTTGAGGCGGACGAGGACGCGCGCTCGGCGATAGACGGCGAGCGCCGCGACGCTCGAGTCGCGCGCCGCCCGCTGGTAGGCCCGCGCGGCGTCGACGTACCGCCCCGCCGCCACGAGCATTTCGCCGTAGAACAGCAGCGTGGTGCCGGCGGAGTCGCCCGCGCGGACCGCGCGCTCCACCTCCGCCAGGGCGTCGACCACGGTGCCGCGCCGGTTCAACGCCCGGCCCAGCGCCAAGTGTTCGCCGGGCGTGTGGGGGCGCAGCGCGGTCTGCGCGAGGGGGACCGCCGCCGACGCATCGTCGCTCTGCGGGGCGCGGGCCATCAAGTCGTACAACGCGGTGCGGGCGCGCGCCGAGTCACCGGAGGCGAGCGCCAGGCGGGCGACATCGAGTCCTTTCCCCGTCTGGGCGAAGGCATCGACGGCGCGCTGAGTATCGGCCGCGAGCAACAGGGTCCGCGCCCGGGCGAGCGCCGCGTCGCGCCCTGCGGCCGCCGGGACGTCCGTCAGCAGCCGGAACGCGACCGCCGTGTCGCGCGTGACCCGCGCCTGGCGGACGCGCAGCCACCCATCGATCGCCGCCATCCCGCCCGCCCGCGCCGCGGCGAACGCCGCGGCCGCGCTATCGGACTCGCCCGCCGCGTCGAGGGCGAGGCCGGCCCGCACAGCGAGCAGGGCGGCGCGGGCGCCCGAGACGCGCGCGCGCGCGGCGGCGAAGTGCGCCGCGGCCGCCGGGTACAGGCCCAGCCCGTACTCCGCTTCCCCGAGCAGCGTGAGCGCCTCGCCGTCGGCGTAGTCCTCGAGCCACGGCTGGCCCGCCAGCAGGCCGCGCGCGCGGTCGTAGCGACGCGCATACAGCTCCGCCTTCGCCCCTTCCACAACGAGGAATGCGTTCGGGTGGGGATCGCGGGCGGCGGCGGCGAGCAGCGTCTCGGCCGCATGCCACGGCCGGCCCGCCAGGCGCAGCGACTCCGCGCGGACCGTCACGGCCCGGTCCAACGGCACAGCCACCTGGGCTTCGGCGAGCGGCGCCGCGGGGAGCGCCGCGACCCACAGGACGGCGATGCGTCTCACCGCGATCGCCGCACCTGCGCCAGAGCACGTTGGTATTCGGCCCGCGAGGTCGGGGTCAACCGGAAGCGGTTGAAGCCGCCGTGGTCCGTGAAGTACAGAACGACCCGGAGATTCGTGTACGCCCACCGGATGACGCGCTGCCCGCTCCGGTCCAAGCCGTTCGAAAGATCGAGCACCTCGTCGGGCTCCCCCAGCGTGATCAACACCTCGCCGCGATCGGTGAGCCACCCGGGCTCGCCTTCGTTCTGGAAGCGCAGGTTCGCCTGCTGGACGCGCCGGAAGTAGCCGTCCAGCCTCTCGTTCTCGGGCGTGATCGGCACCGGATCGGTGGCCTTCCAGAACGACTGCCAGACGTCCGAGCGCCGGTCGACGGGTGCCTTGCGGAGCGAATCGACCCACCGCTGGTCCTCGAAGTACCGCAACATGCCCAGCAGCTCCTCGAAGCTGGTGATCACCCATTGATTCGAAAAGCTGAGGAGAAACGACGCCCGGGTCGTGTCGCTGCCGTCCGGCACGATCGCCTCGAACGCCGCTCGCCCCACCGGCAACCGGCCGGGCGCGACGGCCACCATCCCCGACGCCAGCCCCCCGCCGCCCGCGAGGGTCACCGTATCGCGCCACAGCTCGCGGCGGCCGGGATCCACGATCCGCGCGACCAGGCGCGCGGGCGTCGGCCGGTCCCCGCCGTAAGCCTCGACGTAGAACCGGACGGTGTCGACGCCGTACGGCAGGGTGGCCCGGGGATTCGCGAGCAGGGCCGGGTAGGCCGGCAAGTGCGTGCGGCCCTTCGCTTCATAAACCGCGATCGGACGGGTAATTCCGCGTCCCGCGAAGCGCGGCGCGGTATCCACTCGCTCGCCGCGCGCGAATGCCGGGCCATTGCGGTCCCGCACCACCACCTGCACCTGATAGACGCCGGGCGGCAGGGTCACGAATTGCTGGTAGATGACGCTCTCGTCGCCGCGCAAGGTTTCCTGGAAGGAGCGCACGCGCACCTCTTCGTCGCGTCCGATCTGCTGCACCGGAACCATGCCGCTGTCGGCGCGGAACGCCGCCTCCACACGGTAGGCGGCGAGGAACTCGTTGCCGTTGCGGCGAAACGTGAGGGCCTGGTTGGCGAGCGAGAGAGCGAGCAAAGCGAAGGTCGAATCGGGCGTGGGACCGCGCAGGTAGCTGACCGAGGCGACGAAGGGGAGCGACCCACCGCCCACCAGGAACCCCATCGACCGGTAGACCGCCGACGCGTCGAACAAGCCCGGCACGGCGGTGCCCGGGCGGGGGGCGTCGTCGCTGCTGCCCCGTTGCACGGGTGCGCATCCCGCCACGATGAGGAAGAGCCCACAGAGCGCCGCCGCACGTCGTGTCACTTGCCGACCCTCAAATCCGCAGGTTAGTTTCGCGCCAATCCCCTATGGCCAACGAGAACCTCGCCGGTCGGTCCATCGCCGGCTACCGCCTCCTCGAGCGCGTGGGCGAGGGGGGCACGGCCGAAGTGTATCGCGCCGAGCACCCGGAGCGCGGAGCCTGCGCGTTCAAGGTATTGCGCCAGCGCCTGCGGGGCGACCCCACAGCGGTCAAGCGGTTCCTGCGAGAGGCGGGCTACGGCTCGCGGGTGGTACACCCCGGCGTGGTGCGCACCTACGACTATGGCGAAGCGGACGGCCTCCACTACCTCGCGCTCGAGTGGGCGGACGGGGAATCGCTCGCCAGCTTCGTACACCGCACCGGTCCGCTCGCTCCCGCCGAGGCCGTGAAGCTGGTGCGGCAGCTGGCCGACGCCCTCGCCGCAGCCCACCAGGCGGGCATCATCCACCGAGACTTGAAGCCCGAGAACATCATGTACGACGCGCGCGCCCAGACCGTGAAGCTGCTCGACTTCGGGATCGCGCGCGACGCCGAGCTGCCGCCGGAGGAGCGGCTCACGCGTACCGGGTTCTTCGTGGGGACGCTGCAATACGTGGCGCCCGAGGCGCTCTCGGGAGAGCTGGTGGACGGGCGCGCCGACATCTACAGCCTGGCCACGATCACTTACTACCTGCTCTCCGGACGCCACCCGTACGTGGGGCGCAGCCCGCGTGAGCTGTTCCAGCAGCTGCTGAGCGAGCCCCCCCTCCCCCTATCGCAGGCGGGGAAAGGCCTCAACGTCCCGCCCGGCATCGAGGCCGCCGTCATGCGGGGCCTGGCCCGCCACCCCGCGGATCGTCAACCAACAGTGAGCGCGTTCGCCGAGGCGCTCGAGGCTGGGCTGGCGGGTGGCGCCGCGCAGCTCCCTGACGGGAGTCGCCGGGGTCGCGGCCTGCTCGGCGCGCTGCGCCATCTCGTAGGGAAGCGGCGTGAGTAGTAGTAGTAATTACTACTACCTACAGCAGCAACTGCGGGACCTCCTGCTGTCGCGCTCCGTTCGCCGGGGGGACTTCGCCCTCGCATCGGGCCAGCGGTCCTCCTTCTACATCGACGCCCGCCGCACCACCATGTCCGGCCCCGGCCTCGCCCTCATCGGCCCCCTCGGCCTGGACCGGCTGGCGGCCCGTGGGTGGGAGCCGCGCGCCGTGGGTGGGCTCACGCTGGGCGCCGACCCGGTCGCCTATGCCCTCGCCTCCGCCGCCCGCGGTCGCGGCCTCGCCCTCGACGCCTTCACGGTACGTAAGCAGACCAAGGGCCACGGCACCGGCCAACGCATCGAAGGGTGCTTCGCCGCCGGCCTCCCGGTCGTGATCGTGGAAGACGTGATCACCACCGGCGCTTCCGCACGCGAGGCCATCGCCGCGGTCGAGAAGGAAGCGGGACAGGTGCTGGGCGTGCTCGCTGTGGTGGACCGGGAGGAAGGGGGCCGCCAGCTGCTCGAGCGCGCCGGCTACCAGGTCGAGGCTCTCGTGACGGCGACCGACCTCGGGCTTAAGATGTTGGCGTGACCCTTTCCTTCGCCGCGCGGTTCCGCGGCTGGCACGACGACGCCTCGGCGCTCGAGCAGCGTCTCAAGGACCTCGAGACGTTCGAGCGGAGCCACCGGCGCCGGTGGGCGATCGCGGCGGGGCTGTTCGTATTGGGAGTACTCGGCCGGCTCAGCGGGGCCATCGACACTTCGCTCGGGGCGATCGTGCTCGCGGCGGGGGCGGCGGCGGTGTTCAACGCCCTCGTCGGCGTGATCAACGAGCGGGGTTGGTACCGCTGGTGGCTCATCTACATGCTGGCCCTGCTGGACGTGGCTCTCGTGACCGTGCTCGTGGTGTGGTTCGGGCACGGGGGTGTCGTCGCCGCCCTGTTCATCGCCGTGCTGCCGTACGCCTTCGACCAGGGGCAGGCGGTGGGCGACTTCCTCGTGCTCGTGACGTCGCTCGCTTATCTCGGCGGGAGCTGGCTGCACGGCCAGCTGCACCCCGGCGGAAGCGGGCTCGAAGCCACGACCTATCTCGAGACGGGGTTGTTCATCGTCGTCGCCATGGCGCTGAAGCGCATCCCCGCGACCCTGATCGCCCGGATCCGCCGCGCGCGCAGCGTGATGGGCGAGGCGGAGCAGGGATTCCTGGCCGTGCGCGCGGCGGCGGCGGAGGCGGACGAGCTGGGCTTCCTCGAGAAGAGCTTCAACAAGATGCTCGGGGAGATCGGCACGACGATCTCGTCGGTCCAGCGGGAGGCGGACGAGGTGGCGGCGTTCGCCGAAGAGCTGGCGGCGGCGGCTCAGCAGCTCCACGCCACGACGGAGGGCCTCACCCAGACGTCGCAGCACCTCGCCGGGGACCTCGGCCAGCAGCGCGGGCTGGCCGAGGGAGCGCGGGGGGAGAGCGCCAAGGCGGCAGACCAGGCCGAGTCGCTGCGCGTGCGCGCGGAGCTCATGCAGGCCGACGCGAACCGGCTCGTGGCGACGGCCGAGCGTGGACGGGAGCGGGTGGCGCGCGCCAGCGCCACCCTGCGCGCCGTGGGTGAGGAGGTCCGGGCGACCGCGTCCACGGTCGCGGGGCTGTCCGGGATGTCGGAGCGGATCGGCGTGTTTGCGCAGACGATCGCGCGGATCGCCCGCCAGACGCACCTCCTCGCGCTCAACGCCGCCATTGAGGCAGCCCGGGCCGAGGAGCGCGGCGAGGGCTTCGCCGTCGTTGCCGACGAGGTCCGCACGCTCGCCGCCGAGGCGGGGAAGTCGGCGCGCGAAGTCGCCGAACTGGTGAGCGACCTGCGGGCGGGCATCGAGGCCGCGGCTCGGGCCATGCAGTCGGGGGAGGCGAAGGTGCGGGACATCGGGGCTGTGGCGGCGGAGGCCGACGCCGCCCTGCAGGAGCTGCACCAGGGTGTCCAGCTGATGGGCGACCTGGTAAACGCGACGGCGGAGGTGTCGCGCAGCCAGGCCCAGCGGTTGGCCGACCTGGCGCAGTCGCTGCAACAGGTCGCGAGCATTTCGACCGCGTCATCGGAGAGCGCCAACGGCACCGCGGCGGCCACCCAGGCTCAAATCGCCTCGATGGGCGAGCTGACCGCCACGTCGCAGCAGCTCGCTCAGCTCGCCGAGCGGCTGCGCGGCGGCATGGCGCGCTTCTCGATGCTGCGGCGCGAGCACGAGACCGCCGAGCACAGCGTCCGCCCAGCGGCGGACTGAGCATCACCCCGCCCGGCAGGCCGCTGCGGCGTCGGGTCCTTGGCCCCACAGCCCCGCGTTGAACGGGTGAAACGCGCGCAGGGCCTCCCGGTACGGGGTGACGAGCAGGTCGACGTACCGTGCCAGGGCAACGTCGAAGGGAAAGCGACGCCGGAACTCTCCGGCGGTCACGCCGAGCACCGCCCTGAGGTGGCGCCCGAAACTCTGGGGGGACGAGTAGTCCATACGGTACGCCACGTCGGAGACCGAGAGCCCCGGATTCTGGAAGAGATACGCCGCGTGCAGCAGGCGCATCCCGGCGAGGTAGCTCTTGGGGGAAGGGATCCCAGCGCGATGGAACCGAGACATGAGCGTGCTGGGCCGCACGCGGAGGTGGCGGGCCAAGCCGCGCACGGTGCTCAGCGCTGGCGCCAGCCGCGCCACCGCTTCGAAGAAGAGCCGCGTCTCGACCGAGACGTCTCCCAGGGCCGGGACGAGCCGCGCCAGGATGCGGGCGGCGACCGGCGACGCAGGGTGCCCGACGAGATCCCGGAGCCGGCGCCATCCGTCGGGGTGCGTGCAGTCCACGGCCGTCCGCACGCCCGTCGCGCCCAGGCGCAGCAGCGTCTCGGTGACCTCGCCGTCGTGACGGGATACCAGGGCCACGGCGGGGATGGCCGGGAACTCGCGCACGAGCCGCGCGACGGCGGGGAGCGCCTCGCCGCGGCACCGGTCCACCGAGATCACCACCGCGTCCACCCGCCGCGTGCGGGCAAGGTGGAGCGCCTCGCGCAACGATTCAGTGTGCAGCGTGTCGAAGCAACCGTCGCCCGCCGCATCGATCCGCGGGCGCTCGGGAGGAGGCAAGACCGTGCAGACCGTGACCATGCGCGGCTACGCTAACGGCGAGCCGTCAAACTCGGGTCAATCCCGGCCGGGAGGCGCTCAAATGACGCGCCGCTTGATCGTGGCGCTGGCCGGCCTCGTCGTGCTGCTCACCGCCGGCGGCGCCGTGAGCTTCGTGTACTACGTCCGGCGCAACGCCCCCGACCCCAAGCTCGTGGCGGTGGCCCCCTTCGACGTCTTTGCCCCGGGCGCAGCGCTCGAGCGGTGGCGCGTCGGACTGGCGGAAGCGCTCACGCAGCGCTTGAACACTGGGCCGCTGGCGGCGGTCCCCCAGGCGGTCGTGGCGCAGACGTGGCGCGCCGCCGATCGCCCCGAGATCGCGGCCGTCGAGCTCGCCCGCCGGACGCGGGCGGCCGTCGCGATCTACGGCCGCGTCGATCCGATCGAAGGCGCGCGCGGCGAAGGAGCGGACTCAGTGCGCGTCAGCCTCATCGCCGCCGACGCGCTGTCGACGCGCATCCTATTCGGGGTGTTGCTCCGTTGGCCGGCCGCCGATCCGGAGGGGTTGGCGGATGCGCTCGCCACGCACGTGCGCCATAACCACCCCCTCACGCACGCAGCAGAGCACGGTACACCTCCAGGTCCCGTGCGCTGAAGCAGACGAACCGCACCAGCTCCACCGACGTCGGCCGCTCGAGGAATGCGCGCACGGCTTCCACGGCGATCCGCGCCGCCTGCTCGATCGGATAGCGATAGGCGCCGGTGCTGATGGAGGGGAACGCGACGGAGCGCGCGCTGTGCTCCGCGGCGAGGGCGAGCGACCGCCCGTAGCAGCCGCGGAGCAACTCCGCCTCGCCGCGCCGCCCGCCGCTCCAGACGGGGCCCACCGTGTGAATGACCCAGCGCGCCGGGAGGCGGTAGCCGCGAGTGATCCGCGCCTCGCCGGTGGCACAGCCACCCAGCCCCCGGCACTCGACGAGCAGCTCGGGCCCGGCGGCGCGGTGAATCGCGCCGTCCACCCCTCCCCCGCCCAGCAGCGTCGTGTTCGCCGCGTTGACGATCGCGTCGACGGCCTGCGCGGTGATGTCGCCCTGGACCGCCTCGATCATGGCTCAAGATATAGCCGCGCTGCGGTCCGCGGCGTACGTTTGTGCCGTGACCGACCCGATAGCGGGGCTGAACGCCGCGCTCGCCGATCGCTACGTCGTCGACCGCGAGCTGGGGCATGGGGGCATGGCGCTGGTGTATCTCGCACGCGACACGC
>Ga0066710_100001903_pt1 | contig 16212 bp, 15 predicted proteins | sample GraSoiAngelo_159_FD_79666 | JGI IMG/M metagenome (GOLD analysis project Ga0066710, IMG submission 79666) | Grasslands soil microbial communities from the Angelo Coastal Reserve, California, USA - 14_1009_16_40cm | ecosystem: Environmental > Terrestrial > Soil > Grasslands | place: USA...
AGCCCGGCGCGATCCATCCCGGTGTCGACCTCGATCAGGACGCCAACCTCGCTACCCGCGGTCCGCGCGGCGGCCGCGATATCGGCGGTGTTCTGCGGGTCGTCGACGGCGACCATGACCTCGGCTTCGCGGGCGATCTCCGCCAGGGCTGCCAGCTTCTCGCGGCCCGCCAGCGTGTTCACGATGAAGATGCTGTCCAGACCGCTCCGCACCATGACGATGGCTTCCCAGATCGTGGCCGTCGAGAGGCCGATCGCACCCGCGTCGACCTGCAGCCGCGCCAGCTCCGGGCTCTTGTGAACCTTGATGTGTGGGCGGATCTTGGCCGGCATCGTCTTCAGCCGTTCCGCCATCTTCGCGATGTTGCGGCGCGCGGCAGGAAGATCGAGGATCAGCGCGGGAGTTACGAGGTCGCGCCGGTGCCGCCCGATGGCGGAGCCGTAGGCGCGCTTCACGCGGTCGCGCGTCTCCTGGATGGCGCCCGCCGCGGGCGCGAGCTCAGGCACGGTGCCTTTTGCCTGCTGGCGTGCCGGCGAGCGCATCCACGCGGGCCGCAAACGCGTTGATGGCCGCCAGCCCGTCGAGAGCGCCGATCTCGAGGTCGTAAGCGCGCATCTCGCCGGGAGCCAGGTACGCAAGCTCGCCCCGCTCGCGGGCGTCGAACCGCCCCGCGTCCCGGTTGGTGGTCGGCTCCATGGCCACTCCGTACGTTCCCTCACCGAGCATCCGCCACATGGTGTGGAACGGGAACTGCTCTTTTCGGTAGACCTGGTACGCGCCAATTCCCGCGCTGCGGTTGACCACACCCACCGGTACGGTCCCGCCGGCTTCGGGCGCAACGTCATGCTCGTAGCACTCCTCGGGGAATCCGTTGTTCGGCTCCGTGAGCCGCCTGTAATCACTAGTGGGGTACTCGGCCACCGGCACGCCAGGCGGCGCGGGGATCAGGTACTCCGAGCCCGCGTCGACGACCGGCCAGCCCACGTTCACGTGGTAGAGGTACATGTGGGTCGTGGGGTCGAAGCCGGTGTTCACGATCTCGTCGTGCACTGTGAACCGGCTCTCGCCGACCCTCGCCTCGATTCGCCGGCGCAGCTCCATCGCCTCGCCGAATACGGCTGCCTGGCGAACGACGCCCTCGGCCCACAACACACACTCTTCACCGTCCCATCGCTCGCCGTAGCCGGTCAGGCGCGCAGGCATGAAGCCGATCCGGCCATGGAGCCCATAGTCCTCCGTCGGTTTGACGAGCTGGTGGAAGTTGGAGGCGTCGTCGATGCCGCCGAGCAGTGTGTGGTCCAGGCCGCAGGTGACCAGCATGCCGCCACCCCACGCCCGAAACCAGCCGAGGCCCATCGGCTCGGTGAACCACGGCCCGACAACCCCGGTCGGTGACAGCCAGGCCAGCGAGCGACCCTCGAACTCGCAGCGACCGACGTCCATCGACCGATCGACGATCACGTCGAACACGTAGCCGGTGCCGGTCCGGAACTCGAGCATCCGTACGCCGCGCTCGATGCCGTCGCCCAGGGTGACCAGCCGGACGCCGGCGACCTGTTCGAGACGACCGACCCGGCGCATCAGATCGCGCCGGGTCATCGCCCTACCCCGGATCGGAGGCATCGGACCCCTCCCTATGACTCCCGATCCTAGGTCGCCGCTCTCGCCAGATCGGCTTCGCTCTCGCCCAACGCCGCCCCCGCGTTCCGAATCCAGTCCTCACGCTTCTGCGAGAAGTAGTACAGAAGCACGCCCAGGCCGACAAGGAGCCAGACCCCATCGACGAGAGGAGCAAAGCTGTATGGCGCGACCGGGCAGGTGCCGTAGTTCGAGCAAAGCGGCTGAAACGACACGAGAATGGCGAATAGAAGCACCAGCGACGAGAGGACCGGAAATACCAGGTGCAGGAGCACGCTGAACTCATTGCGGCGTTGCTTCAGGTAATAGAAGGTCACGGCGATGTTGGCGATGACGTACACGAAGGCCACGCCCAGCACCAGGATCAAACCGTCGATGAAGAAGAACGCCACGTCAGAGCCCCACAGCAAGCCGCCGATCAGGCCGCTTCCCAGCGCGAGGCACATCTGGGCGATGATCGCGTTGACCGGCGTCTTGTACCTGGAAACGGTGGAGAACCATCGCGGGAAGGAACCGCTTCGGCCCATGCCGTACCACATGCGCGTGCCGACGTTGGCAGTGGCGAGGCAGACGGCGAACACCGAGGAGGCGAAAGCGACGAGGATGAACCACCACACCGGTCCCCAGTCCTTGTGCGCGAGCGCAAGGCCAGGGAGGTCGGACGACTTGACGATCCCCTGGATGTTGTTCACACCAAACCCGGTGATGATGCCCCAGAACGTGAACACCAGGAAGGCGCCAAGAATGATGATCGAGAGCATCACCGAGCGCGGCGTGTTGCGCTTCGGATCCTTGGTTTCCTCAGCCAGCGGCGCGGCCGCCTCCCACCCCGTCAGGCCCTGAACCCCGAGCACGATCGCGAGCGCGAATCCCGATAAGGCGGGAATGTTTCCGGGGTTGAACACGGCGAGCGAGAAGCCGCCGGAGCCGGGGTTGAAGAACCCGGTGAGGGCGAGGGAAAGCACGATCAGCATCTCGAGGCCGCCCGTGATGACGAGCGCCCGGGCCGAGATCTCGATGCCCCTGTACTGCAGGAAGGCGATCAGCGGCGCCCCGACGATGATGAAGACCCACCAGAGCCAGGGCAGATCGATGTTGTAGTTCGACTTCAGCTCGCCGGCGAGGATGAAGCCGAAAAAACCGTAAATGGCGCCGCCCGACAGGGGTGAGTAGAGGATGTACATCCAGGAAGTGATGAATCCAAAGCGCGGGCCCAGGGCCCGGCTCACGTAGGTGTAGTAACCACCCGCTGACGGCAGTTGCTTGGAGAACTGAACCAGCGTGTTGCCGAGCATGAGGACGACCAGGACGGCGATGATGTAGGCCAGGGGCGCGGTCACGCCGGCCAGCGAAACGATGAACTGCGTGAAGAACAAGGCCGCGATGGCGGGCGCGATGTGAGTTATCGCCTGCATCGTCGCGGCCAGCAGACCGAGGGAATCTCGTTTCAGTGTGGTTTCGATCGGTACGTCTACCTGAGTCGGATTCGCCATTACGCCTTACCCCTCCAAACTGAGTCGCCACTTCCCAGCGCTGCAAGATCTTGCAGCCTTTCCACGATCATGGAGCAGTATGCGGACGTACGCGGGTTTGTCAAGGGCATTTTCAAGGCCGTTTTGCCGCTTTCAACACTGCCCGGGCGGTGGTCTCGTCCGTGACCAGGACGTTCACACAGCCAGCCTTGAGCGCACCCAGGATCGCGTCGCGTTTTTCGAGGCCGGCCGCCATCGCGACGACGAGCGAGATCCGGCCCAGCTCATCCCATTCGATTGCGATCAACCGGTCGTCGAGCACATGGACGGGCACGCCCTCGGGGGTGAAGAAGCGGGTGCACATGTCCCCCACCGCGCCGGCGGCCAGCAGCCGCCGCCGGTCCTTGGGCGAGATGTGCCCGTAGCGAACCAGGGGCGCGGTCTCATGGAGGGTGCCGATGCCGACGAGGGCGAGGTCGCTCGAAGCTGCCGACTCCAGTGCGGCCCGGATTGAGCCGTCGCGGAGCATCGCATTCTTGATGTCAGGCGAGTCCACCAGGACGGGAGCGTGGAGGTAGTGGACATGGCTGTGCGGATGCAGTGAGGCGATGTGGCGCGCGAGCTCGACACCCTGGATGCCCGCCCCGGCGCTGCCCACGCCGCCATGCAGCAAAGAGACGTCCAGATTGGAGACCGTGCCCGGCGGCAGCATGTGGATCGCCGCCGACAGCATGCGTCCCCAGGAAAGACCGAGGCGCATGCCGTTGAAGAGCTGGCTGTTGACGTAGTCGGCCGCGGCCCGGGCGACCGCCTGGATGGCCCCCGCACCCGAATTCCCCGAGACCACCACAGCCCGCTTGAGGTCGAAGCGCTGCGCCAACTCCAGTGCGAGGTCGCCGTGGAGACTGCGGGGACGATGTATCTCGACCCGCACGATTCCCTCGTCGCGCGCCCGCTTCAGGTAGCGCGAGACGGTGGACGCGTCGAGGCCGACCGTGCGCGCGATCTCGATCTGGCTCTGGCCGGTCACGTAGAACCGCGTCGCGATGTCGATGAGCTGGTCCATGGTGGGACCCGTTGCCACCTTGAGGGATCTACTCAAGGTTCGTATGCCGAGAACGCATGCCCTCCGTGGTCTGGCTGGTGCGCTCCCGCAGGACGATGGAGACGATGTCGAAGAAGACCAGCATCGCCGCCTCGTAGAGGCTGCCCATCGGGAGGACGCTCCTACCGCCTGTGTCGTCGGCCATTGTCTGTGCGCGAATGTGGATGACGGCGTCCGCAGCAGCCGGAACCTCGCCCGCGGGTTGGGCGGTCACTGCGACTGTCCGCGCGCCAGCCGTATGCGCCACTCCCTGCAGCGCCTTCACAGTCGAGAAATAGCCCGGGCCTGCGCTGACCACGAGCAAGTCGCCGGGGCCAAGCGCCGGCGTAGTCATGTCGCCGACCACGTGGGCATCCATCCCAAGGTGCATGAGCCGCATGCAGAGGGCGCGCATCATCAGGCCTTCCCGCCCGACCCCGTAGCAGGCGATCCTGTGGGCCTTCAGCAGCTCGTCACAGAGTATGTCGACCTCAGCGGCGGCGCTCGCGTCGAACACCGCGCGGATCTCGTCGAGCGCGCCCGCGAAGAGACCGTCGATGCCGGACGTCATTCCGCGGCCCTGCCCGCGCCGGCACGGAGCTGCCGCAGGTTCGCCGCCGCGTCGCCGCCGTCGAACACGGCGCTCCCGGCAACTATCAGGTCCACGCCCATGGCGGCGATGGACCCGACGTTCTCGCGAGTCACGCCGCCGTCGACTCCGAGCATCACCGTCCGGCCGCTTCGCTCGATCAGCTCCCGAGCGGCCGCGAGGCGGCGCTCGGTCGAAGGCGCAAAGCGCTGGCCTCCCCAGCCCGGATTGACGGCCAGGACCAGTACGAGCTCGAGGTCATCGAGAAGCGGCTCCACCGCCGTCACCGGAGTACCGGGGTTCAATGCGATTCCACGCTTGACCGCGGGCCCAAGTGCCTGCAGAACGCGGTGCGGGTGTCGTGCCGCCTCGACGTGGAAGGTGAGCAAGTCTGCACCGGCTTCGACGTAGGCGCGGACCTTCTCGAGGGGATCCTCGATCATCAGGTGGATGTCCTTTCGCAGCCTCGTCTTCAGAGCTGCGATCACGGGCGGGCCCACAGTGAGCTGCGGGCAGAAGCACCCGTCCATCACATCGATGTGGACGAAGTCGGCACCGGCGTCCTCGATCCGCGCCAGCTCCTCGCCCATGTGCAGCCAGTCGGCCGTCGTGATGACGATGCTGAGCTGAGGCTCAGCGCTTGGAGCGGTGCCCAATTGATGCTCCCTTCGAAGAGCGATAGATTTCCAGCGCCTCGGCGGGCGAGCTTGCCTCGTGCACCACGGAAACGACCGCCCGCATCATCCCCAGGGGGTTGTCACTCTGGAAGATGTTCCTGCCCATGTCCACGCCCGCCGCTCCTTCGGTGACCGCACGATGGGCCATGGTCAGGGCGTCGAGCTCAGGCAGCTTCTTGCCGCCGGCCATCACGATCGGGACAGGGCACGATGCGGTGACGGTGTCGAATCCGTCGTCGACGTAGTAAGTCTTGACGAACTGGGCGCCGAGCTCGGCACAGATGCGGCAGGCGAGGCGGATGTACTTGGCGTCGCGCGTGAGCTGCTTGCCTACCGCTGTGACGCCCATCACCGGCATCCCGTAGCGGAGCCCAAGGTCGACCAGCCGGGTCATATTGTGAACCGATTGCGTTTCGTGCTCGCCGCCGATGAAGACCTGCACGGCCAGCGCGGCGACGTTGAGGCGGGCCGCGTCCTCGATGTCGACCGCGATCTGCTCGTCCGAGAGCTCCTTGAGGATGCTCGGTCCTCCGCTGGCGCGCAGCACAACCGAAGTTCTTGAGCTTGGTGGAATCGTCGAGCGCAGGATGCCGCGGGTGCACATCAGCGCGTCCGCAAGCGGCACCAGCGGCAGGATGTTCAGGTCGACGCGCTCGAGACCGGTGGTGGGGCCCTGGAAATACCCATGGTCGATGGCCAGCATCACAGTCCGGCCAGTGTCGGGACGGAACACTCGGGCGAGCCGGTTGCTCATGCCCCAGTCGAGCGATCCCGATCCCTTCAGGAAAAATCCCTGGCTGGGCGCCGGCACGTCGGCATAGAAGTTCTTGGCGTCACCGTCCGGTTCCGGCATCAGCTATCTCCTGTCCTGCCCAGCACAATCTTGCAGCCCCAGCACGATCGTGGAGCCATTCTGTGTGCGGCAATCCGTAATGTCAAGGCACCCGGCGCCGCTTAACGGCGGGCCGTCTTTTCGCTCAGAAACGCGTGCGCCTGGGTGGCGAGCTGCTCCTCGCTCTCGAACAGCGGCCGCCAGATCTTTGTCGCGGCAGCCAGGTTCGGGAGGAAGTTTCCGAACGCCTCGACGGTGAGCCAACCGTCGTAGCCGACGTCGTGCAGCGCGTCGAACGTGTCGTCCCACGCGACGCTCCCGCTTCCGGGCACGCCACGGTCGTTCTCGGAGATGTGCACGTGGGCGATCCGGCTGCCTGCGTGGCGGATCGCTGTGGCGGGATTCTTCTCCTCGATGTGCGCGTGGAACGTGTCGAGATGGAGCTTGCAGCTCGGGTGCCCGACGTCGTCCACCAGCCGGATGCCTTGTTCGAGTGTATTGAGGTGGTACAACTCGAAACGGTTGACGACCTCCTCTGCCAGCGTGACGCCCTTATCAGAGGCATACTCGGCGACGCGCCTGAGGTGCTCGACGCTGCGCTTCCACTCGTCATCGGTTGCGCCCTTTCCGGTGAACACTCCGAGCGCGACTTGGTGAGGCCCGCACAGGATCGACGAGCCCACCTCGGCGCAGCAGTCGACGACCGCCTGCATGTGCTGATAGGCGGCCTCGCGGATCTTCGGATCGGCGCTCACGGGATTGTGCTCCGGGGCGATCACGGTGTTGGCGGTGCGCTCCAACCCGAGGTCGTCGAGCCGCTTCGCCCACGTCTTCCACTTGGCCCGGTCGAGGTCGAAGATCGGCACCTCGACGCCGTCATAACCGATCTGCTTGAGCTTTTCGAGCACGGGCATCAGGCCGTCATGCATGTCGTCAGCCCACAGGTACAGGTTGATGCCGTACTTCATCTCCCGCTCCCGCTAACGTAAGTCGACATCTACAAGAAACTGATCAACGATCCCTTCGTCGCGGTGGACGAGTCGCTCGAAGGCTTCGCCGCCGCTCACGCCGACATTGTCGCGCTCGCCGAGCCCAGGGTCGTGGTGAGGCGATCGCGCGCCGCCGGCAAGGTGGGCTTTGTCGTTGGCGGCGGCTCTGGTCATGAGCCGGCGTTTGCCGGCTATGTCGGCAGGGGCATGGCGGACGCCGCGGCCTGCGGCAACGTCTTCGCGTCCCCACCTCCCAACGTCGTGCTGGCGGCGATCCACGCGGCGAACATGGGACGCGGCGTGCTCCTGGGGTACGGAAACTACGCCGGCGACGTCATGAACTTCGGCCTGGCCGCCCAGATGGCTCGGGCTGAAGGCATCGACGTGCGCGAGATCCGGGTCGCCGACGACGTCGCGTCGGCGCCGAATGCGGAGTCAGGCAAACGGCGAGGCATCGCCGGCGACATCATGGTGTTCAAGTGCGCCGGTGCGGCCGCGGAGCGGGGCATGTCGCTGGACGAGGTCGAGCGGATCGGGCTGCAGGCTGGCAAGGCCACCCGCAGCATGGGCGTAGCGCTGTCCGCCTGCGAGGTCCCGGGCTCGGGCCGGCCCACGTTCGAGCTGACCGACGGTGAGATGGAGATCGGCATGGGCGTCCACGGCGAGCCGGGGATCGAGCGGGCGCCGCTCAAGCCGGCGGACGAGGTAGCGCAGATTCTGGTCGACGCGATCCTCGAAGACGCAGGGGATCTGGGCGCGCGCGACGTGGCCCTGCTCGTCAATGGCCTCGGGGCGACGGCCCACCTCGAGCAGTACATCCTCTACCGGGGCGCCAGGCGCGCGCTCGAAGCCAGGGGCCTTCAGGTGGTGAGGAGCTACGTCGGCGAGTTCATCACCTCGCTGGAGATGACGGGCGCGTCCGTGACAGTGACCGTGCTCGACGACGAGCTGCTCAGGCTCCTGGACGCCGAGGCCCGAACACCGAAGTTCAGGGTGTGAGCAGCCAGCTGTTGCGGGCGTGCGTGGTGGCCGCGGCCGACGCCGTCGAAGCCGCGCGCGATGAGCTGTGCCGGCTCGATGCGGCCGCGGGCGACGGCGACCACGGCCTGACGATGGCCCTTGCGGCCCGGGCTGTTCGCCAGGCGCTGGCGGATCCTCAGGACGAGAGCGACCACGAAGTCTTGGTCAAGATCGCCCTGGCGATGGCCTCAGTGGGAGGGGCAAGCGGGCCGATCTATACGTCCGGGCTGCTCGCCGTCGCGACCAAGCTCGACGAGCTGCCGCCTGGACCGATGACCGCGGTCAAGATGCTGGCTCTCGGCGAGGCCGCCGAAAACGCGATCTCTGCCATCGGTCATGCGAAGCCGGGCGACAAGACGATCCTCGACGCTCTGCACCCGGCCGTCGAGGCGTTGCGACGAGGGCAGGACCTGGCCGAGGCCGCCAAAGCCGCCCGCGCAGGCGCCGAGGCGTCGGCAGAGATGGTCGCCACGATCGGTCGTGCGAGCCGGCTTGGCGAGCGAAGCCGCGGGCTGCCGGACCCCGGCGCTACCTCGCTTGCGTTGATCCTCGAATCAGTGCATACCGCGGCCGCCCGCGACGATCAGCAGCTCGCCGGTGATGAAGTCGGCCTCGTGTGAGGCGAGAAAGACCGCCGCGCCCGCCACGTCGTCGGTGGTGCCCCAGCGGTGTAGCGCGGTCTCGTCGAGGATGCGCTGCTCGACCGCAGGATCGGTGTCCGCGATCATGCCCGTCTTGATCCATCCAGGGCAGATGGCGTTGACGGTGATGTGCGGGCCGAGCGCCAGCGCCAAGGCTTTGGTGAGCCCGTTCATACCCGCCTTCGAGACCACGTACTCGGTGAACCGCATCGCCGACGGGTGATAGAGGCCTGAGTTCGAGGACATCATGATGATCTTGCCGGCCTGCTGTCGGAGCATGATCGGGGCCACCTCCTTGGCGCACAGGTAGGCGCCCTTGAGGTTGATGTCGATGGTGCGATCCCACTCGTCTTCGGTGGTCTCCAGCACCGATTTCGTGAACATGACGCCTGCGTTGTTGACCAGGATGTCGACGCGACCGAAGCGATCGACAGTTACGCGCACCAGCTCCTTCACTTCGGCCGACGAAGAGACGTCGGCATGCACAGAAAGCGCCTCGCCACCGCCGTTCTTGATGGAATCGACGACCGCCTCGGCCTCACGCTCCTTCCCCACCCAGTTGACCGTCACCTTCGCGCCCTCGGCGGCGAAACGCTCCGCGATGGCCTTGCCGATGCCGCGGGACGAGCCGGTCACGATCGCGACCTTGCCGTCGAGTCTCTTCTCGCTCATATCAGCTCCTTACTGAGAGGCACCGCGCGCGGACACCGGCCAGCGGTCGACGATCTCGCCTCCGCGGCTGACCCAAACGTGGTCGTGCAGGTTGAAGGTCGTCCTGATCTGCCCGGGGATGAAGTCGACCTGGCTGCCGAGCGCCGGCGGGGTGCCCGCAATGGCCACCGTCGCGTGCTCATCGCTCAAGGCGACGGCGCTGGCTTCGATCCCCACCGCCACGGGCGGGCCGTACTCGACGCCGACGACCCGCCTGCCCACGTCGGCCACGAAGTGACCTGGATGCCGGCTGATGACGGTGCCCCTAACTGCCGCCGCGCAGCGAAACGGGAGATCCATCACCAGCAGCTCCGACTCCATCAGGGCGTAGACGCCGGCCTGGACCTCGGTGACGAACGGGTCGGCGATCGCCTCTCGAATCGTGGAAGTGCCCGCCGTCGAGACGACGTCGACCTGGTGTCCCGCGGCGACCAGCCCGTCGCGGACCTTATGCAGAAACGCGTAAGCACCCGCGATAAGTTCGTCCCGACGTTCCGTGTGGAGCCGCACCCGGCCCTCATAGCCCATGATCCCGTCGAGGTGCACGCCGGGCGCTCCTTCGATAACACGGGCCAGAGCGAGCGCTTCGGGAACGGAGACCACGCCGCACCGGTGCAGGAGCACGTCGACGTCGAGGAGCACGCCCACCGTCACGCCGGCGCGCTTGGCCGCACGCGACAGGGCTTCGACCGGAGCAGGGTCGTCTGCCGCGATCATGACGTTGGCGAACTGCGCCAGCCTGGCGATGCGGGCGAGCTTCGCCTCGTCGACCACCTCGTTGGCGATCAGCACATCGTGGATGCCGGCGGCGACCATGACCTCGGCCTCCCCCACCGTCGCGCAGGTCACGCCCACCGCGAACTGGCCCAGCTGACGCTTCGCCAGCTCAGGGGTGCGATGGGTCTTCACATGCGGGCGCACGGTCTTTCCGGTGCCTTGCAGCAGCTCGTTCATCGCGTCGACGTTGGCGTCGAAGAGGTCGAGATCGACCACCAGGGCAGGCGTCGACAGAGGTGGGATCATCGCGCGGCCAGGCGCTTGCGCAGCGGCTCATACATGGCGCCGCGCTCCGCGTCCGGTTCGAAGCGCCGGGACACGGTGACAAGCTGCGCCACCGCCTCGGACACCGACGGGAAGACGCCGGCGCCCAAGCCGGCCAGGATCGCCGCGCCAAACGCGCCCGGCTCCTCCTGGGCGACCACCTCGAACGGGATGTCGCACACGTCGGCGTGCAGCTGCAGCCACCAGTCGAGCTTGGAGCCGCCTCCGGTGGCACGAACCATTGACGACTCGATGCCGTGCCGGCGCAGGCGTTCGATCGCGAGCGAGAACTCACAAGCGATCGACTCCAGGAGCGCTCGGATGACGTCGATACGGGTGGTCGCCAGCGTCACGCCCTGGAACGTGGCGCCTTGGGCCCCGCTTCCCGAGGCGTGCGGCAGCGGGATCAGGGCGGCGTCCGCAAACACGGCGGCCGGGCCGCGACCGGCAGAAGCCAGGCCCTGCTCCAGGTCGGGAATCGACACCTTCATCAGATCGCACGCCCAAGCGATGACGCTCATGCCGTTCGGATTGGTGGCGAGGATCCCAAATCCTGTTGGCCCAGGGTGCGGGCAGACGTTTATGCCCTCCTTCATGAGCTCGTCCGGCCAGCCCGTCCGGACCGGCACCGTGAACGAGTGCCAGGTACCGCAGGTCAGCGCGACCACGCCTGGATCCACGCCGCCGGCGCCGACCGCAGCCGCAAAGGCGTCCCACGCGCCCGTGACTATTAGGACGTCAGAGGGCAGTCCTAGCTCCTTCGCGATCGCTGGCAGGATGGGTCCGATAGGCGTGGCGTTCGGCTGCACCTCTGGAAGCCACTGCGCGTCGATCTCTGTTTCAGCGATGCGTTCCGCCGACCAGCCGCCCGAAGCGAAGTCGTAGCTCGCCCATGCGCCGGCATCGCTCCAGTCGACCACCGGCCGGCCGCTGAGGAGCAGGGCGTAGAACTCATGCCAGTTCATGAACCACCGCGTCCTGGCGGCGACCTCGGGCTGGGTCTTCCGCCACCACAGGGCGCGGTTGACCGGATCCATCCGGCGTGGAACGTGGCCGGTCAGCCGGAACCATTCCTCGGGCGACCGTCGAGCCGCCGTCCCGGCCGCGACGTCGTCCCCGCGAGTATCGGCGGTCATCAGGCACCGGCCGATCGGCGTGCCGTCGGCGCTGACGGGAAAGACCTCGCGGCCGGAGGAGCTGAACGAGATGGCAACAGGGCGATCCTTCTTCACCCGAGGGCTGGCGGTCAGCTCCACGAGGGCGGAGTGAAAAGCCTCGCGTGACTCATTGACGTCGATCTCCGAATGGCCAGGATGCGGGCGGTAGACCGGCACCGCACGCCGGGTGGACGCCAGCGGCGTGCCATCGACCGTGTACGCGACTGCTTTGATCGCGCTGCTGCCGATGTCGATACCGATGAGGCTCGTCGGTTTACAGCTCCGCGTTGACGATGAAGCCGGCGTCCGCGAGCACGGTGGTGCAGGTGAGGTAGCTGGCGTCGTCGCTCAAGAGGAATGCGATCACACTCGCCATCTCCTCGGGCTTGCCGACCCGGTGGAGGGCGATGCGCTCCTCGTAGTACTTGAGGGCCGGCGGGTCGGCGAGGAGGGAGGCTGCCATCGGCGTGTCGATGCAGCCCGGCTCGACGGCGTTTACTCGGATGCCGTGCTCGCCGAGGACTGCCCCGAGCGCTTTGGCGAGCATGCTCACGGCGGCCTTCGTGCCGCAGTACGCGACCTGCGAAGGCGAACTGACATGCGCAGACAGCGAGCTGGTGCAGCAGATCGCGCCGCCGTGCCCCTCCTTGATCATCTGCTTCGCGCCCTCGGTGACGACGAGCCAGGTGCCGCGGAAGTTGGTCTCCGACAGCTCGTCGAAGTCTTCGACCGACGTCTTGTCCCAGGTCATGAACGGGTTGATCCCTGCGTTGGACACCGCGTAGTCGAGGCGGCCCCCACGCCTGGCGACTTCCCGCACCATCGCCACGACCTGAGCCGGATCGCGCAGGTCGGCGATGACCGGAAAGCCCTCGCCTCCCGCCTCCTTGATTCGGCGCAGGGTCTCAGCGGGATCGTCCGACGGTCGCCCGTTGACGCCCACAAGAGCTCCGTCGGTCGCGAGCCGGACGGCCGTCGCCTGCCCGATCCCGGTGCAGGCGCCCGTGACAAACGCGACCTTGCCGGCGAATCGCTTCTCCATTTCCCCATCCCTCCGTTTGATCAGTCGACCTGTGGCAGCTCCTGGCTGCGGCGCCACGGCGGCAGCTGGTACACGGTGCCCGGCCGCGGATATGACTTGCCCTCGGCCAGCCGACGGCGGTAGCTGTGGATCGGGGTCGCCATCGGGTCGGTCCTGAGGTCGACGACCACCGGGCGAGTGGCCGCGAAGGCTTTGTCCAGCGCCTCGCCAATCTCGTCGAGCTGCTCGACTCGAAGGCCCTCGCAGCCGAGTCCACCCGCGACGGTCGCGAAATTGGGACTGACGCCTTCGCCCTCGAGATCGACGGATTGGCGCAGCCCGTCGAAGAACAGGCGCTGCCAGATCGCCAGCCACGACAGGGTTCCGTTGTTGAGGACGAGGTTGACCGTGCGCAGTCCCTGCTGGGCATGGGTGGCCAGCTCGCCGATCGCGTAGCTGAAACCGCCGTCGCCGCTGACGGTGATGACGCGCCCATTCGGCATGGCCGCCGCGGCGCCGATCGCGGCCGGTACCGCGTAGCCCAGGCCGCCCTGGCCCCTGGCGAACAGGAAGCCACGTCCGGCCCGCCGCGCGGGGATGTGCGACGCGATCCAGCCAGCAGAGAAGCTGGCGTCGCTGATGACCACGTCCTCCGGGCTCAGTCGCGCGGCAAGCTCGCGCATGACGCGTGGCGGCAGAATCGGTACCGCGTCGGTGGATTCGAACCCCAGGCGTTCGCCTGCCGCAACCGCTTTGACCTCTGCGGCTTCGCGCCGCCAGTCGGGGTGGTGTTCCTCACCGATGATCGCAAGCAGAGCCGTGAGCGTGGAGCGGGCATCGCCGTTGAGCGCCACGGTGGGCCGGAAGGTGCGACCCAGCTCCGTTCCGTCCGCATCCAGATGGATGGTCGCCTGCTCCCCGAGCGGCAGCGTCCAGTTGTGGCTTGTGTTCTGGCCGACCTTGCAGCCGCACCAGAAGACGAGGTCTGCGCGGCGAATGAGGTCCAGTGAGTCCGTGGTACCCAGCGGGTTGAGGACGCCCGCCGAGTAGGGAGCGGTCTCCGCTACAGCGCCCTTTCCGGAAAGGCTGGTTACGACCACCGCGTCAATGCGTTCGGCAAGCGCCGCCAGCTGGTCGGTGGCACGCGATGCGTGCACGCCACCGCCCGCGACGATGACCGGCCTGCGGGCTTTCTTCAAGAGATTCTTCGCGGCCGCAACGGAATCCGGGGAGGCAACGGGACGGTAGGCCGGCGCGCGTGTGTAGCGATCATCGGTCTCGAGGTCTGTATCGTCGGGCTCCCACTCCGCGTCCAGCACGTCGTGCGGGATCACCAGGGCGACGGGGCCTGGCCGGCCGCTGGTGGCGATGCGGAAAGCCGAGCGGATCAGCTGCGGCAGTGCTGACTTGGTCGGAACCTCGAGCGTCGACTTCGTGATCGAGGACAGGAACCTGATCTGGTCGAAGCCCTGTGAGGCCACACCCATCTCCCGGTAGGGTGCCCAGTCTCTGGGCAGCTCGCCGACCAGCGCGACCACAGGCACGGACGCGTTGTGGCTCTCGACCAGGCCGTCGGGGAGTTTGGTGGTGCCGGGCCCGATGGTGACGTCGCACACGCCGGGACGGCCGGTGAGCCGCGCGAACGCGTCGGCGGCGTAGGCGGCCGAACGCTCGTCACGGACCAGGATGTGCCGGATGCGAGGGCTGCGCCGCGCGATGCCGTCGTACAGGGCCGCGGTCTGGCCGCCGGGCTGGCCGAACACGTGCGTGACGCCGTAGCGCATCAGCATCTCGGACACTAGGTCGCCGACGTGGGCCATCAGCGGGCGGCGTCTCCGCGGCGGAAGTCGCGGGTCAGTTCGTCGAGCTGGCTCAGCACGCCCGCTTCGAGCTTGACCTCGGCGGCGGCGAGCGTGTCGTCGAGCTGGTCGGGACGGCTCGCGCCGATGATGGGCGAAGTGATCGCTGGGTTGTGCATGACCCAGGCGACGGCGAGGGTTGCCGGCTTGAGACCGATTTCCTTGGCGATCAGCGTGAAAGCATCCACCGTCTCGAACTCGCGGTCGTGCCAGTACCGGTCCTGGTACATCGTGCCCGCGTTGGGGATGGTGAAGCGGGTGCCGGCGGCGGGATTCTGACCGCGGCCGTGCTTGCCAGACAGGAGCCCGCCGGCGAGCGGGTTGTAGGGGATGACGCCGATCCCTTCTTCGAGGCAGAGCGGGAAGAGCTCGCGCTCGAACTCTCGGAACAGAAGGTTGTAGCGGGGCTGCACGGAGTCGAAGCGCGCCAGGGCGAGGGCCTCGCTGCGGCCGAGCGCCCGCGCGAGGCGGTAGGCGAGGAAGTTGGAGCAGCCGATATAGCGCACCTTGCCCGACTGCACCAGTTCGTTCAGCGCCTGGAGGGTTTCGTCGAGTGGGGTTTCAGGGTCGTCGCCGTGCAGCTGGTAGAGGTCGATGTAGTCGGTGCCAAGCCTGCGGAGCGAGGCGTCGACTGCGTCGAGGATGTGGCGGCGACTATTGCCGACGTCCCAGGCTTGCGGGCCGGTGCGGCCAAAACATTTGGTGGCGATGACGAACTGGTGACGCTTGCCCTTGAGCCAGCGGCCGAGGATGTCCTCAGTCGCGCCGGCCAGGTCGACGCCGCCAAGTGGATAGACGTCGGCCGTGTCGAGGAAGGTGATCCCGCCTTCGGCCGCGCGATCCAGGACGGACCTGGATGCCACTTCGTCGATCTGCAGGCCGAAGGTCATGGTCCCGAGGCACAGCCGCGAAACCTTCAGCCCCGTCCGCCCAAGTCTGGTGTGTTGGATGTCGATTTCGGATTATCCGCCGTCCGGGGTACGGCACTTATGGGCCGTCCTACGGTCTAAGTCAGCGAGGCATTAGCGGAGTGGAATCAGGTGAGACGAGGGCGCTGCGCCCGCAAGATTGGCTCCCGTGCCCGTATTCGCTCTAGCGCAGCTTGTGCCGCCGGCATCGGCATCGGCACAATCGCGGCAGGTCCGTTTGTAGAGCATTTCTGCTTCAGCCCCACGATGGTGATGTCAGAGGTTATCGATAGCAATCGATTGGACATGAGTTCCGCCGAGCGGGTGCGAACGCAAGGGACGCGCGAGATGGTTTCTCCTCCATCGACCGGAAGGCGTCTGATGGGAGACCTGCGCGATCGTGTGGCTGCTACCCGAGCGGCTAGGCGAGGGTCTCATCTGAGGTCGCGGCTACTTCTTGGAGCTTGCGTTCCGAAGTTGAGAGCGTATGGTGGGGACAGCGGACCGCTCCCCAGCCCGTTGCATCTGTGAGCTGACATGGCGGAAGTGCCGAGCGGCCCGCTTACCTCTTCC
>Ga0066710_100001904_pt1 | contig 16209 bp, 17 predicted proteins | sample GraSoiAngelo_159_FD_79666 | JGI IMG/M metagenome (GOLD analysis project Ga0066710, IMG submission 79666) | Grasslands soil microbial communities from the Angelo Coastal Reserve, California, USA - 14_1009_16_40cm | ecosystem: Environmental > Terrestrial > Soil > Grasslands | place: USA...
AGCCGTAGACGACGGGGCCGCCCGCCTGCTCGAGCGCGCGCGTCCCCTCGTTGTTCCGGCGCTCGTCGAAGCGGGCCTTCACCTCGACGAGCCACACGCTCTGCTTGCCGCGCTCGGCCGCGTCGATCAGCGCCGGCACGAGCGGCGAGTCGTCGCTCGTCCGGTAGACGGTCGTCTTCAGCGCGATCACGTTCGGGTCGACCGCCGCCGAGCGGACGAACGCCTCGAAGCTCGTCGCGAACGAGTCGTACGGATGATGGACGAGCAGGTCGCCGACGCGGATCGGGGCGAACAGGTCGTTGGCCTCGAGCGCCGCGCCGAACGGAGGCCGCGTGACCGGCAGCCACGGGTCGTCCTTCAGGTCGGGCCGGGGCAGCTTCGTCAGCTCCATCGCGTCGGCGAGGTCGAGCGAGCCGTGGATCGGGTAGACCTCGAACTCCGAGACGCCCAGTCCCTGCTGCAGCCGCTCGAGCATCGCCTGCGACATCGAGCTCGAGACCTCGAGCCGGACGACGTCGCCGAAGCGGCGGCGGCGGAGCTCGAGCTCGACCGCTTCCAGCAGGTCGTCGGCCTCGTCGGAGACCTCGAAATCGGCGTCGCGGGTAACGCGGAAGAGCGAGCGCTCGAGGATCTCCATGTCGGGGAAGAGCGACGCCAGGTGGTGTGAGATCGCGCGCTCGAGGGGTACGAGCAGGCCGCGCGAGCCGACCGGCAGGAAGCGCGGCAGGCCCTCCGGCACCTTGATGCGCGCGAACCGCTCCTCGCCCGTCTCCGGATCGCGGACGAAGAGCGCGAGGCTGACCGAGAGGCCGGAGATGTACGGAAACGGCTGGCCCGGCCCGACCGCGAGCGGCGTCAGCACCGGATAGATCTCCTGCTCGAAGATCGAACGGAGCTGGATGCGCTCCGTCTCGTCGCAGTCCTCGACGTTCTCGAGGACGACGCCCTCGGCGGCGAGCGCCGGCTGGAGCTCCCGCGTCCAAAGCCTCGCCTGCGTCGCGGTCAACTCCAGGACGCGCTCGCGGATCGAGGCAAGCGTCGCCTCCGGCGTTGCGCCGTCCGGCGACCGGACCGTCATTCCCGACGCGGCCTGGCCGGCGAGCCCGGCGACGCGGATCATGAAGAACTCGTCGAGGTTGGACGAGAAGATCGAGCAGAACTTGATGCGCTCGAGCAGCGGGACCTCGGGATCCGCAGCGAGCTCGAGGACGCGCGAATTCATGTCGAGCCACGAGAGCTCGCGGTTCAGCAATCTCTGCTCGGCGCCGACTCGCTTCTTCCGCCGCGTCGCCGCCATGAACGAACGATCATCTCCTTCGCGCGCGCGCGGCGGGGTTACCGAGTGGTGACAGTCTGGGGAGCGGACGGGAAAACGCGGGCGCCCTTGACATATTGATGAGTTTCGATATATTCATGTTCGTCAATATGAAACGGGTGAGGGGGACGCTGTGCAGTTGTGTGAACGGTGCGCCTCGGTCGACGATTCCGCACGTGCAAGCGAGAAGGCCCTGCTCCTCGGACGACCGCTCTTGTGAGCGCGGCGCTGGGAGCAGTCGCGTGTTGCGCCCCGCTGTCGGCGCCGACGCTTTCGAACGACGAGGCAACGGCGACCGCGGAGCTCTTTAAGGCGCTCGGCGATCCTGCCCGCGTGCGTGCGGTGAACCTCCTCGCGACGGCCGCACAGCCGGTCTGTATCTGCGACCTGACTGAGCCCCTCGGCCTGTCGCAGCCGACGGTCTCGCACCATATGAGAAAGCTGCTCGACGCCGGCCTGGTCGAGCGAGAGCAGCGGGGGAAGTGGGCGTACTTTTCGTTGAAGCGCGACGCGGTCGAGAAGCTTGCGGCGGTCGCCGATCTGAAGGGAGTGTGCTGTTGATGGCATCCACGTCGGACCGCCTGCGCGACCGCGTCAGGGAGCGCTACGCGGAGGCGGCTCGCGCGGTTGCAAGCGGGTCGGAATGCGGCTGCGGTAGCGGAGACTGCTGTACCGCCGAGGGCGATGCGTCCAATTTCGGCGAGGCGTTGTACGACGCGGAGCAGCGAGCCGATCTGCCGGAGGCAGCGGTCCTCGCCTCGCTCGGCTGCGGGAATCCGATCGCGGTCGCCGACCTCAACGCGGGTGAGACCGTCCTCGACCTCGGCTCCGGCGGCGGCATCGACGTGATCCTGTCGGCGAAGCGAGTCGGCGAGACGGGTCGTGCCTACGGCCTCGACATGACCGACGAGATGCTCGCGCTCGCGCGCACGAATGCCGAGGAGGCGGGCGTCCGCAACGCGATCTTCCTCAAGGGCTTGATCGAGGAGATCCCGCTACCCGCCGACTCCGTCGACGTCGTGATCTCGAACTGCGTGATCAACCTGTCCACGAGCAAGGCGGCCGTCCTGACCGAAATCGCCCGCGTGTTGAAGCCGGGCGGCCGGATCGGGATCAGCGACGTCGTCGCAGAGGACCGGCTCGCGCCCGACGAGCGTGCCGAGCGCGGCAGCTACGTCGGCTGCATCGCAGGCGCCCTGGCGAAGAGCGAGTACGAAGCCGGACTCCGGGCCGCCGGCTTCGACCAGATCAGCGTCGAGTTCACGCACGAGGTCGCCGACGGTATGCACGGCGCGATCGTCACGGCCGTGAAGGCGCCCGACTTTGTGGCTCTAAGCCACTAGCGTGCGCAGTCGCCAGAACTGCTGCGGCTCGACCGGATGCCCGACTTTGTGGCTCTGAGCCACTAGCGCGCGGGTCGCTAGAGCTGCTGCGGCTCGACCGGATGCGACGCGTCCGTGAACTCCCGGAACTCGCCGGTCACGAGATACGCGGTCTGCTCGCCGATGTCGACGGTGTGGTCGCCGATCCGCTCGAGCGCCCGCGACACGAGGATCATCCGCAGGCCCCACTCGCGCAGCGCCGGCTCGGCGCCGAGCTCGAGCAGGTGCCCGGTTACGCGCCGGTTCGCGCGGTCGATCAGCTCGTCGAGCTCGACGAGCCGCTGTGCGCCCTCGAGGTCGCGCGCGACGAACGAGTCGACGGCGACGATCAGCATCTCCTCCGCCCGCAGGCCCATCTCGCGAAAGCCGTCGAGCAGCGTCTCGTCCGAGCCGAGGCCGAACGAGAGCTTGGCCAGCTTGGCGACCGTGACGCAGTAGTCGGCCATCCGCTCGAGGTGGAGGTTGACATGGATCATCGCGAGGACGAGCCGGAGATCGCTCGCGACGGGGGTCTGCCGGGCGAGGAGCACCTGGATCCCGTCCTCGATCTGGAGGTAGTAGCGGTCGATCTCGTCGTCGAAGGCGATCACCTCGTCGGCGAGCTCGACGTCCTCGGCCTCGAGGGCCTTCACGGCTCCCTGGATCGACCGCCGGACGGCCTCGCTCTCCTCGCGCAGCAGGCTCTCGAGCCGGTCGAGCTCCTCCTGGAACGAGGTTCGCATGCGGCGCACGGTAGCCATTGTGCCGATTTCCGCCGTCCCGTTCACCAGATCTACACCTTTCCGCAACAAGCCGGTACCCCACGCGCGCGAAGACGCTCCCTACCTTGGGCTCAGACCACTGAAGGAGGGAACGGACTGATGAAGAAGTCGTTGAGCTTCGCGGCGGTGCTGGCTCTGGTAGCGGCCGTCGCGGCAGGCATGAGCGCTGCGGCCGGCGCACGGAGTTCGGACACGACGATCACCGGGGCCGGCAGTACGTTCGTCTCGCCACTCGTCCAGACGTGGCAGCAACCGGTGGGCGGCGCTCTTGGCGTCACCCTCAACTACAACCCGATCGGCTCCGGCGGCGGCATCGCTGCGATCACGAACCGGACAGTCGACTTCGGCGCCAGCGACGCGCCACTGTCCCCGGATCAATTCTCCGCGTGCAAGGGCTGCCTCCAGATCCCGTGGGCGCTCGCGGCGACCGCCGTGCTCTACAACGTCTCAAGCGTCAAGAACCTGCTGCACATGGACGGACCTACGCTGGCGAAGATCTTCTCGGGCGAGATCACGAAGTGGAACGACCCGGCGATCGTCAAGCTGAACAAGGGCGTCAGCCTGCCGGACACGACGATGACCACGGTCCATCGCTCGGACGGAAGCGGCACGACCTGGAACTTCACGGACTACCTCTCGTCCGTCAGTCCCGCTTGGAAGTCGAAGTACGGCGTCGGCACCTCCGTCAACTGGCCCGCGGGCACGGGCGGCCGCGGCAGTGCGGGCGTCTCGGCGGTCGTCTCGCAGACGAACGGCTCGATCGGCTACGCCGACGTTGCGTTCGCGCTGAAGAACCACCTGAAGTACTTCGCGATGAAGAACAGCTCCGGTAAGTTCACGACCCCCGGGCTGCGCGGCATCCTGGCGGCGGCCTCGAGCGACCAGAAGCCGGACGCGAACAACGCGCTCTCGATCGTCAACCCGCCGAAGAAGTTCGCGAACGCCTATCCGATCAGCACCTTCACCTACGTGATCGTCCCCGAGACCTCCGCGAAGGCGCCGGAGCTGAAGAAGTTCCTGTTCTGGGCGGTCACGAAGGGCCAGACTTTCGGGCCGAAGCTGCTGTTCCAGCCGATCCCGAAGCCCGTCCTCGTCGTCGCCGAGAAGACGATCAAGAAGATCCACACGTAACGTCCGGCGCGTGGCGTCGATCGATACACCAGTCCGTCCGGGCCGCCGCTCCTTCACGGGGCGGCGGCTCCGTCCTGCCGACGCACTTCTGCAGGGCGTCGCGGCCATCGCGGCCACCTCGGCCGCGGTCCTCGTCGGCCTGATCGCCTACAAGCTCGTTCGCGACGCGTGGCCGGCGATCTCCCGGTACGGCATCGCCTTCGTCGCACACGACATCTGGGACCCGGTCGCGAACCACTACGGCGCCGCAAGCTTCCTCTTCGGCACCGTCCTCACCTCCGTCTTCGCACTTGCGATCGCCGGCCCGCTCGCGATCGCGATCGCCCTCTACCTGACCGAGCTCGCGCCGCGTGCTCTGCGGGGACCGGTGACCGCGCTGGTCGAGACCCTCGCGGCGATTCCCAGCGTCGTCATCGGCCTCTGGGGCATCCTCGTGCTCGGCCCGTTTCTCGCGCACCACGTCGAGCCGTGGCTGCACAGCGCGCTCGGCTTCATCCCGCTCTTCGGATCGCCGTCGACGGGGCCCCAGAGCATCTTCACGGCGATCGTGGTGCTGACGATCATGATCCTTCCGATCGTCGCGAGCATCTGCCGCGAGCTCTTCCTGAGCGTGCCCCGAGAGCTGAAGGAGGGCGCGCTCGCGCTTGGCACCACTCGCTGGGAGATGATCCGCGCGGTCGTGTTCCCGTACGCGCGCGGCGGGATCGCCGCGGCGCTGATTCTCGGCTTCGGCCGTGCAATCGGCGAGGCGATCGCCGTCACCCAGGTCGTCGGGGGCGGGACTATCATCCAGGCGAACCTGTTCAGCGGCGGCGACACGCTCGCCTCGAAGATCGCGGCGTCGTACCAGGGCGCCGACAGCAACATCCAGGTCGCCGCGCTGATCTACCTCGGGCTGATCCTGCTCGTCTTCTCGCTCGTCGTGAACCTGCTGGCGCAGTGGGTCGTGCGCCAGTTCGGCCGCGGGCAGGGCGCGGTCAGCCGCGCCTCCGCGAGGGTGGGTGCGACCGCGTGAGCAGCATGGACACGCTGCTCTCGGTCGCCGGCCTCTCGCGCAGGCGGCTCGTCAACCGGCTGATGGAGGGACTCGCGACGCTGGCCGCTGCCGCGGCGGTCGCGCTGCTCGCCTTCCTCGTCTACTCGGTCGCGAAGCGGGGCGGTGGATCGCTGAGCTGGGATCTCCTGACGAAGACGCCGTCCACCGGCGGCTTCCTGACGTCGTCGAACACCGGCCTCGCGAACGCGATCGTCGGCTCGCTCGTGCTCGTCGGCCTCGCGACCGCGATGGCGCTGCCGACGGGCATTCTGATCGCGATCTACCTGACCGAGTACGCCCGGCCTCGCGTCCGCGCCTTCTTCAGCCTCGTCCTCGACGTGCTCGCCGGCATCCCGGCGATCGTGATCGGCGTCTTCGTCTTCGGCCTGCTGGTCGTGGGCCATGCGCAGAGCGGCTGGGCCGCGTCTTTCGCGCTCGCGTGTCTGATGCTCCCGTTCGTCGCGCGCTCGGTCCAGGAGGTCCTGCTGCTCGTGCCGAACTCGACGCGAGAGGCGAGTCACGCCCTCGGGGTGCCCAAGTGGCGCACGACCCTGAGCGTCGTCCTGCCGCAGACGGTCGGCGGGATCATCACCGGCGCCACGCTCGCCGTCGCCCGCGTCGCCGGCGAGACCGCGCCGCTGCTGTTCACGTCGTCCCTCCTGACGAGCAACGACGTCAGCACGAACCCGAGTCACGCACTGTTCTCGATCCCGCTCGCGATCTTCGAGTACTCGGAGTCGCCCGACCCGCACGACCACGAGCTGGCCTGGGCGATCGCGCTTGTCCTGATGATCTTCATCCTGGTCGCGAACCTCGGCGCCCGCGCCCTGGCCGGCCGTAACCGTCGCAGCCTCACCGGCCGCTGAAACCCGAGGAGATGGAGTCCGTGTCCACGACCGAGAGCGTTACCATCGCGCCGATGAGGATCGACGCTCCGCAGCGCCAGACGCTGCCGCCGCGCGAGCGGCTGGAGCAGGTGTTCGACATCGACGAGCTCACCGCCCGCTACGGCGGCCGCCCGGCGATCAAATCGGTCTCCCTTGACATCTACAAGAACCTCGTGACGGCGATCATCGGGCCGTCCGGCTGCGGCAAGAGCACGTTCGTCCGGTGCCTGAACCGCATGAACGACCTGATCCCCTCGTTCTCGATGGAGGGCTCGATCCGCTACCACGGCCAGGACATCTGCGCCGACGACATCGATCCGGTCGCGGTCCGCCGCCGCATCGGGATGGTCTTCCAGCGGCCGAACCCCTTCCCGAAGTCGATCTACGACAACATCGCCTTCGGGCTGAAGGTCAACGGCATGAAGGACAACCTCGACGGCCGCGTCGAGGCCGCCCTGACGAAGGCAGCGCTCTGGGACGAGGTCAAGGACCGGCTAAAGGAGAGCGCGCTCGGCCTCTCCGGCGGCCAGCAGCAGCGGCTCTGCATCGCACGCGCGATCGCCGTCGAGCCGGACGTCGTGCTCCTCGACGAGCCGGCCTCCTCGCTCGACCCGATCGCGACCGCCTCGATCGAGGACCTGATGCACGACCTGAAGCAGGACTACACGTTCGTGATCGTCACGCACAACATGCAGCAGGCGGCCCGCGTCGCGGACATGACGGCCTTCTTCAGCATCTCCCGCGGCGCTGAAGGGCAGCGCTGGGGCGAGCTCGTCGAGTACGACGCGACCGAGAAGATCTTCACGCAGCCGGGCGACAAGCGCACAGAGGACTACGTCACCGGCCGGTTCGGGTAGGCTCCGGGCCGTGTCAAGTCGCCGGGCCCTCGCCGCGCTAGCGATCATCGTCGGAATCGCGTTGATCGTCATTGCGATCGTCTACTGGGCCGAGCCTGCGAAGTCGCTGCCCTCGTTCTTCCCCGGGCACGAGAGCGGCTCGACGCACCACCACGTGAAGCACGGAATCGCCGCGTTCCTCGTCGGCCTCGCCTGCCTCGTCTTCGCCTGGTTCCAGACCGGCGGCGAGCGGCCCGCACGGACGCGCGCGGTCTAGCGCTTGCCCATCTCCTACGGACAGGCGATCGTGCTCGGCCTGCTCCAGGGCTTCTCCGAGCTCTTCCCGATCTCGAGCCTCGGGCACAGCGTCATCCTGCCTCGCCTCCTCGGCTGGGACATCCACCAGAACGACAAGTTCTTCATCACGTTTCTCGTCGCCACGCACCTCGCGACGGCGCTCGTGCTCCTCGGCTTCTTCTGGCGCGACTGGGTGCGGATCGTCAAGGGCCTCGGGCGCTCGCTCCGCGACCGGCAGATCGCGCCGGACGACACCGACGCGAAGCTCGGCTGGCTGCTCGTCGTCGGGACGATCCCGGCCGGGATCCTCGGCCTGCTGCTCGAGCACAAGCTGCGCAGCGTCTTCGCATCCGCCCAGTCGGCGGCGCTCTTCTTGTTCCTGAACGGCTTCCTGCTGTACGGCGCCGAACGGCTGCGCCGGCGGGCGCCGCAGGCGGAGCACGGCGACCCGGACGAGCGGATCGCGCGGCGCGTTACGTGGCGGAACGCCTTCACAGTCGGGGCTGCGCAGGCACTGGCGCTGATCCCCGGCTTCTCCCGCTCCGGCGCGACGATGGGCGGCGGGCTGCTCGTCGGCCTCTCGAACGAGGACGCGGCGCGGTTCGCGTTCCTGCTCGCGACGCCGATCATCGGCGCGGCGGCGGCGCTGAAGCTGCCGGAGCTCGCCGGTCCGGAGGGCAACGGCGTCCGCGGCCCTGCGCTCGTCGGCGCGATCTGCTCCGCGGTGACCGCGTACCTCGCGGTCCGGTTCCTGATGCGCTTCTTCGAGACGAACCGGCTGACGCCGTTCGCGATCTACTGCGTACTCGCGGGCGGAGCGACGAGCATTTACTTCCTCGTCTCGTAGCGTCCCGGGAAGACGACTCGAATCTCCAGCCCGCCGCCTTCGCGGGCGTTCGCCTCGACGCGGCCTCCGGCAGAGGTGACGACGTGCTTGACGATGGCGAGCCCGAGTCCGGTGCCGCGCGAGGCCCGTGCCCGGTCGGCGCGGTAGAAGCGCTCGAAGAGGCGCGGCAGGTCCTCGTCAGACACCCCTGCACCGTTGTCCGCGGCGGTCAGCACGACCTCGCCGTCGCGCCGCGCGAGCTCGAGCTCGAACGTCGCGCCCAGGCCTGCGTAGCGCAGGCTGTTCTCCGCGAGGTTCTCGGCGACAACCCGGATCATCCGCGGCCGCAGCGGGAGCTCGATGCTCGGGTCGCCGCCGACCCGGATCGCCATTCCCGCTCGCGCGGCGCGCTCGGCAAGCTGCTCGGCGATGTCCTCGAGGATCGGCATGGCCTCGGTCGCGCCGAGCGAGACGACGCCGCGGCCCGTCTCCAGCTCGCCCAGGAAGAGCACGTCGTCGATCAGCTCCCGGATCTGCTGGACCTCCTGGCGGGCGGCCTCCACGAGCTCGGAAACGTCGGCCTCCGGGAGCTCCACGCTCTCGAGCAACGCGAGCAACCGCGCCAGCGGCGTCCGCAGCTCGTGCGACACGGCCGCGGTGAAGCCGGCCCGGAGCTCCTGGTAGGCGGTCGGCGGCTCGCCGGCGTAGAGGGTCAGGACCTCGCCGGGATCCGCGTCCCGGGCGGCCGCGCTCGCCGCGACGACGTTTCCGTCGTCGTCGAGGACGACAACGGCGCCGGCGGCGCCCTCCACGAGGGCCCGTAGCTGGGCCTCGTTCACCACACGTTCACCTGTTCGTTACCTCCCGTCCCAGAGGCCGCAGCGGATAATGAGTCGATGGCCAAGGTGCTCATCGTCGAGGACGACGAGGTTATCGCGCAGGGAATGACCCGCCACCTCGCCGCCGCGGGGTTCGACCCGGTGTGGGTGGCGAACGGCGAGCAGGGTCTTGCACGGCTCCGGTACGAGCAGCCCAGCGTCTGCGTGCTCGATCTGATGCTGCCAGGGCTCGACGGCTGGAAGCTGATCGAGACCATCCGAAGCGAGGGGATCGGCACGCCGATCCTCGTCGTCAGCGCCCGCGGCACGGAGCACGACCGAGTGCACGCGCTCGAAATCGGGGCCGACGACTACATCGTCAAGCCGTTCTCGATGAAGGAGCTCGTCGCGCGCGTCCAGGCCGCATCCCGGCGCGGCGTCCGGGGGGCCGAGGAGCAGCGCGGCGAGGCGATCGAGATCGAGGAGCTGCGGATCGATCCGCGCGAGGTCCAGGCGTACATCGACGGGACGAGCGCCGAGCTGACTCCGACCGAGTTCCGGCTCCTGTACCAGCTCGCGCTCGACCGCGGCCGTGTGGCCACCCGGGACGAGTTGCTCCAGAAGCTCTGGGGCCGCCGCGAGACGCATCGCGACCGGACGGTCGACGTCTTCGTCCGCCGGCTCCGGGAGAAGATCGACCGCCGGGCGAGCCGGCACACGTTCATCCAGACGCGCTACGGCGTCGGCTACAAGCTCGAACCAGCGGCGAAGCCGCTCGTCCGCGACGGCGAAGCGGCCGGCGAGCGCACGGCCTAGTCACCGGTTGTTCACCGGATCGACGCCCACCGCGGCGAGACGGCGGCCACCATCGGACCGATGCGGTTCGCTGTCGTCGCACACCGGCTCAGCGAGACCAACACGGCCCTCGCAGCCGCGGCGGGTGGGCTCGTTCTCACGCCGCGACAGGCGCTCACGGCCCTGGAGCCGGGGGACGTCGCGCTCGCGCGACTTGACGTCCGGGAGACGCTCGACGGCATCGAGCCGGGCATCGACGACGTCGAACGGCTGGCGGCGAGAGGCGTGCGCGTCCTGAATCCGCCGCGCGCGCTGCTCGCCGCACACGACAAGCTGCTGACCGCGCGCGCCCTCCGGCTCGCGGCGCTGCCGCATCCGCGGACGCTGCTCGCCGGGATCGACATGCCGCCGCCGCGTGTCGAGTTCCCGCTCGTGATCAAGCCGCGCTTCGGCAGCTGGGGGCGCGACGTGACGCTCTGCTGTCAACGGACCGAGCTGATCCGGGCGATCGAGGGCTTCGCGTTCCGCGCGTGGTTCCGTGAGACCGGCGGCGTCCTGCAGGATCTCGTCCCGCCGATCGGCCACGACCTGCGGATCATCGTCGCGGGCGGCCGGATCGTCGGCGCCGCGCGGCGCGACGCCGCACCCGGGGAGTGGCGGACGAACGTCGCGCTCGGGGGCACCAGCTCGCCCGCGAATCCGCCCGTCGAGGCGTGCGTACTCGCGCGCTCCGCCGCGGACGCGGTCGGAGCCGATCTGCTCGGCGTGGACCTCCTCCCGGGCAACAACGGCTCCTGGTGGATCCTCGAGCTGAACGGCGCGGTCGACTTCAAGCACTGGTACGGCCCGGACGTCTTTGCCGAGGCCGTCGACTCGCTGCTCGGCGAGCCTGCCGCCGCTTAGGCGCCGCTCGCGGTGCCGACTCCAGGACGCACGGGCCACAGCCCGCGCGTCCGTCTGAACCGACCAACCGGCCCGCGCTCGGGAGCCCGCCGCCGCACTTAGGCGCCGCTTGCGGTGCCGACTCCAGGACGCGCGGGCCACAGCCCGCGCGTCCGTCTGAACTGACCAACCGGCCCGCGCTCGGGAGCCCGCCGCCGCACTTAGACTCCCGCCGTCAGCGAGCGAGGAGGGTTGGATGGCCGAGCAGGCAGTGCCGGCGACCCCGGTGCGGATGTTCGAGCGGCAGGCCACGGGTCTCGTCCGAGCGGCCGGAACGCTCGACGTGCTGATCTACAACATCAACTTCGTCTCGATCGGGTTGATGGCCGTGCTCGTGTTCCTCTTCTCGACGGCCTTCTACCCCGGCGCGAACCTCTACGTGATGACGCTGCTGATCTTCGCGTGCGTGATCCCGACCTCGCTCGTGTTCGCGTTCTTCGCCGCGGCGATGCCGCGCTCCGGCGGCGACTACGTCTACGTCTCGCGGACGCTGCACCCGGCGCTCGGGATGATGTCGAGCTGGAACAACACGGCCTGGTGGTTCATGTACGGCGGCGTCCCGTCAGCGTTCTTCGCGTACTACGGCGTCGGTCCGTTCTTCAGCGTCGTCGGCGAGCGGACGGGGACGGACTGGATGGTGCGGTTTGGCAACTGGTGCGTGACGCCGATCGGCGCGTTCGTCGTCGGCACGATCCTGATCGCCGTGCTCGTCGCGATCTTCATCCTCGGGCTGCATCTCTTCTTCCGCGTGCAGAACTTCCTCTTCGTGCTCGGGATGATCAGCATCGGGATCGTGATCGTCACCTGGCTGTTCCAGAGCACCGGCGCGTTCGAGAGCAACTTCACGGCGCACACGGGGCAGGCGTTCGGCCCGGCGCTCGACGGCGCTGCGAAGAAGGCCGGCTATGTAGAGGACGGCCCGTTCTCGCTCAAGTGGACGCTGCTCGCCGGAACCTGGGTCTACATCAACCTCGTGTTCAACCAGTCGTCGGCGTACATCGGCGGCGAGGTGCGGCGTGCGTCCCGGCTGCAGCTCTGGTCGATGCCCGCAGCCGCAGCCGTCTCGACAGCGTTCCTGCTGATCCTGCTCGCACTCGGCGACAAGATCGCGGGGCTGCACACGTTCGGCAAGCTCGCCGCGGTGACTGCACTGCCGTTCACCGCCATCGCGGCGCAGGGGATGAACTCGGACGCGATCGCCGCGCTGCTTCTCTTCTGCTTCATCTTCTTCAGCTACACGTGGCTCCCGGGTCAGATCCTCAACGCGAGCCGGAACTTCCTCGCGTACGCGTTGGACGGGCTCGTGCCGGCGAAGCTCGGCGAGGTGAACCCCCGGTTCCACACGCCGATCTACTCGCTCCTGCTCGTCGGCGCGGGCTCGGTCGGCGCGCTCTGGTTGTTCACGCACTGGAGCGCGTTCGCGGCACTCGTCGGGATCTTCGGCTTCATCCTCGGCTTCGCGATCGTCTCCGTCGCGGCGATCGCGTTCCCGTACCGGCTGCCGGAGGTCTTCGAGTCCTCGCCAGTGCGGTGGCGCTGGGGCGGCGTGCCGGTGATGTCGATCGTCGGTGCGCTGTCGCTCGTCGGGCTCGGGATCATGGCCTGGGCCTTCTGGACGGATCCGAGCGCGGGAATCGAGGGGAAGCTCTCGACGAAGATCCTCAACTTCGCGATCTTCGGCAGCGGCCTCGTCATCTACTTCGTCGCGAAACACGTGCAGCGGTTGCGCGGCGTCGACGTGGCACGGCGCTTCAAGGAGATCCCCATCGAGTGAGGGTCTACTACGCCGGCGACATCCACGGGTCGGAGAAGTGCTGGCGCAAGTTCCTCAGCGCGGCCGCGTTCTACGAGGCGGACGTTGTGATTCTGGGCGGCGACATCACGGGGAAGGCCCTCGTACCGCTCGTCGAGCGGCGCCCGGGTGAGTGGTCGGCGCACGTGCTCGGCCGCGACGAGGTCGCGCGTGGCGAGGAGGCGGCTACGGAGCTCGAGAAGCGGATCCGGTTCAACGGCTTCTATCCGTACCGCTGCTCGGAGGACGAGTATCGCGGGCTCGAGGAGGACGAGGAGTACCGGGAGCGCGTCGTCACCGACGTGATGTGCCGCGAGCTCGAGCGCTGGCTGGAGCTTGCGGACGAGAAGCTCGCGGACAGCGACGCCCGCTGCTTCGTGATGCCGGGCAACGACGACGAGTTCGAGATCGATACGGTGCTCGCGCGCTCGACGCGCATCGAGAATCCGGACGGCCGCGTCGTGCGAGTCGGCGCGTATCAGCTGCTCTCCTGCGCGTGGACGAACCCCACGCCGTGGCACACCGCGCGCGAGCTGCCGGAGGACGAGCTCGAGGCGAAGCTCGAGGAGATCGGGACGGCGCTCGAACGGGACATGCCGGCCGTCTTCAACCTCCACTGCCCACCCCACGATTCCGGGCTCGACATGGCGCCCTGGCTGACCGACGACCTCGGCGTCGTCATCCGAGGCGGCGAGCAGGTTCTGATCCCCGTCGGCTCGCGCGCAGTCCGCGCGACGATCGAACGCCACCAGCCGCTGCTCGGGCTGCACGGGCACATCCACGAGTCGCGCGGAACGGCGACGATCGGCCGGACGCTCTGCCTCAATCCAGGGAGCGCCTACTCGGAGGGCGTGATCGACGGCGTCCTCGTCGACCTCGACGGCGACCGCGTCGTCCGCCACCAGTTCGTGCAGGGATGAAGTTCGACTGGCCCGGCGGGGCGCACGCCGCGTGCGCGATCACGTTCGACGTCGACGCGGAGTCGGCGATCCTCGCCGTCGACACTCGCTACGCGGCGCGGGTGTCGACGATGAGCCACCAGGCGTACGGACCGAAGGTCGGCGTGCCGCGGCTGCTCGGCGTGCTCGAGCGCGCCGGCGTGCACGCGACGTTCTTCGTGCCGGGCTTCACGGCGCGCCGCTATCCCGACGTCGTACGGCGGATCGTCGCGGCCGGCCACGAGGTCGGCTGGCACAACGACCTGCACGAGCCGCCGTATTCGCTCTCGGAGCAGGAGGAGCGGGCGATCCTCGAGCGAGGTGCCGAGGTGCTCGAGCCGCTGACAGGCGAGCGGCCGCGCGGCTACCGCGCGCCGTGGTGGGAGCTGAACGAGCGCACGCCCGAGCTGCTCGCAGCGGCCGGCTTCGCCTACGACTCGTCGCTGATGGACGACGACGTCCCGTACCGGCTCGCGACTCCGGCCGGAACGCTGATCGAGCTGCCGGTGCACTGGTCGCTCGACGACTGGGAGCAGTACGCGTTCCTGCCCGAGCCGGACATCGGCAGCCAGATCGAGCTGCCGGCGAAGGTGCTCGAGCTCTGGACGGGCGAGCTCGACGCCATGCGGGACGAGGGCTGCCTGCTCGTGATCACGATGCACCCGTTCCTCTCCGGCCGCCCTGCGCGGGCCAAGATGCTCGGCGAGTTCCTCGCGCGCGTGCGCGACCGCGGCGACGTGTGGCTCGCCCGCACGGGCGAGATCGCCGACCACGCCGAGGCGACGATCCAGCCCGGCGAGAGCCGCACCATCGACCTCCCGCACATGCCCGACTGACTTTTGCGTCGGTACCAGGTACGGACGCAAAAGTGTGACGTTCTGTCCACAGGCGGCCGGTGCTAGTCCTCGATCTCCTCGAAGCGGAGGCCGGTCGCGACCTGCCGGCGGCCACCGGACTCGTACGCGACGTCGACGGTGTCGTTCTTCCGGTACGTCCCCGCGATCCCGAGCAGCATCGACGCCCAGCGCCAGAAGCCGAGCCGGCCCTCGGTCGCCAGCTCGCGGCCGAAGAAGAGCGTTCGCCCGGCCTGCTCGAAGTCGACTCCCGGACGCTGCGGCACGCCGTTCACGAACACCTCGAAACGCTCCGTGACCTGGGGCGGCAGTTCCACCCGCGAGCGCGCGACCACCCCTTTAGGATGCCTACGCTCGTGGGGAGGAAGCGTCCTGTCTTCTGCCTGGTCGCGGCGGCCGCGCTGACCCTCGCGGGATCGGCACTCGCGGGCAACGGCGGTTTCGCACCGCTGCCGCCGCACTCGCCGAACGCGGAGAGGATCACGACCGCGTACTGGGTCGTCATGGGCTTCACCGCCGCGATCTTCGTCGTCGTCGAGGCGGCGCTCGTGATCTTCATCCTCAGGTACCGGCACCGCGGCCCGCGGATGCTCGAGGGCGACCAGGTGCACGGCCACACGCGGCTCGAGCTGATCTGGACGGTGATCCCGGTCGTGATCCTCGCCGCGATCGGGACGGTGATCTTCTACGAGCTGCCGGGGATCAAGAACACGCCGCCGGCCTCCGCCGCGGGCCGCGAAAACATCCGCGTCGACGCGCACCAGTTCTACTGGCAGTTCACGTACCCGGACGGCGCGATCTCGATCAACGAGCTGCACATCCCCGTGCACGGGGTCTCGTACTTCGACGTTCACTCGCAAGACGTGATCCACAGCTTCTGGGTACCCGAGCTCGGCGGCAAGATCGACGCAATTCCCGGCAGGACCAACCACATCTGGTACGAGCCGGACGCCGCGGGAACTTACGACGGCCGCTGCGCCGAGCTCTGCGGGCTCTACCACGCGAAGATGCCGATCCGCGTCGTCGTGGAGGACGAGGGCGCGTACAAGCAGTTCCTCGTGGCCGCTCGCGCGCAGCTCGGCAAGGCCGAGTTCCAGGGCGTCTGCCAGACCTGCCACGGGATCGGCGGCAAGGGCGGCTACGGCCCCCCGCTCGCGGGCAATCCACTGACGCAGCAGCCGCAGGGAATCGAGACGATCGTGCGGAACGGCCGCGGCAAGATGCCGCCGGTCGGCCGCGGCTGGACCAACGCGCAGATGACGGCGCTGACGACGTACCTGAAGAAGAACCTGAAGGGCGGAGCCGTTGGCGGTTAGCGCCGAAGCTGTCTATCCGGTCCCGTGGTACCGCGGCCGCTTCACGAGCTGGCTGGTCACGGTCGACCACAAGCGAATCGGGATCCTCTACATCGCCACGAGCCTCGTCTTCTTCGCGGCCGGCGGCGTGATGGCGCTGCTGATGCGCGCGCAGCTCGCGACGCCGAACGAGAAGTTCCTGACGAAGGACTCGTACAACCAGGTGCTGACCATGCACGGCACGACGATGATCTTCCTCGTCGTCGTGCCGATCCTCGCCGGCTTCGGCAACTACCTCGTGCCG
>Ga0066710_100001905_pt1 | contig 16207 bp, 10 predicted proteins | sample GraSoiAngelo_159_FD_79666 | JGI IMG/M metagenome (GOLD analysis project Ga0066710, IMG submission 79666) | Grasslands soil microbial communities from the Angelo Coastal Reserve, California, USA - 14_1009_16_40cm | ecosystem: Environmental > Terrestrial > Soil > Grasslands | place: USA...
ACCCTGGGTAAGATGGTTTCCCTTCAGCCTATCGCTGAAGGGGATTGATAACTCGGCCGTTGGTATATTCATCCCTTTCAGGGATGGGAATTCATCATGATCCCTAACCCAGGGTGGCGGCTGCGCCGCAACCCTGGGAATAAAAAATATCCAAACTTCAACAACTTCTACTTCTTTCTCTCTCGCATTTCCTCGAAAATCCTCAACTCCTTTTCCGCCAGCTCTCTTTTACCGAGAAGGTTCAGGGCTCTTGACTTGAGGTAGTGGAATTCCTCGTTCTCGGTTCCCAATGCCTCTGCTTTCTCGGTCAGTTGAAGAGCTTCTGCAGGCTGGGATTGATTGAGATGGATCTTCATCAGACCGAGATAGCCACCCAGATGTTGGGGATTGAGTTGGAGAGTCTTCTCGAAATATTTTCTAGCCTGCTCCGGGTCGTTGCCATAACTGAAATAGTAGGCTCCCAGCGAGTAAGTGGCGTTGGCGTTATCGGGATTGATTTTCAATTCCCGTCGAAAAGCATCTGCAGCCTTCTGATAAGCGTGAAGTTCGCTATGCAGAACGCCAAGTCGGTAGTTTACTTCCGGCAAGTCCGGTGCCAGGGAAACAGCCTTTTCGTATTCGGCTACCGCTTGCGAACCTTTGGAGCGAAAGCGATAAGCATCGGCAAGGATCACATGAAACTGCGCCTGGGTCGTCTGGTCGTCAGGCAACTGTTGCAAAATCTTTTCGCTCTCTCCAGGTTCATCGTTTAAATGATGAGCCACCGCCAACGTCAAGCGAAGAACCTGATCAGCGGGCAGCAACTGCACCAGTTTTTTGTAGAAGAGGACGGCCTGATCATATTTTCCGAGAGCAAAATTGGAGACCGCGAGGGCGGTCAGAGACCGTTGATCGCGCTCGCTCAGATTAGCAGTGGAGCCCAATTGCTCCAGGACCTTTTCGAATTGTTGCTGCTCCAGGTAGACCATTGCCAGGTTGGTGCGGATATCCACGCTCTGCGGGTCATACTTGAGCGCTTCTTCCATGGTCCGAATCGCCTTGGCAGGCTCCTGCTTCTCATAATAGAAGACGCCGAGGGAGCTCAGCGCACGAGAGACAACGCGCCGAAGATCTTGTTCTTTTGCTACCTGGGCGGACACGGCGTTAGTCTGCTGCGCCAGGTTGGGTTGAACGAGCCAGATAGTCCAGAGTAGTGTTAAGAGAAGTGAGCGATTTTGAAAAAAGCAAAACCCCATCATAGTTGAATTCACGCCAAGCGGTTGCCAACCCGGCCTCCATTGGGGCAAGCCCGACAGAGGCCTGTCTTTCATTTCTGCTCAACCGTGAGCAGACTATCCATCTTCGGATTGGCAATGACCTGTGGCTCCTTGGCCCCGGGCCAGAGGATTTCTACCCGATCAACGGCTGGTGCCTTCCCCAGTCCAAAATGGAGGACGGCACTGCTTTGAGTCAGGTAGCCTCCCGAGGAATGAGCCTCGCGATACTGAATCGAATTACCTGTGATCACTTTTACCCGGGCTCCATAGCCATCCCGATTGGCTTTCTTGCCTTGCAGACGAATTTGAAGAAAATGGGCCTTCACAGTGTCATTGCGAAACAGATAGGGCTCGTGATTGAAGTTGTTCACAACCAAATCCAAGTCTCCGTCCCCGTCAAAATCGGCAACGGCTGCGCTCCGCGAACTTCTGGCGCAAGGCTCGCCTTTGATCTTGAGCCCTTCGATGTACTTTCCCCGAGCCGGCGGCTCGATTCCAGCTTCCGCGGCGCGATCCACAAATTGCTCCTTGCCCGTGTTCATCAACAGGTAGTTGGGCCACTAGACATAGGGATAACCCATCCCGGCCGGGACGAAGATATCCTGCCAGCCATCGTTATCAAAATCCCCAGCCACAATGCCCCAAGGCCAAAAATTCTCGAGCCCCGCCGTCGCGGAACGTTCTTCAAAGGTTCCGTCGTGACGATTGACAAAAAAGGTATTTCCAAAAAGGACCCACTTAGCCTTGGTTTGTTCCGGCTGGGTTACTACCTGCCAACCCTCGACCATTTTACCTCTTGGCGTATCGTATTTGACCTTTGGGTCCACCACTCCAGTTGGATCAGCATGGGTCCACATGTCTGAGTGCATATCGACGACGTACAGGTCGGGGTATCCATCGTTATTGGCGTCAAAGAACAGCGCGCCCATAGCACCCCAGGAGGTGCGTCCCAGCGCTTTGCGCGTAACGTCGGTAAACGTGCCATTGCCGTTGTTGTGAAAAAGCCGGCTAGCACCAAACATTTGAGTCACGTAGATGTCCGGGGAGCCGTCCAGATCGTAATCGCCCACCGTCACATCACCGTTCCAACCTATGGCACTGAGACCGGACTGTTGGGTCACATCTGTAAAAGTCCCGTCACCGTTATTTCTAAACAGGATATTGGATTCTCCTCCGTGGTCAGCCTCGGGATGGCCCAGGATATAGCTTAGAGGAAGATTGGTCCCACGTCGGGCATAGGGCGCGTCCGGACTCGGTTCCGGCACCGTGAAAGGTCCCACGTTGGTTACATAAAGGTCGAGATCTCCATCCAGATCGTAGTCCAGCCAAAGAGCAGCGCTGGAATGGCCGCGATAACCTACGCCGGCTTTCCTGGTAACGTCTTCAAAGGCTCCATCGCCGCGATTTCGAAAGAGACGATTTCCAGTTTGATAAGTCGTTACATAGAGATCGATGTTGCCGTCATTATCGTAATCACCAAAGGAGCCACCCACCGAGACATCCTCGGGCATGTCCACACCAGCCTTCCTCGCGATATCCTCGAATTTGAAGTTTCCTTTATTGATGTAAAGAGCGTTCGGGCCGAGGAAATCGAGCAGATAAATATCCATGAGGCCGTCTCCGTTGACGTCGGCCACCAGCACTCCCGAACCGTGATCATACTGGTTCATTCGATAATTCACTCCCTGTTCGCTTGGGAAAAAGTGATGCTTAAACCCTATTCCCGAACTCGCTAAGACATCTACAAATCGAACTGAAGGAGCATTTTGATTGAGCGACTGTTGAATAGGGATCAGACCAAGACCAAGGACAGGAGCAATCCATGCAGCGCGGCGCCGTATCAAAGATTTCATTGAGATTGTCAGATACGCGGCAGGTCCAAACATGTGCGCTTTATCCTAGCATAAAAGAAACCAGTCCCCATCTTATGCGTTCAGCATTATGGACGGGTTGCTTGGGGGACACTCAATGGGTGGAGTATAAGACGTGATTTAAGGGAAAATCCCCTCTCAGGAGGGGCAGAAGGCGTAGCCTTCGGGGTGGGTTCCCTCGGGTCCGGGACAACCCGCCCCTGCACTGCTGAAGGTGTGAAAGCCCCCCTTGCCCGGCCTTGTGAACGCTTATCACCCAAATTATGCATCGAACAACACCATCGACGCTGAAGACCCTCGCTCCGTCGGCTGCAACCCCCTCACCCGGCCTACGGCCACCCTCTCCCCATGGGAGCAGGGAGTAAGAAACTACAGTTTACTCTCCCCTCGCCCCCATCGGGGGAAGAGGATGAAGGCTTGATAAGCCTTCATGGGGTGAGGGGGATCGCCTCAGTGGTGCATCATTTGGGTATCAAGCGTTCACCCCTCTGCCCCGATGGGGGCGAGGTTAAGTCTAGTTTTGCGACGAAGACGAGGACGAGTACAAAAGAGATCGTGGGAGGCGGTCTCCGACCGGCGATGACTTCAAACTGCAAGCGGTCGCCCGACGAGTCGGTCTTCCCCATTGAGTCCTGCTTACGGATCCGCTTCTTTGTGTTCAGTATGCTGGACAAGTGAGGGAAAGGCCTTGACTTAGAACCTCTCGAGGTCTATAAAAAATACAAGGTGAGTCAGAACTCCAAAATAGAGTCGTCGCTCGGAATATCCTTCAGGAGGGCTGATCCCGGGACCTTGACCAAGTCATGCTTTTGAGGAACGAATCCATTCCTAAGAATCGATCCAGTCTCAATTGGCTAAAGCGCCACTCACTGGTAGGTATGGCCCTGAGCATCCTTGTGGTCGGATGGGTCTGGGCAGAGGAGCGGTCTCCGCAACCAGCCTCTCAACCACAGGGCCGAGCGATGAAGGGCACTGGTGACCCGTTGTTCATTGAACACATCCAGCCGCTGTTTCAGGAAAGTTGCCTGATGTGTCACCAAGGTGATTCAAAAGGAGGCGGGCTGGACCTTTCTAATCGCGAGGCATTGCTGAAAGGTGGTACCAGTGGGCCTGCCATCATCCCCGGAAATGCCAGAGCCAGTTTGCTGTATCAACTGGTGACCCACCAAAAGGACCCGGGAATGCCTTACAAAGCTGAGAAGCTTCCCGAGGCGATGATCTCGCTTATTGCCGATTGGATCGATGCAGGTGCTCCGTTCGATCAACGCTCCTCGGAAGGGAGCGGCTCCGGCGCCTTCAGGAGCATCCAAACCGCGTCATCGGCAGGTGCAACGCTCCAGACCAAGTCCGAAGCTGCTGGCTCTGCTGGTGTCAAGCTCTTTGTCGAGGAGGTCCGGCCCGTATTGGAGACGCAGTGTTTCGCTTGTCATGGCGGAAAGCTGAAGCAGGCTGGTTTAAGCCTGGCCACGAGAGAGACCTTGCTGCGTGGAAGTGACAACGGACCGGTAGTGGTTGCCGGCGATGCCAAAGCCAGCCTGCTGGTCAAGAAGATCAAACATGAACATGAACCCGGAATGCCATACAAGGGTAAGAAACTTTCCGATGAAGTGATTGCTCAAATCGTCGAGTGGATCAACGGCGGAGCTCCTTATGACCAACCCTTGAAAATGACGGTTGCGAGCGAGCAAGTCACATCCCGGCGCGAGGGAAAGGATCATTGGGCTTACCTGCTTCCCAGGAGAGCAGCAATTCCGGTCGTGAAGAATCGAACCTGGGTGCGCAACCCCATTGATGCTTTTATTGCGGACGAGCATGAAAAGCGAGGGTTAAAACCGATGCCGCCTGCAGAAAAGCCGGTACTGCTGCGGCGAGTCTATCTGGACTTGATAGGTTTTCCGCCCACCCCGGTAGAGATTCAGGCCTTCCTGGCCGATCGTTCTTCCAATGCTTATGAAAAGGTAGTGGACCAATTGCTGGCCAGGCCGCATTACGGAGAACGTTGGGGCCGCCACTGGATGGACATCTGGCGTTACAGCGACTGGTACGGTTTCGGTGACCAGGTGCGCAATAGCCAACCACAAATCTGGAATTGGCGAGACTGGATCGTGGAATCACTTAACCAGGACAAAGGCTATGATCAGATGATCAAGGAAATGCTGGCCGGTGATGAGATCGCACCTACAGATCCCAAAACCTTGCGCGCCACTGGATATCTGGCGCGAAACTGGTATCGTTTCAACCGCAATGTCTGGCTGCAGGACCTGGTGGAGCACACGGCAGCAGGATTTCTGGCAACCACTCTGAAGTGTGCTCGCTGCCACGACCACAAATTTGATCCTATTGCCCAAGAGGAATACTACCGCTTCCGGGCGTTTTTTGAATTCTATGACGTTCGAATGGATCGCGTCCCAGGACAACCGGACCTTCGCGAGAGCCATGGCATTTTCACTAACGGCTTGCCACGGGCTTACGATGCGGAACCCAGAGATCCGACCACACAAGCGCCTTATCTTCCCGGCATTTTCGGCCAGACCTACCGTTTCGTCCGAGGTGACGAGAAAAGTCCTGACAAGGAGCATCCCCTCTCACCGGGTGTTCCGGAAAGTTTGGGTGGCCAGCGATTGGAAATTCAACCAGTGACTCTTCCGGTTGAAGCTTACTATCCCGACCTGAGGCCCTTCGTCCATCAGGACTTGCTTTCCCAGGCAAAGGCGGATATTGAGAAGGCAGAGACAGCCGTGGCCAGGGCGAACACGGAGCTGGCTGAGGCCAAACGTCGAGTGGCTCAAGAGAGGGAGACGGGTCCGCCGGTTCTTAGCGCTGCAGCTCCCAGCGTCGGCTCTTCGGAAAATTCCTCCTATCCAGGGGGAAAAGCGCCGCAGGCGCCGGGGGGTGTCCCGATTGGAAGCCGCTCACCACGCGAGGCGGAAGTCAGCTTTGAAAAAGAGATCAGGCCGATCTTCGAGCAGAACTGTTTTGCCTGCCACAAGGGAAGCAATGCCAAGAGTGACCTTTCTTTGGAAACACGGGAAGCAATCCTGGAGGGAGGTGCTCTGAATGGTCCGGCGGTAATCCCACGGAAAAGTGCTGAAAGTCCGCTAATCCAGTATTTGCTGGGTAAAAAGACACCGCGAATGCCCTTCGGGGGGCCTTCTTTGCCGGAAAAGCAAATGGCTCTGATTGAAAAGTGGATCGACCAATTGCCCGAAGATGAGCCGCAGGTAGCCCTGCAGAAGGCCGAAGCCGCTGCAGCGCTGGCGCAAAAAGAACTGTCTTCGGCACAAGCTAACTTGCCCGCTCTGGAAGCTCGTATTGCCGCCGACAAGGCAGCTTACAGCAGTCCTCCCAGTCCCGATGCGGAATCTCTGGCGCAAGCAGCCAGAAAAGCCGAGCGTGACGCCCATCTTTTGAAAGGGGAAGAGAACCTGCTCAGGGCGCAGCAGAAATTGGCTGAGGCTCTCAGCCTGCCTAAGCCGGCTAACGATGAGGCGGACAAGGCTCGGGAAAAGAAAGTGGAGTCGGCTCGCAAGCAGCTTGAAGCCGCGACGGCTGCTTTGGCAGCGGCCAGTGAAAAATACACGCCGATCGGAAAGCTTTACCCCAAGAGCAGTTCTGGCCGACGCCTGGCCCTGGCGCGATGGATTGCCAGTAAGGGAAATCCGGTGACCGCCCGCGTCGCCATCAACCACCTCTGGCTCCGACACTTCGGAAAGGCTTTGGTTCCCACGGTTGCCAATTTCGGTCATAATGGCAGACCTCCCACCCACCCGGAGCTGTTGGATTGGCTGGCCAATGAGCTCATGGACAACAACTGGAGTATGAAATCCATTCATCGGTTGATGGTCACCAGCTTCGCTTACAGAATGCAGTCTTCGGCCGGCAATCCTAAACATCCCAATCTTTCCATTGACCCGGATAATCGTTACCTGTGGCGAATGAATCCCCGGAGGATGGAAGCAGAGAGCGTGCGGGACAGTATCCTCACTGTGGCAGGACAACTGGACACCACCATAGGTGGACCGGAACTGGATGAAACGAAAGGTCAGGAATCTTACCGCCGCAGCATTTATTTTCGACACACACCCGACGCACAAATGGTATTTCTCAAATTGTTTGACGCCGCCAATCCCAATGATTGTTATGAACGGAATGAAAGTGTCGTTCCCCAGCAGGCCCTGGCGATGTCGAATAGCAAGCTTAGCCTGACCCAGGCCCGTCTGCTGGCTCGCAAGATTTCCCAGTCTCTCCCAGCTAAATCCGGCGAATCAGAATTTGTTCGGGAGGCCTTCGAAAGGGTGCTGGGCCGCCCACCCTCGAGCGAGGAGTTGGTTGAGAGCACGAGTTTTGTAAAAGACCAGGCCGGGCTTTTTAGCAAACCGGGAAAATTAACCGCTTTTCGTTCCGGTTCAGCTAACGAAGTGGCACCGGGAAGCGATCCGAATCTAAGGGCACGAGAAAGCCTGGTCCACGCCTTGTTTAATCACAATGACTTTGTGACGATACGATAAAGACAGTGATGAGTGACAAGTGACGAGTGACGAGTGATGAGAATGATTTTAGATTTCAAGGGGACGAGCCAATGAAAAACGACCAAAGAGTTCCTTATTCTGGCTGTTGTGGAAGAATCAATCGGAGGGTTTTCCTGGCTGATTGTGGGATGGGATTTACGGGCCTGGTTCTGGGCGCCATGCTGCAACGCGATGGAATCAGCCTGGCCGATTCGCCCGGAGTGTGGACGCCGCCGGACGGCAAGCCGCACTTTGCTTCCAAGGCCAAAAGTGTCATCTGGCTCTTCATGCTAGGTGGTGTAAGCCATGTCGATACTTTCGATCCGAAGCCAGAGATCAATAAATACGCCGGCAAGACAATCGAGGACTCCCCATATAAAGGAGTCCTTGAGTCTCCCTTCCTCAAGAAAAACCTGAAAGAGTTTGTGGCCGGTGACCGCAAGATGATGAAGACCATTTTCCCCATGCAGGTGGGTTACAGGAAGTTTGGACAGAGCGGGATTGAAATGAGTGATTGGTGGCCGAATGTGGGGAACTGTGTCGATGATATCGCGTTGATCCGGTCGATGTGGACAACCGACAACGATCACGCCGCCCAACTACAGTTCCATACCGGCCGTCACCTCTTCGATGGAATTTTCCCCTCCATCGGTTCCTGGGTACATTACGGTCTGGGCTCCCTCAACGAGAATCTGCCTCAATTCATTGTCCTCGGTGAGCCCAGCAGCTCGTGTTGTGGCGGAACCATGACGTTTGGAGCCAACTATCTGGGCCCTGAGCACAGCGGTGTTCAGCTGGAAGTCGATCCAGATAATCCCTTGCCCTTTGCCTTTCCAGGCTCGGATGTCTACCAGGAGGAGCAGAGCCGCGAGTTTCAGTTCGTCCAGCGCTTGGATCGATTGGCAACGGTAAAATATCCCGATGATCCGGTCATGCGGGCGCTCTTCAAGTCTTATGAACTGGCTTTTCGGCTGCAGACGACCGTTCCGGAGATCCTGAACTTTAAAGAAGAAGGAGCTGCAACGGAGAAGCTATACGGGTTAGAACAGAAAAACACCAAGTCCTTCGGTCAAGTCCTTCTGACGGCGCGGCGGCTGGTCGAAAAGGGCGTGCGTTTTGTGCAGGTCTTTCATGGGGAAGGAAAGAACCGATGGGATGCGCATTCCGAGCTGCAAAAAACCCATAGCGAGTTGTCCGCCGAGGTGGACAAACCAATAGCTGGTTTATTGAAGGATCTAAAGCAACGGGGGTTGCTGGATGAGACGGTGGTCGTGTGGGCTACCGAATTTGGACGGACACCAGGCGTGGAGGGCGCTAAGGGAGGTCGTGATCATCACCCGTTCGGATTCTCTGTTTGGATGGCCGGAGGTGGCATCAAGGGCGGGCTCGTACACGGCGCCACGGATGAGCTGGGTTTTCATGCCGTTGAGAATCGTCATTACGTGACCGATGTTCACGCCACGGTGTTGCACCAGTTAGGCCTGGATCCTCGCAAGCTAGAGGTTCCGGGTCAGAAACGCCTGGAGATCGATTACGGCAAGGTGATTCAGGAAATCCTCGGGTGAAGGGATCGTTTGATTTTTGCCACACCAGCAGGGCGACATTGCAGGCCTGCAGTTCCTTCCAGCGCCCCGACCTCTCAAGTCCCTGGGATACGCGGCGACGGCCGATTCTCCGCCTCAGCTAACAAGACCCTCCAGGCTTTGCCCCGGCGCACCGAACCGCCTGCGGCGGCACCACCAAGGATGAAATTAGTCCCCCTTTTTGAAGGGAAGGTGTGAAGAAATTGGGAGGGCGAGCCTCCTGGCGAGCCGTTGCCCCCAACAAGTCCTTGCCCCCTGAGGCTCGGCGGAGCCTCGCCCTCCCGATCTCGGCCGGTTTTTAATTTCTTTACACCTTCAGGCGGTGCGGGGGATGTCCCGCTGTATAATATTGTACCGAGCCAAGCGCCCCCCTACGCCCTGCTTGATAGAGGGGATTTTCAGAAGAGGAGAGGGATTCAAACAAGAATGGCTGTTCGCGTGGCGGCCGCTCTATGGGCGTCGCTCCTATGGGCTTCTTCCCTCAAAGCGCAAATCCCCTGGGGTGAGATTTCCGGGGAAGTTTTCGGTTTCAGCGGCAAGCCGCTTTCAGGCGCTGCCGTTGAGCTGGAAAATGGTCCTCGCCTGGCTGTTCTTACGAATGAAAAGGGGCAGTTCAGCTTCCACTTTCTGCCCCCGGCGATTTACCGTGTTTCTTTCAGCCATCCTTTAGCCTCCCAGAAAGCAATCTTTGAAATAGATAACACGTTCAAATATTCCAGCTTTCTGAAAGTAAGGCTGCAAGAAGAGAGTCCTTGGACCTGGAGTTTGCTCGAACAACGCATCCGGTCGCCTTCCACAGGGATTCCGGAAAAGATTTATTCTTCGGATTTACTCAAGAGCTTGCCCACGACGTTACATTTGGCGACCTTACTTGGAAATACCGAAATATCCGCCGTGGCCGAGAGACTCGATGGTGCCGGCTTGCACAGCGATGAGTCCATGCTGCTGGGCGCGCGCGGCAGTTCCTGGTCGCAAAACGAGACCCGGTTGAATGGCCTCGCCCTGGCCGACCTCAAGGGAAACAGCATGGCCTCTCTGCCAGACTTGCCGGCACTGCAAACCATTAATTACGGCGTTGGCAACTCTTGGATGGATGGCTCTGTTCCGGGAATCCACCTGGAGCTGACCCCGAAAACGGGAAGCGAAGAAGTTCACGGCCAGGGTCATTTTTTCTTTCAGAGCGGCGCGCTTCAAAGTGTCAATGTGACTGAACGACATCGCTCGTTTGGAATCACCCAATCCGACGAGAGATTCCGCCATTTCTTCAATGGCAATTTTCAGTTGGGTGGCCCGATTGCAAAGACACCCTGGACATACTTCGGTTCATTCTCCACCCAGAATCTTGAGAAGTGGGTTCGTAACCATCCCCTTCCAGTTTCGAGCACAATCTATTGGGGGACCCTGAATCTCTTAGGCCCGGTCTCTATCACCGACCAACTGGGGATCTTGTGGACGACACGATATCTGCGACGGCCACAGGCCGGGGCGAGTGCGCAGGTGGCTCGCGAAGCCACAAGCAATGAAACCCAGGTTTCCCAGATCTTGCAAGGCTCATGGACCCGATATCTCTCTTCCAGGAGTCTTCTGGATGTGCGTCTCGGGGTGGCGGGCGAACGACGGGAAGACGGATTACAGCCGGGAGTTCAGGAACCCAGCCGGGAAGAGCTCTTTCCAGGGTTCGCTATCGTTCCCTTTGTGCCTTCGGCTATCGCCGGCAGGCCGATTGTGTCTTTATTGAATAAAACCGAGACTGAAAGTGCTCCTCTCGCCGTTGTAACGCATCAGCAGCAGTTCGAGTCGAGCCTGCAACTGGGCACCTTCAGGCAAAGCTTTTGGAATTCCACTTATCGCCTGTCTTTAGGAGGGGACTATCATTTCACACAGTCCTCGCAGCAGTCCTCTTCTTTCAACAATATCAACTTGCTCTTTTTCCAGGGCATGCCTAATTCAGTAAGACTCCTGAATACCCCGACTCAGACTCGGGATCGTATTCACCAAAAGGAAGTTCACGCCAGTAACCATTTCGCTCTTGCCCGATTCAGCCTGGATCTGGGCGTGAACGCTGCTTTTCAAACTGGATTGAATTCGGTTGACGGTGGAGTCCGGGGAAACCGGCTTGGCTGGTCAAATCTGTCAAGACGGGCAGGCGTGGCTTTCCAAATACGACGCAAATGGCCTTTGCTCGTTCGCGGCGCAGCAGGACGACATTATCATCGGCCACCGCTCAGTCTTCTCGCTGCGGTCAACCCGAATGGAGTGGGAGTGCGCTTATATTCCTGGAAGGATCTCAACCATGATAAGCAATTTCAGATGGAGGAAATCGGACAACTCCTGAAAGTCTACGGTGCCCCTTACAACCGGATGGATGGCCATCTTAAAAGTCCCTTCACGAATGAAGTGATGATCAGCCTATCGCAAGAAATCCCCCACTATGCGACGTTCAGCTTTAGCGGATTCCGTCGAGTGGAGCATCATTTGCTTTCCCTGCTAAATGTGGGAATCCCTCTCACAGCTTACACTCCAGTGGAGATTTTTGATCCCGGTGAGGATGGCGCGGTTGCAACGGGAGATGAACACCGATTGATTGTCTTCAACCAGAAATCTGAAACTCTGGGTCATGACTCTTACCTCCTAACCAATCCTCCAGGCCATTCCGGTTTTTATGAAGGCGTCGAAATCCGTCTGCTTCATTCCGGCCGGAGATGGCTTTGGGAAGCCGCTTACACGAAATACCGCGCCGTATCTCGAACCGCTCCGGGGAACGGCCCACGACAAAATGACCAGGCAGTCCTCCTGGGTGCCTTCGATGACCCCAACAAATCGATTAACGCCTACGGAAGCACTTTTTTTGATCGCGGTCGGATGGGCAAGCTGTGGGGAATCTATAACGTGGGCTGGAGAACACAGGTGGCCTGGATTGCCAATTATCAGGACGGTGTTCCTTATGGGCGCTATCTTCCGGTGACCGGCCTCAATCAAGGGTTGATTGGAATTTTGGCTACACGACGCGGACCTGGCACGGGCCGCGACAACTTGGGAAAGCGGACGGCCTCCCATTTGACCATGGATTTACGATGCTCTCGGTCATTGGACTTTGGCCGCAGCAGACTTGATTTCATGGTTGACGTGTATAACCTTCTGAACAGCGCCCATGCATTGAGAGAGGCCGATGTGACGTCACCTAATCATTTGTGGCGAATCCCGTTAATGTTTCAAACTCCGCGAAGTGTGCAACTGGGAATGCGTTTGAGCTGGTAGTCAGGGAATATACACCGGATTTTCATAGGGGAAAATCCCGCTGGTTTTGGTACCTTTTGCCGGTATCCAGAGAAGAACGGCAAAAATCAACCCCCGGCTAAGTCTCCGGCATGATGACTGAGTTTTCGAATCGCTTCGGCAATCTGGTCCATGTCGCTTCGGGTCCCTAAGAGCATATTCTGCGTGAACCATCCGGCCTCCTGACAAAGCCGATCGTTTTCCGGGCAATCATTGTTTTTAAAATATCGATCGATTCGCTCACGGGGGTAAACCGCAAGATAGCCGCGAGAATTCAAAGTGGACTTCAAAAAAGGCTCCTTATTGAGTGGAGAATATCCCCGTGAACATGGGATTCCCTCTGCCCCTAGAGCTTTCACGAAACGGTCCCTGGACAACCCGGCAAACTGTGCCTGGTCATAACGAAACATATAAAGATGATAAGCATTCCGCGTGCAGCCCGCATAACTCTTGGCGGGATGAATCCCGGGGATCTGCTTCAACTGCTCCGTCAGGTAAGCCGCGTTTTGTTCGCGGAGGTGGGATTGCTCTTCAAGCCGCGTCATCTGCTGAAGCAGCAAGGCTCCTTGAAATTCTGTCATACGGACATTGGTCCCCTTGCCATGATAAGAAAACCCTGGAGATCGCTTTCTCTCCGCTCCGTTGGAATGGAAGGAGAAACAGCGGTCGATCAGTTCGAGGTTATCGCTGATAATGGCTCCCCCTTCGCCAGAGGAAAGATTCTTGGAAACCTGGAAACTGAAACACCCCGCGTCGCCCCAGGTTCCCAGTCTCTTGCTACGCCATTCTCCCAAATGGGCCTGACAAGCATCCTCAATGACCGGTAGCTTATGCCTTGCAGCAATCTTGAGAATAGTATCCAAATCAGCCGAGCTGCCTCCCAGATGGACGGGAATGATACATCGCGTCCGTTCCGTAATCGCCCCTTCCAACTTCTGCGCATCGATCTGAAAGGTTGTGGGATCGGTATCCACAAAAATCGGCAGCGCATATTGCAAGAGAACGACGTTGATCGTGGCTACAAAGGTATAGGGCGGGACAATCACCTCGTCTCCAGGACCCACGCCCAACGCGTTCAACGAGGTGAGGAGTGAGCTGGTTCCATTAGCCGTGGCAAGACAGTCCTTGGAGCCCATCAATCTGCTGAATTCCTTCTCGAATTGCTTGACATAGTCCCCCTCCATCCGAAACCATTTCTTTGCCTGGAGAACTTGCATCCAGGCCTTTTCGTCGTTCTCCTGGATCACTGGCCAGGATAAGAACGGATCAGTTCGGACCGGGTTTCCACCGAAGATTGCTGGCTTGCCTGGGCTGGATAATGAAGTATCCGAACACAAGGTTAACGAACCACTTACCGAGAGTCCGGCCGTTCCGAGCATCGTCTTTTTTAAGAAATTTCGTCTTCGCATTTCGCAAATCCTTCTTCTTGATAGGGTAGGGAACCTGATTCGAGAATAACAATACAGGAAACGATTAGCAGGCGCAAATATTAGGTCCAAATGGAATACACTTGCCAGAATTTCTCTGAGATTTCCCGTGTCCCCGCTGCTGGCCCGCCCTTCACCCCCGCAGCCCTTTTTTGCTTCCAGCTATCATAGAGCATCCTGAGGGCCTCTCATCCGGCACGTAGTCCGCTCTTCTTAAACCGCCAACTCCTGATGGTAGTAAACGCAATATTAGTCTTAGCTCCATGCACATCCGTTCATATCCGTATGCTATGATTCTTCATGATTGACTCTTCCTATTTGGGTCGGAATGTTCGTAGAAAAGGCCAAGGGATGCTAGGATGTTGAGGATGAATTCTTCCCCCAAATGGCTCACTTACGCCTTTTGCACCTTGTTCTGTTGGGGGATTTTCGGGTTTCTATCCAAGCTCGGTTCCAATAAGTTATCTCCGGTGCAAATGCAAATCTTCTTCACCGTGGGACTTTTGATTATGACCATTCCCGCCCTGTTTCGTTCCGGCATCAGTGCTTCTAGCGATAAACTTGGACTGCTGTATGGAACTTTCACAGGACTGTTCTCGGTTATAGCAAATCTTGCGGTATTCGCTGCCCTAAAAGAGGGTCAAGCTTCAGTGGTTCAGCCCGCAACTGGCCTCTACCCTTTGGTGACTGTTATTTTGGCGGTCATAATTCTGAAGGAAAGGATGAACGTCATTCAACTGGCAGGAGTCATCCTGGCTTTGATTGCACTCTGGATTCTTTCGCTCTGAGGAGGGCCAAGCTAGCACAGACGTTTCGGTGGTTGGATGTGCACTCAAGTCGGTGCGGACTCTGCCTGTGACAAGAACTCAATGCTCTACTTGGAAACCCGAAGCTATCATTATCCGAACGAAATCCGATGGCGACTTGGCTGTTTTACGCATTGATTGCTGTATTGCTTTATGGGATTGTGGGTCTATTTCAGAAAATGGCCACCAATCGAATTTCAGCGCGTGCTTCTGTCGTTTGCTGCGCTGTGGGCTATAGCCTTCCGGTCCCTTATTTGCTGGCAACCAGCGGACCTCTAACCAGTAATTTTCTATATGTCATGATCGCTTTTTTTGTGGGGATCACCAGCCAACTGGGAAGCTGGTTCTTGTTTGCCTCTCTCGAAAATGGGGCTAAAGCTTCTGTGGCAGTGACGTTGACCGCTCTATATCCGCTGCTCACTGTCCTCCTCGCCACGACACTCTTGTCAGAAAGGCTTACTGCCTTGCAATGGTTTGGGGTCTTCCTTGCTCTCGTGGCAGGCGCGATGATCTCTTATGAAAAGCCCGAAGGCACCTTTGTCAAGGGCTGAGGGTAGTGTTGGAGGGCGCTCACCCCGCGCTGAAGCACGGGGCTAATGAAAACCAGCATGCCCTCCAACGTATCCCGCAAAGTGGAGGTGTTTTATAGGATCTGTTTTCCCACGTCCGCATAGGTCCCAGCGTCCTCAAGCTGAAGAGGCTCACGCACGCCATCCAGCTCCCGAGCGATTTCTGCCAGCGCGGCGAAGTTGGGAAGGGTCCAAACGGCCAGGCCGCCCGGCTCCGGCCCCAACCGGCCAATGCGATGGACCAGGAGGTTCAGTGTAAGATTTTGGTGCTTTTTGGCACGCTCCTGGTAGAAGCTTCGAATCGCTGACAACTCTCCATTGGCTTTGAAAAACTCGGCATAGTAATTGCCGTTTCGCGCACGAACAGGCTCAAGTAGGGCATCGTAGCATCCTGCCGCGTCAATGCGAGCAACCTTTCGGAAGGGTTCCTCCAGATGGTCAGCCGCCCCGGACCGGTAGATTCGTTCCCAGTCATCAATTCGCTCGAAACCGAAACCGGGGGAGTGCCAGACTCCGAGGTGCTCGGGTTCTGGGCCCATTCGCCAGGTACGAGCGGCGCCTAAGACCAGCCGGTCTTCTTGAAAGCCTGCATCCCAGCCGTCCTGGCCTTTAGTCATCAACTCATGAAAATCTCGGAGCTCGACTGCGGCGCGCCGGCTGATATATTCGATGTAAATCATTCTGAGCTCTCCCGTGAGAATGGATTAGATGGGGCAACCGATGTCGATTGTTGCAAGATCGACGGAAGGCATCGCCGTTCAGAAAAAATGGCTTCCAAGTAAGCAGGACTAGGCCTTTGATCGATTGGACGAGGGTGTAGTCGAATGACCCTCTTCGAAATAGGGCACTCCGGTAATGGAGTGTCCGCCATCGACTACCAGAATGGCCCCGTTGATCCAGGTCGAACGGGG
>Ga0066710_100001906_pt1 | contig 16205 bp, 10 predicted proteins | sample GraSoiAngelo_159_FD_79666 | JGI IMG/M metagenome (GOLD analysis project Ga0066710, IMG submission 79666) | Grasslands soil microbial communities from the Angelo Coastal Reserve, California, USA - 14_1009_16_40cm | ecosystem: Environmental > Terrestrial > Soil > Grasslands | place: USA...
AAACCAGACCATTAGATTACCACGGCATTCACTGTCACCGCTTCGCCGCAGATCCATGACGACATCGGCCGGCGAAATCTCGTCGCCTACGCCAATCACCCGCGGCCCGGCGAAAATCTTGGACGTGTTGGCGAACGGTCCGCCCTTTAGTTTCTGATCGATGAGCCGTGAATATTTGACGTAATAGTAGGTAAAGCTGAGGACGCCGGCCGTAATCAGCAGAACGAAGCTGACCAGAACGACTTTCCCGGCCGGACCCATGATGAAGCGCGTCAGCCGCGCATTCTTGGACACCCGTACCTTCAATCCGTTCTTCTTACCGGCCATTTTCTTCATTGTATCAACGTGGGGTCTCGTTATTGGCTGGTTGGCCCGCCGGTACGAGCGAAATCAGACATGGCCGGCCCCTAAGTCCAGGCCCCTCGACTATTTGACTGCACTCCCCGTTTTAGACGAAAAGTGCAGATCGACCGTATACAGCGGAAGACTGACCCGCACCACGTAGTGTACGTCTGTGCGGCTGGCCTTGGACGAGGGGCGGATCTGTAGATGATCGGGCACGATGTCCAGGCCAAGGTCACGGCCCTTATCGATGATCGTCTTCCGCAGCACTTCTTCAGAAGACGGCTGTGTTTGACGCAGGAATCTTTCGAGTTCGAAGTTACGGAGATAAACGGGGACCAAGATGGCACCCATCAGGCCGAGCGCGGCCAGGACCACGACCGCGGCGGCAATGCGCCATGCAGGAACTCGTTGGGAGGGTTCGCCGTCTTCCGTGCCGCTCACGGACGCGGCTCAGTATCCCGTGACGCCGCGCAAAGCTCTTCCCACATATCGCCGCTTTCGGTCCACTCCAGCTTATCGAGAACCGAAATGTACAGCTCCTCTTCCTTGAGCGTGCCGTGGCCGTAGGGGCAGATGTATTCGATGCGAGGCCGGCCGAGCAGCAGCATGCGGCTCCAGGACCCGGTGGCGATGGGCATGCGGAGGCGGCGCAGACAGACGCGGCAGCGGTAACGCTGGTCCCAGATGCAGAGATAGAGCAGTCCTGCACTGATCAGGAACCAGAGGCCAATGGCGGAGGTGTACGCCAGATCGAAGCCGAAGCGCGAGGCGCGTACATTGTACAGCCAGACGGGGGAAGGCCAAAAAGAGTCGATGGCGAGGAACAGGCCGTAGGAAATCGCTCCCCAAGCCGCCAGCTTGCCGATGAGCAGACCCCAGTACCGCATGATCCTTAGACGCCCTTTACCAGTTTAAAGTTTCTATACCATGCGCGACAAGCTAACCACGGAAAAAATTGCGCGCGAGAAACACAACATTGGCCGGGCGCTCAGCCAGGCGTCTCATAAAATACGGATACCACGCCTTGCCAAAGGGCACATAGAGCCGCAAACGATAACCTTCGCTAACCAGGCGCCGCTGGAGGTCGCGCCGGATCCCGTAAAGCATTTGAAATTCAAAGCTATCCCGTGCGATTTTGCGGGCGCGCACGAAGCTTTTGGCCTCGTCGATTATTTTTTCGTCGTGCGTGGCAATTGCAGGATAAGTGCCCTCTGTCAGCAGAGTTCTCATCAGGTGCACGAAGTTTCGGTCGAGGTCGGCCTTGGCCTGGAACGCGACTTCCGGCGGCTCGAGATAGGCCCCTTTGCATAGGCGCACCCGGATTCCCTGGCGGCACAGCATCTCTATGTCCTTCTCGCTGCGATAGAGATAAGCCTGGATGACTGTGCCCACTGAGGCGTATTGGGCATGCAGATCCGTAACCAGTTGCAGGGTGCGCTCGGTATACTCGCTCGATTCCATATCCACGCGCGCGAAGTTCCCGAGTTCCTTCGCGCGGCGCACAACCTGCCCGACGTTGGCGCGGCAGGCCTGCTCGGAAATGTCGATGCCGAATTGGCTGAGCTTGAGCGAGACGTTGCCGTTGATTCCATGGCCCGAGAGTTCATCCAGGGCTCGCAGATAAACGTCGCGAGAGGCTTCGGCTTCTGCGAGTGAAGTGACGTTCTCACCCAGATGGTCGAGCGTGAGCGAGATACCCTCGCGGTTGATGCGGCACCCGGCTTCGAGCGCGTCGGCGAGGGTGTCGCCCGCCACGAATCGCGCCGCCAGGCGGCGGGCGATCGCTGAAGTTTCCATCCACCGGCGCAGTGACTTGCGGCGTGAGAGGAAGAGAAGGAGAGCGCGCACCTGTCTTCAGCTTAAAACGATTCAAATAAATCGGGAGCTTAAGACGATTCAAATAAATCGGGCGTACGCGGCACCACGTCGATGTGCTCCGGCGCGGGCGGCTCTTCGGCGGTGGTGGCGCCCAGCTCGCGAATGCGCCGCAGCGACGGATAGAGGCGTGATTCAAGCGAACCTACGCACCGGTTATATGACTCCACCGATTTCCCCAGCGAACGGCCGATATCGTTGAAGTGCGTTTGCAGATTGACGATGCGGTCGAACAATTCCGCCGCCAGTTCGCGGATCTGCTCGGCGTTTTCGGCGAGTTGTTCCTGGCGCCAGCCGTAGGCTGCGCCCTTCAAGATGGCGATGAAGGTGGACGGCGTGGCCACCAGAATTTTCAGACGCGCAGCGTCCTCGACCAGCGCGGGCTTGTACTCGAGCGCGGCGCTGAAGAAGTGGTCGCCTGGAAGGAACAGGATGACGAATTCAGGTGCCGGTTGAAACTGCTGCCAGTAGGTCTTATTGCTGAGCTGGTCGACGTGCTTAGCCACTTGCTGGCTGTGTCGCATCAGGGCGTTGCGGCGGTCGGCTTCGGATGTCGCGGCGACGGCGTCGAGATAAGCGGTGAGCGGCACTTTGGCATCTACCACGATGGTGCGGCCGTCGGGAAGTTTTACGATCATGTCGGGGCGGATGCGGCCGGTTTCGGTCTCGTAGGTTTCCTGCTCCACGAAATCGCAGCGATCGACCATCCCCGCCAATTCCGCCACGCGCCGCAGCGTAATTTCGCCCCATCGTCCACGTACTTGTGGAGCGCGCAGGGCGTTCACGAGCAACGCGGTTTCTTTTTGCAGGTCAATCTCGGACTGCGCTAGGGTCTGGAGCTGTTGCTCGATGCCACCGAAGGCCCGCTGGCGCGCCGACTCGAGCTCACGGATCTGCGTCTCGAGCCGGACGAGTGAATCGGCCAAAGGCTTGACCACGGTTTCGACGGCAGTCTGGCGCTGGGTCATGTCGCCGGTCATCTCCACGCGGACAGTCTCGAGCGTAGAGCGTGCGGAGTCGAGGAACGTCTGTTGTGTCGTCCGCAGGGCTGCGTCGGCCAGGGCCTGAAAGGTCTCCGCCATCTTGCCCGCGCCCGGCTGGGCGGATGCAAGATTTACTTCGGCCAGCTTGCGCGCAGCATCCAACTCGACGATGCGGGTTCGCATAAACAACGCAACGAAAATTGCCCCCAGAACGAAACCAGAGATAAATAAGCTAACGCTAAACAGGGTCGTAATTGGCATGCTGACCTCACGTTAACACGTGGGCAAGTACAGCTCCGTCAGTGAGCTGCCGGTGATTTCGCAAGCAGGAAAATGCCCAGCGCGATGGTTAGCACAGTCAGCGGCACCCCGACGCGCGCATACTCCCAGAAGCCGATCCGCACTTTGTGGCGCGCGCGTTCGAGCACGATCAGGTTCGCCACCGAGCCAAGCACCGTGAGATTGCCGGCGAGTGTGGATGACATGGCCAGCGTGAGCCAGGCGTGCCGGGCATCGGGCAAGTGCGGAATGAACGGGCGAAATACCAGCACAGCGGGCACGTTGCTAACAATGTTCGAGAGCGCCGCGGCAAATGCGCTCATTACGCCGGGGCGTTCCAGGTGCAACCGGGAAGCAATCGCAAAAAGGTCCGCGGACAGCGAAGTTTTCTCCACGTCGCGAACGATGATGAACAGGCCGATGAACAACACCAGCAGGGACCAATCGATCTGCGCATAGACGCGCTCCGGCTTCACGCGACGGGTGACCAGCAGCAGAGCACCCGCCACCAGCGCTACCTTTGACACCGGCCAACCGGCGAAGAAAAAGACGATCATGCCCGCCGAAACGATGGTCGATTTCCAGGCAAGCGCACGATGTACGCGCACCGGCGGCGGCTTGATGATGACGCGCGGCGCGGCGGTGAGAAACTCGCGGCGGTAAATCAGCGCGATCATGGCGATGAGCACCAGCAACCCTACTGCCGCCACCGGCGAGAGCGCGGCCGCAAAGTCGCGATAGGGAATGCCCGAGAAACTTCCGATGAGCATGTTTTGCGGGTTACCCGTAATGGTGGCCACGCTGCCGATGTTCGACGCCATGGCCACGGCCAGCAGATAAGGGACGGGATTGCGGCGCAGATGCGTGGTGATGTCGAGTACGAGCGGAGTCAGCACCAGGCACATGGTGTCGTTGACGAAGAACGCCGAGAATACGCCGGACACCGTAACGATCGCGGCGAGCAACACCAATGGACCATGCGTATTCTTTATGACCCACTCCGTCACCAGCGCAAAGATGCCGGAGAGCCGCAAGTTGGCCACGACGATCATCATGCCGAACAACAGGATGATGGTATCGGTGTTGATAGCGTCGATGGCTTCGGGAACGGTGAGGATGTTCAGTGCTACGACCAGCGTCGCGCCGATGATGGCGGCACCGGTGCGATCGACGCGGAAACCGGGCAACCGTCCGACGGCCAGCACCAGGTAGGTGGCGGCGAAGATCAGGACCGCGGGGAGCGTGGCCGGTGGCGCCATCCCTTCATCTTACGGACCATCCGGACCGCCTGCCGCTTCGGCGCCTAATTATTGAAGAACACGCCGCTGAGGACGGCGTTCGACCCGACGTTACGGGTTACTCGAATGGTTACATGGCCGCTGAGGTTCCACAGCAGCCATTGTCCGCTAACGAACGACGAAACGTTGCGCGTGTCGAGAATCGCGCCACTGGTTGCGTCCAGAATATCGACCGTCTCGGTCCTGCCGGTGTCCCAATCGAGACAGTAGATGCCGACCTGGTGCGGATTACCGTCCATCAAATTCAGGTCGATCGTTAGATTCGTTGTGGTGTACCAGGCCGAGGCGATGCGGTCGCTGGCCGCCGCTTTTTGCAGCGCGCGCACATCGGTGGTCGAGGCAACCCAGCTAAATGGCGTCGCGCCTGTGAAGCTGACCTGCGCATAGGCGGAGTAGTTCGCCGAATCGTTGGGGATGGTCTCGCCGGAGGCGCCGTAAACGCCCTTCCAAGTCCCCTGTGTGGTCGTATCGGTCTTGACGAACGAAGCCGCCGCCGGCACCGGAACATTCACCACCAGGGTTACTGTTGCCGAGTGGCTCAGGCTTCCGCTGGTACCAGTTACCGTCACGCTGTAGGCGCCGCCGAGCGTTGCCGCCGTGGTGTTAACGGTCATGGTGGCCGAGCCGGGCAGACTCACTGAACTCGGGTTGAACGACGCCGTAGCGCCGGCCGGCAGCCCGCTAGCGCTGAGGCTCACCGTCCCGGTCAGGCCGAGAGTCGGAGCAACAGCCGCCGTGAAGCTTGTGCTCCCTCCCTGGAGGACCACTTGTTTGGCCGGCGTCACCGACAGCGAATAGTCGGGCGTTGCCGGGGCGTTGAAGAAGATGCCGCTCACCACCGCGTTGAATCCCGCGGTGCGTGTGATGCGGATGGTCAGATGGCCACTCAGATTCCACAGCATCCACACGCCGTTGCCGAACGACGAAACACTGCGAGTGTCCAGCACCAACCCGCTTCCGGCATCCAGAATGTCGATGGTCTCGGACCGGCCGCCATCCCAATCCAGACAGTAGAGTCCTACTTTGTGCGGATTGCCGTCGGTCAGGTTCACATCGATCGAGAAGTTCGCCGCGGCGTACCAGGTGGATGCGATCCGGCTGCTGCCCGCCGCCATTTGCAACGCGCGCGCGTCGGCCGTTGACGGCGCCCACGTGAAGGTGTTGGCTCCAGTGAAGGCCACCTGCGCATAGCCGGGATAGTTCGCTGAATCGTTGGCAATGGCCTCGCCGTTTGAGCCGTAGACGCCTTTCCAGGCGCCCTGCGTAACGGTGTCAGTGGCGGCGAACACTGCGGCCGCGCCAGGTACATAGACCTGTAGTGTGGCGGTAGCCGTATGGCTGGAGGCGCCACTGGTTCCCGTGATGGTCACCGGGTAAGTGCCAAGCGGGGTTCCGGACCCTACAGTCACTGACATGGTGGAGGAGCCGGGAACGCTCACAGAGACAGGATTGAAAGATGCCGTAGCCCCGGAAGGCAGGCCACTCGCGCTGAAGCTCGCCGTTCCGGTGAAGCCCGCTGATGGAGCCACCGCCACCGTGTAGGTTGTGCTGGCTCCCTGGGCTACTGCCTGGCTGCCGGGTGTCACTGAAACGTTGAAGTCCGGCGTGGCCGGCAGGTTGAAGAAAATTCCGCTGGCTACGGCGTTGGCACCAACCGTGCGCGTTACGCGGATGGTTACATGGCCGCTCAGATTCCACAACATCCACACTCCTTGGCTAAACGACGTGAGGCTGCGGGTGTCGAGAATACTGCCGGTTGTGGCGTCCAGAATGTCTATGGTCTCGGATCTTCCGCCGTCCCAATCGAGGCAATACAGGCCCACCTGGTGCGCATTGCCGTCCATGAGATTCACGTCGATCGTGAAATTGGCCGTGGCGAACCAGGTCGACGCGATGCGGTCCGTGGCTGCCGCCTTCTGGAGGGCTCGCACGTCGGTCGTTGACGCAGCCCACGAGTAGGCTGTCACGCCGCTCAAGCTCACTTGTGCATAGGCGGGATAGTGAGCGGAATCATTGGAGATGGCCTCCCCATCGGCGCCGTAGACGCCCTTCCAGGTGCCTTGTGTGGTGGTGTCGGTCCGCAAGAACCCGGCAACGCCTGGTACGTAAATCTGCAGCGTAACCACCGCCGAATGGCTCAAGCTGCCGCTGGCCGCGGTAATGGCCACCGGATAGGTCCCCGCGGCGGTTCCTGGCGCCACCGTGACCGTCATGGTGGAGGAGCCGGTACCGGGAACAGTGGAGGGATTGAAGCTGGCTGAGGCGCCCGCAGGCAAACCGCTGGAACTGAAGGTCACCGCTCCCGCAAAGCTTACTTGTGGCGTTACGGCTATTGTGAATGTCGTACTGGCGCCCTGCGCCACGGACTGCTTATTCGGCGTCGCCGACATCGTAAAATCAGGTACGGCCTGCGGGCTGAAGAAGATCCCGCTGGTTACTGCGTTGTTGCCACCCGTCCGTGTAACGCGAATGGCCATATGCCCACTCAAGTTCCACAAAAGCCAAACGCCGGGTCCGAACGACGTCAGGTTGCGGGTGTCCAGAACATTCCCGCTCGCCACGTCCGTGACGGTGACGCTTTCCGCGCGGCCGCCGTCCCAATCCAGACAGTACAAGCCGACTTGGTGCGCATTGCCATCGGTCAGGTTCACATCGAAGGTGAGACTGCTCGATGTGTACCAGGCCGAGGCAATTCTGTCGCTCGCCGAGGCTTTCTGTGGCGCCCGCACGTCGGTGGTCGATGCAGCCCAGGTGTAGGCGGTTGCGCCGCTCAAACTCACTTGCGCGTAAGCGGGATAGTTCGTCGAATCGTTCGGGATCGTTTCTCCATCGGCCCCGTACACACCTTTCCAGGTTCCCTGGGTGGTGGTGTCGGTCTTGACGAACGCGGCCGTGGCGGGAACATAGATCTGGACCGTGACCATCGCCGTGTGGCTCAAACCGGCGCTGTTTGCCGCCGCGATGACAACCGGATAAGTACCAAGGGGGGTCCCCGGAGCCACCGTGATCGTCATGGTGGCCGAGCCCGAGACCGCGACGCTTGAGGGGCTGAAGCTAGCGGTGGCTCCCGCGGGCAAGCCAGTGGCGCTAAAGGTTACCGTGTCGCTGAAGCCGCCTATTGGATTCAGATTGATGCCAAAGGTCGTGCTGGTTCCCGGCGAAGCCAGCCTGAAACCCGGGCTGACAGCCACGTAGAAATCGGGGTCAGCCGGCGCAGTCGTGCACGACGGGAATGAAAATGAGGCGATCCGCGTGCTCCAGTTGAAGCCGCCGTTGGCTTGTAGATATTCATTGGTGTACCAGTAGGTGCAATCGTCGGCGGGATCGATGGCCATGGACGTATAATCGCCCCACCGGCTCAGTGGAAAAATACCGAAGACCGCCGTCTGAGAGCCCGTTCCCTCCTTGATGCTGGTTTCCGCTTGCATCGTTCCCAGTGGGTCTGAAGGAGCACGCCCGGTGTACCGGATGGCCGGGTGCATGGCGGCGCTCGACACGCTATAGCCCATGGCGATGTTGCCGGCTTTGTCCGTGGCGATACTGCCCATCCATCGGAAGCTAGTGTCCGGCGCGAATGTTCCCTGCTGATAAAGGGTCTGCGCTCCGTTGGGATCGCGCAGTTCATACCAGCGCACACCCACGCTGCTGCCGGCGGTGACGCTGTGGTTCACGACCAATGCTTCGTGGTCGCCGAAGTTGCGGTAAGCCAGGCGATACATCAGGCGGTCGCCCAAGGAATCCAGTTTTTGGTTGGTCCCGGATTGGGGGATGCACGTGCCGCCACCGTTGCAGGCCTCACTATAAGGAGCAACTGCAATCTTGCCGGGGCCGGTAAGAGTGGAGTTGGCCGGGTTCGCGAAGTCGGCATGCAGTTTCCAGACATTCAACGAATCGGGGCCGATGCCTACAAAAAAGTTGGGGGATCCCGCGGGCGGCGGCGTGATTCCGTCCAAATCGGATGGCAGGACTGCGTTAAAGCTGGGATCGAGCGCGAAACATTGCAGCGTCGCGGGTCCGCCCATAAGCATCTGAGTGCGGTCCGCCGCGCACGCGTTGGCGCCGAGAAAAGTGTTGCCCTGGAACATGTTGAACGTGAAATAATAAGCGTCAGGCCAGATCGCAAGCTTCGGATAGTCGTTCAGGTTGGGGAAGGAAAAGGCGTAGCGGTTGTAGGATCCAGTGGCATCAATGCCTGTTGAGACTGCCACACACTGGTAGTAGGGGGGGCCGTTAGCGATAGCCAGCTGCGTGAAGATCCAACGGCCGGCCGCGCGGTCGAATTTCACGCTGATGTCACCGTCGTTGTCGCTTTCGCACGCGTCGCCGAAACCGGCCCAAACAGTGTTGCCCGCTGCCGGCCCGTAGATCGGATTGCCGGTTCCTTTGTCGAACACTGCGAACGAGGTGTTGACCCACTGTACGTACTGGGTCACCCCAGCGGCGCCATTGGTGTCAGGCGGCGCGGTAGCCACGCTGTACGAGCCCTGGGGACCGACGAAGCCGACGCCGACACCCATCAGGTTGAGACCATTCGTAGTCGCAGCCGAAGCGCCCACCGAAGTCTGCACCACCGGATCCTTCTGCAGGACGCGGGGCGCCTTGCGTGTCATCGGGTGCAATGGCTTGTGCTCGTGCGGAGGGCCGGACTCGAGCGGCGCAGGGTGGATATTGCGCAGCGGCGGCGAGACATCGTGCCGCGCCTCTTTCTTCACCTCGGCCTTGCCGTACTGATTTTCGCTGGAAGCGGCCTGTCCGGAAAGGAGCAGGCAGAACACGAGAGCGGCGCTTTTTGAGAATCCCTGGCGCATGGGAACCTCTTTCAAAGAAAAAAACACAGTTAGCGTAACATGTTTTCTGCGGGGCGGTTAAAGGTTGCGCTTTCGTTGTCTGGAGCAATTCGGTTAAGTGATTCTGGCAGAAGCAGTTAGATCGCTATCGTAAGGTTTAATCCCGGTGTCAGACGGATGCGGATCGAGCTCAGGAGCCTGGGGCGGCCGCTGGCAGGTTGCGCCGTCCGGAAGCAGACGCATCGTCTTTACGCTGCATCAGCCGGAAACCGTTTTTGGATCCGATCTGCTCATAATGCTCCGCCAGATACGGTTCCATCAATAGTTTGTCCGGCGACGGGTGCTGATACGAAGGGAACCACTGCTTTAAGTTCGGGCCATCCACCAGTGTGTCCCAAAGAACGTAGCGAACTTTTCTCCGCTCCAGCGCGGAGATGGCCTCTCGAAATTGGGCGTCGGTATTGATGTGATACATCAGGATGCTGTACCGGGTTGGATTGGTTGTCTCGGAGAGAAAGTAGTACATCGGGTAATACGGGTAGACGAAAACTGCGTCTCCAGGGCGAATCTGATGATCCAGGAAATCGAGCGCGGCGTCGTCCGCAAACCCGTAAACCGGGCCACGGCGTGTCACCATCTTCGTACGGGCAGCCTGCGTAACCAGCGCGCTATAGGTGGCGAATAACAGGACGGAGATCGCCAGGGCCCGCGCCCCACAGCGCCAGAGCCGGCCAGGCTGCTGCTGCCAGATGCAGATACTCAGCAGCAGCAGAAGAGGCGAGCCGTAAATCAGGTGCGTAATATCCGGCCGATGGATTTCCGATATCCATAGCGCCGCGCCCGCGATCCAATAGGGCAGGGTTGTGCGATTGAATGCGGCTTGCCGGCCTGAGAGAGCCAGCGCCCCGAGCAGCGCCGGCAGAGCTGCCACTACAAGAAACGGCAAGAGCAACGCACCCGCCAGCGCATAAGCCACGCCAGCGGGGTGGAACAGCGGAACCAGCAGGCTGGTCCACGCGGTCCAGAACCACTTCCACAGTCCGTATCCATAGGGCATGAAATTGACTTTGTGGTAGTTGGTGAACGGCCAGATGATGTTGGCATAGACGAACTGCTGGAACGCGCCTGCCGCGTATAGACCCAGCATGGCCGCGGCTACGACGCTAGTATAGCTGGCTGACAGCGCAGCGGCCGAAAACATGAAATCCGGTTGCTTGCGCCGCAGTATCAGCAGGATCAGCAGAAGAGAGAACAGCAACAGGACGCCCTTCTGCTGGAGGAACAATGTGGTTAGGCCGGCCAGAGCTCCCGCTGCGACCAGTTGCCACCACCGCGAGCTGTCCAGCCAGGAAACGAAAACGGCGAATGAGAGCAGCGCGCACAGAGTGCTGTCCCAGTGGTGGTTCGTTGCGGGCCACAGCGGAAAGGTAAGGGCGAGTAGAACGACGGCCGGGAGCAGTCCGGCGCCAGGGCGGAGCCTGCGCGCCAGCCAAAACAGGATCAGCGTAGTCGCTACCCCGGTTATGAGCACTTCCGCGCGCGCGACCCATAAACTGGCGCCAAATATCTTGAATAGGATGGCGAGCCAGTAAAAAGTCCCTGGCCCCATGACCTCGAAGAAGTCGCGATAGGGAACCGCGCCCTCCGCGACGCGCAGCGCACCGTAAACCAGCGTTCCTTCGTCTCCCACACGCCACAAAACGCGCAAAAAGGGATAGAGGTACGCTGCGGAGCCGAGAGCCAGGAGGACGTAGGGTAGAGAGGCGCGCCGGTTCACAACGGCTTGCGGCCCCACATGACCATGTTCCAGGCGAGGCGGCGTACCAAAGGCAGCCGCGTGAGATGTTCGTCAAGGGAGCGCAACGGCATCCACCACTTCAGGCTATCCCTCGTTTCGCTGAAAATGCGTTTCCAATACCGGTCCTGGTTGGGATGGACGCGATCGATCAGGAAATACTTGAGGAATAAGACGAGCGAAGCGATCCAGAACTCGCGGTGCGCGACGCCTTCGAAATAGCGGGAGGCCAGGTCGACGTCGGCAAAAGTCAGCGGCGCTTCGTCTTCGGTGCGAACCTTGGTGGCCATGCGCCGGTACACTTGGATCACGGGGTTATAAGCCAGGGGATCGACCGATACGAAAATGCCGCCCGGCTTGAGTACGCGCCGCAATTGCGAGAACAGGGCCGGTTTGTTGGTCACGTGGTGGATGGTGTTCGCGACATATACGATATCGAATTCGTTCGATGGTACATGAAGCGTTTCACCAGGACTGACAACGGCTGTGAGCGTGACGCCATGACGCTTGGCTAGCCGGGATGCTATATCCACCATGGAGGGCGAGAGATCGGTGCAGGTGACCGACGCCCCCTGTAAAGCGAAGTAGACCGAGGATTCCCCCAGTCCCGCGCCGACGTCAAGCACGCGCTTGCCTGTCAGCGGTCCGAGAAGCCGAAGAATGAACTGGTTCTCCATCGCGGAGGGCGCTTCGAAAGCGGCGCGCACGTCGACGGCCGCAATATCCGTCGACGCAGCCCAGGCATCGTGAAAGCGCGACTCTTTTTCATGAATGTCGACTTCGGGCGTCATCAGGGTCTGGCCTCAGAAACGGACGGCGGACACGGACTGGGCATAGGTTTCGCTGGATTCTTTAGGCTTCGCATGGCCGGCATTCACGGATTCGGCCACGATATAAAGCGGCCGGCCCTTGCTCTCTTCGAAGATTCTCCCGATGTACTCTCCGAGAACACCAATGCTTATCAAAATCGCGCTGCCGATAAGACAGACCACTACCATGACAGATGTCCAGCCGGGCACCGTGTACAATCCCAGAGCGGTTCGCACAATTGCGTTGACGGCCTGCGTGACGCCCACAAGCGCGAGCACGACGCCCAGCCCGAAGCTCAACTTCAAAGGCAACGGCGAAAACGAGACGGCCGCGGTCCACGCGAACTTCAGCATCTTCCACATCGGGTATTTGGTGACGCCGGCGGCGCGCGCCTCGCGAGCATAGGTCACCGCAGTCTGCGGGAAGCCGGCCCAGGAGATCATGCCGCGGAGAAACCGGTGTGTTTCGCGCATACCGGCGACGGCATCCAGACAACGCCGCGAGATCAACCGGAAGTCACCGACATCTTCGGGCAGATCGCGATGAATCATGGTGCGCATGATGCGGTAGAAGGCCCAGGCGCTCCACCGCTTGAATAGCGTTTCACCCTTACGCGCGATCCGCTTCCCGTAGACCACATCGTAGCCGCGGCAATACTCGGCCAGCATTTGATGAATCACCTCGGGCGGATCCTGCAGATCGGCGTCCATGACGACGATGGCGTCACCGGTGGCGTGGTCGAGACCCGCGGTGACGGCAGCCTGGTGTCCAAAGTTCCGGGCGAGGTTTAACAATGTGACGCGCGCGTCTTCTTCGACCCAGGTGTGCAAAGCTTCAACCGTCTGGTCCGAGCTGCCATCGTTCACCAGGATCAGCTCGACGAGCGTGCCCAGATGGTCCATGAAAGGGGAGAGCCGGTCGCGCAGCAGCGGCAAAACTTCCGCTTCGTTATAGACCGGTATCACGATGGAAACGGATGCCGGAAACTCGCGTGGGGCCAGGCGGAAATAAGTGCGTGACGGCACTGTATACGATTCTAGGGGTAGCGTTAGCAGTGGACAATCCAACTTAGGTTAAGCGGATGTTACTAACTTCGGTTAAGCGCGAGCCGCGCCATCATGCCATCATCTTAGGTGCATGAAGCGAGTTGATCTGGTGTATTTTGACGCTGGCGGCGGCCACCGCGCAGCTGCGAACGCATTGATCCAGGTCATTGCGGAACAGAAGCGGCCTTGGTATGTGCGCTTGATCAACCTGCAGGAATTGCTTGATTCGCTGGACATTTTCCGCAAGATCACCGGACTTCGCTTGCAGGACGTTTACAACCTGATGCTGCGGAAAGGCTGGACGCTGGGCTCACCGCAACTGATGCGCGTGATGCACGGCGTAATCCGGCTGTATCACGGACCCACGGTCCGGCTGCTCGAAAAGTTCTGGGCCATTGACCGGCCGGATCTGGTGGTGTCGGTTGTGCCGAATTTTAACCGGGCCATGGGGCAGAGCCTGCGCCAAGCTTTGCCGAGCGTCCCGCTGGTGACGATACTCACCGATTTTGCCGATTATCCGCCGCACTTTTGGATCGAGCGGCAGCCGCAGTATTTCATTTGTGGCACCGATCGCGCCGTGGGGCAGGCGCGCGCCATGGGGCACGACGATGCGCACGTTTTCCGCACTTCTGGCATGATCCTGGCGCCGAAGTTCTATGAGGCCGTGGAGTTGGACCGCCGGGCGGAGCGGCAAAAGCTCGGTCTCGATCCCGACTTGCTGGCGGGCCTGGTGCTGTTCGGCGGCCATGGCTCGCGCGTCATGCTCGATATCGCGCGGCGCCTGGATGCATCGGGCCTGAAGCTGCAACTCATCCTGATCTGCGGGCGCAGCGAGGCGCTCGTAAAAGATCTGCACGCGATGCCGCGCCATATTCCGATGTTCGTTGAAGGTTTCACCAAGGAAGTGCCGCACTACATGCGTCTGTCGGACTTTTTCATCGGGAAGCCGGGGCCGGGTAGCATCAGCGAGGCGCTGGCCATGAAGCTGCCGGTGTTGGTGGAGAAGAACGCGTGGACGCTGCCGCAGGAACGCTACAACGCCGACTGGATTGTGGAAAAGCAGACCGGCATTGTGCTGCGCAACTTCCGCTACATCGTGCAGGCTGTGGCGGAGCTGCTGCAACCGGAGAATTACCGGCGTTTTCATGCCTACGCGGCGGCTATCGAGAACCGCGCGGTTTTTGAGATTCCGGACATCTTGGATAAAATCCTGGCAACATGCGAAAAGCCATCTTAATTTTTCTGCTCGGTTCGAGCCTGGCGGCCGAAGACCGGTTTCTTGACTGGATGAACCAAATTGCGCAGCAACAGCTCGACAAGCGCGAGGCCGCGGTCCGAGCGGTGCAATCGGTCGACCAAGCTGAAGCCCGCAAGGGTTGGGTACGCGCGAAAATTCTGGAGCTGATCGGCGGGCTGCCGGATTATAGCGGCCCGCTCAACGCGCGGGCCACCGGCCGCATTGAAAAACCGCGCTACGTCATCGAGAAAGTGATCTTCGAAAGCCTGCCGCAATACTTCGTCACGGCCAATCTCTACCACCCGCGGGCGCAAGGAAAATATCCCGCCGTGCTGTTCCCGCTCGGCCATTGGGATACGGGCAAAGTAGCGGCGGAGCGGATCGCCGCCAATCTAGCGCTGAAGGGTTTCGTGGTTTTGGCGTACGATCCCGTGGGACAAGGCGAGCGGCAGCAGGCCTACGATCGCCGAATGCGCGCATCGCTGGCAGGGGGATCGACCGACCAGCATAGCCTGGCGGGCGCGCAGAGCCTGTTGGCTGGGGAAAGCTTCGCGCGCTTCCGCATCTGGGACGCCAAGCGCGCGCTGGACTATCTGGTGAGCCGGCCCGAGGTGGATGCCGAAAAGGTTGGCTGCACCGGCTGCTCCGGAGGCGGCACGGTGACAACGTATATTTCCGCGCTCGATACGCGCATCAAGGTGGCGGCCCCCGCGTGTTACATGAGCACGTTCCGGCTGCTGTTCACGGGTCCGACGGGCGATTCCGAGCAAAGCATTCCCGGTTTCCTCGCCGCGGGCCTCGACTTGGCGGATTACGTCGAGTTGTTTGCCCCCAAGCCGTGGCTGATCGTTTCCACGGTGGGCGATTTCTTTCCGGTCGAGGGCGCGCGGCATACGTACCAGGAAGCGTCGGATTGGTACGCGCTGTACGGCGCGAAAGACAAGATCGCATGGGCCATTGGTCCGGGCGGCCACGGTACGCCGCTTGAAGACCGCGAGGCGATCTATAGCTGGATGATCCGCTGGCTGAAGGATGGGCACGGAAACGCGAAAGAGGAGCCGGTCGAGCTGACACCGCCGTTTGATCTGCGCGCCACCGAATCCGGCCAGGTGGAGGGCCGCGATCTCTACCAGATCATCCGCGACGATTTCCGGCACAAGCAATCGTCGGGCAGCCGCGAGGAGATGCTGGCGGAGATTCGCAAAGGAGCCACGCTGCCTGGTACGGGAGCGATGTACGCCATCGGTGCCGGCAACGGACTTAGCGAGGCGGTTACCATCGAAACCGAGCCGGGCCTCATGATCTCAGGCACGCTGTTTCACGGCCGCAGCCCGGGACGCAAACCCGCAGTGCTGCTGGTGGATGGGCCACCGGCGCTTGCCGAGGAGTTGGCCCGGAATGGCAACGTTATCTTGTCGTTGACGCCGCGAGGCCTGCCCGCCGGTCAGACCCGCAGACTGCTGGGCGACTGGCTTACGAACACCCGCGCGCTCATGATCGGCCGCGACCTGGCGGGCATGCGCGCCGGCGACATCATTCGGGGCATTGACCAACTCGCGTCACGCACTGATGTCGACGCGACCTCGATATACGCGGCCGCACGCGGAGTGCAGGGCGTCTGGCTGCTGATGGCCGCCGCCATAGATCCGCGCATCCGCCGCATTTGGCTCGATCGCACGCCATATAGCTTACGTACAGCGCTCGACAATCCATTAAGCCGCGACTTGCACGATGCCGTAGTCCGAGGGTT
>Ga0066710_100001907_pt1 | contig 16205 bp, 19 predicted proteins | sample GraSoiAngelo_159_FD_79666 | JGI IMG/M metagenome (GOLD analysis project Ga0066710, IMG submission 79666) | Grasslands soil microbial communities from the Angelo Coastal Reserve, California, USA - 14_1009_16_40cm | ecosystem: Environmental > Terrestrial > Soil > Grasslands | place: USA...
GCCACGGCCCACGACGCGAAGGGGCTGATCAAGGCGGCGATCCGCGACGAGGATCCGGTCATCTACCTGGAGCACAAGTACCTCTACCGGCGCATCAAGGAGGAGCTGCCGAAGGAGGACTACGTGGTGCCGATCGGCCAGGCCGCCACGCGGCGCGAGGGGCGGGACCTGAGCCTGCTGACCTACGGGGCGATGCTCTACCCGTCCCTCGAGGCGGCCGGGACGCTGTCGCGCGAGCAGGGGATCGAGACCGAGGTGATCGACCTGCGCTCGCTCCTGCCCCTCGACAAGGACGCGATCCTGGCGTCGGCCAGGAAGACGGGCAAGGTCCTGGTGGTGCACGAGGACACGCGCACCGGGGGGATCGCGGGGGAGATCGCCGCCATCGTGAACGAGGAGGTGTTCGACTACCTGGACGGGCCGGTCCTGCGCGTGACGGCGCCCGACACGCCCGTCCCCTACAGCCCGCCGCTGGAGGAGTTCTTCCTTCCCAACAAGGATAAGATCCTGGCTGCGGCCCGAAGACTCGCGGCGTACTAAAGGAGCGCACCATGCGTGTCGACGTGATCATGCCCCAGATGGGGGAGAGCATCGCCGAGGGGACGCTCACCAAGTGGCTCAAGAAGGCCGGCGACAAGGTGGCGCGGGACGAACCGATCTTCGAGATCTCCACCGACAAGGTGGACGCGGAGATCCCGGCGCCGGCGGCCGGCACGCTGGTCGAAGTGAAGGTCAAGGAAGGGGAGACCGTGCCGGTCAACACGGTGGTGGCGCTCATCGAGACCGAGGCGGGCGCCGCCGCCGGCGCCGGGACCGCCCGGCCCGCGGCCGCGCCGGCGGCCCCGCCGCCCGCGGCGCCGGCGAAGCCGGCCCCCGCCGCCGCGGCGCAGCCGTCCCAGGCCGCCGCGCCCCGGTCCGCTCCCTCCCCGGCGGCCCCGCGCGCAGCCGCCCCGGCCTCTTCGGAGGGGCCGGCGGCGATCCCGCGGGCGTCGGAGCTGGCGGCGTCCGGGGCGTCGGTCGACGAGATGCGCCTGGTGCGCTCCTCCCCCGTGGTACGCAAGATGGCGCGCGAGCACGACCTCGACATCAGCCGCATCCCGGGGACGGGCGTCGGCGGCCGGGTCACGCGCCGGGACGTCGAGGCGGCCCTGCAGTCGGGCGGGGCTGCGGCCGCGCCCGGGCCGTCCCTGGCGACGGCCCGGCCCGGCGCCGCCGCGCCGGGCGGCCCCGCGCCCTTCCCGTCCGCGACGGCCCGCCCGGCGTTCGCGCCCGGCGAGCGCGTCTCCACCGTGCCGATGTCGGCGATGCGCAAGAAGATCGCCGAGCACATGGTCCTGAGCCGGCGCACCTCGGCGCACGTGACGACGGTCTTCCGGGTCGACATGCACAAGGTGCAGCGGATGCGCGAGGAGAACCGGCAGGCGTTCCAGGAGCGCCATGGCGTCAAGCTGACCGTGACCCCGTTCCTGGTGCGCGCCGCGGTCGAGGCGCTCAAGGCGTTCCCGGTGGTCAACGCCTCGCTCGACGGCGACAGCATCGTCTACAAGAAGGACATCAACATCGGCGTGGCGGTGGCGCTCGACTGGGGCCTGATCGTGCCGGTGATCAAGAACGCCGAGGATCGCAGCCTGTCGGGCATCGCCAAGGCCGTCTCCGACCTGGCGGAGCGAGCCCGCACCAAGAAGCTGGCCCCCGACGAGGTGCAGGGCGGCACTTTCACCATCACCAACCCCGGGATCTACGGCGCCTTGTTCGGCACCCCGATCATCAACCAGCCCCAGGTCGCCATCATGGGGGTGGGCGCCATCAATAAAGAGGTCGTGGTCCAGGACGACGCCATCGCCATCCGCCCCATCGTCCACCTGTCGCTGTCGTTCGATCACCGGCTGATCGACGGCGCGGTCGCCGATCAGTTCATGGCACACGTCAAGGAGACGCTGCAGGAGGGTCGCTTCCCCGACCTGTCATGAGACGCTGCGCACCCCTCTACCTCGGACGCCTCGGCTATGCCGAGGCCACCGCCTTCCAGGACAGGCTCGCGCGGCGGCTGAAAGACGGGGATGGCGAGGACGGGGAGCACCTGCTGCTGCTGGAGCACCCTCCGGTCATCACGCTTGGCCGCAACGCCCGCCCCGCCGATGTGCTGCTCGACCCCGCGGCGCTCGAGACCCGCGGCGTGCGGGTCGAGCGCACCAACCGCGGCGGGCAGGTGACCTACCACGGTCCCGGCCAGCTCGTCGGCTACCCGATCCTGAACCTCGGGCCGGACCGGCGCGACGTCGGCCGCTACCTCCGCGATCTCGAGGAGGTCCTGATCCGCACCCTCGGCCGCTTCGGGATCGCCGCCGCGCGCCAGCCGGGCCTGACGGGCGTCTGGGCCGGCGGGGAGAAGATCGCCGCCCTCGGCGTGCACCTGTCCCGGTGGGTGACGACGCACGGGTTCGCCCTCAACGTCAGCACCGACCTGTCCCGCTTCGGCCTGATCGTCCCGTGCGGCCTCCGCGACCGGGGAGTCACGTCCATGGGCCGGATCCTGGGGAGCGCGCCGGGGCTCGAGGAGGTGGCGCGAGGGCTGGTGCCGGAGTTCGGAGCGGTCTTCGGCCGCAGCATGGCCGCTCCCGCCGCCGCGCCGGCCGACGCTCCCGCCGCGGCGCCGCCCTGGACGGCGGCGGTGGCCTCCTGATGCCCGGCGATCCCTCCGTGGCGGCCGGCCCGAAGCCTCCCTGGCTGCGCATCCGCCTGCAGACGGGGCCGAACTACCAGGCGGTCCGCGGCCTGATGCGCGGCCTCGACCTGCATACCGTCTGCGAGGAGGCGCGCTGCCCGAACATCTACGAGTGCTGGGGCGACCGTACCGCCACCTTCATGATCCTGGGGGACGTGTGCACGCGACGCTGCGGCTTCTGCGCCGTCGCGACGGGGCGGCCGCGCGCCGTCGATGCCGACGAGCCCCTGCGCCTGGCCGAGGCGGTGGCCCGCCTCGGGATCGAGCACGCCGTCGTCACCTCCGTCGACCGGGACGACCTCCCGGACGGCGGCGCGGCCCACTTCGCCGCGGTCATCGACGCCGTGCGCCGGCGCAATCCGGCCTGCGACGTCGAGGTGCTCACCCCCGACTTCCGCGGCGTGGCGCGGCCGCTCGACATTATCCTGCCGGCGGGCCCGGTCGTCTTCAGCCACAACGTCGAGACGGTGCCCCGGCTCTACCCCCTGGCCCGCGTCGGATCGACGTTCGAGCGCTCGGTCGCCCTGCTGCGCGAGGCGGTGCGCTGGCGCGGGGGGGCGGCGCGCCCCCTCGTGAAGACGGGGCTGATGCTCGGCCTGGGGGAGACGCGCGACGAGCTGCTCGCCACCTTCACCGTCCTGGCGCAGGCGGGGGTCGAGATCCTCACCCTGGGGCAGTACCTCCGGCCCACCCTCGATCACCTTCCGGTGCTGCGCTACTGCCCCCCGGAGGAGTTCGCCGACCTGAGACAGGCGGCCCTGGCCCTGGGGTTCCGGCACGTCGAGGCGGGCCCCCTGGTGCGGAGCTCCTATCACGCCCGCCGCCACACGCGCGAGGCGATCGGCTCGTCCGTTCACGGGGACCCCGCAGCGCCCGCCCTTGACAGCCCTTCCGGCGCCCCTTAATATACGACTTCGCGAGTCTGATATCCCCGAAGGGGGAGAAAGGAGAGGCGCAGGAACGTGATCCGGCTGTCCAAGAGGACCGATTACGGCCTGATGGCGATGAGGCACCTCGCCTTCCTGCCCCGCGGGGACTACCGGAGCGCACGGGAGATCGCGGCGGAGTACCGCATCCCGCCGGCCCTGACCGCCAAGCTGCTGCAGCGCCTGGCGCGGCGCGGGCTGGTCGCGTCCCACCACGGCACCAAGGGCGGGTACCAGATCGCCCGGCCGCCCTCGCAGATCACCCTGTGGGACGTCATCGAGGCGATCGAAGGGCCGGTGGGCCTGACCGAGTGCCTGCACGCCTCGCGCGGGGAGTGCCCGCAAACGGAGACCTGCACGGTGAAGCGTCCGCTGCTCACGGTGCATCGAAAGATCGCCGAGGTGCTGGAGCGCACCACGATCGGAGACCTGTGATGGCGTCGATCTACATGGACAACCACGCCACGACCCGCGTCGACCCGCGGGTCCTCGAGGCGATGCTGCCGTTCTTCACCACCGAGTTCGGCAACGCCGCCTCGAAGAGCCACGCCTTCGGCTGGCGCGCCGAGGAGGCGGTCACCCGGGCGAGGACGCAGATCGCGCGCCTGCTCAACGCCGACCCGAAGGAGGTCGTCTTCACCTCCGGCGCCACCGAGTCGAACAACCTGGCCCTGGTCGGCGCCTTCGAGGCGGCCGCCGGGCGCGGCGAGCACGTGATCACCGGGGCGACCGAGCATCCCGCCGTCCTGGACGTCGTGGCCCGGCTGGAGGCCCGCGGGGCGCGGGTCACGATCCTGCCGGTCGATCGCACGGGCCTCATCGACCCGGACGCCCTGCGGCGCGCCATCACCGACCGCACGGTCCTGGTCTCCCTGATGTTCGCCAACAACGAGGTCGGCACGATCCACCCGGTGGCCGCCATCGGGGCCCTGTGCAAGGAGAGGGGGGTCCTGTTCCACACGGACGCGGCGCAGGCCGCCGGCAAGGTCCCGGTCGACGTGCAGGCGATGGGCATCGACCTCCTGTCGCTCTCGGCCCACAAGGTCTACGGGCCCAAGGGAGCCGGCGCCCTGTACGTGCGGCGCAAGAACCCGCGCGTCATCCTGGAGCCGATGCTGCACGGCGGCGGGCACGAGCGGGGGCTGCGGCCCGGGACGCTCAACGTCCCCGGCATCGTCGGCCTGGCGGCCGCCCTCGAGATCGCGCGGGCGGAGATGCCCCTGGAGGCGCGGCGGCTGGGGGCGCTGCGCGACCGGCTGCAGGAGGGGATCCTGGCGCGCGTCGAGGATGTGCAGGTCAACGGCCATCCAACCGCGCGCCTGCCGCACAACCTGAGCCTCAGCTTCGCCTACGTGGAAGGCGAGGCGCTGCTCATGGCGCTCGACGACGTGGCGGTCTCGTCGGGCTCCGCCTGCAGCTCCGAGAAGAAGGAGCCGTCGCACGTGCTGCGCGCCATGGGGCTGAGCGACACGCAGGCGCAGACCTCGCTGCGCTTCGGCCTCGGGCGCTTCAACACGGAGCAGGAGGTGGAGCACGTGATCGGCCGCGTGGCGGAGGCGGTCGCGCGCTTGAGGGAAATTTCACCGCTGTACGAGATGGCGCGCCGGACGACCGGCGCGCAAGTGACCAGGAGGATACCGACGTCATGATCCAGATCACCGAGAAGGCGGCAAACGAAATCAGGGCCCTCATGAAGAAGGAGGGGCTCGACGATCACGCCCTGCGGGTCGCGGTCGCGGGGGGCGGGTGCTCCGGGATGTCCTACAAGCTGAACTTCGAGAAGGAGGCCGTCGACGGCGACAAGATCCTCGAGATCCAGGGTGTGAAAGTCTTCATGGACGCCAAGAGCATGCTGTTCCTCAACGGCACGGTGCTCGACTACACCGACGGCCTGAACGGAACGGGGTTCGTCTTCCAGAACCCGAACGCCAAGTCGACCTGCGGCTGCGGCAGCTCCTTCTCCGTCTGAGAGGCCCGTCCCCCGGAGGCGGCGCGTGAACGTCTACCTGGACGAGGGTGAACGGTACGCCCGCGAAGGGAAGTGGGCCGAGGCGATCAACGCGCTCTCGTGGGCCCACGATGTCGACCCCGCGCGCGTCGAGACCTACCTGCTGCTGGTCGAGACCTACGAACGGGCCGCCGAGGCCGAGAAGGAGCCCGACCTCCTGCAGCAGGCGTTCAACGTCTGCCGCGACCTCCGCGACCGGCGGCTGCCGATGAAGGCGGAGCAGCAGGAGATTTTCTACGGCGCCTTCGTGCGCGTGCGCGACAAGATCATCGCGGCGCGCCGCGCCGGCTGGACGCCGCCGCCCCCCAAGGAGCAGGTCCACACGCTGTTCGAGAAGAAGTAACGCCTTGGATCCTTTAGCCGCTGCAACCAGATCCCCTGTGATAGACTCCGCGAGCCATGAGGGGCCAGATGATGGTTCTCCGTACGAGTTCATGGCACCGGCGTAGGACTTCACTCCACTAAACTACTGGTTCGATGCCCGTCCAAAGGCAAAGAAGCGACCCGAGCGCTGCTGCCGACAGGCCATCTCCCTTCCTCAAGTGGGCTGGCGGGAAGGGCCAGCTAGTTTCCCGCTTTCTGCCTCTGTTTCCGACTCAGTTCTCCCGGTTTTACGAGCCGTTCCTGGGAGGTGGGGCTGTGTACCTTGCCCTGCAGCCTCCCGTTGCAAAACTATCCGATCTGAATGGCGACTTGATCCATTGCTGGGAGATCGTGCGCGACCATCCGGCCGCTCTCATGAAAAGCCTTGACAAGCACGAATTCGGGAGCGAGTACTACTACCGGCTCAGAGCCATTCAGCCCGAGGCGCTCGGACCCGTAGAGAGAGCGTCGCGCCTCATCTACCTGAACAAGACATGCTATAACGGCCTATATCGGGTCAACCGGGATGGCCGCTTCAACGTGCCATTCGGGAGCTATGAGCGCCCACCGCGCCTCTACGACCGGCATAATCTTCTCAGGATCAGCGAAGGCCTCCATGGAGTCGAACTGACGCGAGCTTCATTCGACGATGCCGTCAGCGACGCACATGACGGGGATTTTGTTTACTTCGATCCTCCCTATCACCCGCTCTCAAAAACCGCCAACTTCACGAGCTATACAGAAGACAGCTTCTCGAAGCGAGATCAGGAGAAACTCGCGGACACCGTTCATGAGCTCCATGGCAGGGGATGCCTAGTGGCCGTCAGCAATTCGGATACTCCGGAGATCCGTCGACTCTACAGGGGGTTCAGGTTTCAAGCGCTCCTTGCAACACGGGCAATCAATAGCAAGGGAAGTCGGCGCGGCAAGATTCCAGAGTTGCTTATCTACAACTACGAGCGCAGGGTCGTAAGGGCAAAAGGGACAGAGCGAGGTAAGGACAATGCCAGGAGGCAGTTCGGCTCCGAAGTCCGGCAAGGATCTTGAGGACGCGGTCTGCCGACTTGCCACCGAGCTAACGCTCGAAGTGCGACGCGGGGTTGTGGCGGCACGTCGACTGTGGGGCGCCAAACGAACCATCGATATCGTGCTGCGACACCGTGATGGCGGCAAGACTCTTGGAATCGAGTGTAAGTTCCAGGCCGTGGCGGGGAGCGCCGAAGAGAAAATCCCCGCGACCATCCATGACATCGGCGCCTGGCCCATACCAGGACTTGTTGTCTTTGACGGGGAAGGGTTCACCGAGAATATGAAATCCTATCTCGTTTCGTCCGGACGTGCGGTCGAGTTCCGCGATCTCGAAGGATGGTTGCGTCTCTTCTTCGGCCTCACCTTGGGCTAGCAGTCACGCGAAGCGCCACGCGTTCCGACCACCCGATCGTGGCCGTCCGGAGCGGCCCGCGGCGTCGTCCCTGGTTGCGTGGCTTTGATCGCGCGTGCTATCATCCGCGTCACGCGCGCGCCGCGAGGCGATCTCCGTTGCCAATCGTTGGGGGAGGCGATGGCGAACAAGAAAGAGTTCCTCTCGGGCCAGCGGATCAACCCGGACCCGATCCGCGGCGGGATCTCCGTCGATCGTCTGATCGACGAGACCTTCCTGGCGTACAACGGCGGGCGGCTGCAGAAGGCCTGCCGGCTGTTCGCCGAGAGATGCCTCCAGGGCAACGTCACGGTCGGCGTGAGCCTGTCCGGGGCGCTGACGCCCGCCGGGCTCGGGCGATCCTGCATCATCCCGCTGATCAAGGCCGGCTTCATCGACTGGATCGTCAGCACGGGAGCGAACCTCTATCACGACTCGCACTTCGGGCTGGGGATGTCGCTGCACCGCGGCACGCACCAGATCGATGACACCGTTCTGCGCCGCGAGGGCGTGATCCGCATCTACGACATCCTCTTCGACTACAACGTCCTCCTCGACACCGACAACTACCTGCGCGCCATCATGGCCGAGAAGCCCTTCAACAAGGAGATGGGCACGGCCGAGCTGCACTACCTGCTCGGCAAGTACCTGGCCGCGCGCGAGAAGGAGCTTGGCGTGGAGGACACCTGCGTGCTGACCGTGGCCTACCGCGCCGGGGTGCCGTGCTACGTCAGCTCGCCCGGCGACTCGTCGATCGGCATGAACGTCGCCGAGCTGGCCCTGCGGGGCGTCGGCCCGCGCATCGACCCGTCGCGCGACGTGAACGAGACGGCGGGGATCGTCTACGCCGCCAAGCAGGGCGACGGAGGGAGCGCCATCCTGATGCTCGGCGGCGGCTCGCCCAAGAACTTCGTCCTGCAGACCGAGCCGCAGATCCAGGAGATCCTCGGCCTGACCGATCGCGGCCACGACTACTACATCCAGATCACCGACGCGCGGCCGGACACCGGCGGCCTGTCGGGGGCCACGCCCTCGGAGGCCGTGTCGTGGGGGAAGGTCGATCCGGACCGGCTGACCGACTCGGTCGTGGTCTACACCGACAGCACCATCGCCTTGCCCCTCATCGCCGCCTACGCCCTGACGCGCGTCAAGCCGCGCGCCCTCAAGCGGCTGTACGACAGGCGCGACGCCGTGGTCGAGAAGCTCAGGGTCGACTTCCTGGCCCAGCAGGAGAAGAAGGCCCGGCAAAAGAAGTGAGGGCCCGATCGTCGCGCGCGCTCAGACGAAACGGCGCGGATCGAAGGGGGTCAGATCGATGCCCGGGCTCTCGCCGCGCAGCAGCCTGACGATGACCCGCGCCGTGATCGGCGCCAGCAGGATGCCGTTGCGCAGATGCCCGCAGGCGTACCAGAGCCCCGCGGCGGGCCCGCTGCCGATCACCGGCAGCTCGTCGCCGCTCGCCGGTCGCAGCCCGGCCCAGGCCTGCAGGAACGCGGCGTCGCGCAGCGCCGGCACGAGATCGATCGCCGCCGCCGTCAGGCGCGCCACCGCCTCGGCGGTGACCGACTTGTCGAAGCCCACGCGCTCCATGGTGCTCCCGACCAGAAGCCGCCCGTCGCCGCGCGGCACCAGGTAGCAGGCGTCGCCGGCCACGGCGTTGCGCACGGCCGACGACCGGACGCAGACCATCTGACCGCGCACGGGCGCCGCGGGCACGGGGGCTAGGCCGCCCCCGGCGATCTCGCCCGACCAGGCGCCCGCCGCGATCACCACCGCGCCGGCGGCGTGGGCTTCGGCCCCCGCCTCGACCCCGACGACGCGGCCCCCCTCCATCCGCAGCCCCGTGACCGGACACCCGGCGTGGATGAGCGCGCCGGCCCTCGCGGCGGCGACGGCGAGGGCGCTCACCAGTCGCGCGTTGTCGATGCTGCGATCCTCGGGGAGGAAGAGGGCGCCCTCCACGCCGCCGCCGAGCGCTCCCTCCATCCGGCGCGCCTCGCGGGCATCGAGCCGCTCGGCCGGCAGCCCGGCGGAGCGCTGGAAGGCGTGCAGGCGATCGAGGAGGGAGAGTCCTTCGGGCCCCGCGGCCACGCGCAGGGTGCCATGGTCCATCAGGCAAGGGTCGGTGCCGCTCTCATCCCGCACGTCGCGCGCGAAGCCGGGGTAGAGATCGCGGCTGGCGAGCCCCAGCGCCAGGAGCGGGTCGGAGGCTTCGGCGTCGAGCTGCGGGCAGAGCATCCCGGCCGCGGCCGAGGAGGCCTCGCAGCCCGGCTGTCCTCTCTCGAACAGGCGGACCGCGAGGCCGTTCCGCGCCGCCTCGCGGGCGATCGACAGGCCGATGATCCCGCCGCCCACGACGATGACGTCGGCGCTTCGTGGCATGCCCGCAGTCTACCTCAGCGATCGGTGCGATTGACAGGAAGGGGGTGCCTCCCTATCATCGGGCGTTCCGCCGGACGGGGCCGCGGAGGAGGCAGATGCTCGACCGCAAGGCGCTCGGCATACTCTTCTGCACGCTCTTCCTGCTGATGCTGGGCGTCGGGATCATCATCCCGAACATCGCGTACCGGGCGCAGGAGATCTCGGCCTCGGCGTTCCAGATCAGCCTGCTGTTCACCCTTTACTCCCTGATGCAGTTCCTGTTCGCGCCCCTCTGGGGCCACCTGTCGGACCGCGTCGGCCGCAAGCCGATCCTGATGCTCGGGCTGCTCGGCAACGGCGTCGGGCTTCTGTTGTTCGGGATCGCCTCAAGCCTGCCGTGGCTGTACGCCGCGCGCGGGCTCTCCGGCCTGATGTCCTCGGCGGCGCTGCCGACGGCGATGGCTTACGTGGCCGACGTCACGGACGAAAGCAGCCGCGGGCGCGGCATGGGGTTGATGGGAGCCGCGATGGGGCTCGGGTTCATCTTCGGCCCGGGGATCGGCGGTGCCTTGGCGTGGCTCGGGCATGGCACGCCGTTCCTGGTCGCCGGCTGCCTGAACCTGGCCACCTGCGCCCTGGCGGCGATCTTCCTGCGCGAGAGCCTGCAGCGGCAGCCGGTGGACGGGCCGCCGCGCCTGTTCCCCTCGCCCGCGCAGGCGTTCAGGAGCCCGCTGCTGCCGTTCTACCTCGTGGCCTTCGCCGTGCCCTTCGCGATGGCGGCGCTCGAGACCACCTTCCCGCTGCTCATCCAGGCGCGCTTCGGCTACGGCGCCCACGACATGGGATGGATGTTCCTCTTCATGGGGACGGCGGTCTTCCTGGTGCAGGCCTTCTTCCTGGGACGCCTCATCCAGGCGATGGGCGAGCAGAACGTGATGGCGGCGGGACTTCTGGTCAACGCGGCCGGCTTCCTCATGGTGATCGCGGCCGCGGGGCGTGCTTCGCTGACCGCCTCCCTGGTCGTCGGCGGAGTCGGCAACCAGGTGATGCGGCCCACCAACGCCGCCCTGATCAGCAAGAGGACGACCCTGGGGAAAGGCGCCGCCATCGGCATCATGGACTCGTTCGACTCGCTGGGGAGGATCCTGGGGCCGATCGTGGCGGGGCTCCTGTACCATCCCGACCCGGGCTATCCGTACATCGCCTCGGCGGCCGTCCTGGCGCTGACCGGCCTGGCGCTGCGTCTCAGGAAGGACCCCGCCTCCGAGGAGGCGCCGCAGGTCACCCCTTCGGTCGGTTCTTGAGGATGTGCTTGTCGAGGGGGGCCAGGTGGTTGATCACCACGCGCAGAACGCGCGCCCCCTCCACCACGAAGTAGGTCTTCACGCTGGCGTCGGGGCTGGCGTACTGGTACTTCCTGGGGGCGTTCGGATCCTCCGGCGGCGCGTGGCGGCGCAGGGCGGGAGGTTGCGCGCGGTCTCCCAGGATCTCGGCCGGCCCGTACGCCTCCAGCAGGTCGTTGACCGTCGATCCTTTCCCGATCCCCTTGCTCGTGCGGTACCCCGCCTCGGAAACCCCCTGGTAGGTCTCCTCGAAGTTGAAGCCGACGGAGGCGACCCGCAGGTCCTTGGGGTCGTCGCCCACGACGTAGCAGGAGATGCCGGCGTCCGGGATCCTCACCACGGCCGCGTCCGCCTGCTTGGCGAAGGCCTCCACCTGCGCCGCGGGGAAGCGGTGCACCAGATCGCCCAGAGGCTGCCCGATGTAGGCCACGCCGGCGACCCCGACGTGGATCTCGATGGTGTGAGTCGCGTCGGGGCGCTGGGCCGCCGGGGGAGCGGCCCCGGACCCCGCGTCTGGAAGGGCCGCCACGGAAACCAGCGCCAGCGCCGCCGTCGCGACGGCGACGAGCGCGCGCGGGATCGGGGAACGCGGCGAACCGGACGCGCGCACGGATCTCCTTTCGCGAGGCGCGGATTATAGCACGCCGCCCGCGGGGGCCCGTGGGAGGCCGCCCCTTGCCCGTGCGGCCGAAAGACGCTGTAGAATGGCGCTCTGCGTGGGTGGGGCCGGACGTGGCGAGGAACCGCGAGTCGATCATGAAGGGATTCGCGCGCCAGGCCAGGGCGTTCGCGCGCAGCCCCCTGCAGAGGGATCCCGAGCGCCTGGGCCGGCTGCTGGCGTTCGCGGCGCCGCGGCCGGACGAGGCGGCGCTGGACGTCGCCTGCGGCCCGGGCATCGTGACGGCGGCCCTGGCACGGCGGGCGGGGCTCGCGGTCGGCGTCGACCTGGCGCGTGAGATGATCGACGAGGCGCGCGGCGCCGGCGGTCTCTACCTGCGGGCCGACGTCGAGAGGCTGCCGTTCAAGGACGGCTCGTTCGACCTGGTGATCTGCCGCAACGCCTGCCACCACTTCGCCGACCCGCCCGTCGTGGCGCGGGAGATGCGGCGGGTGGCGCGGCTGGGAGGGCGGGTGGTGATCGAGGACATGGCGGCGCCGGAGGACCCGGCGCGCCGCGAGTATCACGAAACGATCGAGCGGCTCAGGGACACGGCGCATGCCCGCACGCTGACCCGCCCGGAGATCCGCGCCCTGCTCGAGGCGGCGGGCCTGCGGGTCGAGCGCGAAGAGCCGATCGCCTTCGTCGTCGACTTCGAAGAGTGGGCCGACCGCGCCTTCCCGCCTCCCGCGGACAAGGAGAAGGCGCGCGCGATGCTCCTGGCGTGCCTGGAGGAGGATCGGGCGGGCCTCAGGGTGTGGCGGGAAGGGGAGCGGCTGAAGTTCGAGCGCCAAAGCGTGCTCTGCCGCGCGACGCGCCCCGTCTGATGGCGACCGCGCAGCGGCTCGACGACGACGGAAGCGGGCCGTACCGCCACTGCCTGCGTTGCGGCGGCGGGCTCAGCGCGCGCCGCCTGGCGCCCCACGAGCCTTCGCGGCTGGTGTGCGACGCCTGCGGCTTCGTCTTCTACCTCGATCCGAAGGTCGCGGTGGGGGCGATCTTCGAGAGCGCCGGCGGCATCGTCCTGCTGCGGCGCGGCATCGAGCCGGGGTACGGCCGCTGGGTCTTCCCGGGCGGCTACGTCGATCGGGGCGAGACGCTCGAGGCGGCGGCGCGCCGCGAGGCGCTCGAAGAGGTCAACGCCGAGATCCGCATCACCCGGCTGCTCAATGCCTACTCGTACGCCGGGCGCCCGGTGGTGGTGGTCGTCTACGCGGCCGAGGCCGTGGGAGGCGCGTTGCGGGCGGGCGAGGAGGCCATCGAGGTTCGCGCCTTCGAGCCCAAGGCGATCCCGTGGGACGATCTGGCGTTCCCCAGCACGCGCGACGCTCTGCGGGACTTTCTGAACCAGGTGCCCGAGGCACGGAAGGAGGAGAAACGCTGATGCTGCTCGCGGACAGGGTCGTGGTGATCACCGGAGGCGGGCGCGGGATCGGCCGGGCCATCGCCGAGCTCTTCTACAGGGAAGGCGCCCGGGTCGCCATCGCTTCCCGCAACACCAAGAACCTCCAGACCGTCTCCATGGCGCTCAACTCCGGGGACCACCGCATCGTGCCGTTCCGCTGCGACGTCTCCAGCCGCGACGAGGTCGAGGTGATGATCGGCAACGTGGTGGAGGTCTGGGACCGCATCGACATCCTGGTCAACAACGCGGGGACGGGAGGCATGACCCCGATCGCGCCGGCCGACGAGCCGGGCGCCGACGAGGCGGTCGAGAAGCGCTGGCTCGAGATCCTGTCCACCAACCTGACCGGGGCGTACTACTGCACACGCGAAGCGGTGCGCCACATGCCTTCCGGCGGGACCGGGCGGATCCTGAACGTCTCTTCGGTGCTGGGGAAGTTCGGGGTCCCCGGCTACGCGGCCTACTGCGCCAGCAAGCACGGCCTCATCGGTTTCACCAAGGCGCTGGCCCTGGAGCTGGCCCCGCGCGCGATCACCGTGAACGCCATCTGCCCCGGCTGGGTCGACACCGACATGGCGCGCCAAGGGGTCGAGGAGAGCGCGCGCCGGCTGGGCGTCACGCCCGAGGAGTTCCGCCGGCAGGCCGAGGGACGCGTGCCCCTGGGCCGCTTCATCGCGCCCGAGGAGGTGGCGCGCCTGGCCCTCTTCCTGGCCTCGGAGGCGGGGGCGGGCATCACCGGCCAGTCGATCAATCTGGACGGCGGAGCGGCGATGTGGTGAGCCCGGCCAAGCAGGTCGAGCGCTTCGCGCTGGCGGTCCCGATCGAGGTCCGCTTCAAGGACATCGATGCGATGGGCCACGTCAACAACGCGGTCTATTTCACCTACTTCGAGAACGCGCGCATCGGGTACTGGAAGGCGCTCGGGCTGAGCCGGCCGCGCGGCGAAGTGGCCTACGTCCTGGCGCATGCCGAGTGCGACTACCGCAGCCCCGCGACGCTGGAGGACGATCTGGTCTGCCACACGCGCGTCGCCTCCTTCGGACGCAGCTCGTTCGCTTTCGAGTACCTGCTGCGCGACGGCCAGAGCGGCCGCACGGTGGCCGAGGGCCGGACGGTGCAGGTGGTCTACGATTACGCGGCGAAGGCGGTGCGCCCCCTCGACGACGGCCTCAAGGAGGCGGTCGAGCGCTTCGAGGGGCGCTCCATCGGACGGACCTGATCGGCCGCCGGGCCCTGCGGCGGGCCGCGGCCTTCATGGAGGTGCCCCATGGGCAAGGCGAAGGTGGCGATCCTGGTCGAGAACGACTACCAGGACCAGGAGGTCTGGGTCCCGCTCTACCGGCTGCGGGAAGAAGGGTACGACACGGTGGTGGTGGGAACCGGAGCGGCGCAGTACGCATCCAAGTACGGCTATCCCATCAAGGCCGACCTTTCGGCCGCGCAGGCCGGGAGCGAGGACTTCGCGGGGGTGGTGATCCCCGGAGGCTGGGCCCCCGATCGGCTGCGGCAGGACCCGGCGGTGCTGAAGCTGGTGCGCGATCTCATGGAGAAGCGGCGGGTTGTGGCCGCAATCTGCCACGCCGGCTGGGTGCTGGCCTCGGCCGACGTCGTGCGGGGCCGCCGGCTCACCTGTTACCAGGCGATCCGCGACGACATGGTCCATGCCGGGGCGGAATACGAAGACCGCGAGGTGGTGCGCGACGGCAACCTGATCACGTCCCGCAAGCCGGACGATCTGCCGGCGTTCTGCCGGGAGATCGTCAAGGCCCTGCGGGAGGTCTGAGCCGGCCAGGGAGAAGGGTCAGGCGCGCCTGCGCCGTGCCCGTCCGGGCCGCGGGGAGGGCACGCGGCGCAGTGGCACCACCTGCCCGGCGGGCCGGTGCATCAGGGCGTCGAGGCCGGCCATCGCCACCTCCCGGTCCTGCTGGACCGTGCCGCTGCTGCAGCCGATGCCCCCGATCACGTGCCCGTCGGACTGGATCGGCAGCCCTCCGCCGACGATCATGAAGCGGCCGTGGTTGCTGACGTGGATCCCGTAGGCTGGCTTCCCCGGTCCCGCGATTTCGGCGTACTCGTGCGTGGCGCGGCGGGTGCAGGCCGCCGTCCAGGCCTTGCAGATGGCGATGTCGATGCTGCTGAGCTTCGCGCCGTCCATACGGTTGAAGACGATCAGGTGGCCCCCCTCGTCGACCACCGCGATGTCCATCGGCACCCCGATGGCGCCCGCCTTGCGGGCGGCCGCCGCCATGATGGCGCGCGCTCCCTGCAGGGTGAGTCGTGGGGTGTTCCTGGTGACGTAGATCGACTTGCTCATGAGTCCCCCGGCGGTCGCGCCGCCGGCCCCGGATGGCCCGGGGGCGCGACGGCCGTGGCCGTCTCAATCATGATGCTGTGTCCGTTCGCGCGTCGGCTGACGCCGGATGTAGGGTATATACCCTAGCTGTCTCGGGTCGCCCCCTTATACCACAGGACGTTGCTGGTTAGGGATGGCGACCCTATATTAACCGCCGGCCCGGACATGACTGCCTTTCGCGACCTCCCCATCAGGCGCAAGCTGCTCCTGATCATCATGCTCACGAGCGGCGCATCGCTGTTGCTGGCGTGCGCCCTGCTCGTCAGCTATCAGCAGGTCCACCAGCGCCACGTCATGACCGAGCGGCTGGCGATGCTTTCGCGGGTCCTGGGGGGCAACAGCACGGCGGCCCTCGCCTTCCAGGATCGCCGCTCGGCGGAAGAGATCCTCGCCACGCTGAGGGTCTTCGAGCACATCATCGGCGCGGCGATCTACGAGTCGGACGGACAGCCGTTCGCGCTCTACCGGCGCGCCGGCGCCGGGCCTGATTCGGTCGCGAAGACGCCGGAGCCCGACGGATCGCGCTTCCTGCGCGACCGCCTGGTGACCTACGGCCCGATCACCCTCGACGGGGAGCGCATCGGCACCATCTTCGTGGTCTCCGATCTCGGCGAGCTCGCCACCAGCCTGCAGCGCGAGGGGA
>Ga0066710_100001908_pt1 | contig 16205 bp, 12 predicted proteins | sample GraSoiAngelo_159_FD_79666 | JGI IMG/M metagenome (GOLD analysis project Ga0066710, IMG submission 79666) | Grasslands soil microbial communities from the Angelo Coastal Reserve, California, USA - 14_1009_16_40cm | ecosystem: Environmental > Terrestrial > Soil > Grasslands | place: USA...
GTAGTGCTCGGACGGGTAGACGTAGATCGCCTTCCCTGGACCCCCGTGCACGGAAAGGTCGGACTGCCGGTCACCTTCGAGGTTCAGCCGGTCGACGCGGATCCGGCCCGGCACCGGAGTCTTCCAGATCGAGGTGCGGACCCTGCGCCCGCGCCAGTCGACCTCTCTCGGGAGGCCCACGTTCACCGAGACCAGTCTCAAGCGCGCTCTACTTCGCCGGCGTGATTCTCAGGTTGGCAAAGTAGCCACCTTGCCCCGGCCCCACCCACAGCCCGACCCCCCCACCCTTCCGATCGCTCAGCTCTTCGACGACCAGGCTCGGCTCCTTCCCGTCGTTGACGTACACACTGACCTTTGGCTTCTCGACCGCGATCCGGACGTGGAACCATGCATCGCCGTCCGGCGCCGGGACGATCGGCTTCTCGTACTGCCCCGGCTTTTCCTCGCGCAGCACCTGCCAGCGGTACTTCGGGTGGGAGACGTACTGGACGGCGTGGGCTTTTCGCTCCGCTTCCTCGGCCCGGAAGTTGAATGGCCGGAAGTAGACCGCATCGTGCGTCTTCGCGTCCGCGACCCGGAAGGCGACGCCCAGGAAGTTGCTCTGAGGAGGGCCGCTCTGCCCGAGAGCATCGAACTCGATGACCCCGTTCGTGAACTCGAGCCGGTCGAAGAGGACGACTGTGTCGTCCCTGTCGGACCGGACCGCGAGGGCGGGCCTTCCCTTTGCGTCCTCGACCCATTTCAGGCTCGCCTCGTCCGGGATCGTTCCCCCCTTACGTTCGGCCAGGGCCTTCAAGTCCGGCGTGACGGTCTTCTCCTGAGCCATGGCCGGGAGCCCAGCGACGAGGGGCGACAACACCATGAGCAGCAAACAAGATCCACTGGCCATGAAGACACCTCCGGACATGGTATTACTTTTCATACTTGGTCCAGGTCCCGCCATGGTAGTGCCCCCGGTCACGATGACGTCTCATTCTTGCCTTTCGGGGACTCCAGCTCGGGCAGGTTTCCATCGGGATACTCCGGCCGCCTCTCTTCAGCCCTGCCTTCGACGATGACGTCGAGCGCCTTCTGCTTGTCCTGGTTCTGCCATTCGTACATCGCTCCCACGACCCCGGCCCTCATGGCTCCGCCATGTCGACGCGCGCGGCGCTTGAGGACGACGATCAGGACGAGGATCAGGATGCCGCCGGCCCACGTGACGATCCCGGCAACCCATTCGGCGGTCATTGACACTTATTCGCTCAACTCCTCCCGGGGCGAGTTGACGCCAGGGTTGGCACGAACGCTCACCGGGGCCGGCGCCGGTCCCCCGCGCCCCCGACCGGCTCGGAGGTCAGCGAGCGGGCGGAACGGTAGATCGCCTCGACCAGCTCGACGCTGCGGCGGCCCTCGGGGCCGTCGCAAGCCGGACGGGAACCGGTCTCGATCGCGCGCAGGAAGTCCTCGATCAGCCGCTGGTGGCCGCTGGCGTCGGACACGACGGGCGACGACGCGCTGAGGTTGCGGTCGCCCTCGGCGGACAGCAGGTCGGGGCGCGCCGCGCGCAGGTCGGCGGCGACGATGCGGTCGTGCTCCAGCACCGCCGTGCCCTCGGTGCCGCTCAGCTCGACGCGCCGAGGATAGCCGGGATAGGCCGCGGTCGTCGCCTCCAGGACCCCCACCGCCCCGCCCTCGAACTCGAGCAGGGCCACCGCGGTGTCCTCGCTCTCGATCTCGTGCAGCAGCGTCGCCGTCCGGGCCTGGACGCGGGTGACGTCGCCGAGCAGCCAGAGGAGCAGGTCGACCGTGTGGATCCCCTGGTTCATCAGCGCGCCCCCGCCGTCGAGGGCCCACCGCCCGCGCCAGCGAGACAACCGGTAGTAGTCGGGGGGCCGGTACCAGGGCACGCGGGCCGAGACGCGCAGCACGCGCCCCAGGCCGCCCGACTGGGCGAGCTCCTTCAGGCGGGCGATGCCCGGCTTCAGCCGATCCTGGAAGAGGACGGCCAGCCGGACGCCCGCGTCCTCGGCGGCGGCGATGAGCGCGTCGGCGCGCTCGGTGCTGACGTCGATGGGCTTCTCGACGAGGACGTGGAGCCCGCGGCGGGCGGCGGCGATGCCCTGCTCGGCATGCACGCCGGACGGGCTGCCGATGATCACCACCTCCATCGGCCGATGGCCGAGGAACGCCTCGAGCTCCGAATAGGCCTTCGCGCCATGGGCGGCGGCCAGCTCCTGCGCCTTCCCGGCGTTGGTCCCCTGCACGGCCACGACCGCCACGCCGGGGATGGCGGCCGCCGCGCGCGCGTGGGTCTGGCTGATGTTCCCGGCGCCGATCAGGCCGACGTTGACGGTCACGGGCGCGGCAGGGGCGTCACGGCGCGGCCGACGCGAACTGCCGGTAGCGCTCCTCGGCCTGGGCGGCCGTCAGCGGGCCGGACGCGATGACGATCCGGTGGCGGAAGGTAGCCGTGCCGCCGGCGGGGATCGTGAGCTTCAGCTCCTCCTTGCCGTTGCTGAAGACCTTCTGCCCGAGGGGATTCGCCGCGAAGAGGCCGTACCCTCGCGCGTGCCAGTACGTCGGGAAGCCGGGGTTCTGCGGGTGGTCGAGCATGAGGATCGTGACCGGCTCGCCCTCGACCGTGCCGGAGAGCGTCACCCACCGTCCCCGCGTCCCCCACACGTCGTCGCCCTTCTTGCCCTCGCTGCTGAGATAGGCACCGGTCACTCCCTCGTTGTTGAGCGCCGGCACCGTCGTCGCCCGGCCCTGGGCGTCGGTGAAGACCTCGGGCGTGGTGCTCGGCTGCTCGAGGGCGCGCGCCACGCGGAGCCCGAGCACGCCCTCCTTGTTGTCGTTGAAGACCACCGGCTTGTCCGCCGCGGTCAGGGCGGTGATGCGGTCGATGCTGCGCCAGTCGGGCCCCGCCGCGAAGACGTAGCGCGTCTTCTCGTGGATCGCCGCCGTGCCGTCGGGCCGGATCCAGTCCGACTCCACCTGCAGCTCGCCGCGGTCCTTGCCGCTCCGCGCCGACACGATGCGGCGGTGCTGGATGGTGCCCATGTGGGGACGGTCCTCGGCCTTGATCGCGTCCGAGTTGTTCCAGTAGTCGATGCCGTCGACGTCGCCGTAGTTGAACCACAGCCCGACGTGGTGGGGATGGTCCACCCGTTCGCCCGGACGGGGATCCATCGGCCAGCCCCGCGTGACCAGCGTGCCCCGGGCCGTGCGCAGGGGGTAGAGCACCGGCTTCTTGAGCTGGACCGGCCAGATGTAGGCGGTGAACGGCTTGCCGTCGACCGTCACCTCCACCCGCCGGCTCGCCTCGTCGGGGACGACCTTCACCTCGGCGGCCCGGGAAGCTCCGCTCACGGCCAGCACTGCAGCAACGGCGACACCTGCGTTCCTCTTCATCTCAGGCGCGACCTCCCTGCTCAATCCGGAACCCATGCGACTCCAGGTAGCTCTTGCTGATCTGGCCCGACTCCTTCGGCGTGCGGGCCTTGTCAGGCACGGCGTCCAGCTCCACCACCGCCCAGCCCTTGAAGCGCGCCTTCTTCAGCGCGGCGAAGACACCCGGCAGGTCCACCCGGCCCCGGCCCAGCTCCACGAAGCGGTACGAGCGGGCGGGATCGCCGCCGGCCGCCGGCGGCACCGACTCCACGTCCTTGAGGTGGAGGAAGAGCAGGCGGTCGTGGTAGCGCTCGATGGCCTTCACCGGGTCTCCGCCGCCCTGCGTGTAGTGAGCGACGTCCAGCTCGAAGCGGACGTAGCGTGGGTCGGCGGCGGCCAGGATCTCGTCGACCTCTCCCGGCCTCTCGCCGAGGCTGTTCATGTGGTTGTGATAGCCGAGGGGAATGCCGAGGTCGGCGCTGCGCTTGCCGATCTGGCTCATCACCTTGCCGAGGGCCTGGCGGTCGGCGGCGGTGGCCGGCCGGCCCTTGGGGAGCTGATCGGTGACCTGCAGGTAGAGGCCGCCGACGTCGCGGACGAAGGCGGCGTTGCGGGCGTGCTTGGCGACCTCGTCCTCGGCGGGGGCGGTGACGCTCACCCCTCCGCTGGAGAGCGCGACCATCGTCAGCTTGTGGGCCTGCAGCAGCTCCTTCAGCGCGGCGGGCTTGTCGCCGAACTCGGGCAGGAGGTTGGAGCGGAGCTGGATGCCGGGAAAGCCGAGCGCCGCGACGTCCTCGATGGCCTGGCGGTCGTTGCCGCCCCAGGTGATGGCGGCGTAACCCCAGCGGATGTCCTGCGCGGGCGCCGGCCCGGCCGCCCGGGCGCCGCTCGCGCGCGCCGCGCTCCCGAGGCCGAGCGCGCCCGCCGCTGCCGTCCGCACGAAGTCGCGCCTCTTCATCGCGCCGTCCTTTCCCGGGTGGACGCCCGCGCCGGTCGGGCCAGGTCCCCTCGGCCAACGAGACTACATCCCGGCGGGCTCGTCAACCCCCGGTCATTCGCGGGCGGGAAGGGCGCTGGCGAGGAGGAAGACCAGGGGCGCGTTCCAGTTGATGGCGACCTCGTTGGAAGCGTAGGACGCCTGCTCGTCCACGTAGCGGCGCGCCGGCGGTGAGGCCGGGAGCGCGTCGAGGCCGCTGCCGTCCCGGGTGGAGCGGTTGGGGCCGCCGACGAGCAGCCCCGGCCACGGCTCGGGCTGCGCGTCGGCGCCGCTCGGCCGGTGGTGGGGATGCCGGGGCGAGCGCGTGCCGAGGCGGGTCACGAAGCAGAGGCCGTGCGTGTTCCGCCCGAGCAGGTAGTGCAGGTCGTCGAGCGCCGCCTGCCCGTAGCGGCGGTCGGGTTGCATCGCGTTGGCCGCCACCATCAGCACGCCGTAGTTGGCGGCCCCGCCGTTGGAGCCCCAGACGTAGTCCGCGCTCCGCAGGCTGACACGGTAGCCGTTCGCCTCGGTGCGAGACGCGATGTCGTCGGCCGCCGCCAACGTGTCGGCCCGGATGAGGGCGCGGGCGGCGGCGTCGGCCGCCGGCTGGCCCGAGAAGTAGTAGGCCCACAGCGCCATGTTCTTCACGCTGCTCCAGTCCTGCGGGTACTCGCGGGCGGAGACGCGGGCGGCGGCGCGCCCGGCGAGGAATGCCTCCTGGTACGGCGCCTCGCCGGTCGTCCGGAACAGCTCCGCGGCCGCCCACAGTCGCTCGTCGTCGCAGCGGTCGTCGCCGTACTCGCCGGTCGACACGCCGCAGCAGTTGCGGAACACCACCGACGGATGCGCGGCGGCCCATGCCCACCCCCGGGTAGCGGCGTCGAGGCAACGGCCGGCGAAGCCAGCGTCGAAGGGCCGGTAGAGCCGCGCGGCCACCGCCATCACGGCGGCGAGGTCGGCGGTGGCGCAGGTGCTCTTGTAGGGGGGCGAGCCGGTGCCGATGACGTACCGCGGCCCGCCGTCGTCCCGCTCCGGCATCACGAAGCTGCCGAAGCGCTCCGAGGTGAGCTTGTGCCAGACGCCACCGTCGCCGTCCTGCATGGCGAGCATCCACTCCAGGTTCCAGCGCGCCTCGTCGAGGATGTCCGGCGTCGCATCGCCCGACTCCGGGATGTCCAGGCGCACGTCCCTGACTCGGGAGGCGAACCACTCGTAGGTCCACAGCAGCTCGCCGGTGGAGATCCCCGAGTTGACGACGTACTTCCCGTAGTCGCCCGCGTCGTGCCAGCCCTTGCCCGCCTCACGGCTCCCGTCGCGGCCCGACGAGGGGTGGAACGCCGCGTCGGGGTTCGGCGTGCCTTCCCGATGGCAGGCGGCGTGGGTGTAGCCCGGGAACTCGGGCCCGAGGTCGACCGCGGTGCCGCACCGCTGGCCGTAATAGGCGCGCAAGGCGAGGCGGAAGGCGGCGGCGAAGGCGCCGGCGGACACCTCGAAGCGCGGGCTCGCGCCGACGCCCTCCACGTCGAGGTAGAACGTCCCGCTCTCCCGGAGAGAAGAGAAGTCCGCGGCCCGGATGTTGTCTCCCGAGTCGGCGTCGAGCGCCGCCGAGCCCAGCGCGCCGCGGAAGGCGATCGAGCCGTCCCCCGCGCGCCGGACGGTGAAGCCGCCCGGGGCGGCGTCGGAGGTCACCATGGCCAGCTTCGTCTCGTCGGGCAGGTAGCCGACCTGGTCCACCTTGACCGCCGTGGAGGGCACGGGCGCGGACGACGGGGCGGAGGGAGAATGGCATGCCGCGCCCGCCGCCAGCAGGGTGAAGGTGAAGGCGCGTACCACCATGGGCCCAGGCTACCATCGTGTCGGACGGTCGGGCGGCCTCCGGAGGAGACCGCGGTTCAGGGAGGATCCGTCATGAAACAGCGGTCCGCCATGCTCGCCGCCGTGGGCGCCCTGCTCGCGGCCGCCCCCGCCCGCGCGCAGGTCAAGCTCGACAAGGTCCCGTGCCTCGGCCATCCCGATTGCGACCGGCTCTCGAACGGGACGGTGGACCTCGTGGCGCCGAACGCGTTGGGGCCGCGCATCATCCGTTACGGCTTCGCGGGGCAGGACAGCGTGTTCGGCGAGACGGCCGAGGTGAGCGCCACCACCGAGCTCGGCGAATGGAAGCCGGTCGGGGGGCACCGCCTGTGGCACGCGCCGGAGGGCATGCCCCGCAGCTACTCCCCCGACAACGCGCCCGTCGAGCGCGAGCTGAGCGGAAGCACTCTCCGGCTGCGCCAGGCGGTGGAGCCGCGGGTCGGCATCCAGAAGGAGATCGCGGTCGACCTCGACCCCACCGGCACCCACGTCACCGTGCGCCACTCACTGACCAACCGCAGCCTCTGGCCGGTGGAGCTGGCGCCCTGGGCGATGACGATCATGAGCGGCGGGGGGACGGTCATCCTTCCCCAGGAGCCCTACGTCGACCAGCCCCATCAACTGCTGCCGGCGCGGCCGCTCGTGCTCTGGTCGTACACCGACCTCACCGACCCGCGCTACGCCATCGGGGCCAAGTACATCCGCGTGCGGGTGATGGCCGACCGCGGCGAGCCGCAGAAGATCGGCATCGGCAACCGCCAGGGGTGGGCCGCGTACCACCGCGGCCGCACGCTCTTCCTCAAGCGCTTTCCCTACGACGAGGCGGCCCGCTACACCGATTTCGGCTCGAACTGCGAGACCTACGTGCGCTCGTCCTTCGTGGAGCTGGAATCGCTGGGCCCGCTGAAACGGCTGGAGCCGGGCGCCTCCGCCGAGCACGTCGAGCAGTGGTACCTCTTCGAGGGCGTGGACATCGGCTCGACCGAGGCGGCGCTGGAGGCGGCGCTCAAGCCGCTCCTGCCCCAGACGATGCCGCGGTAGGCCGGCGCCGCCTCGTCAATCCACGCGCACCTTGACGGCACCGCAGCTCTCGTGCCCGGCGATGCCGTCGGTCGCGCAAAACGTCGCGCGGAAGGTGCCGCTCTCCGGGTACGTATGGTGGTCCCGGCAGAAGCTCTGGGTATGGCGGGCCCCGTCTCCATAGGTGAAGGTGAAGGTCAGCGGGTAATCGTCCACGGGCGGCGACGGGCGTGAGCCGCAGAGGGCCACGTGGAGCGTCAGCGGTGCGGGCCCGTTGGCCGGGTTGGGGTTGAGCTTCACCGTGAGCGACACGGGCTGGGTAGGGGCGGGCGGCGGCGTTGGCGGGGCCGGCGCCGGCGTCGCGGCGGCGGAGGGCACGGTGCTCGGAGCCGACGGCGCCGGCGAGCCCCCGCCGTGGCAACCGTCGGCGACGAGGACGACGAGCGGGATCAGGAGCAGCCGTCGTCGCATCCCTGGACGCAAGCTACGCGCCGGGATCGAACCAGTCAAGCTCGTGAGAGGATCGGCGCGATGAGGGCACCCGCGGCGGCCCGGCGCTGGCTGGCCTCCGCCCTGGTGCTGCTCGCGTGCCTGACGGTGCTGCCCGTGCTATTCGAGAGACAGCTCATCTACTACCCGTACCGGCGCCTGGAGGTGACGCCGAAGGAGCTGGGCCTGCGCTTCGACGACGTGCGGCTCGTCGCCGAGGACGGCGTCGTCCTGCACGGCTGGTTCCTGCCCGTCGACGGCTCGCGCCTGACCGTGCTCGTCTGCCACGGCAACGCGGGCAACATCAGCCACCGGCTCGACCGCGCCCTGCTCATCCACGCCAAGCTGCGGGCGGACGTCTTCCTCTTCGACTACCGCGGCTACGGGCGCAGCGAGGGCACGCCCGACGAGGCGGGGACGTATCGCGACGGCCGGGCCGCCTACCTCCATCTCACCGGCGAGCGCGGGATCGCGCCCGGCCGCCTGGTGCTGTTCGGCGAGTCGCTGGGCGGGGCGGTCGCGCTGCAGCTCGCGCTGGAGCAGCCGAGCCGCGCCCTCGTGCTGGAGTCGCCGTTCACGTCGATCGCCGACATGGCGGCGGTCGCCCTGCCGCTGCTGCCCATGCGCTACTTCGTGCGCACGCGCTACGACAACCTGGCCAAGATCGCGGCCTTGAAGGTGCCCCTGCTCGTGCTACACGGCGAGGCGGATACCACGGTCCCCCTCGAGCAGGGCCGCCGGGTGTTCGAGGCGGCGCCCGAGCCCAAGCGGTTCTTCGCCATTCCGGGCGCCGGCCACAACGACACCTACCTGACCGGTGGCGAGGCGTACTGGCAGGCGTGGAGCGAGTTCCTGGCGGAGTCGGGCAGGGCGGCGGCGCCGCGGGAGTGAGGTCCGCGCGCAGCGGGGACCTGGACCGCCCGCTCATGCGAGGCCTAGCTCGCCCGGGACGAGTCAGGATGTGTGCTTCCGCCAGTCCGCTTCCGAGATCACGCGGACCGGTTCGAGACGCTTCGTGGTCAGGCCCCGGTTGAGAGCGGGCAGGCAGCGCCTCGAGGGTGGCCTGGACGCTGGCGGCCAGGAGCGCGGACGGTGTGCCCTTCCCTCACGTCCGCGATGGCCACGGCAAGCCGGCCGCCGCCTAGCGGCGCGATCCCGACGCGTGGCGGGCGCAGCCAGGATGCGGCCTCAAGTACTACTTGAAGCAACTTGGTCTGGAACAAGTACGAAAGGTAACAACGTCGCTATGTCAGGAAGCCTTTCGATGGTTCTCTGATATCGATCGGTGGGTGTGTCACTGCTGCGCTTCTCCCCGTGGAAGCACGGTCGGATTGCCGGGATCGTCCCGGGGGAATCTCACCGTCCGATCCGTCCTGGCGCTTGAAACTCTCCAGACCTGCCCACGCCTCCACCGGCGTCCCGTCCACCGTGAAGTGCCCGTCGGAGGTCAGACCCCGCTCCCGAGCCTCCGCCAGCACCCGCTCGAAAAACAACACCGCGACGCAGGACGCCTTCGTGACGAAGCTCAACCCGCTCGGCACCGCGCCGCTCGTCTACTCCACGTATCTCGGTGGAAACGACCAGCGCGACCCGGCCGAGGACGGGTTCGGGATCGCCATAGACGGCGCGGGGGAGGCCCACGTGACGGGAAGGACCGGTTCGACCGACTTCCCGACGACGCCCGGCGCTTATCAGACCAGCTACGGCGGTGGCATCCATGACGCGTTCGTGACCAAACTGGACGCCACCGGAAGCGCTCTCGTCTACTCGACCTACGTCGGCGGCGGCGACAACGACATCGGTTACGGGATCGCCTTGGACGGTTCGGGCAGCGCCTACGTCACCGGCACGACCGCTTCCGACCACTTCCCGACCACATCGGGAGCCTTTCAGCAGTCGCCTCAAGGCGGCAGCGGCCTCGAGCAGGACGCTTTCGTGACCAAGTTGAACGCTGCCGGATCGGCGCCTCTGATCTACTCGACTTACCTGGGTGGCAGCGACGACGAACGAGGCCTCGGCATAGCCGTCGACCTGCAGCTCAACGCCTACGTCACCGGCTTTACCGCTTCGACAGACTTCCCGCGGGCCAACGCCTTCCAGCCCACGTACGGCGGGGGACCAGCCGATGCCTTCGTCACCAAGCTGAACGCCCTCGGCTCGGGGCTCGTCTACTCCAGCTTCCTCGGCGGAGACGGCGACGACGGCGGATACCGGATCGCCCTGGACGGAATGCCGCAGCCGAGCGCCTACGTCGCCGGCCAGGCGGCCTCGGGATTTCCGACGACTCCCGGCGCTTACCAGACGAGCTTCGGCGGCGGACCCGCGGATGCATTCGTGGCCAAGGTCTCCTCTGCACCTGGCAGACTCACCCTCACTCCGCCCACGGCCACCAATCCGGTCGACACGCAGCACTGCGTCACCGCGACCGTCGAGGACGCAGGCGGAACCCCCGTAGCGGGCGTGACCGTCCGATTCACGGTGACCGGGTCGGTGAGCGCCAGCGGGTCGGCCACCACCGATGAAGACGGCCAGGCCACCTTCTGCTACATGGGCCCACCGCTGCCGGGAGCCGATGTCATCACCGCCTACGCCGACGCCGACGACGACGCGGCGCAGGATCCGCAGGAGCCGACGGGGGCGGCCACGAAGGCCTGGGTCCTTCCCGCCACCACGCCGCTGTGCGAGATCACTATCACGAACGGCGGCCGCATCACCGCCGCTAACGGCGATCCGGCCACGTTCGCAGGCAACGCCCGGGCCTCGGCCGAAGGACAGACCCAGGGCCAGGAACAGTATCAGGACCACGGCCCGGCAAGGCCCATGAACGTGAATTCGATCAACGTGCTGGCCATCGTGTGCGAGGGCAACACCGCCGCCAGCATCTACGGGGACGCGACCGTCGACGGCCAGGGCTCCTACAAGTACCGGATCCGGGTGCAGGACCTCTCGGATGGTGGAAAGGACATGGACAGGTACTGGATCCTGCTGCAGAACGGTTACGATTCCGGTGACCAGAAGCTCGAAGGAGGAAACGTTCAGATTCGACGGCAGTGAGCCGCGCGGAGGGAGACGCCAGGACACCAGGCTGACCGTCTCAGGGCGGCCCGTCGGCGCCATTGCCGCCCGGCCGGGGCGCAGGACCGTGTCGGCCGGGTGGCGCGACCGGTCAGGTGTACGCGACGGCCGTCTGTCACGCTTCTGGGGCTGTGGGCTTGCGATTGCTTCACCCGCCCAGCCGGTAGAGGCGGAGCGACGCGCCGGGCGCCCTCTTGACCTCGCCCTGCTCGCCGAGCGCGTCCAGCACGTGGACCACGAACGCCTCGTCCTTGTCGGTGCGCCACGTGGGATGGTGGGCATAGAGCAGCCAGACCCGCGCACCCTTCGGCAGAGCCCGAAGCTGGGCGTCGTAGACGGCCCACCGGTTGGTTCCCCCGAGCTCGACCGGGTCGAAGCCCGCCAGCAGGGGCCGGCTCGCTTCCAGCCTCCGCGCGTAGTACCTCCAGAGCGGGCGGGCCCGGGCGTTGATCACGACGACGTCACCATCCTGGCCGGGCCGCCCGATCTCCTCGACGAGCGGACGGACGTCGTGGATCCGGAAGCCGCGGGGAAACCGGCCGGCGGCGTCGAGCGCGGGCGGGACGAGCAGCGCGATCGCGGCCACGGCGCCGAGCGCCCGCACCGGCACGGGCCGCCCCGGGCGGAAGAGCCAGCCCACGCCCGCCGCGATGAGGATCAGCGCCGGGGGGACGAGGAACAGGATCAGGCGTCCCTGGACGGGAAAGGACCCGTGCGCCACAGACGTCGGAAACGGGTAGCGTCCGAGGAGCGACGCCAGGAGCGTGAAGACGGCGGGCATGACGAGCAGGGCCACGATCCGCGGAGCGGCCGCCAGCCAGCGCAGCACGCCCATCGTGAACGCGGCGGCGGCGAGGCCGGCGAAGCGGAGGCCGGCCGGGTCGTTGAAGAACGCGATGAAGGTGCGGGCGGGCCAGAGTAGATCCGCGAGCGATCTCGGTGGGACCGGCGGGAAGCCGTCGGCCCAGAACTGGAGCAGGTAGCCTCCCGGGTCCGCGCGGCGAAGGACGAGCCAATAGCTCACGAGGAAGCTCGCCGCCCACGTCGCCGAGACGGCGGCGTATCGATATGCGTCCCGTATCTCCCCCTGGCGCCAGGCCCGCAGCCCGAGCGCGAGCCCCACGCCGGCGCACACGAACGCCGCGGGGTGCGAGATCCAGACGCCGGCCGCTCCCGCCAGGACCAGGGCCAGCCAGTCCCGCGTCCGGGCGGTCCTCTCCGCCGATCGCTCCCCGGCCCACAAGAGGGCCAGCGCAACCAGCACGTCGGTGGAGTACTGCTTGACCTCGCTGGAGTAGTAGACGAGGGGAGGGCAAAGCGCGAACAGGGCGAGAGCGAACAGGGCCTCCGCCGACGAGAGCCAGCGCCGGGCGAGGGCGTAGAAGAGCCCCATCGAGGCGATGCCGGCGACGAGCGGCACCAGCCGGAGCGCGCGCTCGCCCTCGCCGAACAACTGCACCGCGAGCTTCTCCAGGAGGAGGAAGCCCACCGGGGCCCCCTGCCGGTCGTCCAGCGGCTGGAGCAGCGCCCCGGCGGGCCGGCCCAGGATGTTGAGGGCGAGCCGGGCTTCGTCCACCCAGAGAGACCGGTTGAAGGCCCAGGGCGCGCTGCGCAGCAACATGCCGACCACGAAGACCAGCGCCAGCAACGCTCGGCCCCGGCTTGTCGCGGGCTCGGGCAACGGGCTCAGTCGATCCGACGCTCCGACTGGGCCGGCGGGGGCGCGCCCTCGCCGGCGTTCCGCGTCTGCCAGTCCGCCTCGGAGACCACGCGGACCGGCTCGAGATGCTTGGCCGCCAGGCCGCGGTTGACGGCGGGCAGGCGCTGGGCGGTGAGCTGGTTGAACTCCCGGATCACGTCCTCCAGCTCGCGGGCGAGCGCCTCGGCGCGGGCGGCCTGCGACGCGGTCGGACGGCCGTCGTAGCCGTTGACGTCGCCGTAGAGCCCGCCGAGGTACTCGCGCAGCCGCTCCTCGCCGGTGATCATGCCGCCCTCCCGGGTGGCCACGATCTTCGCGCGGATCGCGTCGGCGGCCTGGGCGAGCGACGTGAGCTGGCCGGCCAGCGTTTCGCCCTTGCCGAGCTTCGAAGTGCGGTCGGAGGCCTGGTCGCGAACGCCGATGATCGCGTCCACCGCCCAGCTCATGTGGTTGAGCATCTGGGAGAGGCGGCTCACCAGGTCGAACTGGGCCTTGCGGTCCTCGACCGTGTACTTCGCCCGGGGGTCCAGGACGACGTCGAGCTTCGTCGTGTAGACCTGGTCGCCCTTGGTCATCCTCACCGTGTACGTGCCGGGCAGGACGCGGGGGCCGATCGCGGCGCCGAAGATCGCGCTCGCCGCCGGCGGCACGCGGGGCGGCCGCAGGCGCATCGACCAGGTGGCCCGGTTGAGGCCACGGCGCTTGCCGCTGGGGACGGTGTCGACGAGCTTGCCCGCGGCGTCCAGCACCTCGACCTTCAGGTCGCCGAAGATGTGCCGGCTCCTCTGGTAGTAGGTGATGAGGGCCTCGCGCGGGCGGCCGGGGCCGTTGTAGGAAGCGTCGCCCTCGGGCCAGCCGCCGAAGGTGTCCATGTACTGGACGGCCGGACGGCTCGCGATGAAGGCCGCCGTCTGCCCCATCAGCTCCGGGGTGAGCGCGCGCAGGGGCGAGATGTCGTCGATGATCCAGATGCCGCGGCCGTGGGTCGCCAGCACCAGGTCGGATTCTCGGGGCTGCACGCCCAGGTCGCGCACCGCGACGGCCGGGAAGCCCGAGCCCTTGTACTGCGCCCAGTGCTGGCCGCCGTCGACCGAGATCCACAGGCCGAACTCGGTGCCCAGGAAGAGCAGACGCGGATCCTGGGTGTCTTCCCGGACGACGTGGGCGTAGCCGCGGACGCCGCTGTCCGGCAGGGGGAGCGCCGTCCACGTCTTGCCGTAGTCGGCGGTCTTGTAGCAGTACGGCTTCATGTCGCCGTAGGTGTGTCGGTCGAAGGCCGCGTAGGCCACCGCCTCGTCGAACCGGCTCGCCTCCACCCACGACACCCAGGGGTTCTTGCCCACGCCGCTCACGTTGCCGATCACGCTCGTCCAGGTCTTCCCGCCGTCGCGGGTGAGCTGGACGTTGCCGTCGTCGGTGCCGACCCAGACGAGCTGGCCGTTCTTCGGCGACTCGCTGATCGAGTAGATCGTCGTGTGCATCTCGGCCGCCGAGTTGTCGACGGTGACCCCGCCCGACTCCTCCTGCTTCTGCTTCTCCGGGTCGTTGGTCGAGAGGTCGGGCGAGATGCGCTCCCACGACTGGCCGTGGTCGCGCGAGCGGAAGAGGAACTGGGCCCCGAGGTAGATCGTTCCCTTCTCGTTCGCGCTCATGTGGATGGGCGTGTTCCAGTTGAAGCGCAGCTTCTTCTCCCCGTACTGCGCGTAGGGCTTGATGCTGCGGATCTCGTGGGTGAAGCGGTTGATCCGGCCGATCTCGCCTCCCTGGGCCTCCGCGTAGACGTAGGCGGGGTCGGTGGGGTCCTCGAACACCCAGAAGCCGTCGCCGCCGTACACGTTCTCCCAGCGCGAGTTGCTCACTCCGCCCGGGTACGAGGAGTCGCCGACCCAGGAGCTGTTGTCCTGCAGCCCGCCGTACACGCGGTACGGGTCCGCCCCGTCGACGCTCACGTGGTAGAACTGCGAGACGGGCAGGTTCATGAGGTGCTCCCAGCGCGTGCCCCCGTCGGTGCTGCGCCAGAACCCTCCGTCGTCGCCGGTGTACACGAGGTTGGGGTTGGCGGGGTCGATCCACACGTCGTGGAAGTCGCCGTGGGCGGCGTCGGCCGAGCTGGAGAAGCTGCGGCCGCCGTTCACGCTCACGAGCAGCGGGCCGTCGGGCTTGAAGAGCTTGTTGGGGTCCTTGGGATCGACGATGAGGTTGGCGAAGTAGAACGGCCGCCACACCATGTACTGGCTGGCGTCGAGCTTCGTCCAGCCCCGCCCGCCGTCGTCGGAGCGGAAGAGCGCGCTCTTCTGCGACTCGATCATCGCGTAGACGACCTGGGGCTTCGACGGCGCCACCGCGACCGCGATGCGGCCGTAGGGCTTGTCGGGCAGCCCCTTGTTCGCCGCCGGGGTCAGCTCGGTCCAGTGCTCGCCGCCGTCCGCCGATTTGTAGAGGCCGCTGCCCGGACCGCCGGAGCGGAACGTCCAGCCCTGGCGGCGGAAGTCCCACAGCGAGGCGTAGATCGTGCGGGGCTCCTGCGCGCTCATGGCCAGCAGGGCGCAGCCCGTGGCGGGGTTCGGCCCCGCCAGCACCTTGCGCCAGCTCTGGCCGCCGTCGGTCGTCCGGTAGACGCCGCGCTCGGCGCTGTCGTCCCACAGGTGGCCGGTGGCGCAGGCGTAGACGGTGTTGCCGTCCCGGGGGTCGACGAGGATCTTCGAGATGCGCTCGGAGTCCTTGAGCCCGACGTTCGTCCAGTTCTCGCCGCCATCGGTCGACTTGTAGATCCCGTCGCCGACCGAGACACTGTTCCGCGTCCAGGCTTCCCCGGTGCCGACCCAGACGATCTTGGGGTTGGAGGGGTCGACGGCGACGGCGCCGATCGACTGCACGTCTTCCTTGTCGAAGACGGGCTTGAACGTGGTGCCGCCGTTGATCGACTTCCACACCCCGCCGCTGGCGGCTCCGACGTAGACGGTCAAGCGGCCGCCGTCGTTCACCGCGGTGAGGGCGGCGATGCGGCCGCTCATGGCCGCCGAGCCGATGTTGCGTGCGACCAGGCCGGAGACCGTCCCCGCGTCGTACCGGGCGGGCGCCTGCGCGGCCGCCCCCGCCGGAAGGAGAATGGCCGCCGCGGCGGCTGGCATCGACCACGAGCGAAGGAAGCGGGTCGTGGCGCTCATGGACCTAGGATCCTTTCACCGGAGGCTTGGCCGGCGGCCGGGGAGTCGGCGAGGGCTTCCCCATCGGCGGCTCGGCGTGCTTCGCCGGCGACGGCATCGCCGGGGCGCTCGGCATCCTGAACGCGGCGTCGTCGATCGGGACGTTGGCCTCGATCGTCTCGACGGTGATCTTCGCGCGGACGCTGGGATTGTTCTTGGGCCCGCTCTCCATCGAGTACGGATACATGACGCCCGCCACCGGCTTGTAGGAGCCGAGGTCCGTCTGGCGCTCGCGCACCGCCCCCCGGATGAACTGCTGCCGCTCGGTCCGGATCTCCAGGAAGCTGTCCGGGTCGAGGTAGTAGTAGACGATGTCGCCGTTCTTCAGCGTGCACTTGAGGCGGTAGACGTCGTCGCCGTCGACGGTGTCCCGGCCGAGGTACTCGACGCGGTTGCCCTTCGCCTGGTAGTCGACGAGCGGCCCGTCGATGTCGGCGTCCTCGACGAGGTCGCGCAGGTCGTCCTCCCCGAGCAGCTCCGGGTCCTTGCGGCCCTCGAAGGGCGAGATCTGCCA
>Ga0066710_100001909_pt1 | contig 16198 bp, 14 predicted proteins | sample GraSoiAngelo_159_FD_79666 | JGI IMG/M metagenome (GOLD analysis project Ga0066710, IMG submission 79666) | Grasslands soil microbial communities from the Angelo Coastal Reserve, California, USA - 14_1009_16_40cm | ecosystem: Environmental > Terrestrial > Soil > Grasslands | place: USA...
ATCGCCAGCCTGGCTCGGTTGCCCCAGGCAACGCAGATTCCGACGACCGCGAGCGAGCAGCTGGGCGGCCGAAAGGCGTGCCGCGAGTTGCTCGAGGCGCGCGCCGCGAGCGTGGTGATGCTGGACCTCGGCTGGTGCGGCGGTATCTCAGAAGGCAAGGCGATCGCCAGCATGGCCGAAGCGTTCGGCCTGCCGATCGCGCCGCACGATTGCACTGGGCCTGTCGTCTGGACCGCTGGCGTCCACCTGTCGCTCAACGCCCCGAACACTTTGATTCAGGAGACCGTGCGGGCGTTCTACACCGGCTGGTACCGCGAGTTGGTGACGGACCTGCCGCGCGTGGCCGACGGCATGGTGACGCCACCGCCTGGCGCGGGCCTCGGTCTCGAGCTGCGGCCAGAGATTGGCAAGCGGCGCGACGCGCGCGTGCGCACTTCGATCGCGGAACCCAGCCATGCGGCGATGAGCGCATGAGAATCGTTGTCGCCGACTCCAACCTCCATCGCTATCGCTCCGAGCTGACCGGTGGCGCACCCCCGAACACCACGTTCGTGTTCCACAAGCGATTCGACGACGACAGCGTGCTGGACAGCCTCGCCGATGCCGACGTGTTCATCGGGCCGGTGCTCACCGCCCCCATGGCGGAACGAGCGCCGCGGCTCAGGCTCGTGCAGGTGGCCGGGGCAGGCACTGACGACATCGATGCCTCCGCGTTACCTGCTGGCGCGGTGGTGGCCAACACCTTTCACCATGGGCGGTCCATCGCCGAATACGTCGTCATGGCGCTGGGCGTGCTGACCCGACGGATCCTGGCCGCCGATACGGCACTGCGTGGCGGGCGGTGGGCCTCGCCGGTCTACGATGCGGAACTCACCCAGCCCCCGATTCTGCGCGGCTCCACCGCTGGATTCATCGGTTTCGGCACCATCGGCGCCGAGACATGGCGCGTCTTGCGCTGCCTCGGTCTGCGGGGCATCGCCGTCACCAGAAGCGGGCGGTCCATCCCTGAACACGAGGGTCTCGAGTGGAGCGCGGGACCCGAGCGGCTCGAGGACCTCTTGTCAGCAGCCGATCACGTCGTCGTGTGTCTGCCGCTGAGCAGCGAAACCAGGGGCCTCATCGGCGCGCCACAGTTTGCGCGAATGAAGACGACCGCGGTGCTGGTGAACGTCGCTCGGGGCGCCGTAGTCGACGAGCAGGCGCTGTTCGAGGCACTTCGCACTCACCGCATCGCTGGCGCCGCGATCGACGTGTGGTACCAGTACCCAACCGAAGCGGGGCAGGGCGAACCCAGCCGGCTGGCCTTTTCGTCGCTGGACAACGTTTTGATGACTCCGCATCTGTCCGGAGTCACCAGCGATACCTTCCGTGGCCGGGTTGGCGACATCTTGCGGAATCTGCACGCGCTGTCCGAAGGCCGTGAGTTGATCAACGTGGTGAGCCGGCGCGTGGATCGGCCCACAGCTGTAAAGAATTAGCAGAGGAGATACGCCCGTGGCGCGGTTCAGGTTGGACGACAGGGTGGCAGTGGTGACTGGCGGTGGCAGTGGCATCGGCGCGGCGATCTGCCGAGCGTATGCGGAGCAAGGCGCGCGGGTGGTCGTGGCGGATGTCAATCCGGCCGGCGGGCAGCGCGTTGCGGATGAGCTCGGCGAGGCGGGCTGGTTTCACGCGGTGGACGTGACCGACCCGGCGAGCGTCGAGGCCGGTGTGGCGGCGGCCGTGGAGCGCTTCGGCCGGCTGGACGTCTTCGTCAACAACGCGGGACTGGGGCTGGTCGGCACGGTCCAGGAAACGCAGCGCGCCGATTGGGACCGACTGCTGAACGTGAACGTCACCGGGGTCTTCAACGGCTGTCGCGCCGCCGTGAACCAGATGCTGCGCCAGCAGCCGCGCGGTGGGGTGATTGTCAACATCGCATCGGTTGCTGGCCAGATCGGGGTAGCGCGACGCTTCGCCTACTGCGCGACGAAGGGGGCCGTGATCGCCATGACCAGGGAGCTCTCGGTGGACTACGTCAAAGACGGCATCCGCTGCAACGCGATCTGCCCGGGCACGGTGTATACGCCGTTCGTCGAAGGCTACGTCGAGCGATTCCATGCCGACACAAAGGAGCAGACGATCCAGGAGCTGCACGCCCGCCAGCCCATCGGTCGGATGGGCCGCCCGGAGGAGGTGGCGGACCTTGCCGTGTACCTGGCCACGGACGAGGCCGGCTTCATGACCGGCTCGGCTGTCGTCCTCGACGGCGGCTGGACGGCACAATAACGCTGCTATGACGAGCGTCGAGCTGGCTTATGGCCGCACCGGGCTGGTGGTGGATCTGCCCGTCGAAGCGGAAGCGGACACCATCGAGCCCCAGTATCTGCCCGGCCTGACGGACGAGGCAGCCACCTTGCGCCAGGCGCTGCGACAGCCGATCGCCAGTCCGCCCCTGCACGATGTCGTTCCTCGCGGCGCGACGGTCGGCATTTCCGTGTGCGACGTCACCCGTCCCTTCCCAGCCCGGCGTGTCTTGCCCGTCCTGCTCGAAGAGCTCGACTATCTGCACCCCGCGGCGATCACGATTTTCGTCGCCACGGGCACCCACCGCCGCTGCAGCGACGCAGAGCTGCTACAGATGTTTGGCCCCGAGCTCCTGGGCCAGCTGCAGGTCCAGCAACACGACGCCTTCGACATTGGTCGGCACCGCAGTCTCGGCACGATTCCGGAAACGAGGGTTGCCGCGTACGTCGAGCGCGACTTTCTGGAGCAAGACGTCCGCATCACGACGGGTTTCATCGAGCCGCACTTCTTCGCCGGATTTTCCGGCGGCCCGAAGATGGTGGCGCCCGGCCTGGCGGCGCTCGAGACGGTGCTGGAGCTGCACTCGGCGGCGCGCATCGGACACCCGCGGGCGACGTGGGGCATCACCCAGGGCAATCCGGTCCACGATGGCGTGCGAGCGATCGCCGAATTGGCGGGCGTCAGCTTCAACCTGGACGTGACGCTCAACCGCGACCACGCCATCACCAACGTGTTTGCCGGTGAGCTGTTCGCCAGCCACGCCGCCGGCTGCGCCTTCGCGCGCGCGACCGCCATGGTTCGCGTCGAGGACCCATACGACGTCGTCGTCACCACCAACAGCGGATACCCGCTGGACCAGAATCTCTATCAGAGCGTCAAGGGCATGAGTGCCGCGGCGCAGATCGTCAAGCCAGGTGGAACCATCGTCATCGCCAGCGAGTGCTCGGATGGCCTGCCAGAGCACGGCGGCTATCAGCAGCTACTGCGCCAGGCGGACGGTCCGGAGGCGTTTCTGGCCAGGCTGGCCCAACCCGGCGTTGCCACCCACGACCAGTGGCAGGTGCAGGTGCAGGCCTTGATCCAGCGCCGAGCGCGCGTCTTCGTCAAGGCCACCGGGCTCACTGCGCAACAACTCCGAACCGCCTGGTTCGAGCCGGTCGACGATGTTGCGGCGGCGGTGCGCGCCGCGCTCACCTCGGCCGGTCCGAAGGCCACGCTGGCCGTCCTGCCGCAGGGGCCACAGACGATCCCCTACGTCACGCGCCAGTGACGACTGCCCTACACTGGCCAGCGACTTTGCTTCGGGAGGAACCGCCCCATGCGTGAGGTCGTCACCCGCTCCGATATGCCTTCACCATCTCTACCGTTTTCGGCTGGCATGCGTGCCAATGGATTCGTCTTCACCTCGGGACAGGTCGGCACCGATCCGCGCAGCGGCCAGGTGGCCGGTCCAGACGTGGCGAGCCAGACACGCCAGGCGATCGACAATCTGCGCGCGGTGCTGGAGGCCGGCGGCTCGTCTCTCGACCGGCTGGTCAAGACCACCGTGTTTCTGGCCGACATGCGTCTGTTCGAGGCGATGAACGCGGTCTATCGCGAGCTGATACCTGAGCCCCGGCCAGGACGGTCGACGGTCGAAGCCCGACTAGCGCGGCCCGAGCTGCTGGTAGAGATCGAGGGCATCGGCGTGGTCAATTGACCATCACGCTCGCGCGAATGCCGCACGGACGGTCGTGACGTAGGTCGCCAACTGGGCATCGAGCTGCTCCAGCTCAGTCTCGACGACGTACAGGCCAGGTGTCAGGCAGGTGGCACCGAGCTCCACCAGTAATGGACGGAGGTGAACGTCCAGCGCGAGAAAATGCTGCAGCGAGCCGCCCATCATCAGTGGCACGGCCAGTTTGCCGGACAACTGGCCCGCAGCGATGTGGTCGCAGAACGCCTTGAGCACCCCGGTGTAGCTTGCCTTGTACACCGGGCTGCCGACCACCAGGATGTCCGCCTGCATGACCTGCTCAAGGGCACTCGTGACGCTGGCGGCTCCGGCACGGAACAGATCGCCGCCGAGCTCGACCAGGTCGATCGAGCTCGACTGACGGCCGCCGGCGGCGGCGGCGATTACCTGCGCGGCGGTATCGACGACGTGCAGCGTGCGTGACCCAGCATGCGGGTTGCCGCACACGCCGACCACAGTCGGGTACTCATTCAGCACGTGCCAAAGGGTAGTCGCCGTGCGTCGGTCCGGCTATGCTGACCCGTTGCATGGCGCGGCAGATGGTGCTGGTGGGCTTCCTTCAGGCCCAAAACTGCACCAACTTACCGGCTTCCTGGCGTCATCCTGAATCGCGCATCGACTTTCTCTCCGCCGATTATTACGCCGAGATCGCCCGCATCCTCGAAGCGGGCAAGTTCCATCTGGCCTTCTTCGACGATCGACTGGCGATGCCAGATCGCTACGGTAACGATCACCAGCACGCCGTCGAGCACGGGATTCGCTGCGTCAAACTCGACCCCATCGTCACGCTGATGGTCATGGGTATGGCGAGCGAGCGCCTTGGACTGGGGGCCACATGCTCCACGACCTACTACGAGCCGTTTCATGTCGCCCGCCTGTTCGCGACTGTCGACCTGATGAGCGGGGGTCGTGCTGCCTGGAACGTGGTCACCTCGTTGAACGACGGCGAGGCGTTCAACATGGGCCACGCGGAGGTGATGGAGCACGATCTGCGCTACGAGCGCGCCGACGAGTTCATGGAAGTGGTGCTCGGCCACTGGAACGCGTGGGAGGACGACGCGCTGATCGTGGATAAGCAGAGCGGTCGCTTCGCCGACGGTAGCCGCGTCCACCGTCTGGACCATGCAGGTCGGTTCTTCCGCTCGCGGGGACCGTTCACCGTGCCGCGGTCGGCCCAGGGCCACCCGGTGATCATTCAGGCCGGGCAGAGTGGTCGTGGCAGACGATTCGCGGCTCGTTGGGGCGAGGTCATCTTCAGCACCGCGGCCGACCTCGCATCAGGCAAGCGCAGCTACGCCGCCTTGAAGCAGGAAGCGGAGCATGCGGGGCGCGACCCGCGGCAGATGAAGATCTGCACGCTGGTCATGCCGGTGTGCGGTGCAACCAGAGCACAGGCTGAGGACCGGATGGCCATCATCAAGCAGCTGCCGGTCGAGATCGACGCTCTGTCGCTGCTGGCGGAGGCAATCAACTTCGACGTCGCCAGCAAGGGTCTGGACGAGCCGTTCACCCAGGCCGAGCTCGAGAGCATTTCGGGCTTGCAGGGCATCCGCGACCGTGTCCTTGCCGCGAGCGGCAAGTCGAACCCGACCGTGCGAGACTTCGTCCACTTCAGCGCTCGCGGCACCGTCGAAGGCGCGGTGGTCGGCGGCCCGCGCGAGGTTGCGGACTTCCTCGAGGAGCAGTTTGCGGAAGGTGCGTGCGATGGTTTCGTCGTGGCCGCGACCCACGTGCCTGGCGCGTACGCCGACTTCGTCCGCTGGGTGGTCCCGGAGCTCCAACGGCGTGGTCTGTACCACCTCGAGTACGAGGGCCCGACGCTGCGGGAGAACCTGGGCCTATCGCTGCCGCCACGCCCGTAATCGCCGCGCGTGTGCGGCTGATCTCACTCACTCTGTCTGTCGGCGGAGGATCAGCGCCTGGTACGGTTTGGCTGGCAGCTCGACCCAGCTGCCACGGACCACCGGTTCCGCCACCGGGCTGGCCGTCATCTCCCAGGTATCGATGATCTCGGCGCGGTACTGCTCGCCCTCGGGCACGTCAAACCTCATGCGCGACGGCCGGTGCACGCCAAAATACGTTAGATAGTACTGATGCTCCTGGCCGGCGCAGGGAAACCAGTAGGGCATGATGCCGGTGTTCTTGAGCGGCTCGAGACCGGCGGCCGGACTCTCCTCCAGGATGCGTCGTAAGAAGGCCAGCCGCGGCGCGCTCTGGCCCCGCAGGACGCCGCCCTTGGCCCACCACAGGATGTCCTGTGGATCCAGGAACGTATCGCCGTGGCCGACGTAGCCACCGTGCACCGTGCCTTCCCAGAAACGGCGCACCATCTCCTCGCCGGTAATGTTGCCCCAGCGGTGGGGGATGTTGCCCTCGTAGCAGCACTCGTCGACCACCACCGGCTTCTTGTGCTGCTCGCGCCAGACGGCGACCTGCCCCAGATCTGAATGCTGGACGCTCTGGTGGGTCACCCAGCTCTTCGAGTGGTCATACATCACGAAGCAGTGGTGGATCGAGCGCAGGTGGTCATACGGATCGCTCTCCTGCACGATGCGGAAGTAACGATCCCAGTCGGCCAAGGTCTTGTTTCTGGCCAGATCCCACTCGTTAGCCATCGACCACCAGACGTTGCGGTAGGCAGCCAGCCGCGCAACGACGTAGCGGAGGTAGCGGTCGTCGGTCTCCGCGTCCATCCTGATAAAGCCCCAGCGGTCGTAAGGGTGGAACAGGATGATGTCTGCCTCGATGCCGAGCTTTTGCAAATCGCCAACCCGCTGCTCAAGGTGTCGAAAGAACGCCGGCTCGAAGCGGCTCCAGTCGAACTCCCAGCCTGCGGGCTCCCAGAAATGCGGTGGGTCGGAGGATCCCCGAACCAGCAGCGGAAAGGGATAGAACTCCGGCTCGTTGTGGTTGAAGTCGTAGCTCTTGGGAAAGACGCACATGCGCATCTTGTTGAACGGCGCTTCTCGCAATGTCGCCAGCGTCTGTTCCTCGAGCTCGTCGCCCTGATGCGTCCAGGCGTAACACGTGGTGCCGATCTGCTTGTACGGCGTGCCATCGGCATAGGCGAAGTGGTACGTGTTGGCGACGCGCACTGGCCCGTGGTTACACGCCGACGCCGCTGCGGTGCAGTTGAACGTGCCTTCTCTTTCGCTCAGTGCCCGGGCATTGCTCTGCGTCTTGTAGCTCCACGTGCCGGGCGTATCCAGCATGAAGCGCACGCGATAGATCCCGTCGCCGTCATAGAAGCCATCCACTTCGATGGCGCGGTGTTTGTGCGTAAAGACAGCGCTGAGCTCAACGTCCTGGAACGGATTGCCGCCGTCAGGTCCGGCCAGCTCCAGCTCAAAGATGCCCCACTGCTCAACGTCAGTTCCGACTTGCATCGATTGCGATCTCCTCGGTCCACTTGTGGTCCAATGACGGAATGGAGTCAAGCAGCAGCCGCGTGTACTCGTGCCGCGGATTCTGCAACACCTGCTTGGCTTCGCCGAATTCGACCACGGTGCCGTGGTTCATCACCACGGTGTAGTCGCTGATGTAGTAGGCCGTGGCGAGATCGTGGGTGATGTACACCAGACTGGTCTTGTACTCCTGCTTGAGCGCCAGGAACAGGTTGATGATGATCAAGCGCCGTGACGCGTCGATCATGCTCACTGGCTCGTCGGCGATGATGAGGCTGGGATGCGGGATCAAGGCGCGGGCCACTGAGGCTCGCTGCAGCTCGCCGCCCGAGAATTGATTGGGGTACTTGCCGCGCACATCCTTGTATTCCAGCCCCACGACGGACAGCGCTTCTTCCATCGCCGCGATGGCCCGGTCGCGACCCAGCTGCGCCACACGCGTGGCCGTCTCGTACAGATATGCATCGACGGTGCGATAGCGGCTGAACGCCTCAAACGGGTTCTGAAAGATGGGTTGGACGGTCCGCAGGAATTCGGTTTTGTCCGGCCTGGCGCGTTTACCCGCGACCAGGTGATCGGCGACGGTGACGGCGCCGGAGCTGGGTTGCACCAGGCGCAAGATGACCTTGGCCAGCGTGGTTTTGCCGCTGCCGGACTCGCCCACGACGCTGATGATCACCGGCTCATCGCTCTCGACGGTGATGTTGATGTTGTCGAGCGCCTTGATCGTCACATTACGTGGGAAGCCGCCCAGCTGATAGTCCTTGTTGAGACCCTCGGTCTTGAGGATGGTCCTCATCGGGCTGGTTCCTCCACCTTTGTCGCCAGCTCCAGCGCCTCATCCAACTTCAGCGCACTTTCGACATCGGCGAACAACTTCGCCGGATCCTTGGCGACGTCGCTCAGCCTCGGCGCGTGGCCGATCGTCTCCTTCAGCTGCGGAACGCTCTCGGCGTAATGACAGGCCGAGAAGCGGCCGGGTCGATGCTGGGCCAGCTGCGGCTCCACGGTGCGGCAGAGGTCGGTGGCCAGCGGGCAACGCGGCGCGAAGCGGCAACCAACCGGTGGCTCCCACAGGCTCGGCGGACTGCCAGGCAGGCCCGCCCGAGCGCGATCGTCGCCAATCGTCGGCAGCGAGTTGGTCAGCATCAGCGTGTAGGGGTGCAGCGGCTCCCTGAAAATGTCCGCGGTGTCGGCATACTCGACCGCCTTGGCGGCGTACATGATCATCATCCGGTCGGTGAGCTGGTAGTGCACGCCCATGTCGTGGGAAACGAAGATGATGGTGTTCTTCATCTCCTTTTGCAGCTCCATCAGCAGCATCAGAATGTCTTTCTGCACCACCACGTCCAGCGCTGTTGTTGGCTCGTCCGCCAGGATGATCTCCGGTTGCTGGAATGTCGCCATTGCGACCATGATGCGCTGACGCATCCCGCCCGACAGCTGGTGCGGATAGGCGTCGATCGCTTCGGGCGGCAAGCCCAGCTTCTGGATGAAGGTACGCACCTGTTCCAGCGTCTCGGCCTTGTTCTTCGACGTGGCAGGGTAGTCGGTGAACTGGTGACGGATGCGCACCACCGGGTTCAGCGAGCTCATCGAGCTTTGCGGGATGTAGGAGATGCGCTTGAACCATTCCTTCTGGATGTTCTTGCTGGTCACCGGCTGGCCGCGATCGTTGTCGAAGCCATAGTTGACGGACCCCGCCGACAAATCCAGCGGGAAGCCGGTGTCGCCGTAGATCACCTTCATCAGCGTGCTCTTGCCGCAGCCTGACTCTCCGGCGATGCCCAGAATCATGCTGTCTGGAATCTCCAGGTCGACACCGTCGACCGCGTTCACGTGGCCGCGTTGTGTGGTGTACGTTGCAACGACGTTGTCGAGCTTGATCATGCGACCCCCCGCCTCTCCGCAAACAGCTGGTTGTACCCGGTCGACGTCAGGAACAGCCCCAGGAAGAGGACCACAGACGCCGCGATTGGCGCGATGATCCAGGCGGTCTGGCCGATCATCAGCGCGTTGTAGTTCAGTGCCCAGAAGATGATCGATCCTAGTGTTGGAACCTGCACTTTCGACAGGCCGATGACTGCCAGCGCCGCCTCGGTATTGATCGCGAACAGGATGGTGTTGATGAAGCCGACGACCATGTAGGCGTAGACGTACGGAAAGATTTCGCGATAGATGATGTCCATGGTGCTGGCCCCCGAGAAGCGAGCCATGTTGACGAACTCGCGCTCGCGCAGCGACAACGCCATGGAGCGGATGGTGCGCGCGTTCCAGGCCCAACCAAAACAGATCAGGATGACGCCGACGATGGCGAACGACGTGTTCCCGCGCACCAGCGCTCCGACCACGATCAGGATGGGCAGTACCGGAATGGTGATGAACGTATCGATGAAGATGACCACGATGCGCTCGTACCAGCCACCGATGAAACCCGCGCTCAGGCCAAGAAATGTGGAGATCACCGTCACCCCCAGGCTTACCCCCACGCCAAGGAGCAGCGAGTTGCGGATGGCGGTCACCAGGAACCAGAAGATGTCCTGTCCGAGCGCGGTCGTACCGAGCAGATGTCTGCCGCTGATTGGCAGATTCTTCAGATACGTGCCTTGCTCCGCCGGGTCGACGGAGTTGAGCAACGGCAACAGAAAGCTACTCAGGATGAAGATGGCGATGATGCTGAGGCCGACGTACAGTCGGGCGTTCAGCTTCGGGCGCCGGCGTCGCGACGGAGCCCCGACACGCGGCTTGAACTGGACGCCTCGAGGCAGGGCAACACTTTGTCTCATCTCGGTCACCTCGCCAGTCGAATGCGTGGGTCTAAGAGCGGATAGCACAGATCGAGCACAAAGGCCGCGGTCGCCACCGCGATGATGGCCATGGTAATCGCACCGTACAACAGGTTGTAGTCGCCGGCTCCCGCTGCCGTGCGCATCAGCAGTCCAACCCCCGGATAGGTGAAAAGCATCTCGGTGAGCAGGGCACCGTTGAAAATCGTGCCGAGTGAAAGGACCAGCGCCGTCACCTGTGGCAGCAGCGCGTTACGGAAGACATAGCCGGTCATCCGCGTCCAGTCGGGCGTCCCTTTCAACCGCGCGAACTGAACGTACGGCTCCTCTTTGGTAGCCACGGCCAGCGCCTTCATGCTCAGGATGTTCCAGCCGAACCCGGCCAGCACCAGGGTCAGCGCCGGCAAGAAGGAGTTGTAGAGGATCGAGCCGATCCTGGCGAACGTTTCAGCGCCCGGCAGAAACGTCGGCGTCAGTGGAAAGATCGGAAAGACGAAGGCAAGCACCACAATGACGGTGAGTGCCACGATGTAATACGGAATCGGGTAGAGAACGATGCCGAAGATCTCCAGCACCGTGGCCGCCGGATGCTTGTTGAAGTAGCCAGCCACCAATCCGATCAGGTTGCCGAGCAGCCAGGATATGAGCGTCGTAGTCAGCAGCAGTCCAGCCGTCCACGGCAGAGCTGTGATCAGGATCGTCGACACCGGCTCGGGATACGACGTGAACGACGGGCCAAAATCGAAGTGCAGGAACACGCGGCTGAGGAAGCCGAGGTACTGCGTGAAGAGATCGCCTTGCAGGCCGTACAACTGGGCCAGCGAGTCACGCAACTGCTGGGTGGCCTCCGGACTGAGTGTCTGCCCCGCGCGCGACTGCACCTGCGAGATGTAGTTATTGATCGGGTCGCCCGGCATGAGGCGGGGCAGGAAGAACGTGATCGTGATGCCGATGAAGAGGACCGCGAGATACGTCACAAACCGTTGCAGTACGTATTGAGCCAGTTTCATCTGCCCCACCTCCTCCTTTCTGATCTGTTACTGCGCCGTGGGCTTGATGTTGACCAGAATCTTCTTGAACGAGCTCCACCAGGTGTAGGGGACCGCGTAGGCGTTCTCGGCCTTCGGGAAATTCGTCCAGTACGCCCCGTTGGTCGGGATGGTGGTCGGAATGTTCATCATGTTGATGTATTCCATGTTCTGGATCATCTCCTGGATGACCTGCCGGCCGGTGTCGACGAACTCGGGCGTCGACTGGTCCATCGAAGAAGCCCTGGTGATCAGGTCGAAGACCTTCTGATCAGTAATCCGGTCGGCGTTGCCGGTGATCGCGTCGTTCGAGTCGGGCTCCTTCAGGTTTTCCTTCTGGAATGAGCGCCAGCTATTCAAATAGTTGGTATTGAAGACGCAGCTGGTGGACCAGTTGACCATCGTGGTGAGCAACGCATTGGTGTTCTGCACCTTGGTGAACTCGCCGTTGTCTACCTGGCGGGCGTTCACCTTGAAGCCAGCCTTGGTCCAGGCATCGGCGATCGAGAACCCGACGCGCTGCATGACCTTGTTCCAGTCACTGGGGATGACCAGCTCCACTTGCCACGTCGTGCCGTCCGGTCCGGCGTAGAAGCCGTCCGCGCCCTTCGTATAGCCCGCCGAAGCCATCAGCTTCTGGGCCTCGGTCGTGTCAGCCTTCCACCAGCCGAGGCCGAAGCTCTTGCTCACGTCATCGCCCTTGGGCAGTGTTGATTCGTCCATGCCCATGTCGCCCAGCTTGCTGGCCATCTGCGCGCCGAAGTTCGGGTTGTACGGCTGATAACCATCCGGCAGCTTCAGGTCGGTGAGCCACTGTTGCATCGAATCGAAGTAGGCCGGGCGGGTGATCTGCGTATCCGGCATCGGCTCCGAAGATGCCCGGAACTGGCCGCTCATTGCGTTGATGCCAACGCTCTGCAGGTCGAGCGACAGCGCCAGCGCCCAGCGAACGTTCGGGTTGTCCAACGGCGCCTTCTGCTGGTTCATGAGGATGCCGTACGAGCAGGCGTCGCCCATGTCGTGGAAGGGCAGTGTTTTCGAGAAGGTCGCAATCTTCGGGTTCTGCTTCTGCGCGGCGGCGATGCTATCCGGGCTCATGAATGTGTCGACGTCGTACTCGTTCTTGATAAACGCCAACGTGCGCGTTTGCTCATCGCCGAAGTTCTTGTAGAACACGTACTTCGCCGCCGGCTCACCCAGCGCGCCGGTAGCCGAGCGCTGCCAGTCGTCGCGCCGCTGCCAGAGATGCCACTGACCGTTTGGATCGAACGACTTGATCGTGTAGGCGCCCAGCGTCACCGGATTGGTGTTCTTGAAGGCCGCCAGGTCGGATTCCTTTTCGAAGATGTGCTTCGGGACGATGTTGAATGCCGATCCCCAGGTGTAGACCCCCAGCGTCGTCCCGAAGTCATACGCCGGGTGTGTGGTGTCGATTTCGAGCGTGTAGTTGTCGATCTTCTTGTAGGATTTGACGTAGCCGTTGATGACGGGCACACCAAAGTAGGTCAGCTTGCCCTTGCCCGCCATGTAGGTATCGAGCGTGTAGATGACGTCGTCGGCGCTGAACTCGACCCCATCACTCCAGTAGATGCCCGGTTTCAACGAAATCTGGAATTGGGTGTGTTGGTCGTCGAGCACCTTCGGCAGCTCGGCTGCCAGTTCGGGGTAGGACTTGCCGCTGGCCGTATCCATCTCCCATAAATAACCCCAGCCCAATTCGCGGAAGCCGCGCCAGATCGAATAACTGCCGGAAAGAGGATTCATATTCGACGGGTTATCTGTCTTGCCGTCGAACGTCTGGACAATGAGCGTTTCGTTGCGCGGCGTGCCGACTTCGGTCGTCGCACTCGCCCCGCCACCAACCGGATTGGCTGCGACCGCTGCAGTAGGAGCCGCACCGCCGACCGCGGCCGCGCCGGCGGTAGGGCCCGCGGGGGTCACCTGGGGCGATTGCGCACAACCAGCAACAAGACCCACTACGACGATTGGCCCAAACAGGAGCCGTGTAAGCCGGACCATATTCACCACGATCGAATTCCCTCCCTGTACAGAGTGCTTCACGCTGCCACCGCCAGTTCGCCCAGCAGCAGCTCGTAGACAAGATTCTGGGCGGCAAGCGCGTCCTGTCGCGCTTGCGCCTCGGCCAGTACCGTCACATCCAGGCGGTCGAGCAGCCGATCCATCGCTCGCAACCGACGGATACTTGCACGCGCTGCCTCGACGGCATCTTCGCGGAATGGAAATTGATCCAGCAGCCATTCACCAGTCCAGCCGATCCGACGCAGCGCCGTGAGGAACTCCAGCGTCTCGATCAGGTGGACGGAACCAGCCGCCAGGTCATCATCCCACTCGCGCCAGTTGTCATTCATCTCGACACTGACCAACTTCCCGTGACGTGCAACCAGCTGGACGGCTTCGGCAGGCGTCTCTTTTGCAAAAAGGGAGTGGCCGAGATCGAGCACGATGCCAACGTTGTCAACGCGCATCTCCTGAATCGCCAAGAGCGTGCGCGCCGCGGTGCTGAAGAGCATGTGCGTGCGCGGCTCTTTGAACTTGTACTCAATCGCAAATTGCATCGCGGGGTCCGCCGCGGCCACTTCGCGCACGCCATTGATGGCGTAGTCCCAGATCTGCATGTAGTCGACCTGGAACGGGTAGTCGAAACCATCCTGACCCGGCCAGAACTTCACGTACGCCGCGTCGAGCGCGCGGGCGACTCCGATTGCCCGTTTGCCCAGATCGATCGCCTTTCGCCGCACCGCCGCGTCGGGGTGCGTAAAACTGCCAATGCGGAACTCGCGCATGTAGAGGTGCGGCGTAATCGCCTTCGCGCGCAGGTGATTGCGCTCCAGCGCCCTCTTTACATCTTCGACCGTGATCGACGCGTCGGTGAAGGGATAATTGACATCAAGCACGTCGAGCTCACCGACCTGGCCCGCGCGGTCGATCGCTTCCAATGTGCTGACTGGCGGACCGTAGGCGTCGGTCGCGTAGCGATCCACCATCTGTCCGAAAAGCCAGATTCCGGCCCCAAAACGCAGGTTGTCCACACTCACCCCTTTCTCTGCTGTGCACGCCGAGTGGCGTCGAACAATGTGCACGCGACGGCTTGCTGCCAGCCCGCAATACGCGCCTCGCGCTCAACCGCTGACAGCCGCGGTTCAAACCGATCGCCGGCCGGTACCAGCGTCTCGAGCTCGTCCTCCGATGACCACAGTCCGATGGCCAGACCGGCCAGCCAGGCCGCCCCGAGCGCGGACAGCTCAGCCGACGCACTGCGGATCACCGGCAACCCGACAATGTCGGCCTGGATTTGCATCAGCAGGTCGTTACGGCTGCCGCCGCCATCCGCCAGGAGGCAGCCTGGCTCGAAGCCGACATCCTGTACCAGCGCATCCAGCACGTCGCGTACCTGATACGCGATCGACTCCAGCGTGGCTCGCGCAAGGTGAGCCGGGCGGGTGCCGCCCACCAGTCCGCTGATCATCCCGCGCGCGGCGTCGTTCCAGTACGGTGCGCCGAGCCCGACCAGCGCCGGCACGAAATAGACGCTGCCCGAATCCGGTACCTGGCTCGCCAGGCGCTCGATGCCCTCGGCGGAGTCGCCACGCCCAAGGATGTCAGCGAGCCAGGCGACTGCCGCTCCGGTGGCATAGATGTTGCCTTCGAGGGCGTACGTTGCATGGTCGAGGCGGTCGCGCGCCCAGGCGATGGTCGTCGAAAGGCCGCGCTCCGACCGGACGGCGGTGGGCGTGGAAGCCATCAGCGACGAGCCGGTGCCGTAGGTCGCCTTCACCCCGCCAGGTCGGAATGCCGCGTGGCCAAACAGCGCCGCGTGCGAATCGCCGATCATGCTGGCAACCGGCACGTTGGCAGGCAGCGTATTCAGTGCAACCGTTGCGCCGAACGATGCGCTGGATGGCTTCACTTCAGGAAGCGCGGCGAGTGGCACTCCAAACAGGTCCGCGAGCTCCGTGTCCCAGCGCAAGTTGTGGATATCGAAGAGCTGCGTGCGCGATGCGTTGGTGACATCGCACGCGTGGACCCCGCCCCCGGTAAGATTCCACAGCAACCAGCTGTCGACGGTGCCCAGACACAGCTCACCGCGCGCCGCGCGCTCCGATCCATCAGCCGTGTGCGCCAGCAACCAGCGAGCTTTCGCCGCGGAGAACATCGGGTCGATGGTCAGACCGGTGCGTTCGCGGATGAACGGTTCGAGACCGCGAGCCGACAACTCCTGGCAGAATGGAGCGGAGCGGTGGCATTGCCACACAACCGCCGGTCCCAGCGGTTCGCCCGTTTGGCGGTCCCACAGGAGGATCGTTTCGCGTTGGTTGGTGATCGCCACCGCCGCCAGCCTGCCCGCTGACACTGCGACGAGGCACTCATCCATCGCTTGCTGCACGCTGGACCAGAGCACGCGCGGGTCCTGTTCAACCCAGGCAGGCTGGGGATAGCTCACGGCCACCGGCCGCGAGGCCTGAGCGACGATCGCGCCTGTGGCATCGACCAGCATCGCTTTGGTGTTGGTCGTCCCCTGGTCAATCGCCAGAATGCAGTCGGCACTCATGCCGCGAGCCGCGCCTCCACCAGCTCGAAGGCCGCGTCACGAATACCGGTGGGTGTCAGGTTGAAGTGCTCCAACAACCAGCTCACCGACCCGGTGGGAGCAAAGACACCGGGTACACCAAGGATGCGCATAGGCACCGGCAATGTCGTGCACGCCACCTCCGCCACGGCGCTGCCGAGGCCGGCCACGGTCATCGTCACGCGGCCGTCGGCGTCGTACAGCTTCGCCTGAAGGCGGTTGTCGCCGTCGGCCGTCAGGGTCGGCTCCCCGAAGGCGTCATAGAACGTGCTCAGCGCGGAGGCCGCGGCGCTTCCGAAGCCCTGGACCGTCAGCGTCACTTCGCCGGCGGCGTCGTAGAAGGCGGCCTGCTGGCGGCCTGAGCCGTCGAC
>Ga0066710_100001910_pt1 | contig 16198 bp, 17 predicted proteins | sample GraSoiAngelo_159_FD_79666 | JGI IMG/M metagenome (GOLD analysis project Ga0066710, IMG submission 79666) | Grasslands soil microbial communities from the Angelo Coastal Reserve, California, USA - 14_1009_16_40cm | ecosystem: Environmental > Terrestrial > Soil > Grasslands | place: USA...
GAACGTTGGGGCTATCGGAGGCACTTACCGGCGCGTCGGCGCGCTGCTCGGGGCCCCCGATGTGATCGGTCTAGTACAGCAGGAACGGCTCGGTCGCGACGCGGTCACGGACGAAGTACTCCTTGAACCTCTCAAGATCGCTCGCCGACACCATGTTGGACACCAGGAAGCAGGCAACGTCGCCGTGCTTCCACACGAGCGTCGCGAACCCGCCCACCCGCATCAGTGCCGGCTTGTAGCGATCGACCTGGACGCGCTGCCGGTCCGGCATCGGCATGCGCGGCGCCGGCAAGGCCACGTACGTGATCCGGTGTCCGTCCTGATCGCGATAGTGCAGCGCGACACCGTGCCGCCAGTCGATGTACACCGGCTCCGAGGCTTCGAGCGAGAGCACGTCGTCACCGACGAACACCTTCGCCAGGCGGATGCCCGAGTCCTGCGCGAGAGCTGCGGGCACGATCTCCGGCCGCCGCGCGCCCCACATCATGACCCGCGTGTGCTCGAGGACGACTCCGTTCACGATTCTTTGCACGACGTCGCCTGACATCGTGCGCGGCAGCCAGGTGAGGCCGACGAGCACCAGCACCATCGCGGTGGCGAGCGCGGAGACCGTCGGCGCGAACCAGGCCGCCGGTCGCCCTCGACGTGGCCTCTGGGCCAGGATCGCCCCGCGCAGGCCGGGCGGCGCCGCGTAGCGCGGCAGCTCCTCGTGGAGCCGCCGTCCCAGCGCGTCGTCCCCGATCTCCGACCACTCGTCCGTCATGGCTGATAGTCGTGCAAGAGGACCCGCAATCGTTCCTTCGCCCTGAAAATGCGCGACTTCACTGTGCCGACGGGGCAGGCCATGATGCGCGCGACGTCTTCCAACGGCAGCCCTTCCACCTCCGCGAGCAGCAAGACCGTCCGGAACTCCTCGGGCAGTCGCCGCATCGCGCGCTCGAGGTCCGTGTGCGCGTCCGCGATGCGGCTGGACTCCTCGGGCGCCTCGTGGAACATCGGCACATCCCAGTCCGGGATGCCGTCCTCGGCGACCGCGATCTCGCGGCCGCGGACCCGATAGAACGTCAGGAACGTGTTCCTCAGGATTTGAAACAGCCAGGCCCGGAGATGGGTTCCCGGCTCGAACCGGTGCGAGAAGCGGAACGCGCGCAGGTACGTCTCCTGCACGAGATCGTCGGCATCGGAGGGATTCCGGGACAGATAGAGCGCGAAGTTGTACAGCGCGTCGAGGTGCCGGAGCGCGTCCCGCTCGAAGTCGTCGCTCGCCATCCCACGCGTCAGGAGAGGTCGAACCAGTGCCGCGGTGTGGCGCTGGGCCGGACCTCGTGAGGGTCGTCGAGCTCGTCCAGGAGCTCCCGCACCGTGCGATAGAGCGTCGGATGGACCAGCTCGGGCGCGAGATCGGCGAGGGGCCGCAACACGAAATGTCGCTCGTGCAGGAGCAGGTGGGGCACGTGCAGCTCGTCCGGCACGCTGATGACACGGTCGCCGTAGAGCAGAATGTCGATGTCGAGCGTGCGGGCCGCGAATCGCTGCGCTTCCGGCGTGCCGGAAGGTCGCGCTCGGCCGAGCGACTGCTCGATCGCCTGGAGACGACCGAGCAGGTCGCCGGCCGCCAGCGTCGTGTCGATCTCCACCACGCAGTTCAGGTACCACTGCCGTTCGTTCCACGGCGTCCCCGGCTCTATCTCCCACGGCTCCGACTCGTAGAGCGGCGAGGCGTCGACGAAGCGCACGCCGCCCACCTGGCGCAGCGCGCGGACGGCGGCGCGCAGCAGTTCCAGTCGATCGCCGAGATTGGATCCGAGACTGAGGTAGACGTGCATCGATATTACTGGGGGCCCCGAGGGGCACGCGGACGCGCCCGTTATGGCCCCCAGACCCCCAACGCTCGGACACGCCCCGGCGAAGCCGTGGCGCGCCTCGGGATGGCGAGAGGGCGGTTCATCGCGCGCGGCGCAGCTCCACGCCCGGTGTCCCGACCAGGCCGTCCAGGGATGGCGTCAGCTTTCTCACGCACACCGTGGCCTCACGCACCGGGAACTCTCGCAGCAACGCTTCGAGCATCAATCCCGCCAGCCGCTCGATCAGGTTCACACGCTGTCGCGTGCCGATCTCCACGATCCGGCGAGCCACGACCCCGTAATCCACCGTCGCGGTGATCTCGTCGGACATCGACGCCGGGCCGAGGTCGAGCGCCAGCTCGACGTCGACCGAAAACCAGGCCCCGACGGCCCGCTCTTCCTTCGTGGTCCCGTGCTGGCCGTAGAACCGGACGTCGTGGAGCGTCAGCTTGTCGGACACGATCGATGATGACGGTCGGGAGGCACGCAGCCGTGCGGTGTCCGGAAGCGCGCGGCCATCGGCTGACCGCCCGGCTACAGCCCCAGCACGTCGTGCATCGAGTATAGCCCGGGACCGCGGTCTGCCACGAAGCGGATCGCGCGCAGGGCGCCACGGGCGAACGTGTCGCGATTGTGCGCGCGATGTGTCAGCTCGAGCCGCTCGCCGAGCGTGCCGAACGACACCGTGTGCTCGCCGATCACGTCACCGCTGCGCATCGACAGGATGCCGATCTCCTTCGTGGTCCGCTCGCCGGGCATCCCGTGCCGGCCGTGCACCGCCACCGTGCCGAGATCGCGGCCGAGCGCTTCCGCGACGACTTCCGCCATGCGCTGCGCCGTCCCGCTCGGCGCGTCCTTCTTGAACCGGTGATGGATCTCGCTGATCTCCACGTCGTACTCGTCGCCGAGCGCCTTCGCCATGATCGCGAGGACCTCGAGCGCCACCGTGACGCCGACCGACATGTTCGGCGCGAGCATGATCGCCGTCCGCCGCGCGAGTGCTCCGATCTCCTCGCGCTCCGCCGGCGCGAAGCCGGTCGTGCCGATGACGGCGCGCGCCCCGCGCTCGGCCACCAGCCGGAGATGCTGGAGCGTCGGCGGCGGCGCGGAGAACTCGACCAGCACTCGTCCGGCGGTGATCACGGCGCCGGAATCGGCGGTCAGCGGGACGTCGATGCGCCCGACGCCGGCGACCTCTCCGGCGTCGCGCCCGAGCGCAGCGTGTCCGGGCGCTTCGAGCGCCGCAACGAGTCGCAGTTCCGGCGTGTCGTGGAGGCAGGCGACGATGCGGCTGCCCATGCGTCCGGCCGCGCCCGCAACAACGACGTCCTGGCGGGTCATGGTCGGCGCCCCATCTCCGCGATGCTCACCGGAGAAGCTTCGACCGACCTGCTACGGCAGCAGCCCGTACGACGTGAGGATCGCGCGCAGCTTCGTGCGATTCGACTCCGACATGCGGCACATGGGCAGCCGGAACTCCGGCTCGATCATGCCGGCCATCGCCATCGCTTCCTTGATCGGAATCGGGTTGGTCTCGAGGAACGCCGCGCGCGCGAGCGGGAAGAGCTTGTAGTGGAGCTCGCGCGCCCGTTTCCAGTCGCCGTCGAGCGCGGCATGCGTGAACTCCGCGACGTCGCGCGGCACGATGTTCGCGATGACCGAGACGACCCCGCGCCCGCCGAGCGCCATGAGCGGCAGCGTGAGGTTGTCGTCGCCCGAGAGGACCGAGAAGTCCGGGCCGCACGCGGCGATCACCTGGCTCATCTGGTCGAGCGAGCCCGACGCTTCCTTCACGCCCACCACGTTCGTGCAGTCACGGACGAGCCGCGCCAGCGTGTCGGTCTCGAGGTTGACGGCGCTCCGGCTCTGGATGTTGTAGACGATGACCGGAATGGCGACGGACTCGGCCACCGTCCGGAAGTGCTGATACAGCCCTTCCTGGGTTGGCTTGTTGTAGTACGGATTGACCACGAGCGCGGCGGTGGCGCCCGAGCGTTCCGCGTGTCGCGTCAGCTCGACGGTGTGCGCCGTGGAGTTGGAGCCGGTGCCGACGATCACGGGGATTCTCTTGCGCGCGCTCTCGATGATCATCTCGACGACCCGCTCGTGCTCGCTCACGTCGAGCCCGGGATCCTCGCCGGTCGTGCCGCAGGCGACGATGCCGTCCGTCCCGTGCGTGACGTGGAAGTCGACGAGCTCGCGCACCTTCGCGTCGTCGACCTTGCCGTTCCGGAATGGTGTGACCATCGCGACCAGCGATCCCTGGAAGGTCTGGCTCATAGGACGGTCTCCCTCTCCGGCCACCAGGTCATCGGCGGGTGCCCGGCGGCGCGACGTTCGTTGTCGTAACACCTGGGTTCAGTGAAGTCAAGGTACGGACACCGTGGCGATATCGGAGCGCGCGCTCTCGTTCTTCCGGCTGCTCCCGTCCTCGGCGCTCACCGCGTACCGATAGCGGCCGGGACCGACGTCGCGATCGACGAAGACCGTCCCCGGCGGCGCGACCGATCCGATGCGCTCGAAGTCGCCGGTCGCGCCGGCGCGATACACGACGTAGCGGGCGACGTCGGCCTCCGGGCTCGGCCGCCAGGAGAGACGCACCATGCGCTCCGAGAGAACGGCGACGAGCTCGGTCGGCACGGACGGCGGCGTCATGTCGAGTGGCGTGGCCGAGACCGGCGCGCTCGCCTCGCCGATCGCTCTCGTTCCGTCGACGACGCGGACCGCGCGCACCGCGTACCGGTAGGTCTGGTCGTTCTGGACGCCGCGATCGACGAACGCCGGCTCGTCCGTCTCGTTCGCCGACAACGGACCGAGCCCATCGCCCGTCCCGGGGCCGCGCAAGATCTCGTACACCAGATGCTCCGGTGCGCTGCCGTCCGACATCTGTGCGGGCGGCGACCAGTACAGCCGGACCTCGCCCTCGAGCGGGTCGGCGACGAGGGTGCGCGGCGGCCCGGGCGCGGCGACGAACGAGATCGTCAGGCGCGGCGACGGCGGGCTCGGCCGCCGCTCCGAATCGGCCGTGACGATCACGTACGTGTAGCGGCGGCCGATCACGAGGCCGGACCGGTCCACGAACGTGACGACGTTGTCGGTCACCGTCGCGGGCGCCGGCGCGTCCATGCGAATCGTGGCGATCTCGGCGTATCCGGGAATGCGTCCGCGGGACAGCACCGCGGACGGCACCGCGGCATCGTGCGCGGTGTCCGCGCGGAACACGCGAGCCGAGATCAGATCGCGGAGCGGTCGGCCGTGGACGCGGCGAGTGGGATTCTTCCAGTGAAGCTCGACTTCGCCCGCGTGGACGACCCCGCCGAGATCGCTCGCCGGCGCCGGCGCGCGCTGCTCGGGCGGTACCGGCGCGGCGACGCGGCCGCACGCGCCGAGGGCGCCGAGCACGGCGCCGAGGGCGCCGAGTACGGCGCCGAGGGCCCCGAGCACGGTCGCGGCCGAGAGCGTCGGCAGGCCCGCGACGCCGCGTTTCACGACGCGATCAATCGTCTCGCGACGTCGAGCGCCTCGCGAACGGCGGCGGGCGCGGTGCCGCCGGTCACCGCGCGCGCGCGCAGCGACGACTCGACGGTGAGCTTCTCGTGGACGTCCGCCTCGATCAACGGCGAGAAGGCGCGCAGGGTCTGGAGGTCGAGCTTCTCGAGCGTCGCGCCGGCGTCGAGTGCCGCGCCCACGACGCGGCTGGCCACCTCGTGCGCCGTCCGGAACGGCAGGCCCTTGCGCACCAGGTAGTCGGCGAGGTCGGTCGCGGTCGCGAAGTGCTCGCCGGCCGCGCGCGCGAGCCTTTCGGTGCGGAAGGTGAGGGTGGCGAGCATCGGGGCGAGCACGGAAAGGATCGCCGTCAGCGTGTCGATCGAGTCGAAGAGCGGCTCCTTGTCTTCCTGCATGTCGGAGTTGTACGCGAGCGGCAGGCCCTTCATCGTCGTGAGCACGGCGACCAGGTTGCCGTAGAGGCGCCCGCTCTTGCCGCGGATCAGCTCCGCCACGTCCGGGTTCTTCTTCTGCGGCATGATCGACGACCCTGTCGCGAACGCGTCCGAGATCTCCACGAACCCGAACTCGGCGGTGGCCCAGAGCGTCAGGTCCGCCGCCAGTCGCGACAGGTGCATCCCGGTCGTCGCCGCTGCGGCGAGGAACTCGACCACGTAGTCCCGGTCGCTCACGGCGTCCAGGCTGTTCTGCGAGACCAGACGAAAGCCGAGGTCCTCCGCCAGTCGTTCGCGATCGATCGGAAACGCGCTACCGGCGAGCGCGCCCGCGCCGAGCGGCAGGACGTCGAGCCGGACGCGAGCGTCGCGAAACCGGCCGCGGTCCCGGTCGGTCATGAAGACGTAGGCGAGCAGGTGGTGCGCGAGCAGGATGGGCTGCGCGCGCTGCAGGTGCGTGTAGCCCGGCATCGGCACGTCGAGATGCTGGGCCGCGCGCTCGATCAGGGTTTGCTCCACGCGGCGCAGGCCTTCCACGACGTCGTCCACGACCTCACGGAGGTAGAGCCTTTCATCGACGGCGATCTGATCGTTGCGAGAGCGGCCGGTGTGCAGCTTGCCGCCGACGGGCCCGATCAGTTCGACCAGGCGCCGCTCGACGTTCGTGTGGATGTCCTCGAGTTCCGGCCGGAACGGAAACGTTCCGTTCTCCAGCTCGGCGCGTACCGCGGCGAGCCCGTTCACGATCGTGTCGCGCTCCTCGGCCGTGAGCACCCCGGCGCGCGCGAGCGCCGCGGTCCAGGCCACGCTGCCGGCGATGTCGTACGGCCACAATCGACGATCGAAGCGGAGCGACGCGGTGAAGAGCTCGGCGGTCGGATCGGCGCCTTGCGTGAAGCGCCCGCCCCAGAGCTTCACCGGAGCAGGCTCGCGATGTCGTCCATGATCTGCGCCGTCACGCGCGCGCGTGCGCTTCGCCGCACGGGCGTGCCGTCGGTGAACACGCGGGCGCGCCCGATCGTGACGCGAATGGCATGACGCCGGGGAACGTATGCGCGGCGGCCGACGAGCGCTTCGTAGGTGCCGCGGATCGCCGCCGGCACCACGGGAACGCGCGAGCGCAGCGCGAGCATCGACACGCCGTGGAGGCCGGCTTCGAGCCGGCCGCGCACGCTGAACGGTCCCTCTGGAAAGATCCCGACGATGCGCCCGGCCTCGAGGACCGCGAGCGCCCGTCGCAACGCGCCGGCGTCGGGGCGCTCCAGGTTGATCGGAATCGATCCGATGTGTCGATGGAACGCCGGGTGGAGTGGGGTCGCACGCCAGACCCGCGGCATGACCAGGAAGGAGATCGGCCGGGGGATCGCGACGGCGAGGACGATGCCGTCGAGATAGTTGTGGTGGTTCGCCGCGATGATGTACGGGCCGGACGTGGGGAGATGCTCCAGGCCCTCGGTCTCGAAGTCGAACCACCGGTCCAGCGCGACCCGGATCGGCGGACGGAGAACCCGGTAGAGCAACGGGACGGATCGTTCGATCGGATGCTGCCCGACAGACAGGTCGAGCGCAGACGGCCGGGCCATGTCGGCGTTCGTTATAGCACGGTCGGCCGCGAAACCGGGGAGAGCCGCTACAGTGGCCGCCGGGCTTCGGCTTCTGGGGCCTCCGGGGATTCGACCAGCGCGATGCGGACTTTTCCTTCGCTGGCGAGCATGGACAGGAGCGACGCCGCGGCCTTCTCCGACACCCCGAGCTTGTCGCCGATCTCTCCGGGAGTCATCGCTCCGTGGCGGTCGAGACACTCGCGAATCTCACGGTCGAGGTCACTCCACCAGCCGTTCATCACCCATCCCTCGACTTTTTGCCGGAATCCTCGGATTCGACCTGTCCCAACGCTTCGAGCAGCGTAGCGAGCGGCATCATGCGCGGCAACCCGTGAAAAAGTTTTCCCGGGCACCGCGTAACTCTGACATCCATGACATTCGGGGCTCGACGACGCGGGAGTCTAGTTGCGCCCGCGCGCCATGCGATAGCGCGCCACGGCCTGCGCATGCTCGTCGATCGTCGTCGAGAAGTGATGGTGACGCTCGTCGACGGCGACGAAATAGAGATAGGCGACCGGCGCCGGATCGAGTGTGGCCTCGATCGCCGGGAGCCCCGGGCTCGCGATGGGGCCGGGAGGCAGGCCGGTCCGGCGGTACGTGTTGTACGGGTGATCGGCCTGGAGATCGGCGCGCGTGAGCGTACGACGCTCTTTGCCCACCGCATACTGCACCGTCGGGTCGGCCTGCAGCGGCATGTCGCGCTTCAGGCGATTCCAGAACACGGCCGCGATGGTCCGCCGCTCTTCCGGCGCGACCGCTTCCCGCTCGACGATCGACGCCAGCGTGAGGAGTTGATGGAGGCCGAGCCCACGTGCTCGCGCGCGATCGAGCATGTCCGGCGTCACACGCGCACGGAGCCGCTGGATCATCGGCCCCAGGATCTCTTCCGCTCGCATTCCGCGGACGAACTGATACGTGTCGGGGAACAGGTACCCCTCGACGCTGTCCGCCTCGATGCCGTGGCGTTGAAGGAACTCGCGGTCCCTCGCGACGTGCAGCACGTCCTCCGCCGTCGCCAGTCGCTCGCGCTCGAGCGTCCGGGCCAGCTCGATGACCGTGGCGCCTTCTGGAAGGAGCACGGTGTGGTGGAGGACCCGGCCGCTCTCGAGCAGCTTGACCATCCCGACCACGTTCGTCCCGCGGGGGATCTCGTATTCTCCGGCGCGGAGGCTCCTGGCGCTTCGGCGCGCGACGGTCACGGCCAGGAAGGCCCATCGGCTCCGGATGGCGTCCGCGTCGATCAGCCGGTCGGTGATCCCCGTCACCCCCTCGTGCGCGGGGATCTCGACGACGAGCGGTCCCTGCGCCAGCCGGGCCGTCGGCCCGACCATGCGCCAGCCGGCCACGGCGGCCGCGGCCGGTGTGGCGACCAGGAGGAGGATCAGGAGAAGACGCCGCCTCATCGAACTTACTGGGGGCCCCGAGAGGCGCGCGGACGCGCCTGACATAGCCCCCAGACCCCCGACGCTCGGGCACGGCCCGGCGAAGCCGTGGCGCGCCTCGGGATGGCTACAGGATCTCTCATCGAATCGACTCTATCGCGGCCGCCGCGTTAGCCCGGGCCGAGCCGGGTGGTATACTGACAGGCCGGGTCGCCGTCCGGATTTCCTCACGGCGGACATTTCCGAAGGGGGTCTCGATGCTCGATCTTCAGCTTCCCGCCCGACACGAGTGGTCCACGCAAAGCCGCGATTACGGCAAGCTCATCGTCGAGCCGTTCGAGCCGGGCTTCGCGCTCACCGTGGGCACCGCGTACCGGCGCGCGCTCCTGTCGTCGATCCACGGCGCCGCGGCGACGTGGGTGAAGATCCAGACCGTGCTGCACGAGTTCTCCCACATGCCGGGGGTGGTCGAAGACACTCTCGACATCATCATGAATCTCCAGAAAGTGGTCTTCGCGCTTCACGTCAATCGTCCCAAGATTCTGAGGTTGAAGGCGCAGGGCGGCGGCGTCGTGAAGGCGAGCAACTTCGAGCCGGACGCGGACGTCGACATCCTGACCCCGGACATGACGCTGGCGACGCTCGACAAGGACGGCGTGCTCGAGATGGAAGTGTGCGTCGAGCGCGGCCGCGGATACGTCGCGGCGGAGAAGCGCGAGCCCGAGGCCTTGCCGATCAACGCGATCCTGCTCGACGCCGACTTCTCTCCGGTCAAGCGCGTGAACTACCACGTCGAGCCGACCTCGTCCGGCGAGGGCGCTGGTGAAAGGCTCGTGCTCGAGATCTGGACCGACGGCAGCTTGACCCCGGTCGCCGCGGTCGGCGAGGCCTCCGCGGTGCTGGGCGACCACTTCGATCTCCTGACCGACTTCCCGGAACTGGCGCCCGAGGAAGAGCCGGTCGAGCGGGACGAGCACCGGCCGCGCGTCGAGCTGAACGACAGACTCTTCCGCAACGTGGACGAGCTGGAGCTCTCGGTCCGGGCGTCCAATTGCCTGAAGACCGCGAACATCCGGACGATCGCCGACCTGGTGCAGAAGACGGAACCGGAGCTCTTGAAGACCAAGAACTTCGGCAAGAAGTCGCTGAACGAGATCAAGACGATCCTCGGGGAGATGGGCCTGGCGCTCGGGATGCGTCTCGACCCGGAAGAGCTGGAGCGCCTGCGCGCGCAGTACGAGCGCGCGTACGAAAATTAGCGCTTCCCGAAGCGCCCCCGGATTCGCTCCACCGCTTCCTCGGTCTGCTCGCGGCTACCGAAGGCCGTGAGCCTCAGATAGCCTTCGCCGCTCGGTCCGAATCCCGATCCCGGCGTGGAGACGACGTGCGCCTCCGAGAGGAGCGTGTCGAAGAACTGCCACGACGTCATTCCGGACGGCGCCTCGACCCAGATATAGGGGGCGTTCTCGCCGCCGTGGACGGTGAACCCCGCAGCCTCGAGCCCGGCTCGCACGATCCGCGCGTTCTCCATGTAGAAGTCGATGAGCCCGCGCACCTCGGTCTTTCCTTCGGGAGAGAACACCGCGGCGGCGGCCTTCTGGATCACGTACGGCACGCCGTTGAACTTCGTCGACTGGCGCCTGAGCCAGAGCGCGTTCAAGGACACCGGCTCGCCGCCGGCCGTGCGACCTTGAAGCTCCTTCGGCACGACCGTGTAAGCGCACCGCGTTCCCGTGAACCCGGCGGTCTTCGAGAAGCTCCGGAACTCGATGGCGACCTCGCGCGCGCCCTCGATCTCGAAGATGCTGCGCGGGATGTCGGGGTCCCGGACGTACGCCTCGTACGCCGCGTCGTAGAGGATGGTCGCGTGCGCCGCGTGCGCGTAGTCGACCCACTTCTTCATCGCGTCGCGCGTCAGCACCGCGCCCGTCGGATTGTTCGGATAGCAGAGATAGATCAGGTCCACGGGACGTGACGGCAGCTCCGGCTGGAAGCCGGTCCGCGCCGTGCAAGGCAGGTACACGAGACCGGCGTACCGGCCCGCGTCGTCGGCGGGGCCCGTGCGCCCGCCCATCACGCTGGCGTCGGCATACACGGGATAGACGGGGTCGGTCAGCGCGACGACCGAATCCGCCGCGAAGATCTCCTGGATGTTCGCGCTGTCGGTCTTGCCGCCGTCGCTCACGAAGATCTCGTCGACCGCGAGCTTCACCCCTCGCGGTCCGTAGTCGTGCGCGGCGATGAGCTCCGCGAGGAACTCGTAGCCGGTCTCGGGACCGTAACCCTTGAAGGTCTCCGCCCGCGCCATGTCGTCGACCGCCTGGTGCATCGCCTTGATGACCGCCGCCGGAAGAGGCCGTGTGACGTCCCCGATGCCGAGCCGGATGAGACGCGCATCGGGATGCTCTCCCTGGAACGCCTTCACGCGTCGAGCGATCTCGACGAAGAGGTAGCTCGATCGAAGCTTCAGATAATGCTCGTTCACTCTGGTCACGGGCCTCTCTCCTTCTCGACCTCCGGTTCGTCCGAACGGCAAAGTCTACCGTACGGCACGAGCGGTCGGTTAACATCAGCACGCCGTGTCGGGGTCGAGGCAGTAGCGGTCCCGCGTGCCGTCGACCCAGCGTGTCACCTCGAGCGTACGGCCGTCCGTCTCGAGGATCACCGCGCCGTCGCGATCCGTCCGGTAGACCCGCGCTCCGGCGGCCGTGAGGCGCCGGAGGACGTCGGCGTCCGGATGGCCGTACGCGTTCCGGGCGCCCACCGAAATCACCGCGACCGCCGGGCGCACGGCCCGCAGGAACTCCTCCCCGCTCGAGTGCCGCGAGCCGTGATGCGCGACCTTCAGCACGACGGCGCGGAGCGCGTCGCCGCGGCGCGTGTACAGGCTCTCGGCCGCGGCGCCGATGTCCGAGGCGAGCAGGAACGAGGCGGTGACGTATTCGAGCGTCACGACGCGCGCGGCGTCGTTGCGACTGAGTACGGGGGCGCCGGAAGCTCGGGACTCCGCCGTGTGAATCGTCATCAGGACTCCATCCAGCCGTCGCGTGAGACCGTCGGGCGCGTCGCTCAGGTCCTCGTCTACGCGGAACAGCCGGCGGATCGCCGCCATGCCGCCGGCGTGATCCACGTCCGCGTGCGTCGCGACGAGGCCGGCGAGGCTCAAGATCCCTCGGTTCCAGAGATACGGCGCGACCACGCGTTCGCCGGCGTCGAGCCGGCGCGCGCCGCCCGAGCCCGCATCGACCAGGAACGCGCGCCGATCCGGACTCTCGATCACGATCGCATCGCCTTGCCCGACGTCGAGGATGGCGACGCGAAGCCGGCCGTCGCCGGGACGGAGGATCGTCCAGGCCTCCATCCCGCACGCCGCGAGCATCAGCGCGACGGCGATGAAACCCGCCACGTGGCTCGTCGATCGGCGCACGTCGCGTGCCCGCCAGGCGAAGAGGCCGAGCCCGAGCGACGCTGCGTAGCAGACGATCGCTGCCCAGCCGGGCGCCGGCAGATGCACGAGCGCGCCCGGCACCGCGGCCGCCAGTCGCACGACGGCGCGGAGCAGCAGCAGCACGGGCCAGATCGCGTCGAAGAACGGCGCGGCGAGTGGTTCGCTCGCCGCGGCGACGGTGACGGCGAAGAGCCCGAGCACCGTCGCCACCGCGGCCAGCGGCACGACGGCCAGGTTCGCCACGATGCCGATGAGCGAGACCTGGTTGAAGTGAGCGAGCGTGATCGGCAGCACGGCCGCCTGCGCGGCGAGGCTGACGCCCATCGATCCGGCGATCACGCTCTTCGGAATCGGAGCGAGCACGATGCCAAGCGTGGCGGCGAACGACAGCTGGAATCCCGGATCGAGCAGATCGCCGGGACGCACGGCGAGAATCGCGATGCCGGCCAGCGCCAGGCTGTTCACGACGGACGCCTCCCGATCGAGAACCAGCGCGCCCAGAACCAGCACGCCCATGATCGCGGCCCGGATGACGGACGGCTCGGGACCGGCGACGCACGCGAAACCGATGACGACGAGCATGGCGGTGATCGCCGCCGCCCGTCGCGGCGCGCGCACGAGCAAGAGCGCCGTGAACGTGGAAGACGCGAGCAACGCGACGTTGAAGCCGGACACTGCCAGGATGTGATAGACGCCCGAGCGACGGAAGTCGTCGAGCGTCTCCCGCGGTAACTCGCCGCGCGTACCGAGCAGCAATCCGCCGAGCAGCGCGCTCGACACGGGCGGGAGCGCGCGGCGGATCGCTTCGAGCGCCCGCTCGCGAACGCGCGCGTGCCACGCGGTGGACGAGTCGAGGGCGCTCACGCGGTTCGCGGGTGCGCTCCCCTCGATGCGGATCCCGTCGCGCTCCAGGAACGCGGCATAGTCGAACCCGCCCGGATTGTGGAAGCCGATCACGGGGCGCAGTCGCGCGTCGGCGCCGATCCGTTGTCCCTCGGAGAGCGGCGGGCCCTCGCCCCGGACGCTCAGATGGATTCGGCCCGACCGTGGCAGACCGTCCAGGTGATCCAGGTCGACGACGAGGCGTCGACGATCCGCCCCGAGGTTCACGGGCGCGGCGGCGATCCGTCCCTGGATCTCGCCCGCGCGCGGCATGGCGAGTCGTGAGACATCGTCCGGTGGGGGCGGCGCCGGCACGGCGGCGAGCGCGCCGAGCGCAGCGACCGCGAGCAGGAGCGGCGGCGTCGCGCGCGCTCGGCGGTCCACCGCGAGGACGATCGCCGTGGCGCCGGCGGCGATCATCCAGAGCCCCCACCACCCGACGATCGGACACCGGGACACCATCGCGACGCCCGCGCCGAATGCCAGCGCGACCGGGAGCAGCGGCGTCGTCAGCAGCACGGTTACGGCGAGATCGTGACGAGCGGTCTGAATCGCTCGATGCGAGTCGGACCGACGCCCGAGACTCGGCGGAGATCGTCGACGGAGGCGAACGGACCGTCGCTCTCGCGCGCGGACACGATGCGATTGGCGAGGACGGGACCGACGCCGGGCAGGCGCATCAGGTCCTCCACGGTCGCCCGGTTCAGATCGACAGGGGCGGCGTCCGTCGCAAGCGCGCCGCGTCCTTTGAGCGAGGATCGACCCGACGAGGCCGGGTCGCGGGACGTTCGCTGTCCCGCGACCGGGGGAACCGGGTCAGGCGATGCGCCGGTCGACGAAGGCGGGGCCGCCGCGTTCACGGCGGCCGGATCGACACGCTGGTCGAACGCTTCGAGCTGCGCGGCGACGTCGGGATGCGTACGCCGCCACTGACCGATCGCGAGACCGAGACCCGCGACGACGACCAGTCCGAGCAGCAACACAATCTGCGGTCGCGTGTAGAGTCCCACCCGGCGACCATCCCATGCGCGATCGCCCGGTTCCAGAGTCGAGAAATGGATACAGCGCGCTGTCGCTCGTCAGCGACACCTCCGCGCCGCACGCCACCAGGACCAGAACAGGAGCCCCTGGCAGAGCGCGAGCGGGATCACGAGCATGCCGCCGAGCACGTAGAGCGAGACGAAGCCGCGGATCGTCGCGCGCGCGATGAACACCAGGCCGGCGCCGATCAGGAGATCGAGCAGGAGGAACGCCGCGCTGGCGCCGAGGTATTCGAGCATCAGGACGAGCGGCCCCCATCCCGGACGAGGAAGCTTGAGGAGCCACCGACCGGCGAGCCAGCAGAGCAGCGTCGCCACGGCGACCGGGACGACGATCAGCATGGCGCCATGGCAGGCGCGGCCGCGCGCCTCTCGGGGCCCCTCACCTAGAGATACCCGACGACGTGATAGTAGGCGCGCGCGAACAGCTCCTGGATCGTGACCCGCAGCAACCCCAGACGGGCTTCGGGCCCTGGCGACGTGTCGAGCTCGGTCTCGGCCGCGACGGGAATGACGCGATGGCCGGCGCGCTCGAACACCGCCGTCGCGCGCCTGAGGTGTTGCGCGTTGGTGACGACCAGGATGCGCGGCTCGCCGCTCGCGCCCAGGCGCCGTCGCACCTGCTGCGCCTCGTCGGCCGTGGTCATCGCGCTGATGCGGACGATCGCGTCGGCGGGCACGCCGAGATCCCGCGCGACGGCCGCGCGGGCGTTGGACTCCTTCCCACCGCCGGTCAAGATCATCACCGGCGCGAGGCCGCGCCTGTACAGGACTACGCCCTGGACCAGCCGGGCGAGCGAGGCCGACGTCAGGACGCCGTCGGGCGTGGCGCCGACGCCCAGCACGACGATGGCCTCGGCCGGCGCCGGCTGGCCGTGAACCGCGAACGCCGCGGCGAATCTTTCCGGCAGCGGCGTGCAGATGACGACGAGGCCGAGCAGGACCAGCGCCCCGAGCCCGCGGACGACGCGCGGCGGCCAGTCGGCGTGACGCGCGACAGCGTCGGGCCCCCGCATGTGGGGTCCCCCCATGTCGGGCCCGCCCACGTCGGGCCGCCCCCCCGTCGCCGCGCCGCTGATCGGCATCCGCTCAGGGAACCAGCGCGGCGCGCGTGATGGTCGTCGTCTGTCGCCCGTGCCACTCCGATTCCGCGAACGCCTCGTTGATGCGCTCGAGCGGATACCGGTGCGAGACGAGACGGTCGAAGGGCCACCGCGCGCGGTTGCGCACGAGGAAGTCGAGCGCGCGCGGAATGACCCACGGGTCGTACATGACGACACCGACGATCTTCTTCGAGCCCCACACGAGCTGGGCAGGCTCGAGCGGGATCGTGACGCCGCGGCTGATGGTCCCGATCTCGAGATAGGTTCCTCCCGGCCGCAGCATGTCGATGCCTTCCGGGATGACCTCCGGGAACCCGACGAAGTCGCACGCCACGTCGACGCCCGCGCCGCCCGTGAGCTTCCGCACGAGATTCACGCGCTCGCGGCGATCCGTCACCTGGTTGAGGTCGATCGTCGCGTCGGCGCCGAACGCCTTCGCCAGCTCGAGCCGTCCCGGTATCCGATCGATCACGATCACGGTCTCGGCGCCCATGTCCTTCGCGACGGCCGCAGCCTGCAGCCCGAGCCCGCCGGCGCCCTGGATCGCCACGCGCCCGCCGAACGCGAGCCCGGCCTGGTGCAGGCCGAAGATCACCTGGCTCAGCGCGCAGTTCACCGGCGCGATCAGCTCGTCGGGCAGCGATTCCGGCACGCCGAAGATCGCGCCGCCCGATCGAAGGTAGTAGTACTCGGCGAACGCGCCGTGAAAGTGCGGGAACTGGGACGGTCCGAGCGGCCTTCCCACCTTGTTCGGACACGCGGCCGGCTCCTTCGCGAGGCACGCGGGGCATCGGCCGCACGGGTAGAAGTACGCGTAGGCCACGCGATCGCCTTCGCGCAGCGGACGGCCGAGCGAGTCCGTCGTCACCCCAGAGCCGAGCCGCGCCACGCGTCCGGTCATCTCGTGCCCGTAGATCCAGCCGTCGTCCGGTAGCCTGAGAGGCGCGTCGCCGC
>Ga0066710_100001911_pt1 | contig 16198 bp, 10 predicted proteins | sample GraSoiAngelo_159_FD_79666 | JGI IMG/M metagenome (GOLD analysis project Ga0066710, IMG submission 79666) | Grasslands soil microbial communities from the Angelo Coastal Reserve, California, USA - 14_1009_16_40cm | ecosystem: Environmental > Terrestrial > Soil > Grasslands | place: USA...
AATCCAGCCACATCAGTTTGGCCGGGTTGTCATGGAGCATGACGCGGACCTCGTTCTCTTTGATACCGAAGGCGAGGAGGGCGCGGATGAAGACTCGCATTCCGTCGATGCTGTCCATGTGCAGGACCTGGCCGAAGTCGCTTCCGATGATGCAGCGTTTGGGGCCGATTTCTTTGATCGTGCGGACGGTTTCCATGGGATCGGCGACGGGCTGGTAGAGGCTTGGTATCATGGGCTGGCAGTAGGTCCCGACGTAGACTCCAAGCTCCGCGAGTTCTTTCATCTCGTCCAGCAACAGCTTGTTCAGTTCCAACAGGGGATGATCTAGAGTAGCACGGACACCGAGTTCCCGGGCCTTCTTGGCCAGCGGCAACAGCTCCTTGAAGTCGGTGTGGCCGAAGCCGATTCCGACTTTCTTGGCCACGGCCATTTTCATGATCTCGACAACTTCGGGAAGGACCTGGCCGTCCTCGCTCACCAGCCGCACACCGCCTTTTTCGGGCTGTCCGGCCCCTCGCCAAAAGCCCAGCGATGTGAAGGTTGGAAACCAGATCATCTTAAAGTTCGGATACTGGAGGGCGATGCGGATCGCCTCGGGGTTCATTCCCAAGCAGGTTCCGGCGCCACCGTAGATTTCCACGCGGTGGGTCAGTTCGCCCTTTTCGACCAGATAATCAATATGCTGCTGCGCAAGATAGGCGGCATTGGCGCTGACGTTCCAATGGTCCTTGAAGGCGAGAGCGCGCATGCCGGCCTTGGAAGCGTCGATAGCGATCTCGACCATGTTTTGGGAGCGATAGACAAAATCCGGATAGGCATGGATGTGGCAATCGATGGCTCCTTTCAGCAGCTCGTTCTCGATGCCCGGATAGATCTTGAGCATCTCCGGGTTGTCTTTGAGCATTTGATAGAAATAGTCTTTGGCATTGAGTTGCCGGACTCGTTCCACCGTTAAGACCCGGCCCACGAGGAGCTGTCGGGCCGCTTCGGCATCAGCAGCAAAATCGCACATAGATGTCTCCTTATAAGTTCTGTACAGCCGCGGATTGCGCGGCTCAACCTTTGGGGCAGTTGCGCACTATGAATTTCCCCACGCCTCGACGAATCGGCGGGCATCTTCGATGACCGGTTCCGTGACGGGAACATAGGGAACAATGAGTCGATCGACACCGGCTTCTACGAATGGTTGAAGTTTTTCCTTAATTTCCATCACAGAAGTTGCTGGGATCACAGGCAGTTTGTCCATATAGGCATCGGTGATCAGAGCACTGGCGGTCTTGAACCCTCCGGTTTTGAAGGCCTCCTGGATCGCGTTCACTTCGGGCTCGAAACCGGAAGCTTTTAGCATGTCGCGATAGTGATCGGCGATGTTGTAAAACGTCAGCACCTGCCGCAATCGTGAGCGCGCCATCGCCCGATCCGGATGCAGCGACACGCGGACCTTGGCGATGATCTCCACCTGGTTGGGATCGCGGCCGGCCTCGACCGCCCCGGCGCGGACGCGGCCTGCGATTTCGCGGATCGTGGCCGGGGTCGCCATATTGATGAACACGCCATCGGAGATCTGACCGACGAGCCGCGTCATCTGAGGGCCCAGGCCTGCCAGATAGATGGGAAACGACGGGTGAGCGGGCTTCCACGAAAGTTGGAAGCGTTGTCCGGTCGAATAGATCTCTCCCTGGTATTCGACTCGCTCACCGGCGGCCGTGCGGCGGACAATATCGATGTACTCGCGGGCGCGGCGCAGCGGACGATCGAATGTACCTCCGTGCCAGGAGGCGATCGTCTTGTTGGCGACGCCCAGACCCAAGAGCAACCTTCCGCCGGAGAGGTCCTGCAACGTGGCCGACTGGATGCCCAGAGTCACCGCGCTTCGGCCGTAGATATGATAGATAGCGGTTCCCAATTGGAGCTTCCGCGTCCGCGCCGCAATTGCGGAAATCAGGACCAGCGGGTCCGTGCTGTTGGATTCGCCTTTCCAGAAGGCGCCAAAGCCGGCTTGTTCGATCGACGGCGATAACTCGACGATTCCTGAAACCGGGTAATGTGCCGCCGAGTTTAGTTCGATGTCATAGATCACAAGTCTTCCTCACTTTCGGGCGAGAGCAATTCGGGGACGGAGACCGAATTTCTGAAGTACAAGAAATTCGGTCTCCGTCCCCGAATTGCTCTTACCTTAGGTAAACGCCCTTGGGGTCGATCTCTTCCCGCAAAAGACGCAGTTCCTCGGGCGTGGGAAGCGGCGTAAGGGGAACCTGCTTGGGAATGTGTAAGGGGAATCCCGTATTTTCCACGACGTCCTCCAAGCGCACCACTGGATGCAAGGAGAGCAGCGTCGCCGAATGCGTATCCGGATCAAACCCAAGCACAGCCATGTCCGTGATAACGCGGTGAGGACCTCCGCCGCGCAAACCCAATTCCTGGCGGCTACGTCCGCCGGCAAAGCCAGGACTGGTCAAGTGCGCCACGGCTTCGGGCAGTTTGCGTTTCTCATGCCGCATGATCATGATCACGCGCCTGGCGAGCGACGCAATGTCGTTTCCGCCGGCGCTGCCGTTAAAATAACGAACCTTGCCGGAGTCTTCCTTCAAGAGCGTCGTGTTGATGTTGCCGAAACGATCGATCTCCAAAGCCCCCAGAAACCCGACATCGACAACACCGCGGTGCACGTTCATCCCCATGACATCCAGAAAGCCGCTCCAACATGTGGCTCGATACCAAATCCGAGGATCGGCCAAGCCTACAGCCGTGTCGATCGGGCTCATATTCATCACGCCAATCTCTAAAAGCGCGCTCAGGCCGGGCGCGTGAGTCCGTTTGGCAAGCACGCAAGCGACTTGCGGCAATCCAAGGCCAACGACGACAACTTCGCCGTCCCGCAGTTCGCGAGCCCCGGCGGTCGCCATGATTTCACTAGCGAGGACTTCTGGCATGTTGGGTCTCCCGGATTCCTATTCCCGTCATTCGTGTTTGCCGGAAAATCGACGAGGCTATCAGAAATAGAAGGATAACTTCAAGCGGGATTCCGGGGACCCGGGGACCCCAATCCGTCGATAAGAGGTGTCGGCGCTCCCATGGACGGGTTGAGCGCCTTGCCATGGACGGCCTGTCAAGGTACCTTACCTTGGCAGACACGCTCGGCATCATTGATCCGCATCGGAGTTCCGGCGGCACCGGCGGCACCGCTAAAAATTGCTTCACGCGTCACTTCGCTAGTAAACTGTCGACGCCCTTCACCCCCCGGGAACAATTCAGGTCAACACAAGTCGTCAGCCAACATCCGGAGGTCGTCATGTACCGTGAACGCCCCGCAGAAAGCACTCAGGAACACATCGAAGATCTGGTTCATCTTTATATTGACGGAGCTTTTGATCGACGCGAGTTATTGAAGCGAGTCGCCCTTTACACAGGTTCTGTTGCCGCAGCCGTTGCCGCCGTTGGACCTGAAATCATGGCACAAGCCGTACCACCAGTCGGGGTGCCGGCCAATGCCACTGTGCCGGAGAACGACGACAGTGTTCAGTGGTTTTGGGTTGATTACGCTGGGGAAGGCGGAACGCTTCGGAGTTACTTTGCGCGGCCGAGATTTGAAACGCGACGCGTTCCAGCGATTCTGGTTATACATGAGAACCGCGGGTTGAATGACCACATTAAAGATGTGGCACGACGGGTCGCCAAAGCAGGATTCGTCGCCTTGGCGGTAGATCTCCTGTCGCGCGTGGGCGGCACCGAGTCGTTTTCCGACCCGGCGGCCGCGACACAGGCGTTGAATCGAACCACGGTGGCCGAACGATTGGCAGACGTTCGCGCAGGTATCGAATTTCTGAACGTTGCGGATTATGTTCGGGCAGATCGAATCGGTACCGTCGGCTTCTGCTTCGGCGGAGGGCTCGTATTCACTCTGGCGTTCAACGTTCCGGAACTCAGTGCCGCGGTCCCGTATTACGGGACTCCACCAAATCCGTTGCCCTCGTGGGACACCATGAATGCAAAGCTGCTCGCCATTTTTTCGGAGACGGATTACAACCAAAACAGCCGGATTCCCGAAATCGTGACCGGCATGGTTCAGCGTCGAAAAACGATGGGCTTGCACATCTATCAAGGTACCGCGCACGGCTTTCACAATGATACGAGCCCAATTTACAATGCCAACGCCGCTGCTGATGCCTGGTCCAAAACGATCGCGTTCTTCAACACGCACCTGAATGCGTAAAGAACACCAGTTCGCCAAACAGGGCCCGAATGAAAACGTTCAGGACACAAAGGCGCCAAGGCCACAAAGAGCGGACGACAAGGTAAGGTACCTTGACACCAGCGGGCCGTCCATGGCAAGGCGCTCAACCCGTCCATGGGAGCGCCGACACCTCTTATCGACGGATTGGGGGACGACAATCTATATTTCTCGGAGGCCGGTTTGCGTTTAGAATGTCAGCCACTGGTTCAAAGGAGAAGACAAAATGACGTGCCTTACGAGAAAACATGGGGCTGCTCTGTTGGCCTTGATCGCGATCATTGTTTGCGGAACCGGGGCCGCCGCACAGAGTGCTCCTGGCGCAATCGCAATTCCGAAAGTGACAGGTCCGATTGCCGTGACGGCGGACTCTTATCCGTTTGCAGCAGCCAATAAGAGCACGCCGGCCGTCGATCTTGCGAAGCTCGGTTACCTGGAAGAGGAGTTCATCGTTTCAGGCTCCGCCAATGTTTACGATTGGGCCGCGGAGGGCGCCGTGAGCGTGAAGACGCCGAACGCTCCTTACGGAACGCGGATTCTGGTGCGGCGTCCCGCGGACTCCGCCAAATTCAGCGGTACGGTGATCTTCGAGCCCATGTTTACCGCGCGGCGCTTCGATTGGCCCATGATGTGGGGCTACACTCACGACTACATTGTGGAGAGCGGGGCGGCCTGGGTCGGTGTAACATTGCCTGCGTCTATCGATGGGCTGAAGAAATTCAACCCGGCCCGGTACGCGCCGTTATCTTTTGCGAATCCGGCGCCGAACGCGGCGTGCACGACCGCACCGAACAACGCTGCTTCGCCATCGGAAGAAGGCCTGCGCTTTGACATGATGAGCCAGGTGGCGGCGTTGCTGAAGAGTGGCGCATTGCCGGGCTTAAGAGCGCAGTACATATACGCCGCCGCCCAGGGTGGCGATATTGCGACTTACATCAACGCGATCCATTCGCAGGCTACCCTCGCTAACGGCAAACCCGCATTCGACGCCTATCTCATGCGGCCCGGCTTCGGCCCCGCACGCATCAACCAGTGTGCAGCCGCGCCGGGCCCGAACGATCCGCGGCGGATGATCAAAGGCGTCAACGTGCCGGTCATCATCGCGACGGCACAAGGCGAAGCGCTGGGAACACTGGCGTGGCGGCGTCCGGATAGCGATGGCCCGAACGATATCTTTCGATTGTATGAGATGGCTGGAGCCGGACACATCGATTGGTGGGCATACTACGGCTTTCCAAGAATGGAAGACCAGGTCGCGGCAGTCGGGTCCGCGCAAGGGCCGCCGGCCTGGCCTTTTGCGGCCCGCTGCGAGCCGGAAATTCCGCTGATGCCGCTTCCCGTTTTGGCCCAGGTCTATAACGCCACGTTTACCAACCTGGATCAATTTGTGCGAAAGGGGACGCCGCTTCCGAAAGCGGCGCGCCTCGAGTTGAAGGATGCGGGGAGCCCACAACAGAGCTTTCTGCTCGACCAGTTCAACCATGGAGCAGGAGGACTACGTAATGTCTATATGGAGGTTCCTGCAGCGAACTACTTCGTGACCAGCCCCGGTCCGGGAACCTGCCGGGAAATGGGGCACATCGAGCCGTTCACCTGGTCGCGTCTGGAATCGCTGTACGGCACTTACAAAAACTACGCCGCCAAAGTCGAACAAACCGTGAATCGCCTGGTCCAGGAGCGTTGGCTGACCGAAGGCGACGCGCGAAGGGCCAAAGCGGAACTGCTTGGGTCTGCTCCGGCTGCTCGCAGCAACAACGATTAGGAGCGTATGGAACACAAAGGCACAAAGACACAAAGAAAGGCCGCTTTTATAGTTATTTAAGCGGCCTTTCTTTGTGCCTTTGTGTCTTTGTGTTCTTGCGTCAAAGCGGAATCACAGCAACTCGTATCCCGGGCCTCCTCCACCTTCGGGCGTAACCCAGTTGATCACCTCATACGGATCCATGATGTCGCACGTCTTGCAATGGACGCAGTTGGAGGCATTGATCTGCAGGCGAAGCTTTCCGTCTCCGGCATCGGTCATCTCATAAACGGCGGCAGGACAGAAGAACTGGCAGGGGTTACCGTATTCGGTAGTACAGCGCGGATGGCAAATATCCGGCTGCAGGACGACGAGATGGCATGGCTGATCTTCGTCGTGATCGGTTCCCGAATTATAAACATCCGTGAGTTTGTCAAACGTCAGTTTGCGGTCGAAGACAGGCGCGGTGGGCGCAGGCACTTTGCCGTCATAGTACTCCCGTAGCTGCCGCATGCGCGTGTGGCCGGGATGATTCCGGTAACGATTCCTTAACCCTCGGCCCCCAGTCACCATTTGAAGTCCCGTGTGAATCATCCCCGCGAAAAAACCATGCTCGAAGCTCTGGTGGAAATTCCGGACCTTCCAGAGTTCTTCTTTGACCCAGCTTTTCTCCACCAGTTCCTCAAAACGTTTCAACCGTGTTCGAGAAAAGTCCTTCGCCTCAAGCGACTCGAAAGCCGCTTGCGCGGCAAGCATGCCGGTCTTGAACGCCAGATGAATACCCTTCAGGCGCATGGAATTCAGGAATCCGGCGGCATCGCCAATGATAAGCCCTCCGTTGAAGTAATACTGGGGCTGCGCCCAATAGCCGCCTTCCGGAATCGTCTTGGCGCCGTATGAATACAGCGTGCCGCCTTCGAGAATGTCCTTTATATAAGGATGGGTCTTGAACTCCTGAAATCGCTGATGCGGGTCCAGCCGGGGATCGAGATAATCCAGTCCAACGACGAATCCGATCGAGACGCGGCCATCGGACATGTTGTAAATGAACCCGCCGCCAAACTCTTCATTGCGCAGCGGCCAACCCATCGTATGAATGACGCGGCCTCCGGTTTTCTTTTCCTTGGGGACGTCCCAGATTTCTTTCACTCCAGCCGCGTAGACCTGTGGATTTCGGTCGCGATCGAGATTGAATGTCTTGACGAGTTGCTTCGTCAGTGAACCGCGCGCGCCCTCCGCAAGAATGGTCATTTTCGCCCGGACGTCAATGCCGGGTTCGAAGTTGCCTTTCTTGTTGCCGTGTTTGTCGATGCCTTTGTCGCCGGTCCGCACCCCGATGACTTTGTCACCTTCGATGAGTAGCTCGGCGCCGGCAAATCCCGCGAAAATATCCACGCCGCTGTTCTCGACCTGCTCTCCAAACCAGCGTGTGAATTTGTTCAGCGAGATGATGTAATTGCCGTGATTTTGGAGAGGCGGGGGAATGATCGGAAGTTCGAATTTCCGGGCCTGGGTGAGAAAAACAACGTGATCCTCTTCGACCGGCTTCTCGATCGGCGCGCCCTTTTCTTTCCAATCCGGCATCAGTTCCTGGATGCCGCGCGGGTCCATCACAGCGCCCGAGATCGTATGGGCGCCGATCTCCTTGCCTTTTTCAAGAACGGCGATGGAAACGTCGCGATTCAGCCGGCGCAGATGATAAGCGGCTGCAAGTCCGGCGGGCCCACCGCCAACGATCAAAACATCGACTTCGAGGATTTCACGTTCCGCCATATGGCAAGAATAGCAGAGCCGGTACGGTTGCCCAACGAATCGTCGGATGCGAAGTGCGCAACTGTAGGGGCGGTCTATGACCGCCCGTATTTCGTTGAATTTAGGAAGAACGGGCGGTCATAGACCGCCCCTACAGTCAGAGCATTTAGCTCCACGCCCGATTGAACTTGACGCCAAAGAGCGGCTACCATATGGTCTTGCGCAAAGATGAGCTAGATCCCAGGCTGCAAAAGGGGCATTGGAATGAAACCGATCAAAAAAAAGACCAAAGCTAAGCTGGAGAAGGCACACATCCGCCTGCGTGTGAATGGCGAGCAGGTGGAAGTGGCGTTTGCCCCGCACAAGACGCTTCTGGAAGTGCTTCGCGAGGACCTGCGGCTCACGGGCACCAAACACGGATGCGAGTTAGGAGAGTGTGGGTGCTGCGCGGTTCTGGTGGACGGCAGTCCGGTGCTATCCTGCCTGGCGCTTGGAGTCGCCCTGGAAGGACATGAGGTCACCACGGTTGAGGGCATGACCGACGGAACGAAGCTGCATCCGCTGCAGGAAGCGTTTGCCGAACTTGGCGCCGCCCAATGCGGGTATTGCACGCCTGGAATTCTCCTCACTGCTAAGGTCCTGCTGGAGAAAGTCCCGCGGCCTTCCCGCGACGAAATCAAGGAGGCGCTGGGCGGAAACATTTGCCGCTGCACCGGCTACATCAAGATCTACGAGGCGGTGGAACTGGCTGCCGCACGCCTGACTGGCGAGAAGGCCGAACCCGCCGAGGAGAGCATTTATGGCTGGCAATAATGGAGCAAAGCGGAACGGCTTGCGTGTGATCGGAAAGCCCTTCCCGAAGGTGGACGCGAAAGTAAAGTGCACCGGTGAACTGAAGTATGCCGACGACTTAGCGCTGCCGCGCATGCTGCACACGAAGCTCTTGCGCAGCCCGGTTCCCCACGCCCGCATTGTCAAGATCGACGCTTCGAAAGCGGAAGCCTATCCCGGCGTCAAAGCCGTGCTTCTTGGAAAAGATCTGCCGATCACGTTCGGCGCTCTTCCCGTCAGCGAGGATGAGAACGCTCTAGCCATAGACAGGGTTCGAATGGTGGGAGATCCGGTGGCCGCCATCGCCGCTGTGGATGAAGACGTGGCGACCGAAGCTCTGGACTTGATAGAAGTCGAGTACGAACCGCTTCGGGTCATCACTTCGATTCAGGACGCATTTGCGCATCCCGAGCCTCGCATCCATGAATATGGAGAATTCGGCAATATCCATCGCAGGCAAGTCTACGAGTTCGGCGATGTGGAGACCGGTTTTGCCGAGGCCGATTTCGTGCGGGAAGATATCACCTTCTACGAAGGCAGCACTCATCTCGCTCTGGAGCAGCATGCCAGCCTGGCCCAATTCAGCCATGACGGCAAGCTCACGCTCTGGACTTCGACGCAGGACATGCATTACCTGCATCGGCACCTGGCCAAAGTGCTCGGGCTTCCCGCCAGTCACATCCGGGTCATCGCGACGCCAAACGGCGGAGGCTTTGGAGGCAAGTGCGATCCTTTTAACCACGAGATCGCCGTCTCCAAGCTGGCGATGATCACCGGCCACCCTGTGAAGATCTGCTTAACGCGCGAAGAAGTTTTTTATGCCCACCGCGGAAGGCATCCTGTCCTGATGTCCACCAAGACCGGATACAAGAAGGACGGCTCCATGACCGCGATGCACCATCGCACGATCTTAGACGGCGGCGCTTATGGCGGCCACGGCGTGGCCAGCACTTTCTACACCGGCATACTTCAACCAACGACGTACAAGTTGCCTCACTATCGATTTGAAGCGGTGCGCGTGTTCACCAACAAGGCCCCGTGCGGCCCGAAACGCGGCCACGGGACTCCTCAGCCGCGGTGGGCACAGGAAATCCAGTTGGACAGGATCGCCGACCACCTGGGCCTGGACCCGGCGGAGATGCGCAAAGCACACGCGGTGCCGCCAAATTCAATTACCGCCAATTGGATTCGCATCGGTAGTCTAGCCCTGGGGAAGTGTATCGATAAGGTTGTGGAAGGCTCCGGGTGGAAGGAAAAGTTCCGAAAGCTGCCCCACGGCAAAGGTATCGGGATCGCATGCAGCGCTTACATGACCGGAACGCAAACTCCAATCTACTGGAACAAGTTGCCCCACTCCGGCGTGCAATTGAAGCTGGACCGGAGCGGGGGCGTATGCGTTTTTTGTGGTTCGGTAGAAATCGGCCAGGGCTCCGATTCGATTCTGGCTTATGTGGTCGCCGAAGTTTTGGGAATCGATCCATTCGACATCCGGGTCGTCACGGGCGACACCGACCTCACTCCCGTGGATCTGGGCAGCTACTCGAGCCGCGTCACGCTCATGACGGGCAATGCCGCGAAACAGGCCGCCGAGCGGGCACGAGAGATTTTGCGCCAGGCTGTGTCGGAAAAATTGGAAGTTCCGGGCAGCCGGCTCGTCTTCGCGGATCGCCGCGTTTTTGATATCGAGAATCCGGAAAAAGGAATGAGTTTTGTGGACGCCGTGTGGCTGGCCGAGGAGAAATTCGGCACACTGGGTACGACCGGCTCCTACAAGCCTCCGGCTGCGCCGGGAAAGTACAAAGGATCCACAATCGGTCCGTCGCCGGCGTTCAGCTGTACTGCGGCCGTGGCGGAGGTGGAGGTCAATCCCGAAACCGGTATCGTTACGGTTCCTAAAATCTGGATCGCGCATGACATCGGCCAAAGCATCAATCCTGTCCTGGCCGTGGGGCAAATTGAAGGGTGCGTCTATATGGGCCTCGGAGAAGCGCTAATGGAGGAGATGACGTATCGAGGCAATGTCAACCTGGTGCACAAGTTTCCTTCCTTTCTCGAATACAAGAGCCCGACGACGCACGAGATGTGCGACGTCATTACCTACTTGGTCGAGGAGCCGGATTCCAATGGACCGTTCGGCGCGAAAGAAGCAGGCCAGGGACCACAGTTGCCCGTTCCGCCCGCGATTGCCAATGCCATTTACGATGCCGTCGGTGTTCGTATCGATGAAATTCCCATCACGCCCGATAAGGTCCTGAAAGCGATCCGGGCAAAAGCAAAAGGACAGGAAGGCCGCTGCGGCCCAACGGTCTTCCCGACCTGTGAGATGCCTCCCCCGATTTTCGTGCGAACGCCCTTTGAAGGCGGTGACGGTAAGGCCGTGGAGCGCGAGCCGGAGTTATCGCGGAAGTAGAGTACGTATATGAGGAAACACAAAGGCACAAAGTCACAAAGGCACAAAGAAACGCCGCATCAAGAATCTTATTTGCGGCGTTTCTTTGTGCCTTTGTGACTTTGTGTCTTTGTGTTTAAAGATGCAGAATGCTGCGACTCCCGAAGTTTCGTTATATCCAGCCAAAGTCTCTCAAAGATGCCATCAGCGTGATGGCCGACAGCGGGCCTGACGCCATGTTCGTGGCCGGCGGCACGGATCTCTATCCCAACATGAAGCGCCGCCAGCAGACGCCGAAAATCGTGATCGGACTGGGACAGCTCAAAGAACTCCGCACCATCAAGGGCAAGCCGAAAGAAGGAGTGGTTCTAGGCGCCGGTCTGACGCTGACGGAAGTTACCGAGGACCGCCGCATCCAGCGCGAATACCCCGTCGTGGCGAAGGCTACCGGATTAATCTCCACACCGCTGCTGCGCAACATGGGCAGTATCGGAGGAAACCTCCTGCTCGACACGCGATGCAATTACTACGACCAGAACTACGAGTGGCGCAAGGCCATTCATTTTTGCATGAAGAAGGACGGCGACATCTGCTGGGTCGCGCCGTCGAGTCCTCGCTGCTGGGCCGTGCAATCCAGCGACTGCGCCCCGGTGATGGTGGCTATCGGAGCGAAAGTGAAGCTCGTTTCCAGCTCCGGAGAGAGGCTGATACCGGCCTCAGAGCTGTATAACGATGATGGAATCCGCCACCTGAATAAACGGCCTGATGAACTCCTCACCGAGATCCATCTGCCGGCAACCAACGGCTGGCGAGCGACCTATTGGAAGCTCCGCCGCCGCGGCTCATTTGATTTCCCGGTGCTTGGTGTAGCTTCTCGCCTGCGTCTGTCCGCCGACGGGACGGTGGAAGACGCCAAAATCATCCTTGGAGGCGTTGGCTCCTATCCCATCGAGGCCGCAGCCGCCGAGAAGGTGATTGCCGGAAAGAAGCTGACGGAGGAAACGATCCGCGAGGCCGCAGCGCTGGCATACCAACCGGCAAAACCCCTCGACAATACGGATTTCGCCATGCACTGGCGCAAGGAGATGGCTCGGTATTACGTCGCCGGCACACTTCGCGAACTCGCCGGCCTGGGCTCCCCCCGAAGCGCATGAGAACGGTCTTCACTGTAGGGGCGGTCTATTGACCGCCCGTATTTCGTTGAATCTAGGAAGAACGGGCGGTCATAGGAGCTGTGAACAAATTGGAATCAAGCGTTATTCCCCTCCTTGCACGACCGCAAGGAGGGGAATCGCCCTATTCCAATTTTTTCACAGCTCCAGAGACCGCCGCTACAGAAAACCCCGCGCACTATTTTTTCGGCCACACAACGCCCTGATCTTTTTTCGTGATCGGCGCCAAGCCTTTGTAAACGAACTTTTGCACGCGTTGCCCGCGATAGGTTTCCGTTGTATAGATGTTCCCCTTGGAATCGGTGGCAATGCTGTGCACGCCGTAGAATGCACCGGGCTGGCGGCCGCCTTCGCCGAAACTCGTCAACAGTTCAAGCGATTCGCGCTCGATGATGTGCACTCTGTCGTTCTCACCGTCGGTGAGGTAGATGTACTTCTGCTGCGGATCTTTCGAGAAGGCGATGTCCCATGCCGAACCGGAGCCCAAGGTCTGTTTGTTAAAGAAGGCCTCTTTTACAAACGTGCCGTCTGGCTTAAACACTTGGACGCGATCGTTCACGCGGTCGCACACATACAACAGGCGATCGTTCGTGAGTTCGGCGCAGTGCACGGGATTGCGGAACTGCTGAGGCGGAGGAGCGTTCGGATCGTATCGGCCAAGGTCCACGTCTTCGGGTTTGTGACCATAAGCGCCCCAATGCCGTTTGTATTTGCCGGTATCCGCGTCGTAGACGATCACGCGATGGTTGCCATAGCCGTCGGCGACGTAGACTTCATTGGCGACCTTGTCGACAAATGTCTTGGCGGGCAGCCGGAGGTTCTCCGTGTCATTGCTGCCTTTACTCTGGCCGGGTTTGCCGATCTGCATTAGAAATTTACCGGTCTGTGTAAATTTCAGGATCATGGCGTCGTTGAAATAACCCTGAACGCCGCCGGTCTGGCCCTCGTTCAATACACCGGGCTGTGCGGGTTGCTGCCCACGGCCCGCGCCTTGCCCGCGGGCGCCGGGCGGTTGGCCTCGGCCATTTCCGCCGATCCAGACATTGCCTTTGTAATCGACGGTGACTCCGTGATTGGAGTCGGGCCAATCATAGCCTTCCGCTTTTCCGCCCCAGTGCGCCATCAGGTTGCCTTCCTGATCGAATTCGAGAATAGGCGGAGCCGGGGCGCAGCACATCGCGGTCGGCGGGTTCGTTGTGGCGTGCAGTTCGCCCGGTTCGAGCGAGCCTGCCCGATGAATGATCCAGATGTGGTCCTGGCCATCGACCGATACGCCGATCGTCTGACCCAGGAGCCAGTGGTTGGGCAGAGGCTTCGGCCACAACGGGTCCACTTCAAATCGGGGCGCCATAACGGTGGCGGCCTCCACAGCGGCTCTCTTTTCAAGGACGGTACTTCCAACCCCCAGTACAACCACGAGTGTTAGAAAGATCGCACCGACGTAGAGATTACGCTTCATGCTCTCCTCCTTCTCGAATGTGAGAAACGGTTTTCTTGTTGGGAAACTACCCCACGCACGATTGATTAGTTGGCGGCATTTTACAACCATAAACACGTCGAGAGAAACACAAAAGGTTACAGCGAGGTTTGGAGAGGGACACAAAGGCACAAAGACACCAAGAAAGGCCGCCTTTAACGATCTATGAAGGCGGCCTTTCTTGGTGTCTTTGTGCCTTTGTGTCTTTGTGTCGCTCTCCGGTGAGTCTTGACTTCAATGAAGGCGGAGGAATATCTTTCGAGTCGCTCTTATAACCTAAGGAGAACAAACATGGCACGACAGCTGTTTCGACCGAAGGGTTTGGTATTGTTCATCGTCTTGCTGCTGTGGAGTATAACCGTCAACGGGCAACAAGGCGCGAAGAATGGCGAGTGGCGGTCCTGGGGAGGCGACGCCGGCAGCACACGCTATTCGCCACTAGATCAGATCAACCGCGACAATGTGAAGAATCTCAAGGTCGCCTGGGTCTGGCGGTCCGATAATTTTGGCAGCGGACCGGAATACAAAACTGAAACCACACCGCTCATGGTCAACGGCGTTTTGTACTTCACAGCGGGTAATCGGCGATCGGTGGTTGCGGCCGATCCGGCGACGGGCGAGACGCTGTGGACATGGAGAATCGATGAAGGCCGGCGGCTCGAAGGGGGCGCGCGAAGAAACAGCCGCGGCGTTTCCTACTGGACGGACGGGCGGGAGGAACGGATCATCGTCGCGACACCGGGCTATCAGCTTGTCGCGTTGAACGCGAAGACCGGGCACCAGGTTCCGACTTTTGGCAAAGACGGCATCGTCGATCTGTTGAACGAAGTCGAAAAGGACGCGAACTTAAATCCGGCCGTTGGTCATCTGATGAATACCTCTCCCCCGCTGATCTCCCACGACGTGATTGTCGTCCCAACATCGCTGGAAAACGGCCGTGTGCCGAAATCCATGAAGTTCCCCAAAGGCGACATCCTCGCTTTTGATGTCCGCACCGGAAAGAAAGTTTGGGCGTTCCACACCATTCCCCGCAAGGCCGAGTTTGGCGCCGACACGTGGGAGAACAACTCCAACGAGTACTCGGGCAACACGGGAGCCTGGGCGCCGTTCTCCGTGGATGAAGATCTGGGCTACCTGTATCTCCCGGTTGAAGGCGCAACGGGCGACCAGTATGGTGGACCCCGGCACGGAAACAACCTTTTCTCGTCATCGATTGTGTGCCTTGATATTAAGACTGGAAAACGGATCTGGCACCAACAGGTCGTTCATCATGACGTGTGGGACTACGATCCGCCGTCGGCCCCAATTCTGGTCGACCTGAATGCCGGCGGCAGACCCGTCAAAGCTGTTGTGCAACTGACAAAGATGGCATTCGCATACGTCTTTGATCGGACCAACGGTCAACCCGTTTTTCCGATCCAGGAGCGTCCCGTTCCGCAATCGGATGCGCCTGGCGAGAAGACTTCGCCAACTCAACCTTTCCCGACAAAACCGCCTGCTTTCGATCGCCAGGGGATCAGCAATGACGACCTCATCGACTACACGCCCGCGTTGAAGCAAATGGCGCTTCAGGCTGTGGAAGGCTATCGGCTTGGGCCGCTGTTCACACCGCCATCCGTCGTCGATCCATCGAAGGGCGCAAAAGGCACATTAACATTCCCCGGTTCTGGCGGCGCAAATTGGGAAGGCGGCGCCGTGGATCCCGAAACGGGTTACCTCTACATTGGCTCAGCGACGAGGACGGATACGGCGGTCTACGGCTTGACCAAGCCGCAGCCGGGCCAGACGGACATACAGATGATTGGTACGCCTAGTGTCGCTCCATCCCTTCAGGGACTCCCAATTATCAAACCGCCCTACGGCCGGATTACGGCGATCGATCTCAACAAAGGCGACATCGTCTGGCAGATTGCCAACGGCGAAACACCGCCGGAGATAAAGAATCACGCGCTATTGCGTGGAATCAACATCCCGAAAACAGGCAGCCAATCGCGCGCCGGAATCGTTGTCACCAAGACGCTGTTGTTCGCTGGCGAAGGTTATGGCGGCCTGCCGATGTTCCGCGCTTACGACAAGAAGACGGGCGAGATTATATGGGAAACCAAGCTCTCCGTCGGACCCCAATCGGGTGTTCCGATGACGTACATGCACCGGGGCAAGCAGTATATCGTCTTCGCCGCTGCCGGTGATCCTGCCACACAAACGGCGGCGCAGGTGATTGCCTTCGCCATACCGGATCCGCCGCGAGCCGCGCCTGCGCAACCTCGCGTCGACTAGAGTCGGGATTAGCCGCCAATTACGCCAACGTTCGCGCTATTCGCGTAATTGGCGGCTGATCCCAATCCGCGTCATCCGCGGCTATGTCTTTGTGTTCCCCCCGGAGTCGCGCAGCTTGCCAATCCCACTATCTTCCAACTTCTTTCAAAAACTGAAGTGGCGTCATAGCAGGAATGGGAGATTTGCGGTAGTGATTTATGTTCCGAGTCACAATATAGACCGAATCAAACGCCAGCGCAGCCGCAGCCTGAAGCGCATCTTCAAAGTTGCTCATGGGAAATGTCAGCGCTTGCTTGGCGTCACGTGTACCAATCGGAGCAACCTCGAT
>Ga0066710_100001912_pt1 | contig 16193 bp, 12 predicted proteins | sample GraSoiAngelo_159_FD_79666 | JGI IMG/M metagenome (GOLD analysis project Ga0066710, IMG submission 79666) | Grasslands soil microbial communities from the Angelo Coastal Reserve, California, USA - 14_1009_16_40cm | ecosystem: Environmental > Terrestrial > Soil > Grasslands | place: USA...
ATGGGCCCGACATAGTCGGTGATGTGCTCGGGTTGGAGCAGGTAGTCGTACAGCCCAAGCATCTCGAGTGGAAGCTCGACGGTCTTCCGGATCTTGATCACGGAAAGCATCGCCTCCACGCATCGCCGGCCGGCACACCCGGCGGCGAGCGGTCACAGGCGCGTGACGATCTCGCATCGAGGACCGCCCCAGCCGCCGAGGCAATCGCGGAACTCAGCAACCTCAAGTGCGGGTTTTCCTGTGTATTGCCACCTGTGTAACGAGAGCTCACGCCAACCAGGAGGTCGACGTAGCCGTGCCCGCGACAGCAACAGCGACGCCGCGCCAGCCGCCGCACGCTCCGATCGGCGACCTGCGATTGGCGGACGATCGGCTTCGCCACCGGCGCGGCACGGAACGGCTCGTCGGATCGTGCGTTCTGGTTTCGGGTGGCGTGCACGGACTGATCACCCCGCAGCATTTCAAGGAGTGGTGGGGATACGGGGTCTTCTTCGCCGTCGCCACGCTGGCGATGTTGGTCCTCGGGCTTGCGCTGCTCACCGATGCGATCGATCCACGCTACTTTCCAGGCGATGTGATCCGGGTCCGGAGGCTGATATACGCAGCCGGCCTCGTCGGAGTCGTTCTTCTCGTCGGCATGTACGTTGTCTCGCGGACCATCGGCATTCCGGTGGGGCCGGGCACGGGCACGATCGAGCCAATCGGCACGACCGATATCGTCGCCAAAATCGCGGAGCTGGTGGCGGCGCTGGGATTGGCGGTCCTTCTCCTCAAGTCGTCGAGAGCTCCACAACCTTCGCATGGGCATGGCGATGATTGAGGTGAGGACCATCGTAGGCCACTCGTTGCGACGCTTCGGCAACTTCCTCCCCACAGGCGCAAATCTGACAGCGGCGGAGTTTCAGCGGCGCCATCGTGCCATTGTCTGGCTCGTCCTGCTGCAGGATGCGGGGCTGTTCATCTTCGGTCTGGCGCGCCATGTGAATCCGCTGGCGGTCGTTCTCGAATGCGCGGTGATCGCGGGCCTCGGCGGAGTATCGGCCGTGCGCGTCCTCTCTCCACGCTTCCGGGCCGCTGTCGCGACAGCTGCCCTGGTGATCACCTCGTCGGTCGTGGTTCAGTTCTCCGGCGGATACATCGAGGCGCACTTCCACTTCTTCGTGATGCTCGCCGTCGTCTTTCTCTACCAGGACTGGATTCCATTCCTCCTGGCGATCGCGTACGTGGCCCTCGACCACGGGGTGGTCGGCTTCCTGTTCCCGGGAGTCGTGTACAACCATCCCTCGGCTCTTGCGCACCCTTTCCAATGGGCGCTCATCCATGCGGCGTTCGTTCTCGCGGAGTCAGCTGCGCTCATCGCCGGCTGGAAGATCATCGAAAGCACAGAGAATCTGAGGCGCTCTGAGTTGACGCGCTTCAATCAAGAGCTCGCTCGGCATGCGGAGAGCCTTGCCAGAAGCGAGGAGGAGGCGCGGAAGGCAAACGCCACCAAGAGCGAGTTCCTGGCCAGCATGAGCCACGAGCTGCGCACACCGATGTCCTCCATTCTGGGCTTCGCCGAAGTGCTCGCCGATGGGCTCGACGGAGAGCTCAATACCGCGCAGCGCGAGGACTTGGAGCGGATACGCGGCAGTGGCGAGAACCTGCTCGTGTTGCTCGACGACCTGCTCGATCTATCCAAGATCGAAGCTGGATTCATGACGCTCAAGCGCGAGAATGTGAACCTTCGTGCGCTGGCGGAATTGGTGCTGACGTCCTTGCGTCCCCTCGCGGAGAACCGCTCCCTCTACCTCGCATGCGATGGGCTAGACGGGCTGGAGGTCGCAGGCGACGCGCAGCGCATCCGTCAGGTATTGACCAACCTCGTGGGCAACGCCGTGAAGTTCACCAAGGAAGGGGGGGTCACCGTGCGGGCACGTGCGACCGATGACGCCACGGTGCGCGTGGAGGTCGTCGACACCGGGATCGGCATCGCAGCCGGCGAGCACGACTTGATCTTTGAGGAATTCCGGCAAGCCGGCCAGGACGGCAAGCGCCAGCCCGGGGGCACGGGCCTGGGGCTCGCGATCAGCCGCAAGCTCATCCAGCTGCATGGGTGTGACATCGGTGTCGAATCAGAGCTGGGCAAGGGAAGCACGTTCTGGTTCACGCTTCCGATGGCGGCGCGAGGCGCCCCCGAGGCAGACGCTGAGCTATCGAAGGAGCAGTCCCGAGCGCTCGGAAACCTGCCCTGGGCGGGAGCGGCGCAACCGGCGATCCTGGTGGTCGACGACGACGACAACACGCGCCAGTTGATCGTCAAGCGCCTTGGGGAAGAGGGCTTCGAGACCGAGCAGGCCTCGAATGGAGAGGAGGCGCTGCGCATCCTCCGCGAACGGCGTCCGCTGGCGATAACGCTCGACCTGCAGATGCCGCTGATGGACGGCTGGGACCTGCTTCAGGCTCTGGCGGCGGAGGCGAAAGCCAAGGACATCCCGGTCATCCTGGTCAGCATCATCGATCAGGCGCAGCTGGCATTCCCCGTCGATCGAGTCACGTATGTGCACAAGCCCTTCACCAGGCAGGACCTGGCCGATGCGGTGTGGGCGGTCTTGCCTTCGCTGGCGGGCACGACGATCCTCGTCGTGGACGACGATCTCGACGTGGGCTTGCTGGTCAGCAAGTCGCTGTCACCGCACGGGGCTAACGTCGACACAGCGCTGTCGGCGGAGGTGGCTCTGAGTCACGTGAGCCGGCAGACTCCCGATCTCATCTTCGTGGACCTGATCATGCCCGAGATGAGCGGGTTCGAGCTGATCTCGAGGCTGCGCGCGCGCCCTGAAACCGAGGATGTTCCCATCATCGTCCTGTCGGCCAAGAAGATCGACGAGGACGACATCCGCACCCTCGACGGACAGATCGATCGTTTCATCTCCAAGGCGGATCTCGGTCCGTCTGACCTGGTGACCACTGTTCGTCAGGTGCTGGGCACACGTCGCACGGTTCGCGTATGACCAGGCTGGTGCTTGTGGTGGAGGACGAACCACACCTGCTTGCGCTCGCGCACAAGATCCTCAACCACAGCGGATATCAGGTGATCCTTGCGACCGACGGCGCCGCAGCGGTCACCCAAGCGCTGGAGTCCGAACCCGCGCCCGAGCTGGTGCTCATGGACCTCGCGCTGCCGGGCGTTGACGGTTGGGAGGCGACCGCGATCATCAAGGCCCGCAAGCCCGACCTCCCGGTCATCGCCGTCTCAGCACACGCCATGGTCAGCGACCGGCAGCGCAGAGAGGACGCCGGCTTCGACGATTTCCTCGCCAAGCCATATGCGCGCAGCGATCTGATCGCTGCCGTTGCAAAGTACCTCCCGTCTTGATCAACTGCGCTTAAGCAGCGGCGTAGAATCGCCAAGTGGACGGGACCCTCGCCGATTACTTCGCTGCGTGGAACGAAACGAACGCGGGCGAGCGCGGTCGTCTGTTAGAACGGTCACTCAGCAGCGGCGCCGAGCTGCTGGATCCAATGGGTCGCTGGCGTGGGTCGATGGGGTCTCCGATCGCATCGCGCGGTACCACACGGCTGCTCCAGGGACGAAGGTCGTACCGAGCAGCGGCGTGGACGCGCACAACGATGTCGAGCGCTACGCGTGGAAGATCGTTGATACCGCCGGGAACGAGGTGATGCACGGCATCGACGTCGCCGAACGAGACGGGGACGGCCGTTTGCGCCGGATCCTGATGTTCCACGGCCCACTGCCTGCCGCCGGCTGAGAGGCGACTCTCAGACCGAGGGGCAAGGTGTGGTCGCGGAAACGGAAAACATTGATACAGCAAGGGAAGAGGACTGCCGAGCAAGGGAATCGAACTCTTCCAAGCTTCTCAAAAACGAAGGGAAGAAGCGCCGTCCGAGTTCGACCAAGCGGCCAGGAAGCGCCACATGAAGCCGCGAGTGGCCGGAGCTATTGGCCCAGTATTGGCCCGGCAGCGCCAGGCCCGTCGCAAAAGTGACGGTGCCGCTGGGGCGTCCGCAAAGCGCCACTGGGCGCAGCCGCCAGGCTCTCCCATAAGCCAAACCGGCGGCGGAAAATTCGAACCTCGGGCATGTATGTAGAATCGCGCGTCGCCGCGGGCGCAGCCCAAGGACGGGATTGAACCGTCGACCTACGCCTTACCAAGGCGCTCGGCCGAACAGATTTGCGCCCGGGACGGCTCTGGTCGCCCGTTCCCAACTCGTTTGGGGGCGCAACGCCGCGATTGTAGCGACTGCGGTGCGAACATGCCGAGCGCCTATCGCATCGCGTACTGGCGCGGATGCCTGCGCACGTTTCCCGAACGTCGACTCCCATCAGGATCCTCCGCACGGCCGTGGCACCGAGCCAGCGAGAGCATGCGCGCGTCCCCCGTGTCTCCGCCCTCGGCTTGCCTCCCGCTAGCATCCTCTAGAGTGATCCACGGAAGGGCCGGCGGGACTTCGAAGCGATCCATGGTGCTGGCGGGTCACCAACATCAAATCGCGAAGGATCTCTGTACGAGTGCGGCCTGCCCTGGACGTCAATTGACCACGACGGCCTTCACGCCGCCACCAGCCTTGCCGTGAATCCCGGAGGTCATACTCGCTGGATCCCGAGGTTGATGCGTCGCTAGTCGCGGCAGCCAATGCCTAGCGAGACACGCCGACTCAGCGCCAGGTCACCTCGACGAGTTCGAGGGGCTGGCTGACCCCTTTCACTCGCACCACCGTCGACTTCGAGACGTTGGCTTCCGCGAGCACCGACGCGCGGCTGGCCAGAATCTGTCCGGCCTCGGCCTGGGCACCGACTCGGGCGGCAACGTGCACACCATGGCCGCGGTATGCACTCCCCTGGCGCTGGGCTGCAGCGGAGTGAAGACCGATCCGGACCGCAGGTGCAAAGCCGTGAAGGCGACGATGATCGCGCAGCCTGCGCTGAATTTGGCGTGCGCATTCCGCGGCCGATTCCGCATCGGCGAAAGCGACAAAAAAGCCATCGCCGGCATGGTCAATCTCTTCGCCATGGTGGAGCTCGAAGAGCTGCCGCAGCGTCACATCGTGCCAGGAGATAAGTTCAGCCCAAGCCTCGTCACCCATGGCTTCGGCCAGGTTGGTGGAACCGACCACATCAGTGAACATGAAGCAACAGGTTTGAGCTGTCCCGGCGGTCGACAAACCGCCGCTCAGGAGTGCCTTCACTATGTCGCGGATCTCGTAGATCTTGAGCTGGCGGGAAATGCCCCTCAGCTCCGTATTGGTCACCTCTTGCGCGGCCACGCGTTCCCCACAGGCCGCCAGCGTGCGTTCGCTTGCCAGGATCTGACCTGGTTTTGCGGTGCCCGCCAGCTGGAAGGCTAGGTTCACGTGGTTCCCGATCACCGTGTAATCGATTCGGGCCGAGGAGCCGACGTTGCCCACAGTGACGTATCCGGTAGAGATACCCATGCCGACGGAAAGGGGCTCTTCGCCTCGGAACCACTCGCGTTGCAGCTCAGAGAGCTTGGCCTGCATCTCTAGCGCCATCGCCACAGCCCGCATTGCGTGATCCTCGTAGGGAATGGGATCCCCGAAGAAGACCATAATTGCGTCCCCGATGTACTTGTCCAGTGTGCCTCCATGCCGAAACACGATCTCGGTCATCGCGCTCAAGTACTGGTTGAGGTAATCGATCAGCTCCTCCGGCTCCGTCCGCTCGGCTATGGCGGTGAACCCACGGATGTCAGAGAAGAAGATGGTCAGCTTCTTACGTCGAGAACTCAGGTCGAGCTCGGAGCTGCCGGCGAGGATCGATTCGGCGAGCTGGGGTGAAACGTACCGCTTGAGGCGGTTATTGATCTCCGTATGCCTGTCGTAGAGCGCGGACAGCTGTTGGGTCGTGGCGTTGAGGTTGTTTGTGAGGGTGCCGAACTCGTCTCGGTTCGGCACTTGCACCCGGCGCTTGAAATCCCCGCTGGCGATCCTGGCCAGGGCGCCGTCGATTTTGCGCACTGGCCGGATGAGTGACCAGGAGAGGACATAGCCCAGGAGTAGGGCAAGCAAGACGCTGAAACCTGTGAACGCGCCGACCAGGATAGTGAGCAGGTTTTTGTCCGACTTATAGGCGGCCCTCGCAGCTGCGATCTCGCCCTCCGAGCTCTGCTCTAGCTGACGCAAGTCCATTTCCAACAAGTGCGAATCCGGATGCTCCTTGCCTAAGTGCATTGCGAGTGCCTGGTCGAACTGGCCGGCCTGATACAGGGCCAGGACTTGCGCGCTGTGGACAGTGAACTGGTCGTTGTGGGCGCGCACTCTGCTGAAGAAATCGGGCCCCGGCGGTGGGCTCAACTGCTCGATCGCCTCGAGGTTGCGTATGAACCCCTGCTTGGCGGACGCGATCTTTTCATTGTTGGTCGGATCCTTGGTGAGAAGGGCCATAGCCCGGTAGTGGCTCTGGGCCGTGACCTCGTACTCCATCTGGCGGGCGAGGTCGATCTTGCTCGTCAGCCGGCTGAGCTCATCGACGCGCCCGCTCATGCGCTCGATCACGACCTGGCTGACCACAGCCATGCCCAAAAGCAGCAAGGCGACCACAAGGAAACCAGCCAACAGCTTCGTATGAACGCTAGCCTTGATTCTCGCCACCGCGTCCACGAGCGGACCCAGGATCCCGGTCAGACGCGGTAGGCGGATGTCGTCAGCAGGTTCTAGAGGCCGTTCTGCGCCAGTGATCAAATTTGTCTCCCCAACGTAGCTGAGGCGAAGTATGCGCCCGATCGTGAGCTCGAACCAAGAAAGCCGCGCGCTCGACCGTCCACCGGACACCCGAAAACGCCAACGCGCCGGTCGCGCAGGATGTGGAAGCTCAACCGGATAATCGGCAACGCCAGCGCGTCGGTGGACGAGAACTCTGCCGCAGCGGCAGCGCTGGCACGGCCCGGCTAAGGCGGAGCCACGCGCTGACCCTGCACCGCAGCGACGCGCGGCCCACGGCGCGAAGGTGGGACGGGGTCGCGTGTGTGTTCCCTCGCGGTCGCTGCGACCGCCGGCTGCGCGGCGCCGGGCACGGGCAGCGCCTACCAGCCTGTGCCCGCCCGGCCCATCTGGGCAGCTACTAAGGCGTACCTGTGTTCTAAGCCCGTCAGATTCCCCTCAACCACGAGCATTCGCGCTTCCACGTTGGCCGTGTTGTGAAGCAATTTCTCTCATCTGGTCGACCACAACGCGGCACGCCGCGAGTCAGCCACGACGGACTTCGGAAGGCTCGGGCTGTTGACGGAAGCGCGGCTGCCTTCGAGAAGCTCCGCAGCCAGAACCCGGACGTACCGCCGCTTGCGGGATGGATTACAAGGGCAGATCGTTCGCGACCCTGATGCACAGGCCCAGGGGACGGACCGGGCTCGATGCCGAGCTCTCGCGCGAAAGTCTGGCGCGCTTGGCGAAAGACGCAGAAATAGCGAGCACCAGCTGGGCACAGAACTGTTCACGGTACGGCGCCTCCGCGACCAGCGCCTCGAGTTGCGGGATCAGCGCGCGATGGCGCCTGAGCGCGAGTTCGGCTTCCATCTTCTCTTCGAAGGCATCAAGTTCATTTCGGATAGCCGGATGGCAGCAGCGTCGAGCAGCGGCGTATGCGGAACGTCCACGAGAGCGTCGCCGCGCCACTCGTCCACGGCCTACTCCAGGCTGTCCGCGGCCGCCTCCATGTCGGCCGCTCGCAAACGCGTCGCGGCCCGCGCTCAGGCTCGCCTCGAACCGGGTGACGTCGAATGCCGATGGGGCCAGCCTCATGCCGTAGCCGTCCGCCGCAAACGTGACGATGTCGCGATGCCCGAGGTCCGCTTCTCAGGTTGGAAACATGGACCTGCAGGGTCATCGCTGCGTTTTCAGGCTCGCACTCGTCCCACAGCGCGGCGATCAACCGGCTGGTTGGCACGACTCGAGATCGCTCCAGAGCGAGGGTCGCCAGCACGGCGCGACATTTGTCATGCCATTCCAGTAATCCGACTCCAGGAAACCCGGGGCACACTACTGAGCGGTTCCGGGGGTTAGCGCCAAGCTAGGGAGGCTACGAGGACTTCGGCGCTCACGCCTTTCAGTTGGACTGACCTTGATGGCGAGAAGGCAAAGTGGTCGCCGAGATGCGCTGTTGTATCCCCGCTGGCCAAGATCTCGTCGGCACCGGCAAGGGCCGCAATCCGGGCTGCAAGGTGAACAGCCTTGCCGCGGTAACCCTCACTGCTGTGTATCGCTATTGCAGAGTGAAGTCCGACTCTCACCCGGGGGGCAAACCCGTGCTCACGCCGGTGTTGGGCCAACGTCCTCAAGATAGCTACGGCGCATCCGGCCGCCGAAAGGGCGTCGGGAAAGACCACGAAGAATCCGTCGCCAGCGCTGTCGACTTCCTCGCCTCCATGAGACAAGAAAGCCTCGCGAAGAGTCCGATTGTGCCAGTCGACCAGATCCTGCCAGGCCTCGTCTCCGATCAGGCCGACCCACCCGGTCGACTCGACTACATCAGTGAACATGAAGGTTCTTTCAGCAGCAGGAGAGGAAGAGACCTTCTCGAGATCGCGAGTCTGGTCCCCTGCTCCCGGGCCGCAAAAGGTGATCAGTGTCTCGCCAAGCCGAATCTGATCGTCGCGGAATAACGGACGCTCCTGCAGAATTCGTTTGCCGTTTACGAAAGTGCCGTTATGGCTGCCTAGATCGCATATGAACCACACACCGTTGCTGCGCTCCAAGACAGCGTGAACTCGGGACACAGCCTTGTCGTCAAGAACAACGCCGTTGCTTCGATGCCGGCCAACGACAAGTCGGTCAGCGTCAAGCGCCAGCGCCTCGACCGTTCCCCGACACCGAATCTCTATGTAGTGGCGGTCCGCGTGCGGATCCCGCTCTGGCGCCTCTACGCTCATGCTCGAGCCCTGACTGGCATGGTGCAACTATGAGTGGCCAGTTCGCGGCGTTATGGGCAGTTCACGCCGGTGGCGGTAACCGAGGCGCTTGACATATGGCCTGCAGAGTCAGCGATCGTGTATGTGAGTAGGGTAGTCAATGCGCATATCACCCCCTGACCTGGGGGAGGCGGGTACCAGTAGATGGATGCCCACGCTCGATTCCACCCGAGCATGAAGGCACAACGGCAAACGTCGTAAACCGCCACGATGCTGACGCCACCCGATGGAGTGTCATTCGACAACACGTCGAGGCGCCAAGAAGAGCCCTGTGGAGGCTGCCCGAGGTCCCCATAGTGGTCCGCATTTGCGACCGGAAGCGGAGCCGGTGTCGGCGAAGACGTCGGCGCAGTGGTGTGCGCCGCGGTCGGTGTCGGTCGCACACTTGGCCTCGGGGTCGGACGCGCGACCGCCGCAGGAGCGGCTGCGGGCGAGCCGATCGCTGCGGGTGTCGTGACCGTGCCGGACGCTGTCGCGCTCGCGGTTGGACTCAAGGTGGTGGATACCACCGATCCCGGCGAAGGACGCCCCGTCGCCGACCCTGACGTGTGGGCCGACTGCACACCGGCCATGGGAGAGCCATGCCGCATCGTGACGAAGGCGGACGCCCCGGCGGCCCCCAGCAGTAGCGCACCGACGGCGATCATCCCCGGTAACGTCCGCAAGCCTCGAATCAGCCGCGAAGACCCGGTCGGACGCTGGACCGAGCGACCCACCGTGAGCTGACTACCTCCGCTTGGCTCTGGCAAACGCGGCGGTGGATCCTGTGCAGCAACTGTCGGAGGCGATGCTGGAACGGTTGGGGTCGCGGCCGGAACTGTCTGCGGCGCCGTAACCAGCGTAGGTTGCGGCGCAGGAACCGTCGGGCGCAGGGCTTCCGCTGTCAGCGCGGCTCTAGCCGCCGCAACCAACCCGCCGCACGTTGAGTAGCGATCGTCTGTTGATTTCGCCATCCCCCGTGCAACTACCTCGTCCACGGCCGTTGGGAGTTCGGTTCGCACAAGACTTGGGTGCGGCGGCGGCTCCAGCAAGTGGGCATAGATGACCGCCACGTCGTTGTCTTTGGGAAAAGGACGTTGGCCGACGAGGCACTCGTAGAGCACACAGGTGAGCGCATACACGTCGACTGCGCCGTCGATCTTTCCGCCTTCGATCTGCTCCGGAGCGACATAATCGATGGTGCCGACGAACTGTCCGGTTTTCGTCAACGCGCTCTGCGATGTGCTGTGTTTGGTGAGCCCGAAGTCGGCGAGGTAGGCGAAGTCGGTACTTTCGGCTTCGCTCCTCGGCACGATGAGCACGTTGCCGGGCTTCACGTCGCGATGAGTGAGTCCAGCGCGGTGCGCCGCATCAAGAGCACTGGCGACTTGGCTGAGAATGGAAAGTGCTCGGGCCGGCTCGAGTCTCCCGTCCGTGTCGATGAGCGTTTTGAGATCCGTGCCGTCGATGTAACGCATGGCAATGAACGGCCAGCCATCAACCTCGTTCGCCTCGTAAATCGGAACGATGTTGGGGTGATCGATGGCCGACGCCAGCCGCGACTCTCGCACGAACCGCTCTCGGAATTTATCGTCCTCGAGGAGCTCAGCGATGGGAATCTTCAGCGCCACCCTCCGCGCGAGCCGCAGGTGCGTGGCGAGATAGACCACGCTCATTCCACCGCGTCCGATGCGGCTATCGATCCTGTAACCGGCGAACTCGCCGCCGATCTGCGGTCCCCCGTTCATCTCTCGCGGTCTTCGCGGGTCAGCAGCGTTGTTCGCGACGGGTTCACCTTGGAGTTCCCCCCGCGCTTCGCCTCTGTAAAGAAATGCAAAACCACTGGCGAATTCGTCCCTGCGATGGACTATACGCTTGTCCTTGGGCAAATGAAGGGTGTCTTCTCTGTTGTCCTGTTTGGACGCGCTCGCAGCGTTTGGCGTTCTCTACAGCAGCGGCCTGGAGACGTGTGCTTAAGCCGGGGCGAGACCACCATCCGACTGCCGCTCAGCCGGGCGACAATGGCTTGGCGTGCACGGCAGACAGCGGCGGCTCAGCCTTCTGCGGCCGGTTATACGTCGACGAGAACTCACGCAGCAGATGTCCGGGCTGGGTCGGTGCGTCCAGCGTGGCGATCAACGGCACCGGCTCAAGCTCAACCGGGATCGACCATCCGGTGGAACGAAACTCGCCGCCGTCCTCAAGGCGGGTAAGTGACACGATCGGGAGGATCACGATGCGCGTGCCCACAATGAGCACCCAGCTCACCCAATACAAAACGATTGGCTGCCAGTCGTTGCCGCCGAGTATCGCGTTCGGGTCCCCATAACCCGCTGATCCGGGCTGCAGCACCTTGAGGAGAACGAACAGCAAAATGAACTCGCCCACGGCAAACACGCCCGTGAGCCACGGCGGCTGCCACTTGACCACATAGGGGTAGAAGGCGATATCGAGGACGACACCCATGAGAAGGAAGATGCCGATGGTTACGATCCATCCTGCGTTGCCCGTGACCAGGCAGAGGATGAGGGCGAGAATCGCCGGTCCAATCATGGTGAATGTGCGCGTCTGCAAACGCCCGAGGACAGTGGGACACATCAGGCCAGCTGCTCCGTCGCCCGGACGTGGCGGATCTCGGCGGCAGTCCGCGTGCCCAGCCGCAGCTGCAGGCGCATCCGCGACGCGAAACGGCGTCGCTTAATCCGTTCGGCGCGCGCACAATCGGCGACAAAGCGCCGGCCGATGTATTTGAGTCCGGCGATTGTGTCGCCGTGAGGGATGACGTTGTTTGCCACCAGTCCCATAGCGCAAAGACGTGACTCATCGAGGTCAAGCCTGGGTAACCCGCAGTTGCGACGCAGAACGAGGCGGCCGTCCTCGACGGGAAGGTCGTAGAACTGAACGAGGCGTCGCAGCAGCGGGAGGGTGAGCACTGACTTCTGGAATCCAGTTCCAGCGACCACACCCGTGACGTCAAGCCAGCCGGGATCCGGGGTTCCGCGCGTGGCGATGTGGATGCGCAGCCCCGCAGGCCCTGCTTCCACCGCATCGATCTCGCCCCTGAGTTCCTCGAAGCGCCCTTCAGCGCGGGCGCGTTCAACCACTGCGGCCCACGTGCGACGCTTCGGCGACGTTCCCTTCAAGATCTGACCGAGGAACGCCACCCGCTGGTCGAACGAGAGGCCTTGAAAGACATCGATGCCAAGGGCCTCGAATAGACAGCGCGGGGTGTTCAGATCCTGCTCGTCCGGCATCCCGCCGCGCAGCAGCGAGACCACCTTGCTGCCGATTGTCAACGCATTGCACCACTCATTGACTGATGCAATGCCTGCACCGATGACAACATACCGTCCCTGCGGTGAGTACGCCTTGGGCTCATACGCTTGGACTATGCGGTCGGCGAGCAATGGATCGGCTTTGGCTGCGGCGAGCGCGGGTGGAAACATGAGCGGACCATGGCCAAGCGCGATCATGACGTGCCGAGACCGTCCGAGAAGATTGGCCTCCTCATCGTAGAGCACAAAGTGAGGTCCCGGTTCGAACTCGCGCTGCAGCCAGCCCACGCGCCGCGGAACCCGGCGCGACTCCCAGCCCAGCACGCGCGCCACGACCGTAGCCTCGGTGAGGATCTCTGACACTCCAGGGTTGTAGCGGCGCCGTATGGAACGAAACAGCGGCTGAACGTTGCGACGCGACCACGCGTCCAGCTGGGCGAAGGTAGGCCAGTCAGCCGGAAGGAAGTGCGATTCTGATTCCGAACGAAGGACGGTCTGCCCAAGGTTGTACGCGTACTGCTGATACGTGGCTACCGGGCTGGGGTTAGTGCCATATATAACGATCTGCTCTGGGTCAAAGCCCACGTAGACCGCGGTCGCATAAACGATGAGCGATCCAAAACCGTCCCCAACGACTGCGAGCACAGAATCAGATGGGGGTTGGGATACTCTCATGGGCGTCGAAGCATACTTGGCCACGCACTCCTTTGACTAAGGGGCGCCGTCATGTGGATGCCCCGCTTCCAACAGGTGGTGGCCCAACCGTCGACCAGGCGAATCGTGTGACATCGCCCGCCGGTGCGAGCGCTCCCGGCCTCGTGCCACGACGTACGAAGAGGGTCGGTGCCGGCGCCCTGCGCGCGATGGCCAAGCGGGCCGCACCGAGACCCTCTTTGCGCCAGCGCTCCGAGAGACCAACGACAAGCAATCCAGCCGTTTCGGCCGCCCGCAGGATTCCTTCGCGACCTCTATCAACCAAGAGTGGTTCAGCCGCGATCCACGTGAAGCGCTGCACGAGCAGAGAGGCGTCAGCGAGCAGTCGGATGGCGTCGCCCACCCCTCCAATATCCCCTTTCGCGCCGAGAATGCGCAATGAGACCCCCCGCACACTGGCGATCCAACTGCCAAGCTCGAGAGCCGCCCAGTCGTGCTCGGCGCCACCGAAGGGGACGATGACCTCGCGACGCTGATCGCTGCCGGCTTGGGTTCCGTCGCGGCCGACGAGCACCGCGACATCGCTCGGCGCCTGCTCGAGCACAAAGCCCACCTCGCCGCGCGGGATGCCGTCACCAAGCAAGGGCCGACGACCCTCGAGGAGCACGAGGTCAACCTCGTGCTCAGACGCCAAGCGCACAAGATCCGCGCCGGTGTCACCCGATGTGAAGGCGACTGCTCGCGCCGCGACCTCGCGGTCGATGAGGGCCTGACGGCGTCGAGCGAGTTCTGCGGACGCCATGCGGAGGTCGCGTTCGTAGCCTGAGAGGCCGGTTGCCAGGCGCGAGGGTTCAATCAGCCGCACCAGGATGATTTCGCGGCGTGGCTGGAATGCGGCCAATAGTGCAGCGATGGCGATCAGAGCATCAAGCCGCTTGTCTTCTTGAGACGCCACCAGGATGGCGCGGCTCGGCACCGGCGCGCCAAGCTGCGGCGCAGTGACCCGCTCAGCTTGACGAAGATCATCCTCTGCCGGAGCCGAAAATCGCCTCTTTGGGTCGAGCAATCGCAAGGTTGGCCCAGCCATGAAGGTGGTAACCAGCGCCATTACCACGAGCATGGTGAACAGCGCCTGCGTGATCGCGTGCTTGTCGAGAGCGATGTTCAGGATGATTAGCTCGGTGAGACCCCGGGTGTTCATCAGAGTCGCGATGACGGCGCCTTGCCGAGCTGAATAGCCACCCACTGTGGTCGCCAGCATCGCTCCGCCCCATTTGCCGACGATGGCGACACCAAGCAGCAGCGCGGTCAATGCCCACAGCACAGGTTGATCTAGCAGACCAATCTGCGTCTTGAGCCCGACGACCACGAAGAACAGCGGTAGCAAGACTGTCACCACGAATGACTCGAGGCGATCGCTCACCTCGTGGCTCAGGTCTGCGCGCCGAGGCATGATCAGTCCCATCATGAAGGCGCCGAAGATGGCCGCGATGCCGATTTGTTGAGCGACGAATGCACTGATGAGTACGCTCACGAAAATAGTCGCAATCCACCCGGCTGGAACGTGCCCAGCCTCGTCGTAGGCTGTCGACAGACGCGATAGCAGGGGTCGTCCGATTGCGACCATGGCGACGCAGAACGCACCCGCCAGGCCGATGACGCGAAGCGAAGAAAGGCCCGCTGCGTTGCCAGCCACCGCAGTGGCGAGCGCGAGCAGTCCCCAAGCAGTGACATCGTCGACCGCAGCTGCCGCTGTGGTGATCACGCCGATTGGGGTCTTGAGCATTCGGCGCTCGAGCAGGATGCGCACCAATACTGGGAAAGCGGTGATCGACATGGCGACGCCCATGAAGAGCGCGAAGGGCAAGAACTTGGTCGGCGGGCCCAGCAACGGGAAAAGAGGAACCGCGACGGCAGTCCCCAGTGCGAGAGGCACAGCCACGCTGGCATTGGAGATGAACGATGCCTCGCGGGCCCGACCACCCAACGCCCGTAGGTCGAGCTCCAACCCAACCAGGAACATGAAGAGGGCAAGTCCAATATCCGCGGCGCCCCCAAGAATTGGAATGATGTCGGATGGGAACAGGTAAACCTCGACGGTTGGTGCGACTGCGCCGAGCAGCGTGGGTCCGAGCAGGATGCCAGCAAGGACCTCACCCATCACCTGCGGCTGCGCCAGCCGTCGCGTAAGCGCACCCACCAACCGGGCTGCCAGGATGACGACGGCCATCGCCAGCATGAGACGGCCGAACGTTTCCTCATTCGAGCGTTGTTTGACCATGGCCGGACCTACGTTCGAGGAAGGAAGCTGAATCGCGCTGAACGGCGCGTTACTGACCTGACCCCGCAGCAGCAAAGGCTTTCGTGGCATCTTCGAGATGTCCGCTTGGAGCGCACCAAGAGCCCCATCCGCACACAGGACATCGCCGTCCAGCCGTCCGCCCTCCAGGCGCAGATGGCTACGCCCCGAGAGGGTGGTTGCGGCAATGAACTGTCCCGACTGTTCAAGAACGAGATCGGTGTTCCCCGAGCCAAGGCACGGGCCTCCCTTGACGACCATGTAGTGCCCAGCGATCGCTGTAGCAGATGTCTCACCAGAGCCAGATAACAGCGCAACCGCGATCGCTCCGCCGGCCACGATCGCAAGCCCGCTATAGCCGACGACGAACCTGAGGCCCCCAGCCCCAGCCCGCCCCGGCGCCGTCGAGTTCACGTGCGGAATCCTAGAATCAAAGCGATGCCATTCGGGGAGCACCCCATCCTCCGCACTGAGCCGGCGGTGGGCGATCGAGTCGGGGCCTATCGGCTCGATGCAGCTTTGGGGCACGGTGGCATGGGACGTGTCTTCCGCGCTGTCGCTGACGATGATGGCCACGCGGTGGCAATCAAGGTGCTGCGCCAGGAACTAGCGAGTGCCGCTGTATACAAGCATCGTTTCGAGCATGAGGCGCGGGCGGCACGCGCCGTGACCAGCCGGCACTGCGTGCCTGTGATCGACAGCGGTACCGACGCCGGCCGGCAGTATCTCGTCATGAGCTACATCGACGGGGAGACTCTTGCTGAGCGCCTCGAGCATTGTCCGTTGGGCCTTGACGAGATGGTCCGTATCGTTGGGCAGCTGGCCTCCGGGTTAGACGCGATACACCGTGCTGGAATCGTCCACCGCGACGTCAAACCGACCAACGTGCTCATCGACAGGGGCGGCACTGCGTTGCTGACTGACTTCGGGCTCGCTCGAGGGGAGGCGTACACGGTGCTCACCACGGCGGGGCAGCTGGCGGGGACGGTCGACTACCTTGCCCCTGAGCTAATCCGGGGCCAGCCAGCGAGTCCGGCCAGCGACATCTACGCGCTTGGCTGC
>Ga0066710_100001914_pt1 | contig 16191 bp, 17 predicted proteins | sample GraSoiAngelo_159_FD_79666 | JGI IMG/M metagenome (GOLD analysis project Ga0066710, IMG submission 79666) | Grasslands soil microbial communities from the Angelo Coastal Reserve, California, USA - 14_1009_16_40cm | ecosystem: Environmental > Terrestrial > Soil > Grasslands | place: USA...
AATCGGGGCCCGAGGCCCCCGCGGGCGGGTCGTGGATCTGGATGAGGGAGATGGCGCTCATGGGCCGACGAGGATAGCACACCGGCCGGCGGGCGCGTCCGCCGGGGCCAGGCGACCGTGCACCCTGCCCGCCCGCGCCCGCACAACCGCTGCGGCGCCCGCCGGCGCCCTCAGTGCGCCCTGACGGCCGCGGGCGACAGCCTGTCCGCTGCCGATTCCCGCTTCGCGCGCGCGGTGCGGATGTGGGCCAGGTGCTGCTGGTAGGTCTCGGCGAAGAGGTGGTGGCCGTGGCCGTCGGCGACGAAGAAGAGGTCCTTCGCATCGGGCAAGGGATCGATGACGCCGGCGATGCTGGCCCGCCCCGGATTGCAGATGGGTCCCGGCGGCAGCCCCTCGTAGAGGTAGGTGTTGAAGGGCGAGTCGTGGCGCAGGTCCCGCAGCGACAGGCGCCGGCGCGGGCCCTCGCCCAGCGCGTAGCCCACCGTGGGGTCGGCCTGGAGCCGCATGCCCTTGGCGAGCCGGTTGAGGTAGACGCGGGCGATGCGCGGCCGCTCCACGTCGAACTGCGCCTCGGCCTCGACGATCGAGGCCAGCGTCAGGATCTGCTGGAGCGAGAGCCCGAGCGGCAGCGAGTCGCGTCCCGCGGCGGCGCGCAGCAGGAACTCCTGCGTGCGCAACGCCATGGTGCGGAAGGCGACCTCGGCCGAGGTGCCGGGCAGGAACTCGTAGGAATCGGGGGCCAGGTAGCCCTCGATGGTCGGGGCGGCGATGTCGAGCGAGTCGAGGAAGGCGCGGTCGCGGGCCAGCGAGTCGAACTCCGCGACCGGCACGCCGAGATGGTTCGAGAGCAACAGGCTGACCTCGGCGGTGGTGAGGCCCTCGGGGATGGTGATCAGGTTGAGCCCGCTCATGCCGCGCTCGAGCGCCCGCAGCAGTGCCGGCACCGTGATGCCGGGCGGGAACGAGTACTGGCCGGCCCGGATGCTGCGGTCGAGCCGCATCGCCCGCGCCAGCACCAGGAAGCCGAGGGTCCCGTGCAGCAGCCCGACGCGGTGCAGCTCCTCGCCCACCTGGCGCAGGGTCTGGCCGCGCTGCACCAGGACGACGCGGCGTTCGTGGTCCGGGAACGGGCCGGCCGGCAGGAACAGGTCGGACGCCACCGCCAGGATGGCGCCGAGCAGCAGCAGCAGCGCCCAGCGGCTGGGACGGAAGGTGCGCGCGCGCATCAGGGCTCGCCCTCGCCCGTGACCGCCCGGCGTTGCAGGTACGACTCGAGCAGCGCCAGCGCGGCCCCGGCGTCCACGCGGCCGCGGGCGTGGCCCACGCGCACCCCGCGCTCGTGCAGGCGCCGCTGGCTCAGCGCCGAGGTGAGCCGCTCGTCGTAGAGGTCGACGACGAGCCCGGTGCGCTCGCGCAGTGCCGCGGCAAAGGTCTCGGCCGCGATGGCCGCCTCGCCGCGCTCGCCCGACATCCGCAGCGGCAGCCCCACGACCAGCCGCTCGGCCTCGCGCTCGACCGCGACCGCGGCGACCTGGGCGACCGCGTCGGCGCGACCCCGCACCGTCAGCGTGGGCAGGGCGGTCGCGATGACGCCGGTGGGATCGCTCACGGCGAGCCCGATGCGGCGCTCGCCCCAGTCCACGGCAAGGATCCGCACGGTGGCGGGATCTAGCCTGCCTGGGCGGGCGCCGGACGCCGCTTGATCAGGCGGCAGGTGGTGCCCTGGTCGTCGAAGACCCAGTCCACCTGATCCATGCAGGCCCGCATGATGTAGATGCCCCGCCCGCGCAGGTCCATGAGGTGCTCGGTCGAGGTCACGTTGCCGTTCACCGACTTGAGGTCGAACCCCTTGCCCACGTCGTGCACGACGATCTCGAGGGCCTCCGGCCGCACCCGGAACTCGATGTCGACGAGCTTGGAGGCATCGCGCCGGTGCCCGTGCTGGATGGCGTTGGTGCCCGCCTCGATCACCGACATGGTGATCTGCGAGCTGGCATCCGCGTCGAACTCGAGCCGGTCGCACAGGGAGGTGGTGAAGCTGTCGAGCAGGCCGAGCAGCTCCAGCCGGCTCGGCAGCCGCAGGAAGATGGACTCGGATCGGGCGTCGGGATCGGGCATAGGGTTGGTCATCGCGCGCCCCGCGCGCGGTGTGCGCGGAGCAGGTCCAAGGCCTGCCCGAGATCGTCGGGCAGCGGCGAACGGAAAGCCAGGCGGGTCCCGCTCACCGGATGCGTCAGTTCCAGCGCGGCGGCGTGGAGCGCCTGACGCGGCAGGGCGTCCAGGAGTTCCCCTGCCAACCTACGCTCCGACTCCCGGAGGCTCAACTGCTTTTTCCCCCGACCGCCGTACACGGGATCGCCGACGATCGGGTGTCCCAGGTGCGCCAGATGGACCCGGATCTGATGGGTGCGGCCGGTGTCGAGCTCGACCTCGAGCCGGGCGGCGAGGCCCAACCGCTCGACGACGCGCCAGCGCGTGCGGGCGGGCTTGCCGCCGCGGGTCAGCACCGCCATGCGCTTGCGGTCCTTGGGATGGCGGCCCATGGCGGTCTCGACCAGGCCGCCGGCGAGGCGCGGCTCGCCCCAGACGATGGCCACGTACGTGCGCTTCACCTCCCGGGCGCGCAGGGCGGCGACCAGCGCCCGATGGGCCCGCTCACTCCGCGCCACCACCATCAGCCCCGAGGTGTCCTTGTCGAGACGGTGCACGATGCCCGGGCGGGTCGCCCCGCCGACCGACGCGATCTCGGGATAGCGGTGGAGCAGCGCGTGGACCAGCGTCCCGCGCGCGACGCCGGCGCCGGGATGGACCACGACCCCGGCCGGTTTGTCGAGCACCACCAAGTCTGAGTCCTCGTGGACGACGGTGAGCGGCAGCGCCTCGGCGACCAGGACGAGCGGCTCGGGCTCCGGGATCTCGACCCGCACGCGGTCCCCCGCGTGCACCCGCTGCGCGGCACGCGCGGCCCCGCCGTTCACCGACACGTGGCCGGTGCGGATCAGCCCCTGGAGGCGGCTACGCGACAGGTCCGTCTGCGCCGCGGCCAGGAAGCGGTCCAGCCGCTCCCCGCTGCGGGGAGACGGGACCGAGAGGTCCAGCACCCGAGTCATGCTCCTGGGTCCCCGAGGTGGCCGGCGGCACGCCCGAGGGGCCGGCTGTCCCGGCCCCGGCCGCCTCGGTGGGCGAGGCGGAGTCGTGGCGCGGCCAGGTGAGCGCGAACAGCACCACGCCGATCGACACCGCCGAGTCGGCCACGTTGAAGACCGGCCAGCGCCACTGGCGCCAGCCGATCTCGATGAAGTCCACCACCTCGCCGCTGGTGACGCGGTCGAGCAGGTTGCCGACCGCACCGCCCAGGATGAGCGCCAGCGCCAGGCGCCGTCCGCCGCCCTGCACGCGCCGGCGCAGGAACAGGGTGAGGATGGCGGCGATGGCGGCGAGCGAGAACAGGTAGTAGGGGAACGGCAGGCCGGCGCCGATGCCGAAGGCGACCCCCGAGTTGCGCGCGTAGGTGAAGCGCACCAGATCGCCGACCACCGGCATCGGCGGGGCGTTCTCCAAGACGCGCGTCGCCCAGCGCTTGGTCCAGAAATCGAGGGCCACGACCCCCGCGGCGACGGTGAACAGGAGGCCGAGCGGGCGCTTCATGGACGAGGCCCCCGTCGTCCGGCGGGGGCGCACGGCCTCGTCGTCCACGGGTGCCGCGGGAAGGTCACGCGTTGCCCCGGGCGACCCGCTCCTCTTTCTCCTTGCACGGCAGGCAGAGTCGCGCGGTCGGCATCGCCTCGAGCCGGGCCCGGCTGATCGGGTTCTCGCACGACTCGCACACGCCGTACTCGCCGCGCGCCATCCGGCGCAGCGCCTCGTTGATCTCGAGCAGGATGCGCCCCTCGGCCGAGGCGAGCTGGAACGCCTTCTCGCGCTCCATCGCGTCGGTGCCCACGTCGGCCATGTGGAACGAGTAGCCCGAGAGGTCGCCGGCGCTGTCGCGCGGGTTGACCTTGAGCACCGTCGCCTCGTAGTGCCCCATCTCCTTGAGCACGCGGCCCCGCTCTTCGAGCAACCGCTGCTCGAACTCGCGGAAGTCCGCGGCGGTCACGCCGCGTCCGGTACCGTCCACCCCGTCGTCCTTGCGGTTCTTGGGGACGGGTCGCACCGGCTTCGGCAGCGGCAGCGGCCGGGCGGGCTTGTGCGTCGCCTTCGAGATGGACTCGGGCGGCAGCACCCCGAGCGGACGCACCACGGCCGGCGGCCGCGGCGCCCCCTTGCCCTTGCCGGTGGCGACCGGCGCCTTGGCCGGGACGGCCTTGACGAGCGGCTTGGTGGCGGTCTTCGCGACCGGGCGCGCGGCCGCCGCCTTCGGCTTGGGGACAGCGCCCTTCGACGCCTTCGCCTTGTGCGCCGGGTGGTGCGCCGGGTTGTGCGTCGGGTGGTGCGCCGAGCTGTGCGCCGAAGCGGGGCGTGCGGTCTTCTTCGCCGCGGGCCGGCTGCGTGGGGCATTGCGCTGGGTGGCCATGAGGTCCTCCGTTCCTATCGGTTTTCGGCGGTGACAAGCCGGTCTTCAGTCGCTTCTTCGAGACGCCGCACCACCTCGGTCATGAGACGGACCAGGACCGGGGCCAGGCGGCCCGCCACCGCGAGGATCTCGGGGATGCTGGCGGGCTTGAGGGCGTCGGGCAGACAGCTATCGGTGACGACGTTGAACGCGAGCACGCGCTGGCCCCCGTGCACCGCGACGATGTCCTCGGGGACCAGCGACATCCCCACCACGTCCGCGCCGATGCGGCGCAGGAAACGGTACTCGGCCGCGGTCTCGAGGTTCGGTCCGGCCACGGCGACGAACACCGCGCGCTGGAGCGGGATGCCGAGTCCGAGGGCGGCGCGCTCGGCGAGCGCGATGAGCGGGCGGGCGTAGGGCTCGCTCATGTCCGGGAAGCGCGGGCCCAGGCTGTCGTCGTTCTCGCCGATGAGCGGGTTGTCGCCCATCAGGTTGATGTGGTCGGTGGTCACGAGCAGCGTGCCGGCCGGCATGTCGGGGTTCATGCCCCCGCACGCGTTGGTGATGATGAGCGTCCGGCAGCCGAGCGCCTTGAGCACCCGCACCGGGAAGCCCACCTGCTGCATGCTGTAGCCTTCGTAGTAGTGGACGCGGCCCTTCATGACCGCGACCGGACGGCCGGCCAGGCGGCCCAGGTGCAGCTCGCCGGCGTGGCTCTCGACCGTCGAGACCGGGAAGTGCGGGATGTCGCGGTAGGACACGACGGTCTCGCCCTCGAGCGCGTCGGCGAAGTCGCCGAGCCCGGTGCCGAGGATGATGCCGACCTCGGGACGCACCGGGCTCAGGGCCCGCACGTACGCGGCCGCCTCCTCGATCCGTGCCTTCAACTCACCCGCCATCCGGTCCCTCCGCGGCGGCGATCGCCGCCGTGATGCGCGACCTGAGGGTCGCCTCGTCCAGTCCGTCCACCTCGACCACCTTGGCGCGCGAGGCCGCGCCCCGCACCACCCGCACCGCCCCGGCCGCCACACCCGCCGCCTGCGCCAGCAGCCGGGTCACCGCACGGTTCGCCCGTCCGTCCTCGGGCGGCTCCTTCACCGCCACCTTGAGCGCACCGTCGGCCATCCAGCCCGTCAGGGCCGAGCCGGCGGCCCCCGGCCGCACCCGCACCGGCAGGCGGGCCGTCACCCCATGCGCAGCGCCATGCCGCGCAGGGTATTCACCAGGAACATCTGCAGGAACCAGATCGCCAGCATGGCGATGAACGGCGCGAAATCGATGCCCGACATGACGGTCGGGAACAGTTTGCGGATCGGGTCGCAGACCAGGCTCGAGATCCGGTCGAGCATCATGACGATCGGATTGCTCGGGTCGGGCCGCACCCAGCTCAGCAACGCGTTGATGAGAATCACCAGCAGCAGCATCTGCAGCGCCACGTTGAGGACCGAAGCCGCGGCGTCCAGCAGATTGCCGATCACGAACATCGCCCGTCCCTCCCTGGACTACGGGCGGCCGCCGAAGAGCGCCGTCCCCACCCGGACCAGTGTCGCGCCTTCTTCGACGGCGACCTCGAAGTCGCTGCTCATGCCCATCGACAGCTCGGGGAGCGCCCGTCCCAGCGCCGGCTCGGCCCGGTCGCGCAGTCCCCGCAGCCTCGCGAACGCCGGCCGCGCCTCCTCGGCGCGGGCCACCTTGGCGCCCACCGTCATCAGCCCCTCGAGCGTGAGGCCGGGCAACCCGGCCGCGCGCTCGAGCAACCCCATGAGCGCCTCCGGCGCCACGCCGAACTTGGACGCCTCGCCGCTCACGTTCACTTCGACCAGCACCGGCATCCGCCGCCCCGCCTCCACCGCGCGACGCGACAGCGCCTCCGCCAACTCCACCGAATCCAGCGCGTGGACCCGGTCGAACAACGCCACCGCCCGGGCCACCTTGTTACGCTGCAGATGGCCGATCAGATGCCATCGCGCCGCCGCGCGCCCCAGGGCCGCGACGTGCGCGTCCGCCTCCTGCACCCGGTTCTCACCGAGGTCGGTGAGCCCCAGGCCCAGCGCCTGGCCGATGATCGCGGGCGGCACGGTCTTGACCACGCCGACCAGGACCACCTGGCCCGCATCCCGCCCGGAACGCGCCGCGGCCCCCGCGATCCGCTCCCGGACCTCGTCCAGATTGCTCCGAATTCCGGTCGGGCCGGGTTTCACGGGACGCGAGAGGGTAGTCGGGCACCCGGGGGGGCGCAAGCGGAAAAACAGCGGGAAAACGGCCCGGGGCGCGCCCTGCCAACGCCGGATGGCGCAACGGCGAACGCCGTGCGGCTCACAGTAACATGACCGGGACTTCGAGCTCGGCGTGGCCGGACCACGCGGCGTGCAGATGCCCCGCCGCCTCGCAGTCGCCGCACGAGGTCTCGGTCTCGACCAGCACCTTCGCCCGGCCCGGCTCGAGCGATGCCAGCGAGCCGCTGGCGAAGAGCCAACGGCCCTGGCCGAGCTCGCTGGCGTAGACCGTGCTCCCGGCGCCGACGAGCGAGACGCGGTACCAGACGCCGTCGGCCGGCGGCAGCATGACCACGACCAGCTCGTCGCGGCGCAGCAGCGCCTGGTTCGGCGCCGGCTGGGTGACCACCGGGAACGGCGCCAGCTTCACGCGCGCGTCGGTGTCCGGGACCGATGCCCCGCCGCGGTTGGCGAGCGTCGCCCAGGGATCGTCGTGGGCCTGGGCGCCCGCGGCCGGATCGTCGCGGCCCAGCAGGTAGCTCACGCCGCCGTGGCCCCCCGTGAGCCGCCGCATCGGCCGGCCATCGAGCGAGACCTCGCCGGCGTCGAGCCCCGGGCCCCGTCCGTCGCGCCGGTAATCGACGCGCAGCGACTGGTCGAAGACGCGCAGCGCCCCGCGCGTGTCGGCCAGCTCGGCGCTGCGGCGCAGGCTCAACTCGACGACGATGACCGAGTCCGCGGCCCCGCGCGGGCTGGCCGGCGCGGTGACCCCTTGCGGGGTCGCGAGCGGTGCGGCCGCGCACCCGGACACCAGCAGCAGGACCAGGAGCGTGAGTCCCTTCATGCCATGGTGAGATCGAAAAAGAAGATGGTGGAGGCGGCGGGAATCGAACCCGCGTCCGAAAGCCGTTCCCCAGGCAGTCCTACAGGCGTGTCCGGCCGATTGGATCTCGCGCGCCCCCGCTCCGACCGGCGGGATCAGTGGCGCGCCAGCTCGATTGGTTCTCGTCCGCCGCCCACGAGCGAGGGCCTTGGACCAGCCTGCGTTTGTATGACGCTCGCACCGGCCCCCACAGGCGGGGTCCGGGCGACCGCTCACCGCTTATTAGGCGGCGAGAGCCAACTGCTGGTTCTCGGCAGTTGTGATGTTCCCGTTTTTTTGACGAGGTCACGGGTCCCCGGCCTGCGCTCCCTGGTTCTCGACCCCCGTCGAGACCTGTCGCCCCCCCTACTCCCAAGTGAACGGCGCCCCCGAGCGGGGGGACCACCGCAGCGGTGTCACCCGCCGGCCGGGAGCGCCGAATCCAAGTCCCTCCCGGCGGCCATCTCCCGTTGGATGCGGGCGGGGCCGGTTCGACGCGGTGTTCCGCGCGTCTCAGAACGGGATGTCGTCGTCCGGACCGCCGCCGAAGTCGTCGCGGATGGCGGTGTCGTCCGGCGGCACGGTCGCCTCGGTGTCGCCGCCCGGCCGTTCCCCACGGCCGCCGAGCATCTGCACGTTACGGGCGACGACCTCGGTCGTGTACCGCTTCTGCCCCTGCTGGTCCTGCCACTGGCGGGTGCGGATGCTGCCCTCGACGTAGATCTGCCGGCCCTTGGTGAGGTATTGCCCGCAGATTTCCGCCTGCTTGCCCCACACCACCACGCGATGCCACTCGGTGGATTCCTGCTTCTGCCCGCTCTTGTCGGTCCACTTCTCGGTGGTCGCCAGACGCAGGTTGGCGACCGCCTGCTGGCCCTGCGTGTAGCGCAGTTCGGGATTGGCACCGAGATTGCCGATCAGGATGACCTTGTTGACGCCGCTCATGTCCGTCTCCTCCTGGCTCCGATGGGGTCCCCGTCACGGGGGCCCTGTGAAGGAGCGGAGCGTACGCTGGGGGGTACCCGGGCGCAATCGCCGAATCCGCGCCGAATCCGCGAAACCTGCCCGCGGCCGCCGCCGTAACACGTGCCGACCGCCGGGACGACCTCGCGCCGGCGGGCCGCACGACCCCCGGAGACCCTCATGGCCCAAGCCCCTCGCGCCCCGACCGCGGTGGCCCTACTAGCCCTCCCGCTGGCGGTGAGCCTCCTGTTCCCGGGCATGGCCCGGGCGGAGGCGACGCGCGACCGGCTCTGGCGCGAGGACCTGGGTACCTTCGCCACCCAGCTGCGCGCGGTGCATCCCAAGCCGTTCGCCCACGTCGCCGAGGCCCGGTTCGACTCGGCGCTCCACGCGCTCGAGGCCCGGGTCCCCGACCTCTCCGACGCCGGGGTCTGTGTCGGCGTCATGCGGCTGGCGGCGATGCTGGAGGACGGCCACACGCTGGCGCTCCCGACCTCGCGGGCGATGGGCTTCGGCCAGGTGATCCCGGTGCGGCTGGCCGCGTTCGACGACGGGCTCGCGGTGGTCGCGGCGGCCCCCGCCTACGCGCGGTACGCGGGGGCCCGGGTGGTCCGGATCGGGGCGGTCACGGCCGAGGAGGCCCTGCGGCGCGCCCGTGAGATCTCGTCGGGCGACAACGAGATGACGCGGCTCGACCGGGCCCCGTTCTTCCTCACCATGCCCCGCGTGCTCTAGTCCCTGGGGATCTCGCCCGACTCCGACCGGGTCGAGTTCGAGGTCCGCACGGTCGCGGGCGAGACCGCCCGCTTCGCCGCCCGCGCCGTCCCCGACACCACCCACGCGGTGGACTGGTACTTCGAGGGCGAGGGCGTCCCGGTCCCGGGGTCCCGCACGGCGCACGACGGCGCGGCGCTCCCCCTCCCGCTCCATCTGCGCGACCCCGAGCGGGCGTACTGGTACGCCTGGCTGCCCGAGCCGCGCCTGCTCTACGTGCAGTTCCGCCGCGTCCAGTTGATCGACCGGGGGGAGACCTTCGCGGCGTTCATCCACCGCGTCTTCGCGGCGAGCGACAGCCTCGAGCCCGAGGCGTTCGTGATCGACCTCAGGCACAACCACGGCGGCAACAATCTCATCCTGCAGCCGTTGATCCACGGGCTCATCCAGCGCGAGGCCACCATCAACCGGCGCGGGCACCTGTTCACGCTCATCGGCCGCGGCACCTTCTCGGCCGCCCAGAACTGCGCCAACTGGCTCGAGGAGAACACCCGGACGCTGTTCGTGGGCGAGCCCACGGGGGGCCGGCCGAACCACTACGGCGACAATCAGCCCGTCACGCTGCCCCACCACCCGGACCTCATGGTGTTCGTCTCGCACTGGCCCTGGCAGGCGCGGCTCCCGTGGGACGACCGGCCCTGGATCGCGCCGCATCTGCCGGCGCCGTTCACCATCGTTGACGCGCGCGAGAACCACGACCCCGCGCTCGAGGCGATCCGCGCGTACCGGAGCGAGCCCACGCTGGTCGAGCGGCTGCGCGCATCGGTGGCGCGGCGCGGACCGGAGGCCGCCGCGACTGTGGTCTACCGGGACTACAAGCGGCAGCATCCCGATCGCTGGGGCCGGACGACGGAGAGCGATGTCGACCAACTCGGCCGCAGCCTGCTCGACGAGCGTCAGCCGGTCCAGGCGATCGCGGTGCTCAACCTCAACCTGGAGAGCTACCCGTCATCCGCGGACGCGCGCGCGAGCCTGGGCGAGGCGTACCTCGCGAGCGGTGACAGCACGCGGGCGGTCACGCTGCTGCGCGAGGCGCTCGCGATCGACCCCGGCCATCGCTCGGCCCGCAGGATGCTGGCCCGGCTCGCGCCGCGCTGATCGGCCTGGCGCCGGCGGCCCGGGGCTGGCGAGCGATCGCCGCGCCGGCCGGGATGCCGCCTGGGCGGTGCGGGCCGGCGCCCGCGCGCTCGGCCGCGCCACGATTGCGGCGGCCCGCGCGATTGACGCCCGCCCCCGGCCCCGCGTATCCTCGTCTGTTCGCGACCGCACGGTATTGTCCGGGGCGTGGCGCAGCCCGGTAGCGCACCTGCTTTGGGAGCAGGGTGTCGGAGGTTCAAATCCTCTCGCCCCGACTGCTTGACCGGCGGCATGTTCCCGGGTGCGCCGGAGATACGACCCCGCGCCTGTAGCTCAGATGGATAGAGCAACGGATTTCTAATCCGTCGGTCGGGGGTTCGATTCCCTCCAGGCGCGCCAGTCTCGACCCGCCCCGGGCGTCCTGGCGGCGTCTGGCACCCGGGACGGGACCTGGCGGTCGTGCCGGCGCAGCCGAGCCGATACGGCCTGGTGGTGGATGTAGCTCAGCTGGTAGAGCACTGGACTGTGGCTCCAGTGGTCGCGGGTTCGAACCCCGTCATCCACCCCAACCCTTCCCGCATGCGCCCCCCCTCCCCGGCGCAACCGCGGCGATCCGGGTTCCAGCGTTCAGGTCGAAAGTTCGCCCCAATCATGCGGGGGACGTGCTAGAATGCGGTGCAAGCCGCCCGACTTGCCGGCATCCCATCGCCCTGCAAGGGCACATCAGCTCCTGGAGCACATGAAGAAGACACTCCTGCTCACGGCTGTCCTCCTCCCTCTGACGGCGGGGGCCGCCACGGCCCAAGGGCCGGGCACGAACCTGTCCTGGAACGACTGCACCGCATCGCTCGGGACGAATCTCAACATGACCTCGTCCTGCACCAGCAACACGGAAGAGACCAAGAACCTGTACGGCACCTTCGTGTTGCCTGCCGGCGGTGGGCAGGCGGTCAATGGCAACGAAATCGTGCTGGACGCCCAGACGGCCGGCACGTCGCTGCCCTGCTGGTGGAACATGACCGTGTCCCCGCGTGACGCGGGCTTCGGGATGAACACCAACGTATGCCGGGATGCTGGCGCGGTCGGCATCTACGATTACTGGAGCACCATCGCCGGCGGGCCCCAAAGCGGTATGAGGGCCGGTATCGGGCAGTTTTGCGGCGGCGATTGCCCCCCGTACTGCGGCGGTTGCCCCCCGCAGCGCGTGCGCTTCACGATGGTCGTGGCCATCGACCCTAACCTGGCGACGGCAGTGCCGGAGTACACCGAGACCTACTCGTTCACCTTCCAGCTCAAGTTCGGCGCGACGGTCGGCACCTGCACTGGCTGCGAGACTCCGGCTTGCTTCCTGCTGGCCTTCATCCGCGTTACGCAGACCAACCTCCCGTATTTTGAGTTCCGCGGCCCCTCCGCTCGTAACTGGGTGACCTGGCAGGGTGGCGCCATCGCCGCCCCCGGCTGTCCGAATGCGGTGCCGACGGCGAACAAGACCTGGGGCTCAGTCAAGGCGCTGTATCGGTGACCTCGATTACCCAGTCGGCGCAGCCTCGGACGGTCCTGGCCCATCCGACTTTCCCCGCCTATGAAGACGGGTTGTCGAGCAGCGGGGCCCCACACGGGGGAACGGGCTTCGCGCCTATGGGGACAAGCCGGGATCACCTGCTCAGATTCAGCGTCGGTTGCGGTGATGAACGGATCCGAGAACCCTCGCTGAGACCGCCACGCTGCGCTTGCGGCGATAGCGGCGAACGTCGTGTGCTCGAATCCTGGGGCGTCCGTCATGGATGACCCCGTGGTCCGCCGCGGACCTTACCGCGGCCAGGGGGCAACCCCTCTTCATCGATACGGGGACAGTCGCTCGATGAGATACCCAGCCGGTCTGCGCCGGGCGACCTTTTCCGACACCCCAACACGCCCCGGGGCGTGTTGACGGGTTCCGGAACGCGTTGGCGCGGTATGCCGAGCCGGCCGGGCCCGCATCTCAATCCGGCTTCGCGCCTTCCAGCACATCGCGCAGCTTGCGCGCGAACGTGTCGATGGTGAAGGGCTTCTGGAGGAATGCGGCCAGACCCTCGCGCACGCCGTGGCGCAGCATCTCGTCGTCGGTGTGGCCCGAGATGTAGAGCACCCGCAGCTCGGGATGGAGCGGCTCGAGCCGCTGCGCCAGCTCGGGCCCGCTCAGCCCCGGCATGACCACGTCGGTCACCATGAGGTGGATCGGCCCGCGCCAGCCGGCGACCGCCGCCAGCGCCTCGTCGCCGGAGCCGGTCGCGAGCGGCCGGTAGCCGAGCTTCTCCAGCATGCCGCGCAGGAGGTCCCGCACCATCGCCTCGTCCTCCACCAGCAGCACGGTCTCGGAGCCCGTGGGCATCGGCCCGGCGGCGACCCACTCGGGGCGGGCGGTTCCCGCCCCCTCGAGCCGCGGCAGGTGGATGGTGAAGACCGAGCCCCGGCCCGGCGCGCTCGCGACCCCGATGTCGCCGCCGCTCTGCTTCACGATGCCGTAGACGGTGGCGAGCCCGAGCCCGGTCCCCCTGCCGCGCTGCTTGGTGGTGAAGAACGGTTCGAAGATCCGCGCCCGCGTCTCGGCGTCCATGCCGACACCGGTGTCCGAGACCGTCAGCACCACGTACCGGCCGGGCGGCAGCCGCGGATGGCGCTCGGCGCCGTCGCCCCCCAGCTCGGCGACGGCGGTGGCGAGCGTCAGACGGCCGCCCTCGGGCATGGCGTCGCGCGCGTTGATGACCAGGTTCATGACCACCTGCTGCATCTGATTCTCGTCGGCGAGCACGTGCCCCAGCTCCGGCGCCAGCCGCACCTCCAGCTCGATGTGCTCGCCGATCAGGCGCCGCAGGAGCTCGCTGGTGGCCGACAGGGTGGCGTTGAGATCCAGCTCCTTCGGCTCCAGGATCTGCTTGCGGCCGAACGCCAGCAGTTGCCGGGTGAGGGCCGAGGCGCGCTCGGCGGCACTCTGGATCTCGGCGGCGGCGTGCGCCATCGCGCCGTCCCCCTTCGACTCGGGTTGGGCCAGCATCTGGTCGGTGTACCCGAGGATCACGGTGAGCAGGTTGTTGAAATCGTGCGCCACGCCGCCGGCGAGGCGGCCGATGGCCTCCATCTTCTGGGCCTGGCGCAGCTCCTCGTCCCGCTCGCGCAGCGCGGCCTCGGTGCGCCGGCGCTCGGTCACGTCGCGGAAGCTCCACACCCGGCCCTCGCTGTGCCCGTCGATGCGCCGCGGCATCGAGTAGCGCTCGAACACCCGGCCGTCCTTGAACTCCAGCACGTCGAAGCTCTCCGAGTCGGGCTGCCCGTAGACCTCGCGGACCTTGGCGACGAACGCGTCCGGATCGCGCAGCTGGCTCAGGACGAAGGCGATGGCCTGGTCGTCGTCGCGCGAGTCGAGAACGCTCTGCGGGATGCGCCACATGGTCGCGAACCGCCGGTTGAGGCTGACGATGTGCCCCTCCGGGTCCACCACCAGGATGCCGTCGGTGGTGGACTCCAGGGTCGCCGAGAGCAGCGACAGCGTGCCGCGCAGGTCGTCCTCGACGCGGCGGCGCTCGGTGATGTCGCGCACGAAGCCGGTGAAGGCGGGCGGATCGCTGCCGGGGACCCGGCTGATCGCCAGCTCGACCGGGAACTCCGTGCCGTCGGCGCGCATCGCGGTCATCTCGACGCGCCGGCCGAGCATCGTGGTGGCGCCGGTCGCGAGGTGGCGCGCGAAGCCCTCCTGGTGCCGCGCGCGCAGCGCGGGCGGCACGATCAGGCCGGCCATCGGCGCGCCGATCACCGCCTCGCGCTGGTAGCCGAAGGTGCTCTCGGCGGCGGGATTGAACTCGGTGATGCGCCCCCGGCGATCGATGGTGACGATGGCGTCGAGGGCCCCGTCCACGGCCGCGGCGCGCGCCGCGGAGCGCCGGCGCTCCCGCTCCCGGAGCATGCCGGCCAGCGCCGTGACCGCCGGCGTGGTGAGCAGGATCATCGCCAACCCCCGGAACTCCGCGTCGTGGATCGTGAGCGGATGGTCGCCGCGCGTGAAGCGCAGCAGCGCGAACGCCAGGTTGAGCGCCGCACTCGCCACCCCCGACCCGAGGCCCCCGGCGTAGACCGAGTACACGACCGGGATGAGCCCGGCGATGGCCACGTCGGTGCCCCACCACGAGGGACGGCCGAGGGACCACGGCACGAGCCACACCGCGAGCGTGAGCAGGGGCCCGCCCGACCGCCGCCACAGGCGGACCATCGGGCCTAAGGGATGGGCGGCGGCGTTCACCGGGGCAGGCGGCATGGGCTCCGTCGTGGGGATCGGAGGGGCGGCCCCGCGAGGGGGATCGGCGCGGGCCGGCCCGCTGCGGTCCATCTTCGACGATTCGCGGCGGGGGCGCAGCTAGAAACCTGCGTGCGCGGGCCGGCGATCCGCCCATCCGGCTCGCGGCGCGGGGGCTCGCGGCACGGGGGCTCGGCACGCGGGGGCTCGCGGGGCCGGTCGGGCGACGCTCACGGCAGCTGCCGGGCCAGGGCCTGGACCGCGCGGGCCCGGTGCGAGAGCGCGTTCTTCTCCGCCTCGTCGAGCTCGGCGAGCGTGCGGCCCATCCCCGCCACCTCGAACACCGGGTCGTACCCGAACCCGCCGTGGCCGCGCGGTCCTGCCGCGATGCGGCCGGCGAGGGCACCCTCGCCCACCGACTCGCGGCCGTCGGGGAAGCACGCCACGCACACCGTGCGGAAGCGCGCGGTGCGGCGCTCGGCCGGGACCCCGCGCAGCCGCTCGAGCAGCAGGGCTAAGTTGGCGGCGCTGTCCCCCTCGGGGCCGGCGAACCGGGCGGCGAGATGCCCGGGCGCTCCGTCCAGCGCGTCGACCTCGAGCCCGGTGTCGTCGGCGATCGCGGCAAGGCCGGTGTGGCGCGCGGCCGCCCGCGCCTTGAGCCGCGCGTTCTCGAGCAGGCTGCCGCCGGTCTCCTCCGGGGCGGTGGCGCCTTGGAAGTCACTCAGGCGGAGCAGACGGCGCCCGGGTGCCGCGAGCAGGGCGCCGAGCTCGCGGGCCTTGTCGGCGTTGAACGTGGCGAGGACGAAGTCCAATGCTTCAGAGGACGGGCAGGAGGCCCGAGTCTCCCAGCAGCCGGCGCTGGGCGGTCACGACGCGGCGGACCCCGGTGCGGGCGAGCCGGATCAGGGCCCTGAGCTCGGCCTCGCTGAACGAGACCGACTCACCGGTGCCCTGGACCTCGACGAAGCGTCCGGCCCCGGTCATCACCACGTTCATGTCCACCTGGGCCGTCGAGTCCTCGGCGTAGTCGAGGTCGAGGCAGGCGGTGCCGCCGACCAGCCCCACCGAGATGGCGGCGACCGTGTCGCGCAGCGGCGGTCCGGTCAGGCGGCCGCGGTTCGAGAGCGTGACGAAGGCGTCGTGCAGCGCCACCAGCGCGCCGTCGATGGCCGCGGTGCGGGTGCCGCCGTCGGCCTCCAGCACGTCGCAGTCGAGGATGATGGTGCGCTCGCCGAAGGTAGAAAGATCGGTCACCGCGCGCAGCGAGCGGCCGATCAAGCGCTGGATCTCCTGCGCCCGCCCGCCGGTCTGCGACGTGCGCGGGGTGCGATCGCCGGTCGAGCGCGGCAGCATGCCGTACTCGGCGGTCACCCAGCCCTTGCCCTGCCCGCGCAGCCAGCCCGGCGCCCGATCCTCGACCGAGGCGCTGCACAGCACGCGCGTGCGCCCGAGGCTCACCATCGCCGAGCCCTCGGCATGCGAGAGCACGCCGCGCTCGAACTTGAGCGGCCGGATCTGGCGCGGCGAGCGGCCA
>Ga0066710_100001915_pt1 | contig 16189 bp, 13 predicted proteins | sample GraSoiAngelo_159_FD_79666 | JGI IMG/M metagenome (GOLD analysis project Ga0066710, IMG submission 79666) | Grasslands soil microbial communities from the Angelo Coastal Reserve, California, USA - 14_1009_16_40cm | ecosystem: Environmental > Terrestrial > Soil > Grasslands | place: USA...
CTTCGCAATGTCGTCCTTGAACTGCGCCGGCTGATACCGCTCCATCGGGACGTGACGCCAGCCGTGGCAACCGATCTCATGACCCGCCGAGATGATTTTCCTGATCAAATCGGGATGCGCGCGCGCCGTCTCACCGGACACGAAAAACGTCGCGGTCACGTCGTACGCGTGCAGGAACCTGAGGAGCCGCGCCGTCGTGTCCGGTAGCCGGTCCGCGTTGCGCCAGCCGCCGACGAGCTCACCGCGCACGTCCTCGTAGTCGATGCTGAAGAGATAGAGGTTCGACGTGTCCGCAATGGGAACACGTGCCGGCGCGGGCGCGGGCGAGGCGCGCAGCGCGGCGGCGCTCGTACTGGTACGAGCCATGTGGGGTCGATACAGCAGGGGTGCAGTATACGTAGCGGTCCGCGGGCTGGACAGCCGGGGTATCAGCGCACGAGATTCGACTACATGAGCGTCACGCTCGCGTGAGCGACGACGCGGGCTCGCGGCGATCGGCCGTCAGTACCCCGCCGCGACGAGCGCCTTCTCGAGCTGCACCTCGGTCGCGCCGTAGAACTGCTCGAGGGTCTTGGCGCGCTTGAAATAGAAGTGCAGGTCGAGCTCCCAGGTGAAGCCGATGCCGCCGTGCATCTGGATGGCCTCGCCGCAGACGAGACGGGCGGCGTCGCCGGCGTAGGCCTTCGCGGTCGCGCAGACGAGCGCAGTTTGCGGATCGCTCGTGTCGAGGCACCACGCGGCGCGATACACGGCCGAGCGCGTCGACTCGGCCTTGAGGAGCATGTCCGCCATGCGATGCTGCAGCGCCTGGAATGCGCCGATCGGGCGCTTGAACGCTTGGCGCGTCTGGACGTACTCGAGCGTCAGCTCGAGCGCACGGCTCATGATACCGAGCATCATCGCGCTCGCGCCGACGGCGGCGAGCAGATCGACACGCTCGAGGATCTCCGGGCCGCCGACGAGCGTCCCGGGATGATCGAGCTTCACCTCGCCGAAGCGCTGGCCGAGGTCGAACGTCTCGAGCGGCACGACGTCGTACGGGGCGCGCACCAGGACCACGCCTTGCGGCGTCGTCACGAGAAGCGCGTCGGTCTTGGCGGCGAAGGGCACGAAGTACTTCGTGCCGCGCACGCGGCCGCCGGTGAACGTCGTCGCGGTCGCGTTCGTGCCGGCGAACGGCGCGTCCTGGTGGGCGATCGTGACGAGCGACTTCGCGGCGACGACGTCGGCAGCGAGCGCCTTCTCGCCGCCGGCGGTGAGGAGAGACGCCGCGAGGACGGCGTCGAGAAACGGCCCCGGCATGCAGACGCGCCCCATCTCTTCGAGCACGATCGCGAGCTCGATCGTGCCGAGCCCCTGGCCGCCGACGTCCGGCGGCAGCGCGAGACCGATGTACCCCATGTCGGCGAGGCTGCGCCACGCCGATGCCTCGTAGCCGTCGGCGCCGTGTTCCATCACGGTACGCGTCTTCTCGAGCGGCAGCTCGCTGGTGAGAAAGTCGCGCGTCGCGTCGCGCAGCAGCGCTTGGTCCGCAGAGAGCTCGAACTTCACCGCCCCTCCTGCGGGAGGTTGAGGACGCGCTTCGAGATGATGTTGCGCTGCACCTCGGAGGACCCGGAGTAGATCGTGCCGGCGCGCGACCACAGGAACTCGCGCGCCCAATCGACGTCGTGCCGCGCCTCGGCGCTCTGGCGCACGAGCTGGCCGCCGGGACCGAGGATGTCGAGCGCGCTCTCGCGGAACCGCTTGTCGAACTCGCTCCAGAAGACCTTCTCGATCGACGACTCGGGACCGGGCACCTTGCCGTCGGCGAGATTGGCCAGCATGCGGAGACCGTTCGCGCGCAAGACCTCGGTCTCGACGAGGAGTCGCCCGAGCTTCTCGCGCACCGCGGCGCTCTCGCGGCCGATCTCCTTGCACGTGCCCGCGAGCAGCCGCAGATCGCGGCCGTAGCGCTCCGCCGCGGCGAGGCTCAAGGCGCCGCGCTCGAACGCGAGCACGGTCATCGCGATCCGCCAGCCCTCGCCGATCCGCCCGACGAGGTTCTCGCGCGGGACGCGCGCGTCCTCGAAGAACACCTCGCCGAACTCGCTCTCGCCGGTGATTTGCCGCAGCGGCCGCACCGTGATGCCCGGCGTGTCGAGCTTCGCGAGAATGAACGAGATGCCGCCGTAGCGGTCCTTCTGGTCGGTGCGGGCGAGCACGAAGATCCAATCCGCCCAGGGGCCGAACGTCGTCCAGATCTTCTGGCCGTTCAGCACGAAGTCGTCGCCGTCGATCACGGCGCTGGTGCGCAGCGACGCGAGGTCGCTGCCGGCGCCGGGCTCGCTGAACCCCTGGCACCAGATCTCGTCGCCCGAGAGCATCGGCGGGAGAAAGCGACGGCGCTGCGCCTCGCTGCCGTGGTGGATGAGCGCCGGACCGAGGAGGCCGATACCGAGGGTGTTCAAGATCGGCGGCGCGTCGGCGCGCGCCAGCTCGGCCTCGAAGATCGACTTTTCGACCTCGGTCGCGCCCCGCCCTCCCCCCTCGACCGGCCAGTCGATGCCGAGATACCCCGCCTCGTACAGCTTGCGCTGCCACGCGCGGCGCAGCTCGATCAGGCTGTCCTCGGTCGCGTTCGGGTCGCGCAGCTCCTCGCGCCACGGCCGGCCCATGTTGGCCTCGAGCCATGCGCGGAGCTGGTCACGGAACTTCAGATGAGTCTCGGAGAGCTGGAGGTCCATCGTCGTCCTCGATTGCGTTCGAGTGCGGGCGAAGCGCCCAGGGTCATGTAGCCGTGGCCTATTGGGCGCGGTACGTCAAGGCTCCCGCGTTCGCGCGACCGTGCGCACGCACGTGTCGGCCGCGGACTCGACGGCGAGACACCACGAACGAAGATCGTTCTCAGGGCGATCGGCCGGCGCGCGCTCGGCTGCACTCGGCCATTGTCCGTCATCCGGCGTGCGGCGTATCGTGCCCGCGCCGTGCCATGCAATATGTCACAGTTATTTTTGGCCCGCAGCGGCGTACGCAATGTTCATACTAGTCGCTTCGGTGACAATACCGTTAGTGTCGATGCGGGCGTCGAGTCGATATCGCGCCGGACCGCGGCGGCGCCCCATCTCGCATGACCACGCACGAACGATTGCGAACGGCGGCCTTGCGTTACCATGTGCGATTGCGGTCGCTCCTGCGCACCGACGAGGCGGCGCGGACGACCGACGCTCATGCGCGAACGCTGCTGGGCTCTTCGTCTGGATGACCTCGCACGAACGCGAGTGGACCGCGCTCATGCAGGCGCGAGCGTCGCACGGCTGACGATCACCTCGACGGGCGAGCCGCTCGCGACGCGTCCACCCCGGCGCCGAGCACGAAGGCGGCGCTCACGCCTGCAGCCAGCGGGTGAGCCGGCGTGCGAATTCGTCGCCGCCCCAATCCTCGACCGCGAACCGCGGCAGCTCGTAGCGCCCGCTGCCCTTCCAGACCGGCTCGGCGACGACCGTACAGGCGCAGGCGAAGCCGGCGTCGCGCACGAGGCCCGGCGACTCGGGCGCACGCTCGCCGTGCGGGTACGCGAACGTCGTGACCGGCGCGCCGAGGATCGCTTCGAGCGCGGCCTTGCTCTCGGCGAGCTCGTGCGCCTGCGCCGCCGCCGATTGCGCCGGAAACATCGCGTGCGTCACCGTATGCGAGCCGATGTCGACGAGACCGCCGCGCGCCAGCTCCACGAGCTCGTCGGCGCGGACGACCCGATGCGTCGCGCGCGGCCGGCGTGGCTCGCCGGCCCACGACGCGATGGCGTCGAGCACGTCGCGGCGCTCGCGCGCGGCGAGCGGCAGCAGCAGGCTCCAGACGGCGTAATAGAGCGCGTGCCGCGAGCCGGGCGCGCCTTCCCAGGCGCGGCGGCCGCGGTCGCGACGGCGATCGTCGTCTGCGTAGACGGCGGCGCGACCGAGGTCCCAGTGGCGCATCCCGCCGGCGATGGCGAGGTCGAGCGTCGCCGGCAGCCTCAGCGGCACGAGCAGCAGTCGTTCGAGCTCGTCCCACCAGAGCTCGTCTTCCGTCGCCACGTGCCCGCTCGTGACGAAGACCGTCGCGGGAACGTCGTGGCGCGCGAGGAGCGGTTTCGCGACGTGCAGGTTGTCGGCGTAGCCATCGTCGAAGGTCAGGACGACGCCACCCTGCGGAACCTCACCGCGCTCGTGGCTCCGCGCCAATGCCGGCAGCGTCAGCGGCGTACCGCATTCGCGCAGCACGGCGAGCTGCTCCGCGAAATGCGCCGGCGAGACGCAGAGGCCCCACGGATCGGATTCGCCTGCGGGGTCGGCGACGCGGGGGTACATGAGGATCGCGGATTTCGCCGCCCACCGTCGCCGCAGCCACCCGAGGGATGAAGTCATGCGCGCCGACCCCAGCGCGTCTTCAAGGAACGAAGCGCGTAGATCGCCGGGCTCGTCACGCCGCCCCAGAAGGGATGCCGATACGGCCAGAGCTCGCGGCGGAGGGCGTTCCAGAGCGCCGCGTCGTCGATCGCTCCTTCGCGAAGATATCGCGCCAGCCATTCGAGGAAGGTCTGGCGCGCGACGTTCGGCCGCCACGGATGATACTCGCCGGTCGTGATCGCGACGTTCGACGTGGAGTCGGGGTGCTGACGATAGCGCTCGCCACAGGCCGCGTCGGTCACGACGGGCGCCGCGAGACAGAGCTTCGCGAGGAACACTTGGTCCTCGTACATGTGCTGGATCGTCTCGTCGAATCCGCCGACCTGCGCGACGACGCGCCGCCGCGCCAGCACGCCGCAGATGCAAGGCACAGTCCCGGGATCGCGCAGAAAACGGGTCACGAGGAGCGGCGGTCGGAAGACGGCGTTCGCCGGCACGCCGAGCCGACTCACGAAATCGCGACCGCGGCGCGCGCCGGCATCCCAGCTGAACCAGTACTCCGTGCGGCCGTAGACCATGCCCGCCTCGGGATGCGCACGCAGGAGCGCCAGCTGATGCGAGAGCTTCTGCGGCAGGAACACGTCGTCGGCGTCGAGGAAGGTGACGTACTCACCGCGCGCTGCGTGGATGCCGAGGTTGCGCGACACGCTCTTGCCGCGGTTCGCGTGGCCCGCATGCTCCAGATGGCGCACGCGGCCCGGGTGTCGCTCCGCGTACCGCCGCGCGATCGCGCTGCTGCCGTCGCGCGAGCCGTCGTCGACGAGGAGCAGCTCCCAATTCGGATGATCCTGCGCGAGGACGCTGGCGACGGCCTCCTCGAGAAACCGCGCGGCGTCGAGAAAGATCACGACGACGGAGACGAGCGGCGCGGTGGTGTCGGTCGTCATACGCGTCGCCCCGCGCCCATTCTGTCGCGCACGCCGCCGGCGAGCCGGCGCGGGGCGGTGAGCATCCAATGCAACGTCGGATGCCGCGACGGCCAGAGCTCACGCTCCACGGCACGCGCGATCGCGCTGTCGGCTGCGATTCCCTGCCCGGCGAGATATGCCGCCAACCACTCGAGGAGCGGGCGGCGTCCGCGGTGATACTCCTCGTCGCTCGAGGTCTCGCTACAGCTCTGCGGGTGCTGCCGGTACCGCGCCCACACCGTGTCGGCGACGAAGACGGGCGACGCGAGGTGGACCTTGTAGAAGAACGCCTGGTCCTCGTACAGCGCGCGAAACGATTCCTCGAAACCGCCGACTCGCTCGAGCACGTCACGGCGAATGATGGCATTGCAGGTCGTCGGCGTCTGCACCTTGTTGTCGAGGAGGAGATAGAAGAGCGTCGGCGGCCGGATGAGGGTGTTCGGCGGCACGCCGAGATCGAGGACGTGGTCGCGCGCGACGTCCTCGGGCCGCCCCGTCCACCCGTGCCAGATGATGGTCCGCCCGTAGACCATCGCCGCCTCGGGATGCGTCTCGAGCACTGCCACCTGCTCCCCGAGCTTCGTCGGCAGCCAGGTGTCGTCGGCGTCGAGAAAGGCGACGTACCTGCCGCGCGCCGCGCGGACGCCGAGGTTGCGCGCGGCGCTCATCCCGCGGTTCTCGTGCCCGGGATGCTCGAGGTAGTGGACGCGGTCGGGATGGCGTGCCGCGTGGCCACGCGCGATCGCCGTGCTGCGGTCGCGCGAGCCGTCGTCGACGAGCAGGAGCTCCCAGTCGCGATGGGTTTGGGCGAACACGCTCGCGATCGCCTCGTCGAGGAAGCGCTCGGCATCGAGGAAGATGATGATCGCGGAGACGAGCGGGCGCTCGCTCACCCTCGTCCGCATCCTGCCGTCGCTCGCCGTGGGCACCGTCGCCTGCGTGTCACCGGCGTCGCTCACGGTCGCTCTGCGCCCGCCGCCGTGCCGAGCGCGTCGCGGGCCGCCGTCGAAGCGCGACCGCGGTCGGCGGCGAACGAAGCGCGGACGGGGTACCCGGCGAACTCCAACCATCCGATCGAGCGCCGGCATGCGTCGTCGAATGCGACGGACGGCCGGTACCCAAGGACGCGCGCTGCTTTCGCCGACGGTAGCTTCCAGCGACTGCGCTGCAGCAGCGCCATCTCGCGTGTCGCCCGCGGCGCAGGCGGGCCCGCCGTCGTCCACCCGTCCGGCGCGGCGCGACCGTTGGCGCGCCACGCATCGACGGCGGCGTACGCCGCCGCGCGGAGACGTATCGGAACGAGCGACAACACGCGGCGCGCGGCGCTCCTCTGGCGCGCCGCCTCGAAGCGATCCCACCAATCGACGCGACCCTCTGCGTACGCAACGCTCGGCACCGCGTCGAGACCGAACCCGAGCGCCGCCGCGATCGGCCGGTAGAGGTCCGCCCACGTGTACTGCTCGGCGTCGCCGACGAGAAACGCTTCCCCGTCGGCTCCCGGCGCGTCGAGCGCGAGCTGGATCGCGCGCACGAGGTTGTCGACGTAGACGCCGTTGCAGATCCCCGCGCCGCCGTCGACGACATACGCGCGGCCGGCGACGAGGTCGTCCGCGAACGCCGCCGTCCAGCGCGATCGCGGACCGTACACGATGCCCGGGCGCAGGATCACCACCTCGACGCGCCCGCGCCGGCGCAGGTCGCCGAGCGCGCGCTCCGCGCGGATTTTGTGCGCGTTGTACGGAAGCGGTTGGCTGTTGGACAGCGCGCTCTCCTCGTCGGTGCCGGGCGCGGGGTCCTGGCCGTGCACGGCGGCGGAGCTCAGGTACACCAGGCGGCGAACGCCGGCGGTCTCGGCCGCCGCGTACACCGGCGCGAGCGTGCCGAGGATCGTGTTCCGGTCGCCGGCGACCGCGTGCACCACGACCTCGCAGTCTTTCAGCGCGTCCGTCAACGCCGCGCGGTCGCGCGCGTCCGCGACGCGCCAGTCGAGGTCGAAGCGTGCCGCGCGCGCGAGGCGCGAGAGGTTGCGGACGACGGGCCGCACGGCGGCGAGCCCCTCGAGATGGAGCAGCTCCACGGCGCGGCTGCCAATGAAGCCGTTCGCGCCGACGACGGCGACGCGCATCATCGGACGCCACTCAGCTGGCGGGCGCGCGCCAGCTCCGCGTCGCCGAGCCACGGCATGCCGATGAGCGCGCGACTGCGACGGCACGCGTCGAGGGTGCGCAGGCTCGCGAGCCCGTCGGCAGCCGACACGACGAGGGCCGCACGGCCGCGGACGGCGTCGACGACGTTCCGGATCTGCGCGACGAAGCTCTCCTCGAAGCCGCCGCGCGGCGCGCCGAGTCTGGGATGCGTGCCGTCGCGCGCCACCCGATGCAGTCGGGCGCGAAAGCCGGCCTCGACGTCGCCGAGCCCGAGCTCCACCCGGTCGGCGTCGTGGACGTGCCAGCGCAGCCAACCGTCGGTGCATTGAAAGAGGTACTGGTTCGGCTGCTCCGTGTCGCGGCTGAGCCGCACCTCGCCCGTCACACCGCCTGGGTACGCGAGACGAACGCAGGAGTTCGCCTCGACGCCGCCCATCGCGTCGTCCTCGTAGTCCACCTGCTGCGGTGTCCCGAGCCACCACGCCAGCAGGTCGAGGGTGTGCACGCCGACGTCGGCGAGCACGCCACCGGCGGCGTCGCGGCGAAAGAAGTCGGGGGAGCGCGCCGGCCAGCGGAAGTCGCCACCTTCGGCGCAATGGAAGCGGCGGAGCGCGCCGAGGCGGCCGCTCCGCAAGAGCTCGCCGATCGTCTGCGCCGCGGGCAGGAAGCGCCGATACAACCCGACGGCGAGCACGCGACCCGTCTCCCGCGCCGCGGCGACCATCGCCTCGCCCTCAGCGACCGTCGTCGCCATCGGCTTCTCGCACAGCACCGCGGCCCCCGCGCGCAGCGCGGCGATCGTCTGCTCGGCGTGGCAGCGCGGCGGCGAGGCGACGATCGCGAGATCGATGCCCGATCCGCCTATCGCCGCCGTGACGTCGCCGGCGACCGTGGCCGCGGGAAACGTCGCGCGCAGATCCGTCGTCCCGCGCGGGTCGGGATCGCAGAGCGCGCGGACCCGCAGAACGTCCTCGCTCTCGAGCGCACGCAACGCCGGCGCGTAGTAGCGATGCGCGACCGCGCCGCAACCGACGAGCGCGACGTTCAACGGTCGCTCACGCACGGCTCGCACCGGCGTGCCGCGGCACGGCGCAGCCGTGGCCGCGTCGATCGGCGCGGCATCCTGTACGCCTCAGCCGCACGGCGTCTCCGGCCGCACTCGACTCGTCACCCAATACGCGGCGACCCGCGCGATGCGCGCGAGCGTGCGCGGGGAGCGGCTGAAGCGCAATGCCTCTTTCACCTGGTTCACGACCGCCGCCGTCTGCCCTTCGCCGCACAGGAGCTCGGCGGTGTCGAGCGCCGAGCCGGCGTAGGTCTCGCATGCGCGCCGCGTGACCGTGTCGGCGATCGCGGGCGGCAGGTACGTGGCGAAGATGCGGATCGCCTCGCGCGTGTAGCTCATGTCCTCGGCCGAGCGCAGATGGCGCCCGGTGTTGGAGTCGCGGTGCATGCGGTAGATCGCGAGCGGCTCGGCCTCGTAGCAAAGCGGGTACTGCGCGGCGATCCGCACCCACATCTCCCAGTCCTCGCTGCACAGGAGCCGGCGGTCGAAGCCGCCGAGGCGCTCGTACACCGCGCGGCGGACGACGATCGACGGCGTCATGATGCGCTGCTCGCTCGCGAGGCGCACGAGGGCGTTGCCTAAGAGCCCACTCTCCGGCTGCTCGAGTGGCGAGACGCTCTGCCAGTGGCCCTGCGCGTCGGCGAAGATGTGGCGGCAGAACGCCGCGCCCACCGCGTCCTGCATGAACGCGCGCTCGAGCGCGCGATAGAAGCCGGGACGCACGCAGTCGTCGCCGTGCAGGAGATGCACCAGATGGCCGCGGGAGCGTTGCAGCGCCGTCGTGAGATTCGTCGTCACCCCGGTGTTGCGCGGCTGGCGGAAGAACTCGACGCGGCCGCGGCCGAGTTCGTCGACGACCGCGCGCGGATCGTCGCGCGTCGAATGGTCGTCGACGACCTCGATCTGCATGACCTCGGGACCGGGGTCCTGCGCGAGCACGCTCCCGAGCGTCTCGCGCAGGTACGCCGCGCAGTCGAAGGTCGGGATCATCACCGACCAGAGCGGCCGCGCGACACCGTCGGGCACGGGCGCGATGACGCCGCGATTGCCGCGCGGCTCGCCGCTCGGGTTGGCCTCCGGGCCTCCGGTCGCCGACTGACCGGAGCGCGGATCGCCCATGTCGCGGCAGTCCGTCATCGCCGTCAGGCTCTGCTCGCCGGCGCTTCGCGGTGGATCGACGGCCGCGCGAACCGCCGCCGTTGCACCCTGAGCCACATCGCGGCGAGCTCGACGAGCGGCGCGATGCCGGGCGGGCGGCGCGTGAGACACCGCCGCACACAGCGCGTGGCTGCATCGAGATCGCCGCGACGCGTATACTCCTTCGCCCAATCGTAGAAGTAGCGGAACCTCGCGCGCGTGATGACGCTCTCGTACCGGCCGCCCAGGTTCTCGTTCATCACTTCGTAGAACGCCGCCGTCGCGTCGAGCTTGCGGCTCTCGGCGAGCGGCGAGTAGAGACCGCCGCTGTGATAACGATAGACTGCCATGATTTCGTCGACGTAGCCGATCGCACCGCGCTCGGCGTGTAAGATGTGGAGCGGCCAATCGGTGATCGGAAAGAGCGCCGCGTACCACTGCGGCAGCTCGCCGACGAGGCCGTTGCGGTACATCGTCGAGCACGTGGCAATGAAGTTGCCGTACCAGAGCTCGTCGAGCGTCGAGATCTCCTTCTGATGATCCGGCGTCCAGCGGTGCGGCGGCCGCCCGTGCGCCTCGTCGACGACGAGCGCGTTGTGGAAGCACAGCGCGCATTCGGGATGGGCGTCGAGGAAATCGACCTGCCGCTGCAGCTTCTGCGGCGACGTCCAGTAATCGTCGCCGTCGAGCAGCGCGACGTAGCGCCCGCTCGCCGCGCGCAGACCGCGCGCCACGATCTCGTTGCTGTGGAGGTTCCGCTCGGAGAGGAGGAGACGGATCATGTCCGGATGCCGCTCCTGGTAGCCGAGCACGATCTCGCGCGTGCCGTCGGTCGAGCAGTCCTCGCTGATCAGGATCTCGCATGGGAAGGCGGTCTCCTGCATGAGCACGCTGTCGAGCGCCTGCGCGATGAGGCGCTCGTGATTGTACGTCATCACGAGGACGCTGACGGTCGGCGCGGTCGAGTCGCTCGCCACAGCCCGGGTACCCGGCGCGCTCGGTTTGCTCGACGGGCTCGGCGTGCCCGGCATGCTCATTTTGGGAGTCCCGTCACGCCGGCGTCGTCCAGCGGTGCGGCAAGACGACGCTGCCGTATTGCGTGAACGTCGGCACCGGCCAGCCGCGCACGAGACCGTGATCGACGTCGACGAACACGGCGCCTTCGAGCTTGTCCTGCAGCTCGCCATTGCACGAGAGCGCGGCGTCGATGCGATAGCGCCCCGGCACGAGCAGCAGCTCGTCGATGTCGCAGACGAACGCGTGTCCCGGCGCGCTGCCGGCGATCTCGGAGAGCGACGAGTTGAAGTACGTGATCTGCTGCCCGAGCGGATCGAAGACGTCGAAGGCGCAGCTCATGCCGGGGAGGACGTCGCTCACGTGAAACCGAAACCGCGCCGGGCGCCCGGTCGTCAGCGTGCCGGGCACATCGTCGTCGGAGGTGACCTCGATGCGCGTGAGGCGCACGTCGCCCTTGCCGTGGCGGTCGGTGCGCTCGGCGACGTCGTACGCCGAGGCGTCCTCGAGCGTCGCCAGGTACGCGGCCACCGCCTTCGCAACCGGCGCGTCGACGGTCACGACCCCGTGCTGCAGCACGATCCCGCGGTCGCAGAGCGCGCGGACGGCGCCGAGGTTGTGGCTGACGAAGAGCACCGTGCGGCCCTCGCGCGAGACCGTCTGCATCTTCCCGAGGCACTTCTTCTGGAAGGCGGCGTCGCCGACGGCGAGCACCTCGTCGACGACCAGGATCTCCGGCTCGAGGTGCGCGGCAACGGCGAACGCGAGCCGCACCTGCATCCCGCTCGAGTAGTGCTTGACCGGCATGTCGAGGAAGCGCTCGACCTCTGAGAACGCGACGATCTCGTCGAACTTGCGGTCGATCTCGGTCTTGCGCATGCCGAGGATCGCGCCGTTCAAATACACGTTCTCCCGGCCGGTGAGCTCGGCGTGAAAGCCGGTGCCGACCTCGAGGAGCGAGCCGAGGCGGCCGCGCGCCTCGATGCGGCCGGTCGTCGGCGGCGTGATGCGGGAGAGGATCTTCAGCAGCGTGCTCTTGCCGGCGCCGTTGTTGCCGATGATCGCGACGACCTCGCCTGCGTGCACGTCGACCGAGACGTCGCGGAGCGCCCAGAAGCGGCCCTCGGCGCGCGCCCGCCTGCCGCCGCCGACGAGCCGTTGCGCGCCCGATGCCAGCGCCGCGCGCAGCGTCGGATACTGGTCGCGGACGCGGCTCAGCGGAAATTCCTTGCCGACGCCCTCGATGCGAATCGCGAGTGCGCTCATCACTACACGGTGTCCGCGAACGTGCTCTCGACGCGGCGGAAGAAGTAGACGGCGCCGACGAGCAGCGCGAGCGCGGCCGCGACCGACATCGCGACCGTCGGACCCGGAGCGGTCGTGGTGCCGAGGAGCGCCCAGCGGAATCCCTCGACGACGCCGACCATCGGGTTCAACCCGTACACGGTCCGCCACGGCTCGCCGAGCAAGCTGCTCGGGTACGCAACCGGCGTCATGAAGAACCACATCTGCGCGAGGAACGGCGCGAGGTACTGGACGTCGCGATAGCGGACGTTCAGCGCCGCGAACCAGATGCCGGCGCCGAGCGCGGTGATGATCGCCAGCACCAGCAAGAGCGGCGCCCAGACGACGTGCCACGTCGGCCTGAGCCCGTAGAAGGCCATCATGCCGATGAGGACGACGAACGCGATCGCAAAATCGACGATGCCGACCAACACGACCGCGATCGGAATCACGAGGCGCGGAAAGTAGACCTTCTTCACGAGGTTCTGGTGCAGGACGAGGCTCGTCGACGCCTGCGTGAGCGCGGTCGCGAAGAACGTCCACGGGACGAGGCCGGCGAAGCTGAAGACCGGATACGGCACGCCGTCGGACGGCACGCGCGCGAGGCGTCCGAAGAACACGCTGAAGATCACCATCGTCGAGAGCGGTTGGATCACCGCCCACGACGCGCCGAGGAGCGTCTGCCGGTAGCGTACCTTGAGATCGCGCCACACGAAGAAGAAGAGCAGCTCGCGGAACTCCCAGATCTCGCGCACGCCGAGCGTCACCCACCCGCTCGCCGGCCGGATGACGGTGACGGGCAACGCCGCTTCGGTCTGGGCGGTCAGCTTCGGCAGCTTCATCTCGCGCGATCCGATCATTGCTGCGCATCCGCCGCCGTGATCGACGGCTTCACCGCACGCGCGGTGATGATCACCTGATAGTGCGGATCGTGGCGGTCGAGCTCCGGCGCGCGCAGATCCTCGACCGCGAGCCCCTGCAGGAACGCGGTCGCGGCGAGGACGTTGCCGTGCGTCTGCAACGTCGTCGCGTACGGCGGAAAGACCTCGCCGAAGAGCCGGGTCGCCGAGTGCAGCGTGAAGCTCCAGCACCACGTCCCGCCCCACTCGCCGGCGTCGATATGGCTGATCCCGGGAAACGTCGCGAGCAGCACGCCGCCGGGCTTCAGGATGCGGTGCAGCGTCGCGAGCGCGGCACGGACGTCGTAGATCAGGTGCAACGTCTGCGTGAGCACCACGCAGTCGAAGGCGTCGGACGGAACCTGATCGGCAGTCGTGAGGTCGCCGACGAACGTCGCGTGCGGGCTCTGCGGATCGACGTGCAGGACGTCGCTCGTGACGACGCGATCGCCGCCGAACCGGCGGGTGTAGGCGTTGTCGCCGATCTCGAGCACGCGCCCGTGGATGTCCGCCGCGTGCTCGCCGAGGAAACGCTCGATGTAGTAGCGATCGACGGGACGGCCGCGGTCGTAGCCGAAGACGTCGCTGATCGGCACCGTCCGGCGCAGGTCGCCGAAATCGACGTGGCCCACGCGCGGCGCGGTCAGCCGGCGCTGCATGCGCGGCGCCAGCCACCGCAGACCGGCGAGCAGGCGTCGCCCCATCCACTTCGGTCCGTAGCGCAGCATGAGCATCGTGCCTCGCAGTGCCGCACGCCCGTTCAGCAGCCGGCGCGGATCGCGCCGCAGCTGCCCGACGAATTGCTCGGCGTAGAAGTCGCGATAGAACCGGATGCCGGCGCGATGGGCCCGCCGGCGCGCGCGGCTCGCCGACGCGTGCTCGGCTTGCTTCGCGAGCACCGCGAGCACGGTGTCGAGCATGAGATCCGTGTCGTGCGACATGTTCACGTCGTGTTTGCGGTACTCCGCGACGACGCGGTCGTGACGGCAGATGGGCGCGTCGGACGCGATGCGGAGGTACACGTCGTAGTCCTCGCACGCGCGCAGCCGCGGATCGAAGCCGCCGACACCCTCGAGCGGCGCGCGGCGGTACATCACGGTCGCGTGCATCGCGATGTGGTTCTTGCGCAGGAGCGCGCAGTATTCGTCGGCGTCGGCGACGCGCGCGGGCGGCTTCTCGTTCGACGGCGAGCCGTCGCCATGCACGTACCGGAAATGGCCCCACGTGAATGCCGCGCTCGGGTGGACGTCGAGGCACGCGAGCCCGGCGGCGAGCGCGTCGGGCAGCAGGCGATCGTCGGCGTCGAGAAAGACGAGGTACTCGCCGGCCGCGTGCCGCAGACCGGTGTTGCGGGCCGCCGCGAGACCTTGGTTCTCCTGGCGGACGTAGCGCACGTCGGGATAGCGGGCGGCGACGGCGGCCGTCTCGTCGGTCGAGCCGTCGTCGACGACGATCGTCTCGACGCAGCCGTGCGTCTGGCCGCGCACGCTGTCGATCGCCTCGCCGAGAAAGTGGCCGTGGTTGAAGCACGGAATGACGACCGACACGAGCGGCGGGTTTGCCGCCGCACCGGTGCGCATCGTCGCGTCCCGCGCAGACGTCGAATGCGGGGCGGCGCTCGAACCGCCGGCGTGCTCCGGCACATCGGGCGCGGGCGCAAGGTGGAGCTCGCGCAACGTCACGTCACCACTCCGCATCCGAGTAGAACGCGCTCGCGACGTCGGCGACGTTCGCTCTGATGCGCGCAACCTCGGCGGCGCTCAGACGGCGTCGCCAATTCGAGACGTTGTGCGCGCTGGCGCGCTGCAGCGTTTCTTCGGACCCGACGGGTGCCGTCGTGTCGCCCGGATTCGCGTCGCCACTGTACTGCTCGATCACGCGCGCGACGTCCGTCGACCAGGCGAGGCCGAGGGCCTCGTAGAGCCGCTGGAACTCGGCGAGCGGAGCGCGTGACAGATCCTCGTGGCGGACGAAGGTCCACTCCGGATGGCGCTCGCGAAAGCGCGCGATCGCATGGTGGATGACGCGCCACAAGAGCGCTGCTTCGTCGACGAACTCGGGCACCTGGCGGCCGGCGTCGCCAATCTCGTGCGCGAACGGCGCGAGCACGTCGCGCATCATGAGCGGTTGTTCGAGGAAGTGTGTGAACGGGTGCCGCCACCCGAGCCGCGTGATGCTGCTCACGAACGCGGCCGGATGCCGGATGACGACGACCACGTGCATGTCGAAGCGTTCGGCCAGCCATTCCGACGAAAAGAGCGCGATTGGATCCTTGATCAGCGGACGGTCCCCTCGCCGCCGACACGCCGCCCACGCGCGGCTCTCTGCGAGCACCCGCGCGAGAGCCGCACGTGACCGGGCACCCCGCAAGGCGGCCAGTCGATTGTATTTGAGCGCCACGGTGTCCTTGAAGGCCCGATAATACGGCGCTTCGTTCGCCCGCGTGACGTAGGTGAACCAGCGCTCGAACACAACGTTGCAGACGCCACGGCCGGGCGGGTCGGAGACGCTGAAGGGCTCGTGGACGTAGAGCACGCCATGGGCGGCGGCGAGCATGCGGCCGACCCAGGTCGACCCGGACCGGTGCGAGCCGGTGACGAGAATCGGTTTCCCGGACTTCCGATCCGCCGCGAGACCGCGATCGCCTATGACAGCTCGACCGAGAACCGGATGTTCCGCTTCGACATGCCGTCCAGCACGATCTGCGTCGCGCCGCTGCGCATCATCCACTCCAGGCGATGGTCGCGATACTCGCGGACGAAGTGCCCCGACTCGATGAGTTGCGGCAGCGTGTCGAACCCCGCCATCGACTCGGCGGCTGCAGCCATGACCTTCTGTGCGCTCGGACGGGCGCGGACACGCTCAAGCCAGCGCTCCAGCGCCGATCCCGCCGCCGGGGGGAAGCCGTTCACCGCCGCGGCGTTCACCGCCGGAAACGCCGAGAGATCGCCCCACCCGAACGCGGCGCCGTTGAGCCAGGCGCGACCCGCGAGGTCGCGCTCGAGACGCCCGTTCACCCCCGCGATCTGCTCTCCGGCGCGCGCGACCAACGTCTCGGCAAGGGCGCCGGTGGCGCGCCCGAAGACGCGGACCTCGTAGAGCGCCCAGTTGATCGCCTCGTAGTAGGTGTCGCAGATCTCCTCGATCATGCGGACGCGCGCGCGCTCGGCGGGCGAAGGGGGCAGCATCGGCGGCTGCGGCCACTTGTCCTCGAGGTATTCGAGGATGATCGTCGAGTCGAAGACCGTCACGTCGCCGTCGACGAGCGCGGGGATCTCCAGCCGCGGATTCGCCGCCGCGAACTCGGCAC